>ENA-OPZD01000042-OPZD01000042.1-human-gut-metagenome-genome-assembly--contig:-NODE-42-length-63077-cov-5.523384_pt1 | contig 63077 bp, 65 predicted proteins | sample MGYA00242479_ERZ504495 | MGnify/ENA primary metagenome ERZ504495 (study PRJEB26092, sample SAMD00036286) | human gut metagenome | host: Homo sapiens | study: EMG produced TPA metagenomics assembly of... | reverse complement strand
TTCGATTGGGTCAACTGGTACAACAACTTCAGAATCCACTCGACCTTGGGCTACATGAGCCCCGTCGAGTTCAGGGAGGCGGGCCTGATCCTCTCGTAGATTTGTTCAAGAAGGTGTTGCCACATCAGTCGTAGGCGCTCGTCCCGTCGGGGACGCTGACCTCGGTGTAGGGGCCGGTGTTCCCGGCGAATACGCAGTCGGTGCTCATGTGGAACACGCGGGTCGGGACGTCCTCGGTCATGCGCGCGAGCGCGTGCGGCAGCTCGCCGTTGAGCCACGCGGCGTCGGGGTTGGTCTCGGCGGCCCTGTTCAGGACCCCCACGCAGTTGATGACGACGTCGTAGCCCCCCCCGAGGCGACCGTCTCGGACAGGAGCGCCTCGTCCCGCGCATCGCCGTGGACCTGGCTGTCCAGGAACGGCACGCCGCGCCGGGAGAAGCCGGTCACGTCGTGCCCCCGCTCCTTGAGGTAAAGGGAGATGAGGTGCCCCGCCATGCCGGAGGCGCCGAGTACCAGGAACCTCAACCTACTGCACCGCCTCGTGCTCGCGGCCCTCGAGGGCCAGCTGGACGTACTCGGCGGTCTTGATCTTCCCGACCGTGCCGGCGACGTCCAGGCGCTCGGTGTTGTGGGAGGTGTAGGCCTCGTCGGCCTGCGTCTTGACCTCCCCCTCGACGAAGAACTTGTCGTAGTTGAGGTCGCGGGAGTCGCAGGCGACGCGGTAGTAGTCCCCCATGTCTCGGCGCGCAGGCGCTCCTCGCAGGTCATGAGGGTCTCGTAGAGCTTCTCGCCGTGGCGGGTGCGATCACCTTGGTGCCCACATGCCCGAACACCTCCTGGACCGCCTCGGCCAGGTCTCCGATCGTGGAGGCCGGTGCCTTCTGGACGAACAGGTCGCCGGGGTCGGCGTGCTCGAAGGCGAACTGCACGAGGTCGACCGCCTCGTCGAGGTTCATGAGGAAGCGGGTCATGCTGGGGTCGGTCACCGTGAGCGGCTCGCCGCGGCGGATGCGGTCGATGAACAGCGGGATGACGCTGCCGCGCGAGCACATCACGTTGCCGTAGCGCGTGCAGCAGATGGTGGTGCGGCCGGCGCCGTTGCGGGCGTGGCGTAGATGATCGACTCCATCATGGCCTTCGACTTGCCCATGGCGTTGATGGGGTAGGCGGCCTTGTCGGTGGACAGGCACACGACCTTCTCCACGCCCTCGGCGATGGCGGCGTGCAGCACGTTGTCCGTGCCGATGACGTTGGTGCGCACCGCCTCCATGGGGAAGAACTCGCAGGAGGGGACCGTGCTTGAGCGCCGCCGCGTGGAAGACGTGGTCCACGCCGCGCATCGCGTCGCGCACCGACTGGGCGTCGCGCACGTCGCCGATGAAGAACCGCACCTTGGAGGCGAGCTCGGGGCTCCGCTCCTGCAGCCGGTGGCGCATGTCGTCCTGCTTCTTCTCGTCGCGGGAGAAGATGCGGATCTCCCCGAGGTCCGTGTCGACGAAGTGCTTGAGCACGGTGTTGCCGAAGCTGCCCGTGCCGCCCGTGATCATGAGTGTCTTGCCCGCGAATGGTGACATGCCTTATTTCCTTTCCGACGCTTCCCGAAGAAGCGATTCGATCTCGTCCATGTAGCGGCCCTTCATGAAATGGGCCCTGAAGTACCGCCTGCCCCTCTCGCCGCATTCGGCGTACTTGGCCCTGTTGTCGATGAAGTCCTCCATGAGCCGCGCGAGGCCCTCGCCGTCGGTCCCGGACACCGACGCGCCGCAGCCGGACTCGGCTATCACCTCGGCGGCGGAGCCGTCTATCGCCGCTATGACCGGCTTGCCCGCCGCCATGTAGCCCTGGAGCCGGCTCGGGAGCGTCGAGCTGATCCACGGCGCGCCGGGGACGTGGAGCGTCAGCACGCAGGCGTCCGCCATCCGATAGAACGACGGCATCTCGCCGAACGGCCTCCTGCCGTGGAACACCACGTGGCGCTTCAGGCCATGCTCCTCGACGTAACCCTGCATCCAGGGCATCACCGAGCCGGTGCCGACCACATGGAGCTCGAAGTCACCACGGCCCTTAAGGCGGTCGACGGCCTCCATGAGCACCTCGAGGTGCTGCAGCTTGCCGATGTTGCCCATCACCATGAAGCGCGTCTTGTCCGAGGGCTGGGCGTCGAGGTCCATCTCCAGGTAGGAGTCCTCGGCGTACTGGGGGACGTAGCGGCAGTCCTCGCGCCTCAAGCGGTGGACGGACTCGAAGCAGTCGATGTAGGCCCTGGAGTTCGTGGCGACGATGTCGGCGCGCCCGTAAATACCGGTGCTCACCCGGCGGACGGCGGGCAGCACGAAGCCCAGCCTCTTCGGCAGCATGGCCATGACGGCGTCGGGCCAGATGTCCGCGCAGTAGAGCAGGACGGGCGCCCCGAAGAGCCTTTTTGCCCGCATCGCCGGCTCCGCCATGAGGACGGGAGTGAGCTGGTAGGCGAGGATGACGTCGTAGCCCCCGGGCAGGGACTCGAGCCTCGCGTCCGCGCTGAGCATGTAGCTCAGGTAGTTCCTGGCGAGGCCCGCGACCCCCGGTTTCCTGGGGACCTCCTCGACCCGGACGATTCGCACGCCGTTGCGCACCTGCTCCCTGTTTCGGCCGTCCAGGTACTCCTCGGGCACCGTCCCCGTCGGGTAGTTGGGGATTCCCACGAGCGCGGTGACCTCGTGCCCCCTCCGGACGAGCTCCTCGCACACCTCCGTCACCTGGAAGTGCTCCGGCCAGTAGTGCTGGCAGACCATGAGGATGTTGAGCGGGCGGCCCATCTACGCCGCCCCCTTCCCGGTGAAGACCACGGCGACGGTCTGCAGGATGAGCTTCAGATCCGTCATCACGCTCCGGCGCGCGATGTAGCCCAGGTCCAGCCGCACCATGTCGTCGAAGTCCACGTCCGAGCGGCCGCCCACCTGCCAGGGGCCGGTGAGGCCCGGCTTCACGGCCAGGCGCTGCATGGCCCACTCGTCGTACTGCGCGACCTCGCGCGGCAGCGGCGGGCGCGGGCCCACCACGGACATGTCGCCCAGAAGGACGTTGAGGAACTGCGGGAACTCGTCGATGGAGTGCCTGCGGATGAAGCGGCCGATCCTCGTGACGCGCGGGTCGTCCCTCATCTTGAACATGGGCCCCTCGACCTCGTTCTCGGCCAGCAGGGCGTCCTTCATCCTGTCGGCGCCCTTCACCATGGAGCGGAACTTCCACATGGTGAACTCGCGGGGCCTGCCGTCCGCGCCGATGCGCCCCACGCGCTCTGGCGGTACAGCGGGCATCCCGGGCTCTCGACGGCGATCGCGGCGCACAGCACCGCGGACGGCACGATCGCCGCGGCGATCACGCACGCGGAGAAGGCGATGTCGAACGCGCGCTTCACGAAGCGATAGCACAGGCGCTCGCGGTCGAAGGCCTCGGCGTTGCGCATGAGCGATAACAAACGCACGGAGCATTCGCCCTCTTGGACAGACTCACGGGTGTCAACAACGGGAACCTTCACATCGGCGGGGACAGCAACGTTGCCCAAAGTTGCGGCGGGCTTTATCGACACGCCCTCGTCCTCCGCATGCCCCCGCGTTGTCTTCTGCGTCTCATTGGTCACTTTTGAACGCCCCCCCCCGGACTTTTTTCATTGCCGGGGAGGTTCCTCCCCTCATGTACGTGCGTCTTTGCTGTGATGACTTACTCTTTGGGTGCTCCTATGTCTTGATTGGGATGTCCAGCGGAAGCGTCTCCAAAAAGCCCCGTCCGGGCTCTCCCACGCGCACCCAGCAGCGGCGCTTGTGCCGGTCGACCTTGGTAATGAGGCTTCGCAACCAACCAAAGGACCGTCCGTGACGCTCAGCTCGCCATGGAGGATCACCGCGGTGCTGCTGCGGATCACGCGCTCACTGCCCGCAACCCTCTCAAAAAAGGCACGTGCATCTTCCGAAAGCGGCATGATCGAGCGCTCTGTGGCCCCCACCAAGTCCACCGTGGAAACTCAGCTTTTGCAGCGCGCTATTCAGGCCGTGAGCATCGCTGGATACGACAAATAGGTACTCGGGGTACATCTGCACACGACGGATTGACCACACTCCGTTGCGCTTTTCCCAGCGCTCCTTTGAAAGCGTGAAGGCATCCGCGAGCAGGTTTTTCGGGATGAGCTTGAGCAGCTTGTCAGCTGTGGCATGCTCCATACTCATGGGCGTATGGACCAGGTACCAACACATATTCCCACGCGGCACGCGACGCCCCGCGGGCAAACCCGCAGGTGTCAAGCTCAGTTGTGGCGAAGCGGCTCGCATGGCCCTCCCCGATGGTGCAGCCCCGCACGCACGCGACGCGCAAAAGTGCACCTTTTTAGAGAGGGGTTACTCAACTCGATGACAAGATATGAAGTTGTCGATTGCTGGGTTTATTTCGGAATCATTGGTAAAATGGGTACGTTTTAAAAGGCTTTGAAAAGGTGCACTTATTCACACCTCAGCCCGTTGTCTTTTTTGACCCCATCTTCCCTCAGCCATTTATCAAAAGTCGAAACCGATATCTCGAGACGTCGCGCTGCCTCGGCGCGAGTGACGCGCCCGTCCAGATACCCTTCTTTCGTGACCCCATACGCTGCCGGGCGTTGTTTTTTGGGCCTGCCAAAGCGCACACCCCGAGCCTTGGCGGCGACTATGCCCTCACGTTGGCGCTGCCGAATGCTCTCCCGCTCAACTTGGGCAACGTAGGACAGCAGCTGTAGCACGATATCGGAGATCAGCATGCCCGTCACGCCATCGCACTCGTTCCGGGAGTCGAGCAGAGGCATATCCAACACAACGACATCCGCGCGCAGGTTTTTTATAAGGGCGCGCCATTGGTCTATGATCTCCTCGTAGTTCCTGCCGAGTCGGTCGATGCTCTTTACCACCAATACGTCGCCCTCACGCAACACGTTCACGAGACGTGTCCACTCCGGCCGGTCGAAATTCTTGCCACTCGCCTTGTCGGCGAAGATATGCTCCCGCCGAACACCAAACTCCTCAAGCGCCCTCAACTGGCGATCGAGATTCTGCTCGCGAGTGCTCACGCGCGCGTAACCGTATATGGTGCCCATCATGAACCTCCTTCATATCGGGGGCCGAAAACAAGCCCTCTTCCCGCTCATAACCGATATGAGCTTCGAAGTGAAGGTTATCGATAGGCGTTAAGCCCCTCTTCCGACGCGGCTTTTCCATGCCGCGGGAGGGCGGGCTCCGCTCGCTTTTTTCGCATTCCAGCGCGTGATTCGCACTTACCTTGCCTTCCGATGTATTCGTTGGTGCTGCACACGGCCTCGCGCAGGGTTGCCGCCCATATGCGCGGGACCAATTTCGTCACTCCTCCGATTCCTTCGAAGACCTGGCCTCTTCGCTCTTATCGAGAAAGTCGGCAAACGTCTCCTGCTTTGAAACTCTCAACGGCCTGTAATCAGCAACGCTCAGAATCCTGTATTGGGGGTTCTTCATCTTCCCGCTCCTAGTTCGCCTCTCGGTTACCTCAAGGTCAACCTGAATCAGATCTCCAGCGTTGAAGCGAACGGTGCCATCTGCAAGGTCATCCAAAAAACTCTTGTCTTCTATGCGCACGCTTTTGTACGTACGGACGTCGCTGCCCGATCCAGATTGAAAGGTGTATCCCTTCTCGGCTCCGCCATATGAACCAGCGAGCGGCCTCAACCATATCCCCCTATTTATGTACGACGTCTCGCTGACCTCGAGCTCGTCCGCCGACGAGGCGGTCCTGGCATACGCGTTAAGGTCGCTTGCGTCATCCCTTGAAAAAGATGAGCCTTCAGCAAGGCCATCGTCCTCCTCCTTGGGATTGCGCATGTAGATATTCACCTGTTGGACCGTGCCGTTAAACTCCGCGACAGGACCGACCGCCACGTCCCTGTATAGCTCAGCAATCGTAGGATTCTGCACCGCCCGATGTGTGACCTCATCAACCGTCACGGCATTGTCGCCTTTTCCGTAAGTGTAGGACCCGTCGCCATTGTCCACGAATCGGTCGATCGCCCCTCGCACCTTCCGGACAATCCACGGAATGCCTTTCGCTCCGCCATAGCAGAAACCGAGTATCTCGATCGCGTTGAGCACGGCGTCGACGTTCTGGCTCGTCAGCAAATCTACGATGCCGCTTTCGACAATGAACTCGGTGATAAAGGAGCCCTCTTTGAATGGGCGCACCCTGATCTTGAGCTCACCGTCGTATCCTGCCTCTCGGACAGTCAGGCGCACGAGGTCATCGAACTTATTAAGGTATTTGACTAAATCGTAAACATCGACCCCTTCATCCGGGTCGACGCCTCCAAGTCTATAGACGACTTCCCTGCGTTCCACAACGAACCTCCCGAACATGCGGCACCTCCAGGCCCGAGCGTATTGTTCTGCCCGAACAAGATAGCGTGCCTGTCTATTCCGTCTTCAGACCGGATCTGAAACATCAGTCACTTCTGACGGACAACAGGGTTTGTCCGTCAAATTTCGATATTTCTGACGGACAAATCCGGTTTTCCGTCAAATGCGCCCGACTAGGAGAGGCGAACCCCTTCGGTAATTTCCAGAAGCTCCGTGAACTCAAGGAGGGCAGGCTGGCTTCCACGGTGAGGCCTATTCCTCCGCAGCGGGAGGAAGGACGGCTCCGTCAAGTGCCCTGATAGTCGGATTCTCTCTCAGTGCGTCAAGCTGTTGGGAAGCCATTTCCCTCAGGTAGACAACCCTCTCCTCTCTGGAATGCCCCTCCTTGATGAGCTGTGCATTCATGCTCTCAAGGTTTGCGAGCACAATGAGCTGATGCAGCGTCGCGCCATCCCTGACGTTCCCCTTTTCAGCAGGATTGGCATCGCGCCACTGTCTTGCCGTCATTCCGAACAAGGCGACGTTCAGCACATCGGCCTCATTGGCATAGACGAACTGCTTCGCCTTGCCCCGGGCAATCGGCTCCAGGTGCTCCTTCACCGCATCGGTATGAATGCGATAGTTGATCTTCGTGAACAGCCTCTTCTCATTCCAGTCGAGCGACAAACGGCTGTTCTCATCACTTTTCAGACGTTGATAGTCCTGGATCACATAGAGCTTGAACTCCGGGGACACCCACGACGCGAATTCGAAGGCAATGTCGACGTGAGCGAACGTTCCGCTGCCGTACCTGCCCCTTTTGCTCTTTATCCCGATAGCTCCAGTCGATCGTATCCACTTGGTCGGGGACATGGTGAAGGCGTTGCGGCCAGACTCCAACCTAAAGAGGTCGAATTCGACCTCTTTAAAATCGGGGTTGTGAAGACGTTCCCAGACGCCGAGAAATTCAATGGTCTCCCTGCTCCGCATCCAGTTCTTCACGACATCACCGGGTTCATCGCTGCGATATCTTGCGATATCCGTCAGCGAGATATAGTCGTCTCGATCTCCTGTTGATGAGACCGATATATCAACCCCGAGCGCAGTTATCTTCCCGCTTATCTCCTTCGGCGGCATTTCAAACTCCTCTCTCCGACCATATCCCTACTCCATCTCCTCGGCGGGCTGGAACCAGACCACGGTGCCGACGTACTTGACCGTGCGCTCGTCCTCCCCCCATTATGACTATGTCCTCGTACGAGTCGTCCCACGAGTCCGGGGGCAGCACGATGGTGCGCCCCGTGTTGTACAGGCGGCGCATCACGTAGTCCGCGCCGCCGATGGAGACCACCGCCACCGAGCCGTTGCGAGGCTTTCGGGTTTCAGATCGAACTTTACCAGCAAGGCATCTATGTTCTCGGGTATGCCCATCTTGCCTCCTTACGTTGTATTCAATTTTACATAGTGTTATTTCATTCTTCGTAATTGTCTTTTCGGTTTATATAGCGCACGGTTCTCCAAAGACTTCCGACTCTCTTTTCCATGCGCGGGGCGATTACCAAATAGTTGCCATTCGGGCATGTGACAGTAAGATACAAGGAAAAAAGAAAAAACGTCCCCTGAGCTGCGATAACTCAGGGGACGCATCATTCACACTGGCGGAGAGCTGGGGATTCGAACCCCAGATGGGCTTGTGGCCCATACTCGCTTAGCAGGCGAGCACCTTCGGCCTCTCGGTCAGCTCTCCGGAACAGCTAGTCGATGATAACGCACTTCCCAGGGCTTGAACAGGGCATAGGGGCAATAATTCAAAACTAGCCCAAGAAACCGGGACCGACCACGAGGCTCTCGCGATGGTCGCGCACCCAATCCCAGGAGAACCCTTCGACAAGCCGCTCCGCCGTGAGCGGGGCCGCATCCGGCCGAAGGCCCAACGCGAACGCGAGCCTCCCCAGCAGCTCATCCGACGTGGCGAAGCGCGCGCGGAGCTCCCCCATGTCGAGGTCGCGATCGCGTTTGGAAAGGCGTCTGCCATCGGGGGCGACCAAAAGCGGCACGTGCGCATACTCGGGATGCGCATACCCCAGGAGATCCTGCAGGTACATTTGGCGGGCGGTCGATCCCAGCAGATCGCAACCGCGAACGACCTCGGTGACACCCATCTCGGCGTCGTCCACGACGACGGCCAGCTGATAGGCGAAGACCCCGTCGCTGCGGCGCACGAGGAAATCCCCGCACTCCCGGGAAAGGTCCTCGATGCGCTCGCCGTACGTCCGGTCGACGAACCTCACGACGCGCGAGCTCATGGCGGTCCGGCCCCCAAAGCCCATGCCGGGATCGCCCGGGTCGTCGACCGCGGGCACCCGCAGGCGCACCGCGGGAGGCCGGAGGGCGGAACGCTCGGCGACCTGCGCGCTCGTCAAATCTCGACACGTGCCCGCGTACACAGGCGTGCCGTCGCTGGCATGGGGCGCACTTGCGGCATGAAGCTCGGCGCGCGTGCAAAACAGGGGTACAGAAGGCCCAGCGCGTCCAACTTGGCCAACGCGGCACCATACAGGTCCAGGCGCTCGGTCTGGTAATAGGGTCCCTCGTCCCAATCGAGGCCCAGCCAACGCAGGTCATCCATGAGCAGCTCGGTCCACGGGCCGCTGCGGGCGCGGTCGTCGAGATCCTCGATGCGAAGGACAATCCTGCCGCCTTGGCTGCGGACCGACAGCCACGCCAAAAGCGAGGCGGCGACGTTTCCCAGATGCATGCGCCCCGTGGGTGAGGGCGCAAAACGACCCACAACCGGAAGCACCCCGCACTCCGGCACCCCCACGCTCCGCACTTTCGACGCGGGCCCCATGCAATGCGCCGTCCATCGCGGCTACGCCCACGGATCGCGCTCGAAGAGGGGCTCGGGGTCGGGACGGCGGTCGGAATACGGGTCATACCCGTCGTCATCCTCGTTCTCCGCGCGGATGCACGGGTCCTCATACGCAGGCGCGCGCCGGTCCTCAACTGTCCTCTGCGTTTCGCACATGAGCCCTCCCTCTACATTGAAGACAAAAGGCATGGTAACGCATCCCACCAACTTCATTGAAGCGCACGTCTGGCAAGCTCGAAGCAGCCAAAGATACCCTGATTGCCAAGAAGCGAATTATTTACTATGTATGTTTCAGGATTGCATGTTTCCGGCGTTTTGAAATACCCATTTAAAAGCTCTTTAAATGCTCTTCTGGCATAGGAAACTACAGGGGTATTGTCTGCAACGCCACCACCAATGATTATTTTCTGCGGAGCGTAACACAGCGCAAATGTAACGAGCGCCTGTCCAAGATAACCAGCTAGGAGTTTTATCGCGTCGTCATCACCGGCAATATCTGAAGCGCTCATACCTTTCCAGCGCTTTGCAATTGCCGGGCCGGCAATTAAACCCTCAAGACAATTTGTATGGAAGGGGCAGGCGGATTCATTAACGGGCATTGGATCCAAAGGATCTCGAGCCAAAACGACGTGCCCCGCCTCTGGGTGCAGGATTCCATGGAGGAGCTGGCCCTGGACCATAACTCCAGCGCCAACTCCTGTCCCTATTGTCAAATAAACCACATTTTTCAAGCCTCGAGCGCAGCCATATACGACCTCTCCAAGACATGCGGCGTTGACATCAGTGTCATATCCCATTGGCACATCCAATTTAGCCTTCAACGATCCCAGCAGGTCAAAATGTGACCATGCGCGTTTAGGCGTTTCCAAGATACTGCCATAATTCGGCGAAGACGGGTCGACCGCGGTGGGTCCAAATGCGCCAATTCCAAGCGCATCTATGTTCCATTTTGAAAACCATTCCGCACAGGCATCCACCGTGTCATCTGGATTGCCCGTGTCAATTCGACAACTACCGGCTATCGTGCCATCTGCATACCCAACCGCGCACACCATCTTTGTGCCGCCCGCCTCGAGTGCGCCAAATAACCCCGAATCGTTCATGTCTCACCTTTCGGCTTAGCCAATTAAAACTGCTGTACAGATGCAAAATCTGTTATCTCAAAATCGTTCTTCCGCAGCCATTCCCTGAATTGGCCATCACATGCAAGCGCGACGTCAAAACACCGCGGAAGCGTAACTGAAGAAGTCTCCAGCAGCGGCATATCAACATAGCCTGGATGCAAGATATATAATGATGTGCCGCCGGCAGTAACCTTAGACAGCTGCTCCTCGACGGCACGACGCTGCTTCTCCAGCGTCTCTTCGTGGCAGATTGGCAATATCGTCACACTTGCATTGCCAACCATGCATAAACCTGACAAGCCCGTGCATGTAGGAATGCCTCGACGAGAGCCCACCTCCTCAACAGCTTCAACAAAACATGGAGCAAATACGGCATGGAAATCCAAGTAAGCCGGAAGCCGATTCGTCATCGCATAAAAGCGCTCAATTTGGGCATCTATCTCGTTAATAAGCTCTTCAAAAGCAATGTCCTTCCCCTGGTTTTCTCGGTAGAAGGAGCTTGACTTAAATAAGCCATTTCCATCCACAAGCGACGCGACTTCGTGGGGAGGCAAAACAGGTGCGCCTGCGCTCATGACCGCATGCATCCCCAGCACAGCCTCGGCATCTACCAACAAATCGATACCGTGTTGAGCGGCATCCATGTTTGCCATGACACCAACGCAGCTTACAACTCCTTCGCGCACGGCCTTTGCAATCCCGCAGTTGACACCCTCGCTATAACCCAAATCATCTGCGCGAAAGATGACATTTTTCATGTTAGACAGGACCTTTCTTATCACTATGCCTTATCAAATCGATATGTCACGTTGCCCTCTAAACCGTCGGCGCAAACGGGATGACCATCGCGGTAAACTGTTTTAACTGCCTGGTAGATTGGCAAATTGCGTGACCGCGGGAGAATCGCCCCCAATGAGGCATCCAAGAGAACGCGATCGTCTTCGCCATTCAGGATACGCCGGCACACCTCGATGACGTTTGGAAGCAATGCCGGAGACGATTCGAACGTTCCATGGTTGCGCAAAACGCGAGTGAAACGAGGGCCTTCCTGCTCGAGGTGGCACAACGCCCTATAGTACACATCGACTGGCATTGAACAGTCCTCGAGCAAGATCGTTCCTGGGCCGCAAGCATCACCTAAAAGCATCGTTTCATCGGCATCTATGTAGGCAACCATCATGCCCATCGTATGTCCGGGCACCGATAGGACGCGAACCGCAACGCCGCCCAAGTCGAATATGTCGCCATCGCGCAGGGGCGAAAACCGCTCCAGCGGCAATGGGTCAACCAGCTCGAAGGAAGCGCCTTCGCCCAATATCGCGCGTACAAATTGCTTACGGTAGGCATTGTCGGAATGGTCAAGGTACACCGGGACATCGCTCATATTGATAAACGCTTCGCCAAATTCTCCGGCACCAAACGCATGGTCAACATGCCCGTGAGTAACAAGAACCGTTACCGGCAAATCTGTCAATGACTCAACTTCGTTCCTTAGGCCGACGCACCCGCATCCCGTATCTAAAAGCACGCATCGTTCGCCCCCCGTTACAAGGTATACGGCAACTTTACACGGATCGACAATACGTACTATGTGGTCACTTATGCGTTCATGCGTGAATCGCGCCATGACTACCTACCTCAAGTTTCCAGCAATCTCTATTTTTGGGCCATCTTCGGACCGAAAACCATCGTAAGCACGAAGGTGACAGCAAAGGCGATCAAACCCGATATCACCGCGTTCACGAGATTCACGGTACCGCCACCCGCATATTCAAGCACGCATGTGACGTTGGAAACAAGGGGAGCAAATATCGCGACGTTCATGATGCCAGCGTACACGCCGCCCGCAAATGCACCCGCCATCTGAAACCCCAACATCTTGGGGTTGGGGAGCAGGATACCAAAAATGGTGGGCTCGCCGATGCCAACGAGCGTTTGCGTGGTGAAGCAGCTCAGACCAAGCTCGCGATCATTCGTGTCCTTAGCCTTAAGCATATAGCCCAATCCAGCAGCAATGCAGGAGAACGTCATGGCGACGCCGCCGGCAAAAATCACGCCTTCACTCCCCTGCTCCGCGAGAGTCGCAAAACCGCTCAGAATAATGGGCGTGTGCATTCCCGTGGCAATCAGCGGGGTGAACATAGCGCTGATGAGGCCAATTCCAACCGGGCCGAAGACCTGCTTAAATCCAAGCAGGAAGTTCTCCAAAACGACACCGAGCACACTCCCAAGAGGGCCAAACGCGCACAGCGCGATGGGAGCCATGATAAGAATGGTGAACAGGGGAACCACAAGGAGGTTGGCCATATCGGGGACGACCTTTGTGAGGAATATCTCGACCTTGGACTCCGCCCAAGCAATCATGACCATAGGGAACACGCTGTTGGCGTAACTAACCATAATTGCGGGGATGCCATAAACGGTAAACTGAGCGCCTTCCGCCGCAAGTCCCGCGATGGTCGGATGCATCATGATCGCAGCAATCGTGATTGTAAGCACAGGATTGCCGCCAAACTTTTGAGCGCCCGTATAGGCGACGATCATGGGCAGGAAGTAGAAGGCGGCGTCGCCCAAAACCGTGAAGAGCGTCAGCAGGTCGCTGCCCTCGGACATCAGACCCATGCCCGCCGGGCCAAACAGCGATACAACTAGCTTCAGAAGACCGGCTGCGACAATTGCCGGAAGCATGGGTACAAGAGTCCCCGACAGGCCATCGAGAATCTCACGAGCCAAGCGCCTAAGGCTAACTGGCTTTTTTTCGCCATCCAAATTCTCATCGATGGCAGCCTGTTGCTGGAAACCGCCCTGTGCGCACACCTCCTCATATACCTTTGCGACCGTGGCGCCGATGATGACTTGATACTGCTCACCAGAGAACTGCTCACCCAGCACCCCTGGAACGTCCTTGGCGGCTTCTCGATCAACCTGCTCTTTATCGCGCACGTTGAACCGAAGGCGCGTCACGCAGTGGGTCGCGTGCGTCACGTTTCCCGCACCGCCAATGGCCGCCAGCACCCCTTTTGCTGTCTCTGCATAATCCGCCATGTTTCAACCTTTCTCTCGACGAGCCTTCCTTGCTCGTGTTGACACCTTGTTATTTTTTGCTGGGCATGTCCTTTTGCAGCCACGCCTCAACCATGGGGACCCACATCGCAGCGCAAGCATCCACGTCTTTCGCACTGCCGGCAGACGCTTCGTCGCATAACGCCATTCCGTGTTGTCCCGACTCGAATATGTGCAGTTCGCACGAAACGCCCGCATCAATAAGCCCCGAGGCGAATTCCGCAGTTTCTGCCGCGCTGACGATCTGGTCTTCGCCTGTCTGCCATACGAACATCCGCGGCATATCGGGGCGGATGTGTTTACGCAAATCGATGGCATCAAGCTGCCCTGAGCTTGGCGCGTCGGTACCGAACAGCGCTCGCGCGATATGCGGACGCTGCCAATCAAAAGAAGCGGGCACCTTGATGCATCACGGGTGAGCAGCTCTTGGGCGCCGATCATCGGGTACCCCATGATTACTCCCCGGGCTTCACGTCTTCAGGAGATGCGTCGGGAATTCTCGCAAGAAGATCCTCGTCTGCCCAATGCTCTGCCAAGCTGCCAGCAAGATGGGCTCCGGCTGAAAACCCAATAACGTATATACGGCTTGCATCAATTGCGAATCGCTCTGCGTTGTCCCGCGCCCAAGCAACCGCCCGCATAAGCTCAACGAGCGGGCCGGGATACGCGCTTTCGGGATTAGTCTCAATCGGCGCTTCTGATGACTGTGGGCGCGTCATAAAATACTTCGAATACCGCAGCACAATTGCATGGTAACCAAGGCCTAAAAAGCGCATGGCAATTGGCTCTTGCTCTTTGATCGCATGGATCAAATATCCACCGCCTGGGCAAATTACCATGAGCGGGCGCTTTTTGACCTGCTGGTATGAGATCTCAGGATCGAGAAGATACGCGGCAAAAGATGCATCTCGGCTTCCCTCAAGATGTACTTCCTCGATTCTCATTACCCCTCCCTATGAATGGTTGCGTATAAATCCTGCGATACGAGCCCATGCATCCTGAGCGTCCTCAGGCCGATATTCGCTTAGATCTTTATGTGTGAAACCGTGCATGCATTCCTCAAATACTTTGAGGTCAATCTCAACCCCCGCTTTGCCAAGCTTCTCTGCAAACAAGACCGTGTCCGGGCACAAGCTGTCATAAGACGCAGCGTTAATGAGCGTTGGAGGGAACACCGATGCCCTAGCATTGAGCGGCGAGGCGAGGGGCATTCCCATCTGGCTTTCGTTTTCAAATGCCCAAGCGGCATACTGTCTCATGCGGGAAATGGGAATTGCCTTTGACGGATCGGGGGCGGAGAGCCCCTGTAAGTCCCATAAAACAACGGGATAGTTCAGATATTGACCAGCAATGACCACGTTCCCGTCCTCGTACGCCAATTGGCTTATTCCAGCAGCAACATTTGCGCCCGCAGAACTTCCTCCCACCATAATGGGCAACCCCGCCATATCGGATGTTTCGATATGCTCGATGACTCCGCGCACCGCCTTGTACGCCATTCGGTGCCCGATTGGGTGTCGGTACTCAGGCGCCAAAGGATAATCCACATTCACCACAATTGCGCCAGCCGCCTTGGCAAGATCCCTGCAGTAGGGCGCATCCAGCTCCCAATAGCCCAAAACCATGCCGCCACCGTGAAAGTTAAATACGACAGCGCAAGGACTCGTTTCCGCTGGGCGATACAAATAGCAATCCACATATCCAATCGGCGTTTTTACCGATATCTTCTCTGAATCATCGGACGCACGGATTTCCTTGCAGTATTGCGCGTAACAAATCTCCTTCTGACAACGGTACTCGTATACATCTTCATCGCGGACTTCGGGAAACATGCTCATGAGCTCATCCTCACTCTTCCGTCTCATATTTCCAACAGGCAATTCGGCTCCCGGGCGATAGCACATCAATTCCGTACTCCTTGGGGTAATACCTCGTAGATAGGCATGTATCCCCCTGATCAACGAAGACTTCGATGCTTGAGGCATCGCCGATAATACGAAGGGATGATCCTGCATTAACCAGCGCTTTTCGCACCGTTCTGCCGCAACCTATTGAGTCCCGTTCCGTTTTTTCGAATTGGACCGTCAGCTCATGATCACTGAGCGAAACTACGAGCTGATTGGAAATGACCACGCGGCGCCTTTAGTTCCTATGCCATCGATTTCCAAGTCAAAGCACTCGGTTTCATCAAGCCCAAGGTGTCCTTCGGCTTCGATGCAAGGGTTGTTTCGCAAGCTGAAGAGCTCCCTGACGGGAGGGGTTCTTACCTTTCCGTCAGGTCCAAGTTCCACTTCGCGCGGTATCGTTAAACAATGCTGCCAACCTCGCGTAACCGTTGGCTCATTATCAAATGTGCACTCATCAACCGCTCCCATCCACGCCATCATGATCACTCGGCCATCATCGGCAACAAAACTCTGAGGTGCATAAAAATCGAAGCCATAGTCCCAGGGCGTGAAATCGCCTTCCACCTCACTGGAGTCGTTCCACGGCCATGTCGTCAAATGGAAGTAACCAGACTGATGTGAATTGGCAGCTCGGTCCATCTGCTCGGCAAGCCCCTGAACAGAGGCGGAGAGGATGTGCTTGGGTGCGCTTGAGAAGTCATTTGCTTTTACAAAAAGGTAGTCAGGGCACTCCCACATATAGCCTTTTGAGTCGACTTGTCTTAGGGCTTGCAAGAACTGCCACTCAAATCCATCTGGTGAGGAAAACAGTAAAGCTTCGCCCTTGTCCTCAAGCGTTCTGGCCCCTTGCAACATGAAATACGGACCCAAGCCCAAACGAACCGAGGCTTCGAGCTCTTCGCCTTTTGCTCGCCACACCTTGGGGTCGCGAACATGCTGCGTCAAGTTGCTCGGATAGTCTGCCTGTGTCATAAGCAATTGCTTGGCACCAAAAGCGAAACCATCTTCGCTCCGCGTCAAAATCGTATTGGCTTCACGCCCGCTGGTGATGTAATCGCATTGCGCGTTGGCGCTCTTTACATTGCCAGTGTAATACAGGCTCATGTGTCCATCTTCAACTAATGCCGAGCCAGAGTAAGCCCCATCCCGATCATATGAGCAATCCGGTTCAAGCGCTGGATCCTCATATGTCCAGTGAATCAGGTCTTTGGACGTGGCATGTCCCCAACATTTCAAACCGCCGCGGGCATCAAACGGGGAAGCTTGAAAATAAGCATGGAAAGTCCCCTTGAGCTCGCAAAGCCCATTGGGGTCATTGAGCCAACCCACGAGAGGAGCCACGTGGATATGCTGACGAAAGCGTCCGTCATCTTGCCGCATCTGGCGGTCAACCTCTTTGCGATAACGCTTTATGAATTCACGGGACGGCATCTCATCCTCCTTGACTTGCTAATTAGACTGTAATCGATTTCACTTTTATTCGTACATCTCCCTGCTGCCTTTCCGTAAACGGTTATATTTTATCTGTAAACGGTTTCATACTCAGCAGCTAAACGCTTCTCTTCACCTGAATGAGCGCGTAGGCATGCACACTTCAAAGCCAAGCTGCATCTGAACAGGAACCTGGCTCTTGCCCTCAATTGCCTCCAGAAGGATTTCAGCGCCCTTGAGTCCGCTGGTCAAGTAAGCAAAATGAACTGTCGGAATTCCTCCCGTAATCGCCGAAATGACGCGGTTATCGCCGAATCCGCTTACAACCGGCGATGAGAATTGCAGTGTGCCCGCACGCTGCGCTTGCTGAACCGCGCCCATTACACCCGCCGCAATCGAATCGGTTGCGCAGGCGATCAGGTCAAGCCCTTTGCCGCTGTTAATTAAAGACAATGCATGAGATCGCCCGGAGTCGGACGTGAAATCGCCGTGGACAACATCACGCTCGTCCACTCTACATCCGCCCATCCGCAGGCCCGCGAGCATACCGTCTTCTCGAGCCGCGCCCGCTGCGACATCATCACGCGTCACGCCGATATAGGCTGCACGCGCACCGCTTGGCAAAGAGCGGGCAATGGAGGCCCCCAGCTCTTTTGCCGCTCCATAGTCATCGTGAAAAACAGAGCTAACTTCTTCAACACGTTGACCAATAACAACAATGGGGACATGGGAGCGATTAAAGAAAGACCTATGCTGCTTGGATATAACGGTACCCGCGAGTATTATCCCATCTACAGGATATGCATCGAACAGATCGAGGTATTCGATTTCCTTCTTTGGGTCGTTCCCGGTATCCGCCAGAAGCATCTGGTATCCGCGGGAAGATAGGACTTGACCAATTCCAGCGGTAATGCGAGCAATAGATTCTGAGCTAATTTTTGGAACGACGACACCTACAAGCCGTGCCCGCTTCGTGCGAAGTGCGCGAGCTTGCGACGAAGGAACGTAGCCCGTCTCTTTGATGACGCGACGGATGCGCTCACGCTTTTCATCGCTAATATATCCCCCATTAAGATATCGAGAAACCGCCGCGCTTGATACCCCGGCCATTTCCGCAATTTCTTTAATCGTCAAGTCGTCTCTCCAACGCGTTTTCCAGGGTAGAACGAACTGCCTATTAAGTTTAAGCCATATCTAGGGCTTAACATGCAAAACAACCTGCAATCCCCTTCGAACTCATTTCAATAAAGCTGTCTAGCCAAAACTCAAAAAGGAGGGCCGGAACACATGAGTTCCGGCCCATCCCACTCTTAGACAACTGCCAGCGCCGCCCTAATTACGCGACGACGAACGAACCGTCCCCGTCAACGTCGATCTTCACCTCGCCGCCCTCGCGCACGCGCCCGTCGATGATGGCGCGGGCGATGGCGTCGACCACCTCGCGCTGGATGAGGCGCTTGAGCGGGCGGGCGCGTAGACGGGATCCGAGCCGCCCTCTGCGAGCGCCTGCTTGGCCTCAGGCGAGATTACGAGCGTCATGCGCTCCTTCGCGAGGCGGGCGCGCACGTCGGCGAGCTGTATGTCGACGATCTTCTCGATCTGGGCCATGCCGAGCGGGTGGAACACCACGATGTCGTCGATGCGGTTCAGGAACTCGGGCCTGAACGTGTGGCTCATGGCCTCATCCACCTGGCGACGCATCTCAGCGTCGTCATGACCCGCGTTCTCGGCGATCGCACTCGAGCCGACGTTGCTCGTCATGATGATGATTGTGTTCTTGAAGCTCACCTGACGGCCCTGGCCGTCCGTGAGGCGACCGTCGTCGAGTACCTGGAGCAGCACGTTGAACACATCCGGGTGCGCCTTCTCCATCTCGTCGAGCAGGATGACGGAATACGGGCGGCGGCGCACGGCCTCGGTAAGTTGACCGCCCTCGTCATACCCCACGTATCCGGGAGGGGCACCGATGAGGCGCTGGACGCTGAACTTCTCCATGTACTCGGACATGTCGATGCGCACGAGCGCTCGCTCGTCGTCGAACAGGCACTCGGCGAGCGCTTGGCGAGCTCGGTCTTGCCCACGCCGGTGGGGCCGAGGAAGAAGAAGCTGCCGATGGGGCGATCGGGGTCGGAAAGCCCCGCACGGCTACGACGAACGGCTGCGGCGACGGCGCGCACAGCCTCGTCCTGGCCGATGACGCGGCGGTGCAGCTCGTCCTCGAGGCCTTGCAGCTTCTCGAGTTCGCCCTGCATCATCTTCGCCACGGGCACACCGGTCCACGAGCTCACAACCTCGGCGATCTCGTCGGACGTGACCTCCTCCTTGAGGGCGCTCTCGTCCTCTTTTTGCGCGGCGAGCTGCTCTTCGCCTTCGCGAACCTGAGCCTCCAAGCCCGGGATCACGCTGAAGCGCAGCTCAGACGCGCGAGCGAGGTCGCGTCGCGCGTGGCGCGCGCCTCCTCGCCGCGAGCCTCATCGAGCTTGGCTTTCAGCTCCTGGACGCGGTCGATGGCGTTCTTCTGGTTGAGCCAGCCGGCCTTAGCCACATTGAGGCGCTCCTGCGTCTCGGCGATGTCCTGGCGCAGCGCTTCCAGGCGCTCGGCGGAGGCGGCGTCCGTCTCCTTCATGAGGGCCTGCTCCTCGATCTGCATCTGCGTGAGCTGGCGCGTGATGGCGTCGATCTCAACCGGCATGGAATCGAGCTCCATGCGCAGACGACTCGCCGCCTCGTCGACCAGGTCGATGGCCTTGTCGGGCAGAAAGCGGTCGGCGATGTAGCGGCTCGAAAGGTCTGCCGCCGCCACGAGGGCGCCGTCGGTGATGCGCACGCCGTGGAAGATCTCGTACTTCTCTTTGAGGCCACGCAGGATGGAGATGGTGTCCTCCACGCTCGGCTCACCCACGAACACCTGCTGGAAACGGCGGGCGAGCGCGGCGTCCTTCTCGATGTACTTACGATACTCGTCGAGCGTAGTTGCGCCGATGGCGTGCAGGTCGCCGCGGGCGAGCGCCGGCTTCAAGATGTTGCCCGCGTCCATCGAGCCTTCCGTAGCACCCGCACCCACGATGGTGTGGAGCTCGTCGATGAACAGAATGACGCGACCCTCGGCCTTCTCGACCTCCTTGAGCACCGCCTTCAAGCGGTCCTCGAACTCGCCACGGTACTTGGCACCCGCAACGAGCGCACTCATGTCAAGCTCGATGAGGTCGCGGTCGCGCAGGGTCGAGGGCACGTCGCCCGCGACGATGCGCTGGGCGATGCCCTCGACGATGGCGGTCTTGCCCACGCCGGGCTCGCCGATGAGCACGGGGTTGTTCTTGGTACGGCGGGAAAGGACCTGAATGGTGCGGCGGATCTCCTCAGTGCGGCCGATGACCGGGTCGAGCTTGCCGCGCGGGCGAGGTCACAGATGTTGCGACCATACTGCTCGAGGGCCTCGAACTCGGTCTTCGAGTCCGCCGAAGTCACGCGGTCGTCGCCGCGGAGCTCGTATAGACCTCCTCGATGCGCTCGCGGGTCGCGCCGCGGCGGCCAGAATGCGACCAGCCTCGCCCTTGTCCTCCGCCAGTGCCATGAGCAGGTGCTCGGTCACCACGAAGTTGTCGTCCATCTTGGAGGCCTTTTTCTCAGCGCGCTCAAGCACGCGGGTGAGATCGCTACCGAGCTGCTGCTGAGCGCCTTCGACCTTGGGGGCGCGGTCGATAGCCTGCTGAGTTGCGCTTGCGAGCTGCTTTGGGTCGGCGCCGATGCGCTCGATGATGACGGATATGTTTCGCTCTCCGCCGGTGAGCAACGCGGCGAGCAGGTGGATGGGCTCCACCGATGCTGCCTGCGCGTCGGACGCGATGCCGATGGCGTTTTGCAGCGCCTCGCGCGAGGTCATGGCAAGCTTGTCGATTCTCATGGAATCACCTCTCTCGATGTGTAAAAAGGGGACAGTCCCCTTTTTACACATCTGCATTGGCCGCCCTACGGGGCGGCGCGTTGTTCTATCGAGGTGTATTGTTGCCGATGGAGCCTCGTTCTATACATAAATCTAAGTCTACATATATAAGATTTTCTAAGTTAGGTATCACGAAATGGATATTGCGCAGTTCGCCGACCACATGGACGCGCTGGCAAGGGCGGTTTACCGCCAAGACCCAACCGACTTGCTTGAAGTGTGGCTTCAAATTCTTTTAGTTTCTTTTAGCAAGTTTTAGCTTACATGACCGAAGGACGTCCCGCGTTCAATGGGGTCACTCCGCCAGGCGCCCCATAATGTAGTCGTAGTTCTCGCGGCGATGCGGCAGCGTGCAGGCGCTGCAATCCTTGATGCGCTCACCGTTTGCCCCATCGATGTAGGCGAAATTCCCGCCGCAGGCATCGCCTAGCCGGTACAGCGGACAAAAACAGAACAGGCAGTTGAGGTCCGCCGCCGACATGTCGTGACAGGGATAGAACTCGCAGGTGGAGTGGTTGAAGAACTTGTACGACTCCGTGCTGGGCATGCAGAGCCCCTCCTAACGGGCGGCCTCCCGCGCCAACCTACAAATCACCGCCGCCGAGAAGGCCGCGCAGGACCTTCTCGGGATCCGCGGACCCGTCGCGCGGGGCGAGCGCAGTGATGCGCTTCTGCATCTTGAGCTCGTGCAGCTCGTCCTCGAGCTGGCGCACGCGCGCACGGAGCTGTTCCGCCTCGCGCTCGCGCTCCTGGGCGCGCTCCTTCATGTCGAGGATGCGCACCACGCCAGCGAGGTTGATGCCCTCGTCCGTGAGCTGGTTGATGAGCTCGAGGCGTTCGATGTCGGCTTGTGAATACAGACGTGTGTTACCACCCGAGCGCTTGGGGTTCACCAAGCCCTTGGACTCGTACACGCGCAGCGTCTGGGGGTGCATGCCCGTGAGCTCCGCGGCCACGGAAATCATATACAGCGGTTTGTTGCGGCTCTCCTCGGTCATGCTTCCCCCATTAGGTCCAAGTTTTGCGTTTTATTGTACGCGCCGCGCGCAAAGACGCACCCGCCACCACATTACACGTTAGAGTTTGGTGCGATAGTCGCGCTCATCGGAATCGCGTAGCTTTTCCAAAGCGGTGCGCTCTTTGTCGGTCAAGCTCGTCGGGATCTGCACGGTCACGTTCGCCAACAGGGCGCCCATGTGACCACGGCGCTTGGCGTCGGGCATGCCCATCTCCTTAAAACGGAAGCTCTTGCCCGTTTGCGTGCCCGCGGGCACCTTGAGGCGCAGTTTCTTACCCTCGGGCGTGGGGATGTCAACCGAGCAGCCGAGCGCGGCCTCGTACATCGAGATGGGCACCTCGACCGATACATCGGCGGTCTTGCCGCGGCGCTTGAAAACCGGATGCTCGGCAACATGGAATTCAATGAGCATGTTGCCGCGCGGGCCGCCGTTCACGCCGTACTCGCCATGGTTCTTGTAGCGGACCTTCATGCCGTCATAGCAGCCAGCGGGAATCGTCACCTCGATGGTGTCGCTCTCGCCCGTCGACGGAATACGGTGCGTCACGCTCCTGCGGGCGCCGTGCAGCGCCTCGTCGAAAGTCACATCGATAACGGCCTTGAGGTCGCTACCCTTGCGCGCCCGGCGCCGCGCCCCACCGAACATGTCGCCAAGTCGAACCCGGTGGGGTCGGAGCCGTACGCGCCACTCACCCCTTCGCCTCGGAACATGCTGCCAAAGATGTCCGCCATCGAGGGACCGCCCGCTCCGCCCGAATATGCGTAGCCGCCCTGCCCGGGAATGCCGCCGAACTGCAGCATCATGTCGTACTCTTTGCGCTTCTCGGGGTTCGAGAGCGTCTCGTACGCCTCGGAGATCTCCTTGAACTTGGCCTCATCGCCGCCACGATCGGGATGGTACTTCTGCGCGAGCTTGCGAAAAGCCGACTTGATGTCCTTATCGGAGGCGTTCTTCGATACGCCCAAGACATCGTAGAAGCTCTTAGATGAAGGCATGTGAACCCTCCCTTCTTAAAAAGGGCCCCGGGCTATCGTCCCAGGGCCCCGCCTGATCAATCGAAAACGCGTGCCGCGTGGACCCGTACTGAGGGCCCATCGAACACGCGCAGGTCGAAACGCTACTTACTCGGCCGATTCCTCGGCCTGGCCTTCCGCAGCGTCGGCCTCGGGCGCCGGCGCGGGGCGCTTGTCGCCGCCGTAGGTCACGGTGACCATAGCGGGACGCAGCACTTTGCCGCCCATCCGATAGCCCTTCTGATACACGTCGTTCACGGTCTCATCGTACTGAGACGCGTCCTCAACGCGACCGACTGCCTGGTGGATATTGCAGTCGAAGGCCTCGCCCTTGGGATCGATGGGCTCAACGCCCTCGCGGTCGAACACGCCGAGCAGCTTGGCGCGCACGGCATCGACGCCGTCGACGAACTGCTTGAAGTCCTCGGCCATCTCCTGGCTACGCGCGTGATCGAGCGCACGCTCCATATCATCAACGACCGGAAGCAGGGCCTCGACCAGCTTCTCGGTTGCACGGGCGCGCTCGTCCAAGCGCTCCTGCGCGGTGCGACGACGGTAGTTCTCCCAATCGGCCTGCAGGCGCGCGTGACGGCTCACGGCGTCGGCGCCTTGGCCTCGGCTGCCGTCTTGGAATCCTCGGCAGCGGCAAGCTGCTCGCGGAGCTCGGCAAGCTCTGCCTCGACCTTCTCGTACTTGAGCTTGAAGTCGTTGTCAGCAGCCTCCTCACCAGCGCGAATAGCAGCTTCGACCATCTCTTCCTCGGTCATCTCAGCAGGTTCCTCGGCCATATCGGCCTCCTCCTTCTCAACAACCAGTTCGGCGGGCTCAGGTGCCTGATCGGACGCCTCTACGGCATCCTTCACGGGTATCTTCACGTCCGTCTCCTTACAGCCTGGGCGGCCGACTCGCCAGCTGGCAGGCCGGCCGCCCCTTCATCCATATTCGCCGCGGGTTTGGACCCGCGGGCGGGGAGCTTACTCCTCGTCGTCAACGACCTCGTAGTCGGCATCGACCACGTCGTCGGAGGCGGCGGCGCCGTCAGTGCCCGCGCCAGCGGCCTGGGCATCGGCGTACACCATCTGAGCGAGCTCGTAGGCGACGGATTGCAGAGCCTCGCCGGACGCTTGATGGCCTCGATGTCAGAGCCCTCGAGCGCCTTCTTGGCGTCGGCGATGGCGGACTCGGCCTTGGACTTGAGATCGCCGGAAACCTTGTCGCCCAGCTCATTCAGGGTCTGCTCGGTGGAGTAGCACAGGGAGTCGGTCTGGTTGCGGGCCTCGACCTCCTCTTTCTGCTTCTTGTCCTCCTCGGCGTGGGACTCGGCGTCCTTCACCATGCGATCGACTTCCTCATCGGAAAGCGCCGTGGAGCCGGAGATCGTGATGGACTGTTCCTTGCCGGTGCCCTTGTCCTTGGCGGAGACCTTCACGATGCCGTTGGCGTCGATGTCGAAGGTGACCTCGATCTGCGGGACGCCGCGGCGAGCCGCCGGGATGCCGGAGAGCTGGAACTTGCCGAGGGACTTGTTGTCGCGGGCAAGCTCGCGCTCGCCCTGGAGCACGTTAATCTCGACGGAGGTCTGGTTGTCGGCAGCAGTGGAGTAGATCTCGGTCTTGGAGGTCGGGATCGTGGTGTTGCGGTCGATCATCTTGGTCATGATGCCGCCCATGGTCTCGACACCGAGGGACAGCGGGGTCACGTCGAGCAGCAGGATGCCCTCGACGTCGCCGGTGAGCACACCGCCCTGGACAGCCGCGCCGTTGGCGACGACCTCATCGGGGTTCACGGACATGTTCGGCTGCTTACCGGTCATGTTCTTGACGAGCTCCTGCACGGCGGGCATACGGGTGGAGCCGCCAACGAGGATGACCTCGTCGACCTCGGAGAGGGAGACGCCGGCGTCGTTCAGCGCCTTGGTGACCGGCGCCTTGCAGCGCTCGAGCAGGTCACGAGTGATCTTCTCAAACTCGGCACGGGTGAGCGTGTAGTTGAGGTGCAGCGGGCCGGACTGGTTCATGGTGATGAAGGGCAGGTTGATGACGGCCTGCTGGGCGGCGGAGAGCTCCTTCTTGGCGTTCTCGGCGGCCTCCTTCAGGCGCTGCAATGCCATGGGATCCTTGCGCAGGTCGACGCCGTTCTCGGACTGGAACTTGTCGGCCATCCAGTCGATGACGCGCTGATCCCAGTCGTCGCCGCCCAGGTGGTTGTCGCCGTTGGTGGCGAGGACCTCGAACACGCCGTCGGCAAGATCGAGCAGGGAAACGTCGAAGGTGCCGCCACCGAGGTCGAAGACGAGGACCTTCTGCTCCTTGTCCTGCTTGTCGAGGCCGTAGCGAGCGCGGAGGCCGTGGCTCGTTGACGATTCGCTTGACGTCGAGGCCGGCGATGCGGCCGGCGTCCTTGGTGGCCTGACGCTGGGCGTCGTTGAAGTACGCGGGGACGGTGATGACGGCCTCGGTGATGGGCTCGCCAAGATACTTCTCGCGTCGGCCTTCATCTTGGCGAGCGTCATAGCGCTGATCTGCTCGGGCGTGAACTCCTCGCCGTCGATTATGACGACACAACGGCCGTTACTGCCCTCCTTGACCTCGTAGGGCACGGTCTTGAGCTCGTCCTGGACCTCGGAGAACTTGCGGCCCATGAAGCGTTTGATGGAGAAGACGGTGTTCTTGGGGTTAGTGACGGCCTGGTTCTTAGCAGCCTTGCCCACGATGCGGTCGCCCTCGGCGCGGAAACCAACGACGGACGGGGTGGTGCGGTCGCCCTCGGCATTCACGATCGTGGTGGGGCTGCCACCCTCGAGAACGGCCATGGCGGAGTTGGTGGTGCCCAGGTCGATACCGAGAATCTTGCTCATAGTTACTTCCCTTCCTTGGGTTGCGTGGCGCACATTTGCGGATGCTCACGGCGCTTCTGCGTTTTGCTCATGGCATAGTGTATCCCCTTATGCACCGAGTTATACAAAATCTAAGTCAATTCATATAAGATTTCTTATCCTCCACAACTCAACCCAAGGCATAAGGCAATGCATCGCGCGGGAAGCGTGCCCGCAAGCACAGCATGAGCTCCGAGTCCCGTGCGCTCATGGAGAGTTTTCGTCTAATTCGGGTGCGTCCGCCCCCACCTCAATCGCTAAATATGCAAATGCGGGGATGTTTTCGAGGCCCTGCGGGTATAAAGGTTCTACTATTCAGCGTATCCGCAGGTAGATAGCATGTCATTTTTCTCGCGTATCTAGCGTTGCCGAAACTAACCCCGCATTTGCGTATTTTAAGCATCTCGCAAGCACATCAATCAAGCACATCAGGTCGCCTCAGCTCCAATACACGTCCTCATTCCGCTCAGGTCCCTGGGAGGCCCTCATGGCAATCGACATCTTTACCGAGGAAAGCATCATTTGCGATAAGACCGCCTATAAGTACTACCGCACACCGCCCCGCTTCCTCGAGGCGTGTCCCCCACTGCATTTATATAGCCGCGATCCACGCTACTATACCCTGCGCAAAGAGCCTCTCGTAACGGAAGTCCTAGGCACACCCCTACATGTGATTACGGACAGCGCGCAGAAACGCTCGCATGGTGTGACGCTTCGGTTCCATGTGATCGACCGTGAACTTCTCCGCGGTTGCATTAGAGAAACCTTGCACGGCTTCCACGTCGCATCGCCCGAGCTCACGCTCTTCACGCTCTCACGAACCTTGACCTTCAATCAGCTTGTTATGGCAATGTACGAAATGTGTGGGAGATTCACCCTGTACGAGCCAAGCGAGGCGCTCTCAAACGAACTGTTCATTCGCCACGCAACCGACGTGCATGACGGCTGGTCGTGCGTTTCATCGGAAGACGGTAAGCCTTCGAAGCTGTGGACGCGGCCACCCTTGACAAACCTGTCAACTCTTCGAGATTTTGCCGCAAGAATCAAGGGGGTTCGAGGACACAAGCTGTTCGAGCGAGCCCTCGATTGCGTGAGCGGCATGACCGCCTCCCCGCTAGAGGCTCAGATTTCCATGTTGCTATGGATGGATCCTGCGCTTGGAGGGCAAGGTTATCAGCACTTCGAGAACAACTATCTGGTCAAATACTCACATGGCGCAGGAATCCTCACGGGAAAACCTGGCGCCGAGATTGACCTACGCGTGGTGTCTCCAGCCGGCACAAGGGAGTGGATGCTCGAATGCCAGGGCAAGATTGTCCACGACAGAGTCGGCGCGGGCACGAAAGATGCGCTTCGGGCTACTGCCCTGCAAGCAATGGGGCACGGGGTGACCCTGATCACGAGCGACCAGCTTCGTGACCAGCATAAGTTCGCAGTTTTGCTCATGTTGCTGTCAGAGAAACTCGGGATCGTATGGCCAAACAAGACCTCAAGGCAACTCATTGCCGAGAACAACCTACGTGCAGACATTTTTGGTGACTGGCTCGGCCTCACAAGGGAGCCGACCGCACAAGAACTCAAGAAACGTAGGCTCGACAACAAGGCCCGACGCAAACCGGGGCACTTCACCAAGCGAAAAAAGGCCACCAACGGCAGTGGGAAAGATAAAAATACGCAAATGCGGGGTTAATATTCGGCATGGGCAAGTAGCGATATAACGACCAAAGCCTGTACCTGCAGGTTTTATAAACCAAAACGGAACGATACTCCCCGATTCGAATTTTATCCCCGCATTTGCGTATTATCGGACACACACTGAGGAAAATCAGGAGGCACGTGCGCGGAAGTTCGGCCGGCAGCGTGGGAAGGGCGAGTGAAATGCGGGAGTGGTAAATGATCAATACTTTCCGCGTGCAACCCATGCAGCATCCACAACAGTCAGCCTTGGCTGACTCGGTGAACGGTCGCGATTGGACCTTGCGAAGACTTGCATTGAAGGAGCCGCGTGGTATCTTTCTTTTGAGAAAGACCCGTTGCCTCTTCGCCTGTGGCACCGGGCGCAACAGAGGAGGTTTATCATGGCTCATCCGATTATTGATGCTGACGAGTGCATCGCCTGCGGCGTCTGCGTTGACGCTTGCCCTGCCGGCGTTCTCGAGCTGAACGACGTCGCCACCGTCGCCGACGAGGATTCCTGCGTCGCCTGCGGCGCCTGCCAGGACGCCTGCCCCGCCGGTGCCATCACTGAGATCGCCGAAGACTAGTACAGGCCTGTCATCATCGCCTCGCATGACCAAGGCCCGACCCCGCAAGGGGTCGGGCCTTGGCTTTAACCGATCATCTCGCAGCTCAGAAGCGAAACCGATCGCAACCGAACCCTTCCCTCGCACCTACGGCGCACTACACGGAACGGACCCTTTCCAGAAGCTTTCTGCGCTGAGCCGCCACATCGATGCTCATTATACCGATGGAAGCCAGGACCAAACAGACGCCGATCAGCTTTCCCATGCCAAACGGCTCTCTGAATATGGCAACGCCGAGTATCACGGCCGTCACCGTTTCGAACGTGGCGATCACGGGGACCTTGGATGCCTCAAGCCCCTTTGAGAGCCCAGTCATATAAAAAAGTACGCGAGGACCGTTGGGAACAAGCCGAAAGCGGCTGCGACCCAGTAGAACCCGGATGGCATGCCCCCAGCTATCTTCGCAAACGGGTTCGCGAAGGCGGACAAAAGGGCGCCACCGGCCACAAAGCCATAAAATACGACAGTGAGCGGCTGGGCGTAACGTGTTGCCGCCTTGCTGAACATTGTGAGCAGGCATCCCATCAAGCCAGAGCAAACGCCCGTTCCAACTCCAATTGGGGATATCGACTCGATCTCGAGCGCGCCGCCCGTGACGGCAAGTGTGCAACCCGCGACGTTGAAAACAAGTGAGACGATTTTTTGATTGGTTATCCCCTCGCCGTATAGTATGCGACCGAGCACGATGCCAAACATAGGAGACGTGCACATGAGCACCGAAGAGGTTGACATGCCAATATGCTCTATAGATATATAGTAGGTTGCGCTGGACAGGGCGAGGCCAAAAACACCAACAAGCGCGCTCCAAAACAGCCCTCGAGGTGAGATCAGGAAAAACCGGAGGAGCCCCCGTCTTCCTGCCTTCTCGAAATCCTTGCCCGCCCCCATCGCCAAGAGAATCGGGACGAGAAATATGCTGGCGACGAACATTCTGAGCGCCGCGACCTCCATCGCAGTCAAGCCCATTTGACCCAGCGCACGCGAAAAGACGCCTACACTCCCCCACAGCAGGGCGCCAAGCAGGACAAGAAAATATCCAAAACGAACTTGCATCCACAACCTCCATGGTTCGCATGCAGAGGCTTCGCCATATAAAAGCTCCGTCCTCGACGCACGCATCGAGGACGGAGCATATGCCCCGATCTTCAGCCGGCGAAGTGCAGGCAGAGCTCTCTCAAGCGGACCGCCATCAACAAAATCAAACGGTCACGCCACGTGAGCGGGCCGGCCGATCAACCAGCCAAACGGGAACCCAAGCGAACTGTTCCTCAGGTAAGTTACTTCTCAAACTTGGCTATGATCACCCGCGTCGCGATGAAAGACACCGTGATGCTCACCGCGGCGACCACACAGGCGAGGAAGAAATTATCCATACCGCCGTCCGGGGCGATGAAGATCAACGCCGAGAGCAGACCGGGACAGGCGCCGGCAACGTACTCAACGAGCCCGAAAATGCCGGCGATGAGACCACCAGACAGGGCGCCGATAGCAGTGCCAAGAAGCAGACGGGGACGCTCGATGAGCGCGCCGTAGAATCCCGCTCGGTAACGCCGCACAGCGCGGTGATGCCAAAGGTGGTCACCATGCCCTTACGAGCAGAATCTCCCTTGATGGTGCTCGCAAGCGCCAGGCAGGTAGCTCCGATGCACAGGTTCGAAATGAAGCCGAAGATAATAGGCGCGTATCCAAGCTGGGCAAGGCTATTCACTTCGATTGCGATAAAGGCCTTATCGAGACCAAGCATGACGAGGTACGGGTTGATCGCGGCAAATATCGGAGTGGCGATCACCGCGACATGCCCCATAAGCCACGTAACGGCGTCGCTCAGCGCGTAACCCATCATGGAACCGACAGGACCGAGAGCCAGAAGCGTCACGGGGACAATGATGAACATGGTGAGCAGCGGCTTGACGAACAACTTCACAACATCGGGGATGACCTTCTGCAGCAAGCGGTCAACCGCGAACATGAACACGACGCCGAGCACGATGGGCACGACAGTTCCACCGTAGCCGATCGCCGGAATAGGCATCCCGAGAAAATCGAGGCCCTCAACGCCGCTGATCGACGGGCTCACCATGATCGCGCCGAGAAGCGCGCCCATGATCGGCTGCATCTTGAGAATGGAGGCAAGCTGATAGCCAATCCAGACGGGTAGGAACGTGAAGGCCGCGTCGAAGATCGCCAGCAGCACCTGCGCCGTGCCGCTATCGGTGCTAAACCCGCAGTAATTGACCAGGAGGTTCTTAATGGCAAGGATCAGACCGCCGACGATAAGCGCCGGGACGATGGGCATGAAGATCTGGGCGGTGATGTTGCCGAATTTCTCGACAATGCCGACCGCACCGTTGCTCTTCACCGAGGCGGCCATGTCGGCGATCGTGCCCTCATCGTCTGCGACGACACCTGCACCGAAATCGATGCCCGCGACCTCGAGGAAATCGTTGTATGCCTCAGTCACGTTCGGACCGATGATGACCTGCAGCTGGCCGCCGCTCACCACGGCTCCAAGCGCATATTCCGCCTTCTTGACCGCATCGAGGTCGATTGCATCGAGCTTCTTTACATCAATCCTCAAGCGGGTCGCGCAATGCGTGACGGACGAGATGTTCTCCACACCGCCAATCGCGGCAAGAATAGAGTGCGACATCTTCTCGTATTTCATTTCACGCCTCCTATTCGCTTTGATTTAGATAGCCGTTGATCAGATCGCGATACCAATACCAGCTCTTTTTGGGAACACGCTTCAGATCATTGTCGAAATCGACTCGAACCAATCCGTAGCGCTTCTGGTAACCGTTGATCCAGCTGTACAAATCCATCGTTGACCATACGTAATACCCGTGGACGTTTGCACCCTCCGCGCGAGCGCGCATCATGTGCTCGATAAACTGATCCAGTACCTCGATGCGCTCGTCGTCGTGAACCATGCCCTCGGCGTCGGGATCCTCGTAGGCACCGTGGCCGTTTTCCGTGATGAACATCAGCGGGTTGCCGTAGCGCTCCGCGATGTCCATGATCGTGCTGTACATGACACGCGGAAGAATCTCGCGTCCCCACTTGTTGCGGGGAACATTCGGATCGCACGTGGTCTGATACAGCGGTGCGATCACCTTCCCCTCGAGCTTCTTGCTCGCTCCGCCCTTGTTGTTGGCGGAAACCTGGGTCGCTCCACCGCGCCAGTCCGTTGCGTACTCGCGGCAATAGACGTTCAAGCCGATGTAGTCGCCAACGCCTTGGGCAAAGATCTCCTCGTCGCCCGGCACGCGATACAGCAAGACGTCGAGCTTTTGGAGCATCTCGTCCATTTCCTCGGGAAGCCTGCCCTGCAAACATGGAGCGAGAATCATGCGATTCGCCATGAAGTCGGCACCGCGGAACACCTCCTCGGGATGCTCCGCAGCCGGATCGACCTCGACCACACCGCCGTCGTGCACGACGCCGATGATGCCGTCGCCGCCCATCTCCCGATATGCGCGTACGGCCATGGAGCTGGCAAGCATCAGGTGGTACTGATACTGCATAAAGGACTGCATGTCGAGGGATCTGTTGGGCGGGTAGTTGCCCAGCATATTCGCGCAGTAGCTATAGAAATGGGGCTCATTGATGGTTGCCCACACCTTCACGCGGTCGCCAAAGCGCTCAAAGCAGATCTTGGCGTAGTCGCAAAACCACTTGGCGACATCCGCATTGAGCCAGCCGCCCTTGCAGGCCAGGGCATAGGGAAGGTCATAGTGGAACAGCGTGGCATTCGGGACGACACCGTACTTGACGCAACAATCGATCACGCGATTGTAGAACGCGACGCCATCCTCGTTGACCTCACCGACCCCATCGGGCAAAATGCGGCTCCACGCGATAGAGAATCGATAAGTGTTCTGGCCGCCCTCTGCCAACAGCCGAATATCCTCCTCGTAACGATGATAGAAATCGCACGAGACGTCGCCGTCGACGTTATTGATGTTCTTGGCGCTCGTGTGGTTGAAATAATCCCACTCGCCAAGCCCCTTGCCATCCTCGTCCCAAGCACCTTCGCACTGATATGCCGCCGTGGCAGAACCCCACAAGAAGTCCGGTAACTGCAGATTCGCGTGTCCCTGAACATTCATGCGACCATCCTCCCCTCCTTTTACGCAGGCGGTTTTCCCGCCCTTTTTCGAACATGGCGCCATCTGATTTGAAGTATAGAAAAGGAATTTGCCTGCTATGATTCATAAAATGAACCACTGTTTGGAGACCGTTCGCGAGGGGTCATCTTGAGCAATCACGGCTTTGGCCTGCTAAACATCATCAGTTCAATAATCAACGAGGAGCGCGACGGCAACGATGTCGCCATTGCGCGCTACCTTATTTCCAACCTCCGCAATTCCGAGGCCATCAACGTGAGCGCCATAACAGAGCGCGCGCACGTGACGAGATCGGCTGTTCGCCGTTTCTGCAACCGCCTTGGGTACCAGAGCCTGAGCGAACTCAAGAACTCTTTTTCTCAACTGGTCTTCCCCTCGGACTTCAGGCACCGCGACCCTAATCTCAGCTTTAACGAATATCGTGCTGAGCTCGATATTCGCATGATGGAGATGTATGCGGAAGTGGAGAGCAGAATATCCGATGCCCTTCTCGACGAACTCGCATACGAGATAGCCCAACATCGCAATGTCGAGCTGCTCTGCACCAACAATGTGAGCGGAAATCTCATGCGCTTCCAACAAGAGATGTTCTTTGCAGGAAAGATCGTGCGCCTCAACACTCAAGACAACGGTAAGCCGCCGATGCGCGTCGAGACCTACCACGATTCCCTGGTCATCGTGGTTTCGGTCTCGGGCATGTTCGCACGCGAACTTGACGAACGCATGTGGGGACGAACGGCGAAGAAGGTGCTCATCACGGCGTTTTCCAGCAAAGACACCGCTTCGCGTTTTGATAAGGCGTACTACCTGAGCGGGCGAGGAGACGGCATCGATGAGCTAGGGGTTTACTCGAAGTACGCCATCACGTACCTGTTTGACCTTCTTTCTTCCCGCTACATCACGAAATATAAAACGCCGGGAAACCCCCTCTTCGGTCCAACGGTTTCTTGGCCGGAAATGATCGAGTGAGCTAAACCTTTATACCGCCCAGCGCTCCAGATATTTATCGAAATGAAGAGGCTACAAGTGCAGCTCAAACTCGCGCTCGTAGCCTCTTCTTTTCATAGGCACCTAGTCGTCGTCGCCGCTCGGACCGAGCTGAGCCAGAATCCCCAAGGCCGCCTGCACGGGGCCCATGCCGCCGGCGGCCACATCGGCGTTGATGCCGCGACCGACGCCGCTGCCGCTGCCCGCCCCCGCCTTGTAGGGGACCGTGAACTTTCGCGTCTTGGGAAAGGCGATCGCGCCGAGCTTCGTGCGCAGATCGAACGCCACGCCCTTGGGCACGTCAACGCCCTGGTAGGTGAGCTTCCCCGCGATGAGCGCAACGCTCTCGAGACCAAGCCTGTCGGCGCGGATGCGGATGCGCGTGCGGTCGAACAGGTTCTGCGCCGCCTCGGGCAGGGCACCGAACGTCTCCTCGCACTCCTCCTGGAGCTCGTCGACCTGCTCGAGCATGTCCGCAGCCGCGAGCTTGCGGTACACCAGAACGCGACGGTCGACCGCCGGGACGTATTCCTCGGACAGGAAGAAGTCCGCAGGCAGGTTGATGCCCACGGTCGCCTGCTCGACGTCGCCGGCGCCCTCGCCGCGTGCCTCCGCGACCGCCTGCCCAGCATCTGCGTAACAGATCGAAGCCCACGCTCGACAGGTTGCCGTGCTGCTCGGCGCCGACCAGCGAGCCGGCGCCTCGGATCTCGAGGTCGCGCATGGCGATGCGCATGCCGCTTCCCAAGTCCTGGAATTCGGAGAGCGCGGTCAGGCGCGCCGTTGCCTCCTCCGTCAACGGCAGCTCGCCGGGGAACATGAAGTACGCGTACGCCTGCGTGGCGGAGCGCCCCACACGGCCCTTGAGCTGGTAGAGCTGCGCCAGGCCCAACCGCTGCGAGTCCTCGATGATCAGCGTGTTGGCGCTCGCGTTGTCGATGCCGCTCTCCACGATGGTGGTGGCGATGAGCACGTCGATCTTCTTGGTGGCGAACTGCACCATCACGTCCTCGACCTCGCGCGGGCTCATCTTGCCGTGCGCCACGCCGATGCGCGCCTCGGGCGCGGCCTCCAGCACGCGCTCAACGGCGTCGTCGATGGTCTTCACGCGGTTGGACACGTAGTACACCTGCCCGCCACGGCCGATCTCCAGGCGGATGGCGGCGCTCACGACGTCGGGGTCGTACTCGCCCACGTGCACCGCCACGGGGCGACGGCCGGTGGGCGGCGTGGTGATGAGGCTCATGTCGCGCACGCCACTCATGGCCATCTGCATCGTACGCGGGATGGGCGTCGCCGAAAGCGTGAGCACATCGATCTGCTCGCGCATGTTCTTGAGCTGCTCCTTGTGCTGCACGCCGAAACGCTGCTCCTCGTCGATGATCACCAGGCCGAGCTCATGCGGGTTGACGTCGGCGGAGAGCAGGCGGTGGGTGCCGATGAGCACGTCGACGCGCCCCTCGGCAAAGGCCGCGAGCGCGCGGCGCTGCTGCGCGGGGGTACGGAAGCGCGATAGGACCTCGACCTCCACGCCGAACGGCGCGAAGCGCTCGAAGAACGTCTCGTAATGCTGCTGCGCCAAGATGGTCGTGGGGCACAGCACCATGACCTGGCGGCCGCCGTCCACGCACTTGAACGCCGCGCGCAGGGCAACCTCGGTCTTGCCGAAGCCCACGTCGCCACAGAGCAGGCGGTCCATGGGCTTGGTCGACTCCATGTCGGCCTTGATATCGGCGATAGCGTCGAGCTGGTCGCGCGTCTCGTCGTAGGGGAAGCTCTCCTCCATCTCGACCTGGGTCGCGCTGTCTGGCCCGAAGGCGAAGCCCGTGATCGAGCTGCGGCGCGTGTACAGGTCGACGAGGTCGAAGGCGAGCTTCTTGGCGCTCTTGCGCGCCTTGGTGGTCGCCCGGCTCCAATCCGCCGTGTTCAGACGCGTGAGACGGGGATTGTCGCCGTCGGGGCCGACGTAGCGCGTGATGCGGTCGACCTGCTCGAGCGGGACGTAGAGCTTGTCGCCCCCCGCGTATTCCAGCAGGAAGTAGTCGCGCTCCTTGCCGGCGACCTCCTGGCGGACGATCTCGGAGAACAGGGCAACGCCGTGCGTGCTGTGAACCACGTAGTCACCCGGCTTGAAGGGGAAGGTGACCTCGGTGATGTCCACGCGCCGGTGCGCGCGCCGCGCTTGCCGTCCATGCGCGCGTTGAGGTCGGCGAGGCTGAAGACGGCGAGATGCGCCGCGGGGACCACGACTCCGGACGGGATGGGGGCGTCGACGAAGGTCATCCTGCCGCGCGTCAACGTGGGGACGACGCGCTCCCCGCCCTCATCGATGCCGCGCGCATTGAGCGCATCCACGTCGCGCTTGAGGAGCTCGACGCGAACGCGCGCCCCGCCCACGGCGCCGGCGTTCTCGGGCGCCGCCTGGAGGGACTCCTCGAACGGGATGTTCTCATCGGTGAAGGAGAGCTCCATCGACTCGCGCGCGCCGCGGTCGGGAATCGCGAACACGCAGGCGAAGCGGTTGTTGACAACCTCCTGGATCCGGCTCATGAAGCGGTTGTCCGAACCCGCGAGGGCCGGCTGCTCGATCTTGAGCTCCGCCGTCACCGATCCGCCCGCACGGATGAGGCTTACGTAGTTGAGGCGCTGCTGACGCCCAAAGTCAAGCTCTTGAGGCCGCACGTAGAGCCCGTCGAGGCGCGCGATCTTCGCGTCTGAGGCACGGCGCTCGAGGTCCTCGTACGCGCGCGAGCAGTCATCGAACAGCGAGCGCGGTTCGGACAGAATGACGAGCGCGTTTGGATGCACGTGCGCGAGAGGGCTCACGGTCTCGCCGTAAAGCAGGGGCAAAAAGCGCTCGAGTTCGGGCGTAACGACGCGCGCCTCGACCAGCTCGAGCAGGGCTGCCAGCTCGGTGTCGTCCTGGGCGGGCAGGTACAGCGCGGCGGAGATCCGCCTCACCGCCTCATCGGTGAGGGCAAGCTCGCGCACGGGGCTGATCTCGACCGAATCCTCGTCGCCGATCGTCTGACCGGTCGATGCCACCATCAGGCGGATGCGGTCGATCTCGTCGCCGAAGAACTCGATGCGCACCGGCGCGGTCGCTTGGGCCGCCCAGATGTCAACGGTATCGCCCAGCACACGGAACAGGCCCGGGGCATCCGCCGCGTCCGCACGGGTGTAGCCCATCGAGACGAGCTGCCCGGGAACCTCCTCAAAGGCAACTTCCTCTCCCACGGAATACGTGCGGGACGCCCAGTACCGGCTCTCGAGCGGCGGGACGCATCGCAGGAGCGAGCGGGCGGATGCGACCATGATGCAGGCGTCGCCGCGCGCGATCCTCGCGAGCGCGGCGCAACGGGCGGCGACCACGGCGTCATCGGGCTCGGCGTTCTTCCACGGATAATCCTTGCGTTCGGGGAAGCGCACAACACGATCCGCACCCACATACGCCGCAATGGAGCGCGCAGCGCGGTCGGCCGCGTCCTCACCCGAGACGATGTACACCGTGGGGCGAGGCCGGCGGGCGAACTGGGCCGCCACCGCGAGGGTGCGGCCCGACTGGGAGATCGCGAGCGTGGCGTCCTCTCCCGCCATGAGCGCCGCGTCGATGTCCTGAAGCGCCTCGGCGGTATAGAGCTGCGCGGCGATACGGTGAATGAGCATGGGGGCACCTTTCCGACGCCAAACACCCGCCCAAACGCGAGCTTGGGCGGGAGTTCGACGCATTCGTATGTTCAAATCATCCTACCGCAAGATGCCCACCGGTCGAAAAACGATTTGCTGCAGTCCGAGCTGCCCATCTCGCGCTCATCGATATTGCTGAAAGCCTCTTCCTGCGGTTGTGCCTTTAAGAAGCTCGTCCACCTGAGAATTCGCGCTTGCGCTGCAACATATCGAGTACTACCCCACCTTGGCACTCGGACAGATGTCAGCCAGAGGGCACTCCCCACACAAAGGCTTGCGGGCATCGCAGATCTCGCGACCCAGCATGATCCATTGGTGGTTCACGTCGTTCCAGTACTCGCGGGGGAGGATCTTCAAGAGGTCCTGCTCCGTCTTGAGCGGTTCCTTCTCGTGTGTTTTGGGCGAGAGCTTGAGGCGGTGCGCGATGCGGTTCACGTGCGTGTCGACCGCGATGCCGTCCACGATGCCGTACCCTACGTTGAGCACGATGTTGGCCGTCTTGCGCCCCACACCCGGGAGCTTCACAAGCTCCTTCATCTCATTCGGGACCACGCCGCCGTAATCCGCCACGATCATCTGGGCGCATTCGATGCAGTGCTTCGCCTTGGTCTTGTAGAAGCCGAGGGACTTGATGACCTCCGAGAGCTCCTCGTACGTCGCACCCGCCATCGCCTCGGGCGTGGGCCAGCGGCGGAACAGCTCCGGCGTGACTTTGTTCACCTGGGCATCCGTCGTCTGCGCCGACAGCAAGACAGCGATGACCAGCCTGAACGGGGTCTCATGGTCCAAAAAGCACTCGACCGGCCCGTATCGCTCGTTCAAACGACGGCACGTCTCGATCGCGCGTTCGCGCTTTGCCGCATTCGTCTCACGTGGCATCCGCCTTGGCTCCTCTCTTTTAAAGACGCTGGCACCTAGAGATGCTGCGGTCGTTTGAAATGGAACGCGAACACGAGCAACACCGCTCCCGCCACGATGAGCGGCAAACTCAGGAGCTGGCCCATGGTGAGCCAGCCGCCAAACAGGTACCCAAGCTGCGCATCGGGCAGTCGTACGAATTCGATTAAAAACCGCACGATACCGTAGCCGAGTACGAACGTCCCCATAATGGAGCCCTGCGGCGGCGTCTTTTTTCGACGGCTCAGCAGGTAGAGCACGGCAAACAGCACAATGCCCTCGAGACACGCCTCGTAGAGCTGACTCGGATGGCGCGGAATGTCGCCGGCAGCCCCGCCGAACACCACACCCCAGGAAAGATCGGTGGGCTTACCCCACAGTTCGCCGTTTACAAAGTTCGCGCACCGCCCCAAGCACAGCGCCAAGGGCACCCCCACGAACGCCGCATCGGCGATGGTCAGCGGCGACAGCCGCAATACGCGACAGGCAATGAGGCCGCCTATGATGCCGCCCACAAGCCCGCCGTGAAAACTCATCCCATTGATGCCATGCCCCGTTCGACCCAAAGATGATCTCGAGCGGGTGCTCAAAGTAATACCCATTGCTGTAGAACAGCACGTAGAACAGCCTGCCGCCAATCAACAGGCCAAAGACCACCGAGACCACAAGCGTCATGGCGTCGTCGATGGTAATGGCCATATCCCAGCGCTTGAGCGTACGGTACATCACCACGCCCGCCAGCAGCGCACCCACCATATAGGCAAGGCCATACCAATACACGGTGAAGGGTCCCGCAGAAAATGCGACGGGGTCGAGGCTGTGATAGAGCTCGTTGAGCATGAATGGCCACTCCTATGAGATACGCGCCGAGACGCATGCCCGGCGCGCGAACGGAAAAGAAAGGGTCCCGACGGGCGGCGCCTTCGGGACCCTTGTGCAAACCCTAGAACGGAGCGTACTCGTCGTACAGGTCGTTGGCCGCATCCGCACCGCCACCCACCTGCTCAACGCGAGTCACACCGGCACGTGCTCCTTGAGGATGCGCTCGATGCCCATCGACAGGGTGAGCGAGCTCATGGGGCAACCCGCGCAGCGCCCTGCAGCTCGAGCTGCACCACGCCGTCCTCAGTTACGCCCACATATGCCATGTCACCGCCATCGGCCTGCAAGTTGGGTCGAATCTGCTCGAGCACTTCAAGCAGCAGCTGTTCGTTCACCGCCATGTGCAGTCCCTTCTCCAAACGCAGCTGCGCACTCCGCCGCCGCGCGTCATTCGTTGATAATGGGCATCGCGCCCGCATGTGGAGACACTATACCACGCTCCCCCATGTGCCGCTCCGCACTCAGCCGTAGAGGGCCAGCCTACGCAGATTCGCAGATGCGTCGATGTGCGCCAAACCAGCTCGCCGCGAACGCCGTCGGCGTCCCCCGTTGCCGTTCCCCGTTCTGCCATCGCCCTCTATGCAAAAGCGGGCGCGCCCCCAGTTGGAGCGTACCCGCCATTGTGGCACTACAGTATCGCATCGCCACGAGGGCCATACCGGGGGGCAGGCGCTAGAACCCTCCGCGGCCACCCATGTACTGCTCGAGATACCGGAGGAACTCCTCCTCGGTCATGCCGCCGCTCGAACCGTTGCCGTCGGAAGCGTCCTGCTGCTCGGCCTGCAATGCCTCGTCAGATCCGAGTTCAACCTCGATCTCCTTCTCGTCCTTACCACGCATCACGGTGAGAGTGACCTTGTCTCCCACCTCGTGCTCACGCAAGGCGATAATCAGGCCGTCGGCGGAAGAGATGGGCTCGCCGTCCACCGCCGTCACGATGTCGCCTGCTTCGATCCCCGCAGTTGCGGCAGGACCATCAGCAGTGACCTCGGCAACATAGGCGCCGCTATCGACTGCAAGGTTGTTCTGACGCGCGTTATAGGCGTTCACACTCATAAGCGAGGCGCCCAGGTACGGATGAACAGGCGTTTCGCCGGCGATGATCTGATCCGCGATATTGATGGCGTAATTCACCGGAATGGCAAAACCCACGCCCGAGCTCGAACCCGAGTACGACTCAATCACGGAATTGATGCCGATGAGCTTGCCCTCGTCGTTCACGAGAGCGCCACCGGAGTTACCGGGGTTGATGGCGGCGTCGGTCTGGATCATGTTCGCGTAAATGGAGGTGCCGCTCGTACTCTGAAGTGCGGTGGAACGGTACAAAGCGGAGACGATACCCGTCGAGACGGACTGCTCGTTGCCAAAGGGGCTACCGATTGCCATAACCCACTCACCCACGGTGAGATCATCGGAGTCGGCGAGGTCAATGGGCGTGAGATCGGCGTCCTCGGCGTCCTGAAGGCGGATCACGGCGAGGTCGCTCGACTCATCCGTGCCCACGACCTCGGCCTCATAGCTGTCGCCGCTGTCCGTGCGCACCACCAACGCGGAAGCACCCTCAATTACGTGGTAGTTCGTGAGAATGTTGCCATCGGTGTCGAGGATGACGCCGCTACCGATGCCGCCGGAGTCCTCGGTCTCGCCCTGAGCGGTGATCGACACCACAGATGGCAGAGCCTTGGCGGCAACGGCCTCCGAAAGCGTGGTGTCCTCGGGATCGATCTCGATGGTCTGCGTGGCACCACTGACAGCAGACTCCACATTGGTGCCCGTAATGCGGAATGCGCCGGACATCACGAGCGCGATCACGAGCACGGATCCTACGGCAAGACCGAGCAGGGATGCAAGGAAGATCGGAAGCTTGCGGCTCTTGGTCTTCACCACGGTACGCGTTTCGGTATGCATCGCGGGCATGACGGTGGTCTCCACCGTTGGCTCGGAGTTCGAAGCGAAATGCGGCTCATCCCCCGCAAGGCCGTCCGGGCGCTGCGGGGTCTTGTCGTCAATCATGGAGGTTCCTTTCAACGCTTTCAATCTCAACCGTTGTACCCCAAATACGAGGTTCAACCCCCCGAGAGTCGCGGACTTTAATCAAGTTGTAAGTACCATTAAGTCTTTCGAAAGGCACTCAGGCACTATACGCAACCCACAGCGCGAAAAGGCAACGCGCATGAAAAGGGGCGCGCGCCCTTCGGCACGCGCCCCGGCGCACACGTTATTCCTTAAACAGGTAGCCCACACCACGAACCGTGGAGATGTGACCGGCGATCTGCGGACCCACCTTGCTGCGGATTCGACGGATATGGACATCGACCGTACGCGTTCCTCCGCAATACTCGAAGCCCCACACGCGATGCAGCAGCACTTCGCGGCTGTACGCACGGTTGGGATGCGTTGCCAGAAAGCTGAGCAACGAGTATTCCATAAGCGTGAGGTCAACCGGCTCGCCGTCGAGCGATACCTGGTAGGTGGCAAGGTTGATCGTGAGGTTGTCCACGGTGAGGACTTCGTCGACCGCGACGGTCTCGCCATCGCCCAAAAGCTGGCGGGCGCGCGCTTCAAGCTCGGCGTCACTTGCACCCGAGCAAATGAAATCGGAGCGGACATGAGAGGGAAGATGCAGGTCGGAGAGGTTCTCCTCATCCATCATGAGAAGCATGGGCACACCGCCGCGCTGCTCGAGCCACTTTGCCATGGCATCGACGCGATCGGAACGCACCCCATCGCCATCGAGAATAAGGAGGTCGAAATCATGCGCCACGGCAGGCGAATCTGGGGTCGCAATATGCACCTCGACACCTAAGGACGAGGCGAGTGTTCGGACGAAATCATGAAGTCGCGTGGTACGCGCCATGAATAGCACAGACTTTTCGGACATATTCACACCTCCGACGGCATCATCATAACAAATAGGCAGGTCGAGCACGTACATGGCGGTGATATTCGGGCAAGGATCACCGACCGAGGCCCCACTCCCTATGAATTGGCGAGATAGTGATCGAGCTCCCACTCGGTCACTGTGGCGTTGAAGCGATTCCACTCGTCGCGCTTCTTCTTGAGGAAGAATGCATGGATGTGCTCGCCGAGGGCGTCTTTCATGAAATCGGAGCTTTCAAAGACGTCGAGCGCCTCGTCGAGGTTTCTCGGCAGCGGCTCGATGCCGCGGGCGCGCAGCTCGCTCTCGGGCAGACGCAACAGATCGGAGGTCGCCTCCTCGGGCAGTTCGAGTCCGCGCTTGATGCCGTCGAGTCCGGCTGCCAGCGTGACGGTGTTCACCAAGTACGGATTGGCCATCGGATCGGGGCTGCGAAGCTCAATGCGGGCCGCAACCTGCTTGCCCGGCTTGTAGATGGGCACGCGGATCATAGCGGAGCGGTTGCGCATGCCCCACGTTGCATACCGCGGGCCGTTACCCACGCCGGCGGAGAGGCGCTTGTAGGAATTCACCGTGGGGTTGGTGATGGCGCTGATTTCGGAGGCATGCGCCAAGATGCCGGCCATGTAGCTCTTGGCAATGGGCGACAGGTGGTTCTTGGCGTCGTCACCCCAGAAGACGTTGTTGCCTTCACGGTCGAACAGGGACTGGTGAAGCAACATTGCCGAAGACGAGCCCTTGGCGATGGGCTTGGGCATGAAAGAGGCGTGGATGCCCGACTCGTAGGCGCAGGTGCGAATGACGTGCTTGGCCGTCATGATGGCATCGGACATGGTGAGCGCCTCGGCGTGACGCATGGAAATGCCGTGCTGCGAGCGACCGGAGCTATGGAAGGTGTACTCCACCGGGATGCTCATCTTCTCGAGCATGAGCACGGTGGAACGGCGCAGGTCGCGCGCGGAATCCGACGGCGTGAGGTCAAAGTAGCCAACCTTGTCCATGGGCTCGGGTGTGCGCTCGTCGGGGAAATAGTAGAACTCGAGCTCGGCGCCCACATTCATGATGTAGCCGAGCTTCTCCGCACGATAGAACATGCGGCGCAGGCACTCGCGCGAATCGCCAGCGAACAGCTGGCGGTCGGGCGTGCAGACATCGCAGAAGATGCGCGCGGCGCCGTCGTGCTTGGGGCGCCAGGGCAGGATCTGGAACGTGGAGGCATCCGGGAAGGCCAGCATGTCCGCCTCGTCGGGAGAGGTGAAGCCCTCAATGGCGGAACCGTCGAAACCAATGCCCTCTTCAAACGCGACCTCGAGGTCCTCAGGGCTGATAGCGAAGCTCTTGAGCCTGCCGAGCACGTCGGTGAACCACAGGCGGATGAAGCGGATGTCGCGCTCCTCGACGGTGCGCAGGACGAAATCGATGTTCTGCTGCTGGTCCATATACGAGCCCTTTCACATGCGATGATGCCAGATTGTCTCCATGTTCTCATAGTTATGTTTCGTCCGAGTTTCCGGCACTCCCCCGCAGAAAAGCACCTTGGAAATGAGGGCATGGGCAGAAGGTGCAATGCCGCGAATCGGGCGTTTTGTAACGAAGATCGAGACGCCCCGAGTAGACGGTCGGTTTGGGCATCAAAGCCCCAGTTGGCGATAGCCCAAAACACCTGTCTACTCGACCCCTCTGGAAACTCGTTACAAAAACGCCCGATTCGCGGCAATCAACGGCTGAGACCGCGCCGCCGTGCGCTCGCCGCAGGCTCCTACATGAGCTTGGTCTCCTCGAGCTTCTCGATGATCACTGGTTCGCGCGAATCACGGGACGGCGGAATACCAGACCGAGCGCGAGCGACGGAAGCAGGTAGCACGCCAAGATACCGAGTTCACGCCAATACTCCATCCCATAGGCTCCGGCCATGGCGGCGTGCATCGCGTTGATGGCATGCGTGAACGGTAGGAACGGATAGACACCTTGGAAAAAGTCGGCCGTCATCTCGATGGGGAATGTGCCGCCCGAGCCGGCCACCTGCATGACCAACAGCACAACGGCGATCGCCTTACCAATATCGCCAAAGCTCACCGTAAGGGTGTAGATGATGTTGCTGAACACGAACCCGGCAACCCAGCCCACGAGGAGGAACTGCAGCGGATGGGCACACTGGATCCCAAAGAACATCAGGTCGCCGGCACACACGAGCGTCGCCTGCGCAAAGGCGAGCAACGCGAAGAACGCGTAGCGTCCCAGATAGAGCTCGTGCAGGTGAATCGGCGCGAGTGCTTGGATATCGCGCTCATCCACGTTCGCCTTGAGCATTGCGGCAAGCACGATGCCCGCGACCCAGATGGACAGCGTAGTGTAGAACGGCGCCATGGCGCTGCCGTAGTTCTCGATGTGGTACACGGCCTGGCGGTCGAGGGCCACCGGGGCGGCGAGGGCCTCGGCAAGCGATGTCGGGTCCGACCCGATGAGGTCCCGCACCTTCTGCAGGTCGCCCGACGCCACGGCGGCATCGATGCCGTCCTTGAGCTCCTGCAGGCCGTCGGCGGAGGTACTCAGGTCGGTTGCGGCGCTGGTAAGCACGCCTTGCGCATCGGAAAGGTCGCTCGAAAGGTCCTTGGATGCCGTCGAGAGATCGGAGGCGGTCGTGCTCAGACTGCTCGCCATGTCCTCACTGCTCTTGGCGACGCTCTCCACCGCATCGGCGAGCGACGCGATCTCCTGCTCGAGCGTCTCCTTGTAGGAATCCTTGATCGATGAGATGTCGTTTTTGGCAGAAGCGAGGTTTTCCTTGACGGCTTCTGCCTGCTCGCGAGCGTCGGTGGCACCCGCCTCGAGGGAATCGGCGGCATCCGAGAGGTGCTGTGCGAGCAGTTCCTGCTGGTTAGCGACGTTGCCCACCGTGTTGGCCACGATGTCGATTTGCTGAATGAGCTCGGCCTTTGCCGCATCTGATATCGGCAGACTGTCGACCTTGTCCTCAAGGGCGGCGATCTTCTTCTGTACGGCACGGGCATCTGCCGCCTGTCCCGCTATCTTCGACGAGGCGCTACGCAGCTGCGTGCAGGTGGTCGACACGTGTTCATCCACGGTGGCGAACGCGTTCTCTATGGCCGTGGCGGCGGCTTCGTAGTCACCCGCGCTGTCGGCCAGCGCCCCGTTGATGGCGTCAACCGCGCCATCGAGAGCGGCATCCATGTCGGCAAGGCCCGTCTTGGCATCGCTCACCAGTGCCTCGGCGCTCGAGCTGGCCTCGCCCGTCTGAGACAACAGGTCGCCCGCAGAATCCAAGAGGCCTGTGGAGGAGCCCAGGACCCCCGTGAACTCGGTCGCCGTCTTGGACGCATCGCGCAGCGTCTCGATGCCCGCCGTGAGCGTGCTGCTCAGATTTGCCGCGTAGCTGGCAATCTGGTCGCCGTCCATGTACTCGAGCAGGCTCGACGTGGTGGCAAGTCCCACCTCGCTGATAGTCTCGGCGAACGTCTCGTCGATCTGCTTGCGCACCGTGCTCGCGGCCTTGTCGGTCACGCGGGGCGCGATGGCGTTGGCCTTTTGGTTCTCGTAGTACACGATCTCGGCGTGCTCGGCATCGCTCGAAAAGACCGTCATCATGCGGGAGCTGAAATCCTCGGGAATCACGACGGCTGCATAGTACTCGCCGGAGCGCACGCCCTCGACCGCCTCGCCCTCCTTGACGAAGACCCAGTCAATGTTGTCGTTCTCACGTAGCGACGAGACGACCGTGTCGCCGATGTTCACGCGCACGGGAATGAGGTCGCTTAGGTAGCCCTCGTCCGAATTCGCCACCGCGACTTTGAGATTGCCCGTGTTTCCGTAAGGATCCCAGCTGCCCGCAATGTTAAACCAGGCGTAAAGGGTGGGCACAATCACGAGACCCACTGCGACGATGCACGCGACCACGCTGCCGCGCACCCTCGAAAGGTCCTGCTTGAGCAGGGCAATGATCTTCTTCATCTACTCCTCGCCTCCCTTCGGGGCGTCTCCGTTGGTGATGTGTGCAGGAGTTCTGCCGGTGAGGCCGCGATCCGGGCTCGCCCCTGCGGCGCGCGCCGTCACCCCGCGCGCGATGCTGCGGCCCAGCTCCTCGCGCAGCTCGTCATCGGGCAGCGAGGTCATACGCGCCTGTGAATTCAGGCTTTCGCGCAGGTACTCGATAAAGATCATGTAGGCATCCGCCACGATGATGGCAACGATCCACAGCACGAGCATCACGAGTTTGCCGTCGATGTCGAGGTCAAGCGTTGCCGTGAGCACGAACAGCAGCACGGGCAGACCAAGCACCAGGCAGAAGCCCGCTTTGATAAGCCGCGGGTACCGGTGCTCGAAGCGCGCGCCGCGCTCGAGAATCCCGCGACGATACGCCTCCGTGTCAAACAGCGCCCGCACGGCGTTGCGCACGGAGAACCGCTCGCGCGGCATGTCGTCGCGCTCGCAGATCATCACGCCCGTGCCGGAGAGCTGGCGGTCGAACAGCAGGTTGAGGTTGAGGAGCTTAGGCCTCAGCCATACGCCCACCACGAGCGCCACGGCCAAAAACACCGCAAGGATGCCCAGGTTGAACAGGTAGTTCATGCCGTACATGCCGCCGATGGTCTCGCGCATCGCGTTAATGCCGTAGGTGAAGGGCAGCAGCGGGTGCAGAGCCTGGAAGAAGTCGGGCATCATCTCGATAGGGTACATGCCCGAGGAACCCGGGATCTGCACAATGACGAGGATGACGCCGATGGCTTTGCCGATATGCTTGAACGCGATCGACAGCGCGTAAATGATGTTCACGTAGACGAACGAGGTGAACACGCCCGCGATCACGAACAACACGGGGTGACCGCACTGGATTCCCAGCACCAAGTCGCCCACGCATACGATGACCGACTGCACGAAGCCGAGCAGGACCATGAGCATCCAGCGGCCAAAATAGCCCTGGTTGGCCGTGATTTGGCCCACGCCCTCGGTGTCAACCTCGAGTTTGAAGATGGCGATGAGCACAAAGCCACCCACCCACAGAGCCAGGTTCGTGTAGAACGGCGTGACGCCCGAACCGTAGTTCTCGACCGGATACACGGCCTTAGTGGTGAGGGTCACCGGGGCGGACATGAAGTCCGCGATGTTAGCGGGGTCCATATCGAGCAGGTCCGCGAGCTCCTGCGCCGCCTCGGAGCTGCGCAGCGCGACGATGTCGGTCTTGACCGTCTCAAGCGTAGCCTGCAGGTCGGCCAGCGTTTCATCGCTGCTCGCCAACGCGCTCTTGGTCTGGTCGAGCATGGCGTTCAGCTGGTCAAGTAGGCCCATGGACTGCGCGATGGTGGGGGTGAGGCTCGTCACGACGCCCGACAGGTCGCCCGAGACGTTCGAGAACGCATCGAGGCCCGCGCTCAGTTGGGGAATGACGCTGGAGTTGAGGGTCTGCTGGGTCTTGCCCAGGTTCTCGACGCTGCCCTGCACGGCGGTGTTGATAGCGTCCGTCGCGGTGGTCGCGGCATCGACGTCTTGGCCGAGTGCATCGCTCTGCGTCTGCAGCGCGTCTTTGGCAGACTGCAGACCGGCATTTTGGTTCTCAAGGTCGCTGATGAAGGCCTCGATATCGCCGTTTGAGCCCAGAGCCGAATTGTTGAGGTTGCGCAGGGCCTCAAGAGCGCGCGAATTGGAATCGATCACGGCTTGGAAGTTGGAGAGCGATATGTCGATCTTGGTCTTAGCAGCCGAGACGGCGCCCGCCATTGAACCAACGGCGGCGTCCGCCTTCGACGAAGCCGTGCCCAGCTGGGTCGCTCCGTTGGCGAGGGCGTTCGACAGCGCGGTGTGGAACTCGCCCGCGGCGGAGCGCGTCGTGCCCAGAAGCTGGTGACCCTTGTCGAGCGCATCGACGAGCGTGGGCGTCTCGGCGTTCATACTGGCGAGCGAGCTCTTGGCACTCGTTGCGGCAACCTTAGCGTCGTCGATGGTAGTCGCCATGCCGCCAAGGCCCTCGCGCACACGCTTCAGGCGTCGACGGAATCGGAGACATTCGCGAGCACGCCCTGCTCCGCGCGCTCCCCCGCCGCGTCCACGTCGACCCCGAGCTTTTGCGCCTGCTCGACAAGCGTGCTGCTGACCGTTGCGACAAAGGTCTCGTTCAGCTGCTCCTCGATGGTCTCGGCACCCGTATCGGTCACCTTGGGGGCAATGGCGTTCTTCTTCTCATTCACGTAGTACGTGAGCTCGGGCTGCTCAAAGTCGCCCGTGAGCATGCTCGTGAGCTTTTCGCTGAAGTCCTTAGGAATGACGATCGCGGCGTAGTACTCACCGCTGTACACGCTCTCTTTCGCGCTTTCCGCATCGGTGAAGACCCAGCCCAGGTCGTCGTTTTCCTTGAGCTGCTCGACCGTCTGCTCACCGGCGTTGAGCGACCCCGTCAACTCACTTTCAACGCCCTCGTCCTCGTTGGCGACGGCGATTTTCACACCGGAGGTGTTACTGTACGGATCCCAGTTCGCCTCGATGTTGTACCAAGCATACAATGACGGAATGATGCACACACCAATGGTGATGACCATCGCCACAGGATTGTGCAGTAACCGCTTGAGGTCTCGTTTAAAGATCTGGAAGGCCTTCTTCATGCTCGAACCACCCTTTGACCTTACTATTGCCTTTGTTGGAGCAGAACTATACTACGGTCGTGAGAAAAACAACACGTGTACTGGTAACTATCAATACTTTCTGCAGAATACTCGCAATAGGGCGACACACCTGTGCACATGAAAGGGCGAAAAGAGCCTCTTCTCCAGCGTGCGGAACGTGCAAATACGCAAATGTTGAGATAAAGTCCGCATCCGCCGTGTAGCCATTTGTGCAACAAAGGCTTGACCTGCGGTTATATTGCGGTCAATCTCGCCTTTACTCGCATACCCCCACTTTTAACCCAACATTTGCGTATTTGCGGCGCATCATCCCCCCTCCGAGCAATAGACCGGGGCGCTCTACAGGGCGCCCCGGTCTATTGCTTAGCTATGAATTCCCGGTAAATGTGCGAGCGAGCAATCTACATGAGCTCGCAGACGCTCTGGGCAAACGCCACCGGGTCGGCGGGCAGGATGCCCTCGACGAGCAGCGCCTGGTCGTAGAGCAGGCCGGCGTACAGGGAGAGCTTATCCTGGTCGCCCGCCTCCTGAGCAGCCACGAGCTTGTCGAACACCGGATGCTTGGCGTTGAGCTCAAGCACGCGCTGGCTCTTGGGCATCTCGCCGCGATCGGCTCGGGCCGCGCGCAAGCACCTTCTCCATCTCGAGCGACAGCGGACCCTCGGTGGTGATACAGGCGGGGGCATCGGTCAGACGCGCGGAGACCGCAACCTTCTCCACCTTATCGCCGAGAGCCTCCTTCATGGCCTCGAACAGGTCGCCGTGCTCCTTCGTGGCCTCCTCGGCGTCCTTCTTCTCGTCCTCGGTCGCGAGGTCGAGATCGCCGGTCGCCACATTCTTGAGCTCGAGGAAGCGGTCCTCGGTCTCGGGCTCCGCGCCGTCGGCGACGGCCTTTGCGGCCGCCTCGCGCGCGGCGTCGTCCTCGTAAACCTTGGGCATGTGCTTGGCGGTGTAGCCGCGCATGGCCTGGAAGGTGAACTCGTCGACATCGGCCGTGAGCAGCAGCACGTCATAGCCGCGGTCAAGCACGCCCTTTACCACGGGCATCTTGGCCAGGCGCTCGCGATCATCGCCCGCCGCGTAGTAGATCGCCTTCTGGCCCTCAGGCATGGCGGCGGCGTACTCGGCAAGCGTCACCATCTTGTTCTCGCGCGCGCTCCAGAACAGCAGCAGGTCGGCAAGTTCATCGGCCTTCATCCCATAGCTGGAGTAAATGCCAAACTTGAGCCCACGGCCGAAGTTCTCAAAGAACTTCTCGTACGTCTCACGGTCGTCATCGCGCATCTTCTCGAGCTCGCTCGTCACGCGCTTCTCCACGCGCTTGGCAATGGCTTTGAGCTGGCGGTCGTGTTGCAGGGTCTCACGTGAGATGTTGAGCGATATGTCCTGGGAGTCCACCACGCCGCGCACGAAATTGTAGTAATCCGGTAGCAGGTCGGCGCACTTCTCCATAATCAACACGTTGGAGCTATAGAGCGCTAAGCCCTTCTCGTAATCCTTGCTGTAAAGGTCGAACGGTGCGCGGCTCGGGATATAGAGCAGCGCGTCGTACTCGAGGGTGCCCTCGGCGTGGAAGCTCACCGTACGCGCCGGATCCTCGAAGTCGTGGAACGTGGACTTGTAGAACTCGTTGTAGTCCTCCTCCGACACGTCCGAGCTGCGTTTCTTCCAGATGGGAGTCATCGAGTTGATGGTCTCGAGCTCCTCGTAGTCCTCGTACTCCGGCTTGTAATCGTCGCCAGCGTCGGCGGGACGCTCCTTCTCGCGGCTCTTGGTGACCATCATCTGGACGGGGTAGCGCACGTAGTTGCTGTAGCGCTTGATGAGGTCCTTGAGCCCCCACTCGGAAAGATACGTGTCGTAGTTCTCGCCGGGCTCGCCATTCTCGCCGGCGACGTTCTCGCGGATGGTGAGGATGACGTCGGTGCCGTGCTCGGCGCGCTCGCCGGGCTCGATGGTGTAGCCCTCAAGGCCGTCGGACTCCCATACGTGCGCCGTGTCCTCGCCGAAGGCGCGGCTGACCACACGGACCTTGGAGGCAACCATGAACGCAGAGTAGAAGCCCACGCCAAACTGACCGATGATGTCGACATCCCCGCCCTGGTGCTCGGCGTTTTCCCGCTTGAACTCCTGGCTGCCGGAATGGGCGATGGTGCCGAGGTTCTCCTCGAGGTCCTCAGCGGTCATGCCGATGCCGTTGTCGGAGACGGTAAGCGTGCGCGCGTCCTTGTCAAACGAGACGCGGATGGCAAGGTCGTCGTTGCCGAGCTGAATACTCGAGTCGGAGAGACTCTTGAAGTTGAGCTTGTCCACCGCATCCGACGCGTTGGAGATAAGCTCACGCAGGAAGATCTCCTTGTTGGTATAGATCGAGTTGATCATGAGGTCGAGGAGCTTCTTGCTCTCGGTTTTAAATTGCTGCATGCGCGCAACGCCCTTTCTGCTGTCGTCTAGCCGGCTTTCGCCGGCTTGTGCGCCGGCAAGCGGCGCACATCTACTGAACGCCTCCATGCTACCCATAATTGAACTCATAAAACCTAAGCGTTTACCACTTAGATTCAGATGACACAATTGGCATCCTGAAGTCTCAGCCCGTCACCTGCGGGCTATTGGCACCCCGTGGAGAGCAGGCCTCACCGTTCGATGCTCGCTGCGGCCAATTGCGGTCACGATTTATATTCATACAGTATTTGTAATTACGTTGCATCGCGTCTCTAAATCGAAATGGCCGTAAAACCCGTCACTTATGAAGAAATGCACAGCAGTGTGCCGCCCATGCATCAACCGTGATGCACTCGACGCCCAGCCAACGACAAAAAGAGACAAGAAATACTGTATGAAGTAGTTTTTTGACCACTTTGGCAAAAATGCGCCGAAATGCAGAAAAGAGCGTATCGTCTATGCATGGAGAAAGTTGTCTGCGCGTGCGGCGCCTCCGCACTCGAACTCTACCGATCGAGCAAACGCCTCATCCCGACGCTGCTCGACAAGCCGAGGACCGGCCAGGTCACCGGCCTGTCAGTTCCGCCGCGGCAGCTCCTGGCTGATGACATGACCGTCCACGGCATCGTGAGCAAGCCATATCACGTTCTCGTCGATGGAAACCGCGGATACAACCAACGTCAAGATATCCAAGTCACGGCATGCTACCGCCCTCTTCCTCCTCGGTCGCTCATAAAAATCGACCGATCGTTCTGGACGGTGAGTCCCGAACTCTCCTTCATCCAGATTGCGGGCGACAACACCTGGAGCAACTTCGATATCATCAGCTTGGGATATGAGCTTTGCGGCACCTATGTTCTCGATGATTCGTGGGACGGCCTCACGTGCACCGAGAAACCGCTTACATCAACCGAGAAAATCGGCAGGCTCACCGACTCCATCCACAGGGTCACCGGCATCAAGCGGGCGCGTAATTTGCTCAAATACGTGAACGGCCTGTCAAACTCCCCTATGGAGACCGTCCTGGCCATGCTTGTCTCGCTGCCCACCACGATGGGCGGTCTAGGTCTCGGTCCCATCTCGATGAACCATCCCGTCGCGACGCCCGTCGGGAGGCGGCGCGTCGACATCGGGTTCACCCGGCAGCGCGTCGGCCTTGAATACCAAGGAAAGGAGTTCCACTCCATAGAGGCGGCAGGGCGGGATGCGCGGCGACAAAACAAAATCGTCGGCTCCGGATTCACCATCTTGAACGTGTGGTACGAGGATCTTGTCGATGAGCACCTATTCCAGCAGTTCACCGACGATCTGTTCCGCGCCCTGGGCTCTCGCAAGCGCATTCGCACCAGCGGATTCCATACGCTCCAAAAGATTTTGCGAATGCAGCTCATGCCGACCGTAACCAGATATGGAGGCAACGAATTCTGACGGGGGTCGCGGATGCGCGGCACCGCGAGCTTTGCTGTCGAAAGTGCGGCGCCGCGCCAATCGAAAATGCGAGCCCCACCGATCGAGCATGAGAATCCCCGCCAATCGAGTATGCAATTTCGCACCAATGAAAAACGCGGCACCGCGTCAAGCGGCACCGCGTTTCATCGCATGTCGGCGTGAAGGCGGGAGCGGACCCTCTACGCAAGCACCTCGCGCACAGTGGCGGCAACACCCTCGGCGTTGAGGCCGTACTTGTCCAAAAGCTCCAGCGCCGGGCCGGACTCGCCGAACGTGTCGCGAACGCCAACACGGCGCATGGGCACCGGGCACTGCTCGCCCAAAACGGCCGCGCACGCCTCACCAAGGCCACCCATAATGGAGTGCTCCTCAACCGTCACCACGTGGCCGGTCTTGGAAGCGGAAGCGACGAGTGCCTCCGAGTCGAGCGGCTTAATGGTGTGCATGTTGACGACCTCGGCGGAGATTCCCTCCGCGGCAAGGACCTCTGCAGCCTCAAGCGCGGCGGACACCATAAGCCGCAAGCGACGATGGACACATCGGTGCCCTCGCGCATGACGACGGCACGGCCGAGCTCGAACTCGTAGGTATCAGGATCGTTGATCACCGGCGCAGCAAGACGGCCAAAGCGCAGGTAGAAGGGGCCGTCCGTCGCATAGGCGCAACGCGTGGCGGCACGGGCCTCCACGTCGTCGGCGGGAACCACGACCGTCATGCCGGGAATGGTGCGCATGAGGGCGATGTCCTCGTTGCACTGATGCGTGGCTCCGTCCTCGCCCACCGATATGCCGGCATGCGTGGCGCCGATCTTCACGTTGAGATGCGGATAGCCGATCGAGTTGCGAATCTGCTCGAACGCACGGCCTGCGGCGAACATCGCAAACGAGCTCGCGAACGCAACGCGGCCCGTGGTGGCAACACCCGCGGCGAGGCCCATCATGTTGCCCTCGGCGATGCCGGCATTGTAGAAACGGTCGGGGTAGGCGGCCTTGAACTTGCCCGTCTGCGTCGCCGCGGCAAGGTCGGCGTCGAACACCACGAAGTCATCGTGCTCCGCACCGAGCTCGACCAGCGCCTCGCCGTAGCTCACGCGCGTGGCGATCCTCTTAACGTCTGCCATTGCCTTACGCCTCCTTCGCGAGCTCGGCCGCGCGGGCATCAAGCTCGGCCATTGCCTGCTCGAACTGCTCGTCGTTGGGGGCCTTGCCATGCCAGCCCACCTGGCCCTCCATGAAGGAGACGCCCTTGCCCTTGACCGTCTCGGCGACGATGCACACGGGTTTGCCGCTCACCTCGCGAGCAGCCTGGAACGCAGCGCGCACCTGCGCCATGTCGTTGCCGTCAGCGAGTTCGATGACGTGGAAGCCAAAGGCCTCGAACTTGTTGGCAATGGGCATCGCGGAGTTGACCTCCTCGATGCTGCCGTCGATCTGCAGGCCGTTGTGATCGACGATGAGCACGAGGTTGTCGAGATGGTGGTTGCCGGCGAACATCGCGGCCTCCCACACCTGGCCTTCCTCGATCTCGCCATCGCCCAGCAGGCAGAACGTACGATACGCATCGCCCCAGTGCTTGGCGGCGAGCGCCATGCCCACCGCGGCGGAGATGCCCTGACCCAGCGAGCCAGTGGACATGTCGACGCCGGGAGTGTCGTTCATGTTGGGATGGCCCTGCAAGTGGCTACCAACATGGCGCAGGGTCTCAAGATCATCTTTGGGGAAGAACCCGCGCTCGGCGAGCACGGAATACAGGGCAGGGGCGCAGTGACCCTTAGAGAGGACGAACCGGTCACGATTCGCGCGGCGCGGGTCGCTCGGGTCGATGTTCATCTCCTCAAAATACAGATACGTGATGATATCGGCTGAGCCGAGGGAGCCGCCGGGATGGCCGGACTTGGCGGCATGCGTTCCGACCACGACCCCCTTTCTAACTTCATTGGCAATCTGGATGAGTTCCTCATCGCTCATGGACAATGCCTCCTTGCATGTGAGCGGTGGCGCGTTACCAGGGTAATCATAGCGGCAGGACGTGGCGGAGGGTCGAAAGCAAACGGTAAATTCAAAACCTTACAATGTGAAATTGAGACATCTACCTGCGATAAAACGCTTGACCACAAGACGTTTTGAGAATCAAGCGAAAGGACCTAGCGAGCAGATGCAACCCGCTCCCAATCCGCCTCGAAAGCGGCGAGACCGGCGTCGGTAAGCGGGTGATGCAGGCATTTTCTGAGGACTTTCATGGGCACGGTGGCGATATCCGCTCCCATGAGCGCCGCCTGCGTCACGTGGTTGGGCGTGCGCACGGAAGCGGTGATGATCTCAACTCGACTGTCCGGATTCTTGCCCGACCAATCGTAATTCTTGATGCACGTCACGATATCCCCAAGCTGGGCAAGGCCGTCGAGCGCAATGTCGTCGTAACGGCCAACGAACGGCGACACGTAGCGGGCGCCGGCGTTGGCAGCCAAAAGCGCCTGCGTCGCAGAGAAGATGAGCGTCATGTTCACGCGCGCGCCCTCGTCTGCAAGGGCGCGGCATGCAGTCAAGCCCGCTTCGCAAATGGGAAGCTTGACCACGATATTCGGTGCGAGCGCGGAAAGGCGGCGGCCCTGCTCGACCATGCCCTCCGCAGTGTTCGCCGTCGCCTCTGCCGAGACGGGCAAGCCCTCACACAGCTCGGCGATCTTGAGCATGTGCGGCTCGAAGTCCTCGAGCTTACCACCCGTTTTGGCATAGAGACTGGGGTTGGTGGTCACGCCCGCCAAGCAGCCCCAACTTTTGGCCTCGGCGATTTCCTCGAGATCTGCCGTGTCGATAAAGAACTTCATCTCAAACCCTTCTCGCGGCATCGTGCGACACAAAGCACAGTATAAAAGCTGCGTCGCAAGCGTTTTGAGGCTAAAGCGTTTTGGCATCGACAAACGGTCGGGAATTTACATAGCCGGCCCGCCAGCGGGCTCCCGCACGGGCGGTTGCTTTACAGCTCCGGCAGCTCCTGCACCGGAAAGTGCACGGATATGCTGGTGCCGCGGCCAAGCTCGCTATCCAATTCGATGCGCGCGCCGTGATACGCCGCGGCGTGCTTGACAATGGCGAGACCCAATCCCGTGCCGCCGCGAGCCTTGGAACGGCTTTTGTCCACGCGGTAGAACCGTTCAAAGATCTTGCCCTGCTCCTCAGCGGCGATACCAATACCCGTGTCGGCAACGCAGATGTACGGCGCAAAGAGCCCCGAGGCCTCATCTGCATCCGATCCGCCGACTTGCTCAACGCCGCACGAGAGCGTCACAACGCCGCCGGGACGGTTGTAGCGTATGGCATTGCTCGCCAAATTGTACGCAAGCTCGTCGATGAGCCGCGGAACACCCACCACCATGGCAGGCTCGCACGCCAGCTCAATCCGCACGTCCGCGCGCTGGGCGACTTGCTCCAAGCGCTGGGCGATGCCATCAAGCGTGCGCGGCACGTCGATGGGCTCGCGCGTGCCCAGCGTCGCCGACGCGGCACCGTCCTCGGAGCGCTCCGCCTCGTCCAGGTTGGACAAGGTGAGGATGTCATTCACAAGGGAAGTGAGCCTCCCCGCCTCGTTGTAAATACGACGTCCAAAGTCGCGCAGATCTGCCTCGTCGGTCACCATACCGTTGGCGATGAGCTCCGCGTAACCCGAAACCGTGGTGAGCGGCGTCTTGAGCTCATGGGTTATGTTCGCCGTGAACTCGCGGCGCATGCGATCATTGTTGGCGAGCACACGCACCTGGCGCTTGAGCTCTTGGCGCTGGGTCTCAATACGCTCCAACATGGGCTCCATTTCGGCGTAGGCGTTTTGCGCGTTTCGCTGGGGATGGTCAAGGTCCACCTCGAGCAGCGGCTCGATGATGCGACTGGATTCACGGCGCGCCACGGCAACGGAGACCACAACGCCGACGGCGGTCAAAATCGCCACGGGCCCGGCAAGCGACCAGAGAACAGACAGGTATCCCGCCTCGCCCTTTGCCAAGCGCACCACGCTGCCGTCCGCCAGGCGAACCGCCTCATACAGCATGACCTCGCCCAGCGTTGAGCTGGCGCGGTCAGAAGAACCGCTCCCGGTCTCAAACGCCTCCTCGATCTCGGGACGATCCCCGTGGTCTTCCATCTTGCTCTCGTCGATATCGGTGTCGTACAACACGTCACCGTCTTTCCCCACAAGTGTGATGCGCGTATCGTCCTGCTGCAGACGCCTAAGCATGCCGACATAGCTTGGAGAGCTGTTGAGGGAGGCCGCCACAACGCGCGCCTCGCTAGCCAGCTCCTCGGATGTCGAATCAACCAGGCGCTTTTGCATGAACAAGGTGAGCGCAAGGGCAAACACCACGATCGTGATGAGGGACATGGTGAGCATCGTGGCGAACACACGCTTGGAAAGGGAGCGTTTGGCCACGCGCGAACTCACGCGACCGCATCGAGGCGTCATTTACAGGTCTGCCAAACGATAGCCCACGCCGCGCACCGTCTCGATGCGATCGGCGTAATCGCCCAGCTTTTGACGGAGCGTCTGCACATGTACGTCGACCGTACGCGAGCCGCCGTCAAAGTCCCAGCCCCACACGCTGCGCAAAAGAGACTCGCGCGTAAAGACCACGCCGGGCTTGCGCATGAGGTACTCGAGCAGGTCGAACTCACGCAGCGTGAGCTTGAGCTCCTGTCCCTCAACGCGCACCACGCGATGGCTGGGGGAAAGCTCGATGCCTCCCACGGAAAGCGTCTCGGGCGCGGGACGATTGGACATGCCGCCGCGGCGCAACAGGCGCGGCAGCGGCTCGTGAGCTCCATGAGGGAGAACGGTTTGGTGAGGTAGTCATCCGCGCCGCCATCGAGCGCCACGACCTTGTCGAGCTCGGAATCTTTGGCGGTGAGCATCATGATGGGAACCGTCGCGGTGGCCTGGTCGGCGCGCAGGCGCCGCATGATCTCGAGGCCATCGGTGTCGGGCAGCATGATGTCGAGCAGAACCGCATCGGGGACGCGACGCGCAACGGCAGCCTTGAACTCGCTGTCCGATGCGAACCCCTCAGCCTCTATCCCCTGCTGGCGCAGCGCATAGAGGGTGAGACCCCGAATATTGTCATCGTCCTCGACGTAGTAAATCATAGGAACGGCTCCTCTCGCCTATTGGTGGATTTTACCCAAATCGGCCGGTGAGGTAGTCCGCCGTGCGCTGGTCGCGCGGAGCTTTAAAGATCTGCGCGGTGGTGCCATGCTCAACCAGCTCACCCAGCAGGAAGAACGCCACAGAGTCGGAAATGCGCGATGCCTGCTGCATGTTGTGCGTCACCACTACCAAGGTGTAATCCTGCTTAAGTTCCATCGCCAGCTGCTCAACCTGCACCGTGGAAATGGGGTCGAGTGCGCTCGTGGGCTCGTCCATGAGCAGAACCTGCGGCTTGACCGCGATCGCGCGCGCGATGCACAGACGCTGCTGCTGTCCACCAGACAGACCAAGGCCCGACGACTTCAGCTTGTCCTTGACCTCATCCCACAGCGCGGCGCGACGTAGGGACTCCTCGACTATGCCATCCAGCTCCGAACGGCTCTTGACACCCATGCCGCGCGGACCATACGCCACGTTGTCGTAGATGCTCATGGGGAACGGATTGGGATGCTGGAAGACCATACCCACGCGCTGACGCAACAAGGTGGTGTCGAAGCCGTCGTAGATGTCTTGCCCATCGAGCTTGATGGAGCCCTCAACGCGGCAATCCTTAACGTAGTCGTTCATGCGATTGAAGCAGCGAAGGAGCGTGGACTTTCCGCAGCCGGACGGACCGATGAACGAGGTGATCTCGCGCTCCGGAATATCGATGGACACGTCCTTGAGCGCATGATGGTCACCGTAAAACAAGTCGACGCGGCTCACGGAAAGGCGCGTGGCGTGGTGTACGGGCACGGTGCCGCCCAGGTCGATCTTGGGCGCGCCAACCTCGCGCAATGCCGCCGCCTCGGCCGCGCGGGCCATGGCAAGGGCGCTTTCCTCAGACGTTCGATCCACCTGGGTCCTCCTCAACATGAGCGTCATAGCGCACAGAATGATACGGAGTCCACCTCAAAGGCCGGAAAGGCATATGTAAGGAGCCTGTAAGGAACATCCTCGCGATGCGCGTGGATGTTAAGAACTCGCAGGAGCCGCGATCGGAAGGTTCTGAACCTCAATCTGGGGACCTCAATTTGGAAACGGGCGCCGCATTGAGGTTGTGATAGAGAGCTTCTTGAGCTTTTTCGTATTGTTTTTCGATTTTGCAAAGTAGAGCAGCCTCAACGGGCGCGATGCGGCAACAAACCGCAGTTCGCCGCAGCATGCCCCATCTGTCTACTTCGCAAAATCCAATTTCTGTACGAAAAAGCTCATCTAGCCTACGCTAACCACGCGACTCGTTAGGCAGCTCGATGGTGAAAACCGTCGCCTCGGGCGTGGAAGCGCAGGAAATGGTGCCCCCGTGCGCGGAAACGATCTCCTTGGCGATCGCCAGGCCAAGCCCCGCGCCACCGCGGTTAGTCGCGCGCGCGGCATCCAGCCGGTAGAACTTCTCGAAGATCATGCCGAGCTTGGGAGCGGGAATCGGGTCACCCTGGTTTTCGAAGCGCACGACCACGCTATCGGGCGTCTGCTCGGCAAAGATCCGAATGGTCGACCCCTCGTAGCTGTACGCGATCGCGTTCTTCATCACGTTGTTGAACACGCGCGCCATCTTGTCGCCATCAATGAGCACGATGAGACTCGCGGTTGCCTCCACCTCAACTGATTTTCCTTGCTCGGTGAGGATGGGATAGAATTCGTCGGCGACCTGCGCGAGCAGCAGCGCCAAGTCAACATAGCCGCGGGTAAGCACGATGTCGTGGAAGTCGAAGCGCGTGATGTCGAAGAACTCCTCGATAAGTGCATCCAGGCGGTGCGCCTTGTCGAGCGCGATGCCCGTAAAGCGAGCGCGCTGCTCAACGGGCAAGTCGGGAGCCTCCTCGAGAAGCGAGAGGTAGCCCACCACGCTCGCCAGCGGCGTTTTGAGGTCGTGCGCGAGATAGGTGACGAGGTCGTCTTTGCGGCGGGCCTCGTCGCGCAGGGCATCCGCCACCTGACGTTCGCGGTTGCGCACGCGGTTGATAGCGCCCTCCACCTCGAGAAACGTACCATCAAGATTCGCCACGTTCTCGGGGTGCTCAATGAGACGGTCGACCAGATGCGCGGCGATCGCACGATCTGCCAGAGCCTGGCCGCGGTCGTACCCCATGTAATACATCGCGCGACCGGCAAAAAGACACCGCACACCGCGAGCGCGAGCAAAAAGCCGCAGAACATGAACAGGTAGTCGAGGTCAATGAAAAGCCTGCCGGCGCCCATCGTGAAAAGACGGCCCAAGAACAGGACGATGAACCACGCAAGGCCGCCGAGCGTAACTGCGCGGCGGGCCGTGATAAACCGGTCGATGAGCATGTACCCCACCACGACCACAATGAGGAAGGCGGGGAAGTTCTCGCCCGCCACCACCGAGAACGATATCAGCACGAGTACCACGATGGAGAGCAGGCGGCTATCGAGAATGTTGCGCATCTTGGCAAGGAGCTCGTCCATGGAGTCGTTATACGTAGTGAACGTGCGATCCCCCACGGGCGACGAAGTCGAGTTACGAACGGCGGATGCGGGGGGCATGCTGGCGACATGCGCGCCAAAGCTGCCCTCATCTGCCCTAGGCGCGTCTTTGGGAGATGGAGCGGAAGAACCCGTTGGAGTCGCGTCCAGCGATGCAGCGACGTCCGCCACGTTGCCTGTCCGCGTATTCGGAGCACCCGTCATGGGGTTAACGGGCAAATGGCCCCCTCGCCTCGATGCCTGCTTGTCGTTCCACATAGCCACTCGCTCTCGCCCGAGGTGGCATGATCGCGCGCGACCATGATTACATTCCTGCATCCATTATGACCAATGCAGCCCCGCATCAATCGGTATGCGGGTACATTAAGCGAGGATTAAGTGGAGACGAGTCTCCGCGTGTCTTGATGCGGGGCGCTGCGAATAACGCCCCGCCAAGCAATGCGCCCTCTCAATGCCGAGCAGGGGAATACAATAGGCGGACGGACGGATTCGCGTTCGCGCGGACCTCGATACGGGCACACGGAGGCGTGCCCGTACTCACCCACACCGGACAGATGAACTCATAGAGCCGGATTCCCGAGCTCGTCCAAACGGGGCTTATGGGCATCGAGGTGCATCACCCTGACCACGACCCCAAAGCCGTTGAGCAGGCGCGCGAGGCTGCCGCGCGCTACGGCCTCATGAGGACCGGCGGCAGCGACTACCACGGGCGCAACGGCTCGCCCGAAGCCGTGGGCGCGCGTTCGATCTTGGTCGAGGAGGCCGGCGAGCGCGTGATGGAGCTGTTCGGGTGCGAGAAGGGGCTCGCGTAGCGCATTCGGCAGCATACGCAAGAGCGCGTCACATATGCTCGGCATGTACTACTTTAGTGTGCGTCTATTTGGAGGGCCAATGGGAGATGGGTTGAAACCACAGAACAATTTGGAATGTCTGCAATCGGGCCCTGCCTGCGGTAACGTGATCATTCGCCCCGCAACCGAAGCGGACGCCGCGTTTGTCCACAACATGATGTGCCAGCTCGAAGCGATGGAATTCGATTACCCCTCGTTCCTCCAACGCTTCTCTAGGCAACTCCATAATCCAAACTAGACCTGCTTGATGGCCGAATCCGGGGGATCGCCCGCCGGCGTGATCAACTTAAAAATCGAAGCGCATCTGTACCACGAGTGCCCGACTGCCGAGATCTGCGAACTAGTCGTCGACGCTCGGGCACGCGGAGGCGGCATAGGCACGAAGCTCGTCCAGCGCGTCCTCTGCATCGCGCGCGAAGCCGGGTGCGAGGTGCTCGAATTGAGCTCAAACCGATCACGCACCGATGCGCATCGGCTCTATGAGCGGCTCGAGCTGAGTAAGACGCATTGGCACATGACGATGCCGTTGGAATAGAAGGAGCGCTGAGCGAAGGGTACGCGCGCGGGCGACGCCATTATCGAAGGCTGGCTGCTACTTGCGAACATAAAACATGGCAACGGTCAGGCGACCTGCTGATATTCAAAACTCCGCTCGTAAAGCTCCTCGGGGGCAATGTCTATGTCGCCATCGCACCATGTCATGATGCCGTGTTCGAGCCGGAAATCCTTGAGGACGTCCTCGTCCTCAAGCGGCTCGAAGGCGGGCATGGATAAAAGGCAGCTGGCATCGAACAGGCGGGTCTCCCCCGTCGAGAACGTGACGAGCAGGACGCGCTCGCCGACATACCGGGCATGGGAGACCTCGATGCCCTCAACGGGCTCCCCAGCATATGCGATGCCGTCGATGATGTACATGCTACCTCCTACACGAGCGGCTCAATCTTGTCGAAGGGCTTTTCAGCAACCGCAAGATTCCGTGCCCTGCACAACTCGTCTTCATGCAGAGCCAGCCAACCGGATACGATGTTGCTCTAGGATACCCAAGAACAGGAACCACCCTTCACCGAACAACGCGCCATGTGGTCGCGGGTGGAGAGTCGCCGCAAAGTGTCCATTTGGGCAATTGCCTTTCTCTTAATCCATTTCGTGGTTGTGATGAATTCCGTGCAGCGGCCACTTCTTTCGACGACCGCCCCTTTATCGATCCCACTTACACCAACATTACCGACGCGATTCGGCCGACACATGCCCGACGCCATTACCGGAAAAGGCTGCTCCCAAGAGAAACCACGCCCGTGCGCGCAATGGGCGTCCCGTGGGCGCAATGGGCGTCCCGTGCGTTATGTCGAGTAATAAGTAAATGATTTTCCGTTCTTGCGTCTGTCAAGCAAGCGAGCCTCAAACAATAGCTTCAGTTTTTTCTGAGCAGTCCTTCGCGATATGCCGGGACATGCCGCTTCCAGACCAATTGCATCAAGGCCATCTGGAGCATGCGAGACTAGCGTAAGAATCTGGTCATCCGTGTACGCTACCGTGCCATTAGACATATACGAGGGGCCCGAGGGCAAGGGCAAGGTCGGAAGCTTAAGTACGGTCTGCGCGGGGCCATGAGACTCCACGAGTTCGGGAAGGATACCAAGTCTGTCGTTCCACACATCCCAAATCATCTCAACGTCACTCCCCGCTCGATCCGTTGCACCAACAAAGCTCATGATTCGCATCAGGGTCGGATTTCTCGAAGTGGAAATGCCACCAGCAATCGCCACCTCCTTATCGATAAGCATGTTCCCGGTATTGCTTATGCACACCTCCCCATCGCTGACTATAATTTTGACAAACGCTTCGTTGCCGTAATATGCATGAACCAAGGCGTTGGCAACCGCCTCATTAAGTGCCTCGGTGATTGGGTTTTTCCTGCCGTGGTTCAACCCATCAGCATCAGTCGAAAATGGCATTCTAAAACTGCGTGTCGAGACGAGAGACATGAAAGCGTTGCCACATCAGCAATATCACTTCGCCACCGTGTTGCGGCTCACGCCGAGCCTGCGGTCGATCTCCGCCCGCGGCACACCTCCGGCGTCCATCGACCGTATGTCATTCATCATGTCCAGGGGGCGCGGCCCTCGTGCTCTTTCCGCTCAATTCTCAATGACCACGGGGGACTGCGGTGGAGAACTTGGACCAAAGGAGTTCAAGGAGGCCATCGCATGGCATACAGCGAGGAGCAGAGAAGGAGCGCCCTCGAGACATTCATCAGGTTCGACCATAGCTATGCTGACACAATTGCCGAGCTGGGGTATCCCAACCGGGGGGACGCTCAGGGGCTGGTGGAGGGAATACGAGAGGACCGGCGTGGTGCCTGTCCGGAAGTCCGTCTCCGACCCGACATACACCGACGCGATGAAGCGCGCCGCGGTCGACTATTACCTCGGCCATGGCAGGAGCCTGGCACGGACGGCGAGGGCGCTCGGCTATCCCAAGAGCCGCCAGCTGCTCGGCGAGTGGATCGACGAATATGCGCCGGGCCAGAGGAAACGCAGGGGCCCGAGCCCGGATCGGGGCCCCGTGCCCCTGGAAAGGAAGGTGTGATATGGCTATACTAAATTGGACAGTCGGATGAGAGTCTGAGGGCCCTTCGAGGAAAGGAGGCCCCATGCGGGACCCCAAGCACCCCAGGCAGTTCACCGAGGAGTTCAGGCGGCAGATAGTCGCC
>ENA-OPZD01000041-OPZD01000041.1-human-gut-metagenome-genome-assembly--contig:-NODE-41-length-65133-cov-10.205673_pt1 | contig 65133 bp, 54 predicted proteins | sample MGYA00242479_ERZ504495 | MGnify/ENA primary metagenome ERZ504495 (study PRJEB26092, sample SAMD00036286) | human gut metagenome | host: Homo sapiens | study: EMG produced TPA metagenomics assembly of... | reverse complement strand
ATATACAGGCGGCGGCACCGATGCCTATCACATCACCGGGAAACGATGACGACACCGGGGAAAACCATCAGCCCACACTACGGAAAAACACTGCCGAACCTGTCGAACAAACATTGAAGCAAAACAGACGACGAGCACCGCCGCTTGCTGGAGGCGTGCGCCTCGCGGTCGGTGCCGTCGAGGGACGCGGCGATCACCCTGCTGTCGCTGACGTGCGGGCTGAGGGCATGCGATGTGATCGGTCTGAGGATCGCCGACGTGGATTGGGATTCCATGAGTATAGGTCTGGTGCAGCGAAAGACGGGCAATCCGTTGACCGTGCCGATGACGGGACCGCTGGCCGCGAGGCTGGCGTCCTGGCTGTTGGACGAAAGGCCCGCCACCGACGACGACCGTGTGTTCGTGCGGTACAAGGCGCCCCATGTCGCGCTTCGGGGTCATTCATCGGTGTACGAGGCGATCAGCCGTGTCATGCGGCACGCCGGGCTCGGACGCCGGGGCGGTTCCAGGCTGTTGCGGCGCAACGCGGCGACGAGGATGCTGGAGGCGGCCACGCCGTTGCCGACGATCAGCGCGGTGCTTGGCCACGCCGACCCCGATTCCACACGCGTCTACATGGCCACGCACCGCGGGGGAATGCTCGCGTGCGTGCTGCCCGTGCCGGAAGGCGGATCGTCATGAGACCCACGGAACACGGATTCGTCGGCCCGCTCGCCGGCGAATTGGAGGAGTACATCCGCTTCAAGGCGTCCATGGGCAGGCATGGCGCCACCCGCGTCCGGGTCCTGCGCTCGTTCGACCGGCATTGCCTCGAACACGGGGCCGTGCGTCTGGAGCGGGGCGTCGTGGAGCGATGGATCGCCCATAGGATCGACGCGAATCCCGGGGGTTGCCGCTCGTGGTTCTCGTACATCAGGGACTTCGGCAGGTGGATGCGACTGGCCCACGATCCCGACGCGTACGTGCTCTCCGACCAGTGGAAGGCCGGATCCCCGCGTCCGACGCCGTACCTGCTGACGGACCGCGAGGCCGCCCTGTTCCTGCGGGCCGCGGGAACGTTGGAGTCTCCGTCGCCGTGGGCGTGGCAGTCTCGCGCGTTCTTCATGCTCATGGCCTGCTGCGGGCTGCGCACCCGAGAGGTCAGGAGACTCGCCGTCGGGCACGTCGACCACAAGGCCCGTTCCATCGACGTGGTCGATTCCAAGGCCGGTCGCAGCCGCAGGCTGCCCGTGGGCGACGAGGTCGCCGCCGAACTGCTGGAATGCGACCAACGGTCCCGCGAACGCTTCGGAGACGACCGTCCCGCGTTCTTCGTCGCCTCCACCGGCAATCCGGTCTCCCCGGGCATGCCCGGCGTGGTGTTCCGCCGCGTCTGGACGCGGGCCGGGCTCGAGTGGCCACAAGCCGGCAAACGGCCCAGGCCCTATGATTTCCGGCACCGGTTCGCGTTCGCGAACATCGAGCGGTGGACTCGCGACGGCGTGGACGTGATGGCGATGCTGCCCTATCTGGCGGCCTACATGGGACACGCCGGCATCGACAGCACCCTCTACTACGTGCACGCCAGCCCCGATTTTCATGGACGGATACGCGGACCTCGTCGCCGACGCCGAACGCGTGGTCCCGGAAACGGAGGAACCATGAGCAAGGCAAGGAAAACGGCCGCCAGCTCCGGTGAACCGGACTTCTGGCGAGTCGCGCGCGACTGGCTGCACCACTGGCTGCCCAAGGTGCGGGGCAGCTCGCCGAAGACCGTCGAGGCGTACCGCATCGGCCTGGAATCCTACGTCCGATGGCTCGAAACCACGGAAGGCACGCAGCGCAGCCACATCGGTTTCGGGCATTTCGACCGGGCGCGCCTGGGCCGGTGGGTCGAATGGATGCGGACCGAGCGCGGGTACTCGGACCGCACCATCATGCTGAGGATGACGACGATGCGCGTGTTCCTCGACCACGCGGGCCTCGAACACCCGGCATTGACCGCGCTGGGCAACGACGCGGCCGGCATACGTGTCAAACCACCCGCGCGCGAACCCGTCGACCACCTCGGGGAGGAGCACGCCAAAGCGTTGCTGACCGCATGGGGCACCGGCGACGCCAAATCGCGCAGGAACCGCATGCTCCTGATCCTCATGTACGACACCGCCGCCAGGATCGGCGAACTCGCCGCACTGACCATCGCGGACGTGGGTATGGATAAGCCGGCCAGGGTCACGCTCACCGGCAAACGCGGCAAGAGCCGGGTCGTGCCCCTGGGAGAAAGGACACGAACCCACCTGGCCGCCTACCTCGAGGAATTCCATCCCGGACCGTCCATGCGCGACGGCGACAGGCCGTTGTTCCACTCGACGAGGAACGGCGCCATCCAGCCGCTCTCCGTGGACCGGATCGACGAGATCCTCAAAACCGCGGCGGCCAGAGCACGCCGCGGGACGTGCCCGTCCATGCCCGAACGCGTCCACTGCCACCTGATCCGCCGGACCCGCGCCATGGACCTCTACCAACAGGGCGTGCCGCTACCGCTCATCATGCAACTGCTCGGCCACGAAAGCATGAGCACAACCAGCGCGTTCTACGCGTTCGCGACCCTCGACATGATGCGCAAAGCCGTCGATGCGGCCAACCCCGGCCCCGACCCCTCCAAGGAGACATGGCTCAGCGAGCAACGACTCCGACAACTACACACCCTCAAATAACCCGGAACGTTAAGCCGGGAAACCACATGGGACACGGCCAGCCACCAAGACCCCGAACCGTTCCCCGGCTTAACAACAAACCCGGCTTAATCGGAATTAAACCGATGTCGGTTTAATTCCGATCGCGGCTGTCATTATAGGTGGCCGGAATGGATCCGCATCTGCGAGGAGCACAAGCTGACGCGTTCGATGAGCGCGAAGGGCTGCAGCCCGGACAACGCCGCCGCTGAGGGGTTCTTCGGCAGGCTCAAGCAGGAGTTCTTCCACAAGCGCAGCTTCGCCGGGGTCTCGATGGACGAGTTCATCGGCATGCTCGACGACTACATGGTCTGGTACCGCGACAAACGCATCAAGACCGAGTTTGGCATGAGCATCATGGACCGGCGCCGCGAGCTCGGACTCGTGGCATAATCAAAAAGCAAGGATAAAGAAGTCCAACAAAACGGCACCCCCCATGCACCGCTGGTACCCCGCCCGCGGGAGCATGGAGCGCACCGTGGAGACCAGGCCCGCGCAACGGTCGCCCACCACCAGCCTGACGCCCCTGAGGCCGCGCTCGATCATGCCTCTGACGAACTGCTCCCAGCTGGCGGAATCCTCCTTCATGCCCTCGGCCACTCCGATGACCTTGCGGTGGCCTTCGGAGTTCACCCCGACGGCGACGAGCACGCTCACGTTCTCCACCGAGCCGCCCCACGAGCGCCTGTGCCACACGCCGTCCATGAACACGTAGGGGTATTCGCGTTCCAACGGCCTCGTGCGCCACGAGTCGATGTCGGCGTACACCCTCTTGAGTTTGTCGGAGAGGGTCTGCGAGGGCATCCTCTCGCCCCACAGCAGCTGGCTGATGTCGTCGACCTGGCGGGTGGAGACGCCCGCCAGGTACATGTCGATCAGGGCCTCCTCGACGCTTTCCCCGCGCCGGCGGTAGCGTTCGACCACCGCCGATTCGAACAGGGCGCCCTTCAGTTTGGGCACCTTCAGCTCGAGCGTGCCGGCCTTGGCGGTGATCCTGCGTTCGTAATGGTCGGCGCGGTACGCCTTCCAGCCGCCGGAACGCTCGTATCTGGACGCCCCGGCGATCTCGTCGGCCTCCGCGTCGAGCATCGCGTTGAGTATCTCGGTGACCTTCTGCGTGACGAGCCGGTCGAGCCTGGTCTCGAGCATGTGCTGGTCGATCTGTATGATGTTCTCGGGCATGGTTCCGCCTCCTGGTTTCCAATCTCGGTTTTTAGTTTTGGCGAATGAAAAAACGTACACAGGACGCGGGGCCATGCCTTTCACGTCAGGCCTGAAAACCCAAAGTGCGCAAGAACTCGGACGTTGTCCTGCTGGGTGGCGTGTTGCTGCTGACCCGTAAACGCATTAACCGGAGTCTGGAAAGCTTGAACAGAAACGAATCCGGATTCGCCCAGTGAATGCAATGAAACCGCGCAGACTTCACTGCGCGGTTTTCATATAGGTGGCGCGGCTATTAAGCTGGAACCGCTTACGAAGCTTCGTGAAGGTATCGGAGAAAGAAAGCAGGTCGTGTTATGAAGGGCATCATTCTTGCCGGTGGCTCGGGAACCCGTCTTTACCCGCTCACCACGGTGACATCGAAGCAGCTGCTTCCCGTGTACGACAAGCCGATGATCTACTATCCGCTGAGCGTGCTGATGATGGCCGGGATCCGCGACATCCTGATCATCAGCACGCCGCACGATCTGCCGAACTTCGAGCGTCTGCTGGGCGACGGCAGCCAGTACGGCGTGAGCTTCTCCTACAAGGTGCAGCCGAGCCCCGACGGCTTGGCCCAGGCGTTCCTGCTGGGCGAGGAGTTCATCGACGGCGAGCCGTGCGCTCTGGTGCTGGGCGACAACATCTTCTACGGCAATGGCTTGGGCCGCACGCTGCGCAAGGCGGCTGCGGCCGAGCATGGTGCCACGGTGTTCGGCTACTACGTGGACGACCCGGAACGCTACGGCGTGGTCGAGTTCGACGAGAACAAGAAGGCCATCTCCATCGTGGAGAAGCCGGAGCATCCCGCGTCCAACTACGCGGTGACCGGCCTGTACTTCTACGACGAGCGCGTGGTCGAGTTCGCCAAGCGGATCAAACCGAGCGCTCGCGGCGAACTGGAGATCACGGACCTCAACAGGATGTATCTGGAGGACGGTTCGCTGAACGTGCAGACGCTCGGCCGCGGCTACGCCTGGCTCGACACCGGCACGATGGACTCCCTGTTCGAGGCGGGCGAGTTCGTGCGTACCGTGCAGCGGGCGCAGGGGCTGCCGATCGCGGTGGCCGAGGAGATCGCGTTCGAGAATGGCTGGATCGACCGTGAGCAGCTGATGAAGGCTGCCGAGAAGTACGGCAAGAGCCCGTACGCAAGCATCTTAAGGATGTTGCCGACAACAAAATCATCGTCAAGTCGAAGCACGACTGAACCGTTGAATGGTTTGATACTTCTATAGGGATTGGTTAATTGAAAGTCAACGAACTTTTTACAAGGAAAAATTGGCTGTTACTTAAGGCGATGGTCAGTACGGATTTCAAGCTGCGATATCAGCAGTCTATTTTGGGTTACCTGTGGTCTGTGCTGAAGCCGCTTATGCTGTTCGCCATAATGTATCTGGTTTTTGTGCGGTTCCTTCGCTTCGGCGCTGATGTTCCGCATTTCGCAGTTGCTCTTCTGCTGGGTAGCGTTATGTGGAATTTCCTCGCGGAAGCCACGAACGGCGGTATGACTTCAGTTGTGGGTCATGGTGATCTGCTTAGAAAGATTCATTTCCCCAAGATCACGGTTACCATTGCCTCGATTATGAGTGCGCTGATCAATTTTGGGATCAACCTCATCGTGATGATTTTTTTCATCCTTATCAATGGTGTGCATATTTCGTTTAAAGCGGTCTTGATTATCCCTATTTTTGCGGAGCTTCTGCTCATTGCATCAGGTCTTGCATTTTTCCTGGGCGCATTGTTCGTGAACTTCCGTGATTTGAGCCCTATTTGGGAAGTCGTTCTGCAAGCTGGCTTCTACGCTACGCCCATCATTTACCCTATTTCTTTGGTGGCCACCAATATTGGTCCTCAAGCAGCTCGTTTCATTCTGCTTAATCCTATGGCACAGATAATTCAGGACGCCCGGTATGTGCTTATTGCGCCCGAGAATCAGACGGTATGGCAATCGTTCAGTACGTCATTGGTCGGTTTGATTCCGGTCGCTCTGTCCGTTGTCATTTTTATAGGTGGACTGGTGTTTTTCGAGTCTCGTTCTAAGTTGTTCGCGGAGCTGGTGTAATGAAGGAAGATATGCAGCAAACTTCGGATATTGCGCTCAAGGTTACGAACGTCTCTAAAAGCTTCAAGCTCCTACGGAGAAATCGAGCAGCTTGAAGAACTCTTTGTTCAATCTTATTCGTGGTGTTCACGGGTATACGATTCAGGAAGTTCTGAAGGACATCTCCTTTGAAGTGCACAAGGGCGATTTCTTTGGCATTGTCGGGCAGAATGGTTCTGGAAAATCGACGTTGCTGAAAATTATTTCGCAAATCTATACGCCGAATACCGGTAGCGTTCAGGTTGAAGGCAAGCTTGTCCCCTTCATTGAGCTTGGCGTTGGTTTCAACCCTGAGCTGACTGGCAGAGAGAATGTGTATCTGAATGGCGCAATGCTGGGCTTCTCCAAAGACGAAATTGACGCCATGTATGACGATATCGTCGATTTTGCCGAGCTGGGCGATTTCATGGAGCAGAAGCTCAAGAACTACTCCAGTGGTATGCAGGTGAGGCTTGCCTTTTCCGTCGCGATTAAGTCTCAGGGAGACATTCTTGTTCTTGATGAGGTTCTTGCCGTTGGCGATGAGGCTTTCCAGAAGAAGTGTCAGGACTTTTTCTTTGACGCGAAGCGTGAGAAGAAGACAATTATTCTTGTCACTCATTCCATGAATGATGTTCGTAAGTATTGCAATAAGGCAATGCTGATTGAAAATGGGCATATTACCAAGTTCGGTAAGCCTGATGAAGTGGCCAATGCGTATTCGAACATCTTCCTACGCAGGCAACAGGCTGAGGTTGCTGCTGAAAATAATGAGAAGAAGTTGAGCACTAGCGCTGCGTGTGAGTTGAAGGACATTAAGGTTGTCGTTTCCGACGAGGAACGTCAGCTACTCGATATCAACGAGGACTTCGTTGTCGAAGCAACACTTGAATGCAAGCGTGATTTGCAGGGAGGCGTTTTCGCGATCAATCTCATAGATCAGGAGGGACGCGTTTCCGTTGCCGCTTCAACACGTTCCTGCAAGGGTGAGGGTATCTTCGCAAAGGGAACTCATCGCATTCGCTTCAACATAGGAAATACGTTGCCGTATGGCAGTTTCCATATCAATATTGCGGTTGCAGAAGGATATGATCTTGTCCTGAGGCAGGAAAACGTATACAACTTCGGCATTAAAAAGGATAAGGAATATAACCAAGTATTGATGCATCCCCATATTGATGTGTCCGTTCTTTGACTATATTCGGTGGGGCATTAGACTTAAATCATGCGTGATGGATCACGAGTCTTGATAACTCAGAGTGCTTTTTCCGGCATTGGAGGCAGTGAGGTGCAAGCTTTTGAGCTTGCACAATACCTGCGAAAGCAGGGTTGCCAAGTCACATTGTTCGCTTGGATGTGTAGCTCTCCAATGTCGGATATTCTGCAGGAGAATGGGTTCCGTGTCCTCACTCCCGAGTCGGAGGAATCGTCTGCGCTCTCGCTGAGCGATTTCGATATCATATGGGTTCAGCATGAGACGTTACCTGTGCAGTTGCTGAAGGAATTCGTGGATAATACGGCGAAGTCCGACCCTCTTATGATTTTCTCACACTTGTCGCCGTACCGGGAAGTGTACATTGAGCATCCGTATACTTTCGATCTTGAAGCTAAGCTGGCTGATGTCATCGTCTTTAATGCTCCGAATACACGTGATGCGCAGAAATCGGAGTTTCGTTCCTACGAGCGGATGATGCTTTATCCGAATCCTGCGCCGCTTGATTTTGTCGCATCAAAGCATATGCAATCAAGCGAGATGCATAAGATACTAGTGGTCTCCAACCATCCGCCGAAGGAATTACAGGAGGCGATGAGCCTTCTTTCCGCTAGGGGATATCAAGTGGACATGCTCATCGACGCGATAGGCAGCGAGAAGCCGGCCATCACCTCTGCGGAGTTGTTGGATCACTATGATTGTGTGATTTCGATAGGCAAGACGGTGCAATACTGCCTTGTACAGGGCATACCTGTGTTCTTGTACGATCGTTTTGGCGGTCCGGGATACTTGAACGAGAGCAACTATGAACTTGCCGAGTATTACAATTTCTCGGGGCGTTCCAAGCCGGACGGCTATTCTCTTCATGAAGCCATGAGGAATGCTGTATCTAATAGACGGACGCCGGAAGAATTGGTGTCGGACATTGAGGATGGCTATTCAGCGGCTGTGGAGTTTCAAACCTCTCATAGAAACGATTTTGTTGCTTGCTACTCCATCAGCAACGCTTTTGAGGCTGTCTATGAGAAAGGCATTGCTGAAAAGCATAGGAAAACGATTAGCGACCGGATATACGGAGAATATCTCGTAGAATCTCAGAAAATGATTGGCGAATATGTAGCTGCGCATCGTAGACTTGCCAATCCCAATGCCGCCTTCTACGAGCAGACGGTACAGTCTTTCGCTGGTGAAGGATATGTTTTTGCTGCAAGCGATGTACTGGAGCAAGAACAACGGTTGAAGAAGAACAACTCTGTTGAGATACATGTGCCACATGGCAAGAGGACGGCTCGTGTGGATTTCGGAGAGTCTCCCTGCGTCATCACTGATTTGAAGGTCAATGGGATTGAACGCCATTGTTGGAATAACGCTTCTTTGGAGATGAACGGGACGTACTTCTTCCTGGATCCGGACCCGCAAATCGTTATTGATTTGGGGAATTCCGTGAACACTCGGAAGAGTGACACTTCGCTGTTTGTTTCCGCGAACGTGTACCCTCTGAGTGGAATACCTCGCGATGTGGAAGAGCATCGCATAGCGGACATAAATGATTTGACCGAGAACCTGAAGAAGATTCAAGGCAGTCGTTGGTGGAAGCTGCATGAGAAGATGAAGCCTGTTATATCCTTTGCGCGAAGGATGGGACAGATTGTGAAAAGGTTTGTACGCTAGTATGTTGTGCACAGTGAATGGAATGAGTAAATGACTCTTGTAGACAATTCGACGGCCAAGCGGCTGGGCATACTCTGTTTCTACGATAAGAACGGTCGTGCGGCGAAGTTCCTCGATGGCTTCCTTGAGGATCTGATGCGGAGCCTGACCGATCTCGTCGTCATCGTGAATGGCAAGATTGATGATGAGGCCCGCAAGATGTTCGGCAAATACACGGACATCATCATGGTTCGTGAGACACGGGGCTTGATGTCGCCGCGTACAAGCAGGCGCTGCTGACCATCGGCTGGGAGAAGCTGGAAACCTACGATGAAGTGCTGTGCCTGAACGACACCATCATGGGCCCTGTTTACCCGTTCAAGGAGATGTTCGAAACCATGTCCCGCAAGGATGTGGATTTCTGGGGCATCACGGCGTACGCGGGCGAAACCGTGAACGATGAGAAGATCCCCACGCATCTGCAGGCCTACTGGCATGCATACCGCCGCAGCTTGGTCTCCTCGCAGGCGTTCCACGAGTACTGGGAGAACATGCCCCTGTGGAAGGACTACGCGGAAGTCACACGCAAGCATGAGATGACCTTCACCAAGCATTTCGCCCAGCTTGGCTTCAAATGGGCGTCCTACATCGATTGGCGCAAGTACAAGGGCTACTCGTCTTACCCGCTGCTGTACATGCCGATGCAAATGCTGCGCGACGACCGTTGCCCGGTGTTCAAGCGTCGTTCCTTCTTCGTTGACTACAGTGCCTACTTCGATCAGACCGCAGGCCAGCCAGCGCTGGATCTGTACGATTTCCTGAAGAACGAGACAGATTACGACGTCGACCTGATCTGGGACGCGATTCTGCCGAACTACAATATCGACGACATTCGCAAAGCCCTGCACCTCGACTATGTGCTGCCGACCGTGACCCGCAATCCGAGAACCGGAGCCGACGTGCGTTCCGCGTTCATCTACCACATCTACTTCCTTGACCTGCTGGGTGACGCCTGCCGTTACATCAGCGCTCTGCCGGAAGAGACCGACCTGTACATCACGACCACCGAAGACAAGATCGACGCGATCCGCGATTATATGGCCTCCCACGGCGTGAACCATCCGGTCACGTTCATCTCCGTGGTGAACCGTGGCCGTGACGTGTCCGCGCTGCTGGTCGCGGCATGCGATGTCGTGCTGAGTGGCAAATACGATGTCATCGGTTTCGCGCACGACAAGAAGTCGAGCCAGAATCAGGAGAACGGCCATCACGGTACCGAAAGTCAAGGCTTCGCGTACAAGCTGATGGAGAACACGCTTGCCAGCCGCGACTATGTGGAGAACATTCTCACGCTGTTCTCCAATGAACCGCGCCTGGGCCAGGTCGCCCCGCCGCCGCCCTTCCATGCCCTGTACTTTGCGCACACCCTGCCGCATGACTGGGGCGCGAACTTCGAGATCACGAAGGAACTGCTGGAAGATCGCTTCGATATCCATGTGCCGCTGAGCCCGGGTAAGCCTTCGGCATCCGCCATCGGCTCCTGCTATTGGTTCCGTGTGGATGCGTTGAAGCCCTTGTTCGAGTATGGCTGGAAGTATGAGGATTTCCTGCCGGAAGGACAGATGGGGGAGGATGGTACCGTGTCCCACGCCATCGAACGCGCCAACGGCTACATCTGCCAGTCGCAGGGGTACTATCCCGCATGGGTCATGTCGGATCGATACGCACGTATTGAAGTTGATTCGCTGGTTTATTCCACTGCCATGCTGATGGGAGCAAGTTCTCGTGCGCATGAGGGCGAATCGTTGCAGGCAAATATGCACGGCTTATATAAGGCGACAAATCCAATGAGGATCTTCCCGGCAGTGAGGCGTCACCTCCATAAGGGTCTGCAGTTCTTGACGGCGAAAACCATTAAGAAAATGCCTGAACCGGTGCAGAATGTTACTTATCGCGCGGCTTGGTTACCCATCAATGCTGTGCGTGGGGTGAAGAACGCCGCGTTGAATGTGGTACGTGCCGTTCGTTGGCATAGATAACGTATTTATATACTGCTGTTTATGGAGGTGTCGGCGGCTAATGTAGCCGCCGACACCTCCATAAACAGCAGTATCTGCTATGCCATGTTTTGACTTTACGATCGTATATACCCTTCTCAAACAGGCGGATTTTTGTAGTGCCGCGCATTGTAGACGTTGATACGTAGTCAGACGTTCAAGAAGCTCGGCTTTCTTTTTCAGATCTGCCTCGTACTGAATCCGGTTGCTAGACTCGTTGATATCTGGTGCAGTTGCTTCCTCATTGACGGAACCGATCAGCGTGTAGTAGCTACGCGCCGGCATCACACCGTGTTCAAGCGCATATTCGAAATTTGTGATTCCAGCCGCCACGTTGTCATGGTAGAAGCTGAAACTACGTTCCTTGTGTGTTACAGAGCCTGCAGATTGCAGCCAATAATACAACACGCAATCAATATCGGCTACTTTGTTCATACGCGCGTACAGTCGGCCTGCGACCATCACATCCTGCGCATACATCCCCTCTGGGAACCGAATGCCATCCCACAACTCACGTTTGTACAGACGACACCAGTTCGCTTCGTTAAAATATCGTGCTTCTGTATTATGTCCGGTATATTCTCCTATCAATCGGAGAATTTTGCTGAATACCGTTTGATAAGCAAGCAACGGACTGTTGAAAACACTTATCATTTTTGGTGCGACAGTGCTTTGCAAAGCTTGATGCGAGATATTTTCTAATTGGGAAACGCCGAATTGCTGCCACCTTGCTTTGCTCATATCTGCACCAGTGATTTGTAAAGCATGCAGTAAGTATTCGATGTTATGCCTGTCGAGTATATCGTCATTATCTGCGAAAGCGATATAGTCCCCGTGAGCGATATCCAAACCGGTATTTTGCGCTTTGGCAATTCCGCCATTTTTTTGGTGGATTGCTTTGATTCGTGAATCGCTAGCTGCGTAGGAATCGCAGATACTTGATGATGCATCTTTGGAGCCATCATCAATGAGAATTATTTCAAGATTTTTGAATGATTGGGCAAGAATGGATTCAATACAGCGTGATAAGTATTTTTCCGAGTTGTAGACGGGAACGATGATGGAAATAAGTGGTTCTATATTGGGCATAGTTTCTCCGGACCAAAAGTACATGTATCGGAATTTAAGCGTTATCCACCTGTGATGCTATCACGTCTATCAAATAGGGAAGCTTTATTCAAGATGCGATAATCAAGTATTCGATTGTGCGTGGAGTTAATCTCTGCGGAACAGATCTCGGGTGTAGACCTTGGTATCCACGTCAGCGAGGTCGCTGTTCCAACGGTTGGCGACGATCACGGATGCACGGGTCTTGAAACCGGCAAGGTTATGGGTGACTTCGCTGCCTTGGAAGTCGGGCTTGTCCAACGTGGGTTCATAGATGAGCACGGGGATGCCATTGGCCTTGAACTGTTTCATCACGTCCTGAATGGCGGACTGGCGGAAATTATCGGAACCGGACTTCATAGTCAGTCTGTAGATACCGACAACAGGATCCTGAATGTCCTTGATACGTTCCATGACTTCGGAAGCCACGAATTCCTTGCGTGTACGGTTTGCGTCCACAATGGCTTCGATAAGGTTTTGCGGCACCTGATTGTAGTTGGCAAGTAACTGCTTGATGTCTTTCGGCAGGCAATAGCCGCCATAGCCGAAGCTGGGATTGTTGTAACCGTCGCCGATGCGCGGATCCAAGCAAACGCCGTCAATGATTTCGCGAGTGTTCAGTCCGCGGCTTTCCGCGTAGGTGTCCAATTCGTTGAAATATGCCACGCGAAGCGCTAGGTAGGTGTTGGCGAACAGTTTGATGGCCTCAGCCTCGGTGGTGCCGACCACCAGCGTGGGGATACCGGTACTGCCATCATGATTGGCGCTGGTGGCTTCAACTGGGTCTGCGCCCTCGGCAAGCAGATGCGCGAACTTACGTGCAGCCTTGATGGATTCAGCATCGTCCTGTGGGGCGCCCACCACAATACGGCTTGGATGCAGATTGTCATACAGCGCATGTCCTTCACGCAGGAATTCGGGAGAGAAGAGGATGCGATTGTCATTGAGGGTTTTGCGCAATTGCTGCGTGTAGCCAACGGGAATCGTCGATTTGATGACGATCCAAGCGTGCGGCGAATACTGGCGGACTGACGCAATCGCAGCTTCGACGCTGGAAGTATCGAAATAATTCTTCTTCTCGTCGTAATTCGTAGGCGTGGCGATTACAGCGAGATCGGCATCCGTGTACGCTTCCTGCGCGTCGATGGTGGCGTGGAAATCGAGCGGACGCTCGCCAGATGCGTTCCCCACCAGGAAATCGGTGATTACCGGATCGACGATAGGACTCTTGCCGTTGTTCAGCAATTCGACCTTCGCCGGAATGATGTCGAGCGCATGCACCTCGTTATGCTGGGAAAGCAGCAACGCGACGGACAATCCAACATAGCCGGTTCCTGCAACCGCGATTTTCATAACCAAACTGCCTTTCCCATTGCTGCCGTAATCCTAACCTATTGTAGACGGGCCACTCCGGCAGATCGACAAAGCCGGTGTCTTTCAGGTAATTCTTGCCGACACTCATGTCATATTGAATGAGCTGATAGTCATGGAGTAATTGCTTGGCCTGCTTCGAGAGATTCTTTTTCTTGATGAGATTGCCGTTCGCGTCCAGATAGGTCGGAGCGCTGCTGCCTGAAGAATCCGGCACGGACATTGCCTGATGCATTTCAGTGAGAAACGCAAGACACGGACTGACTTTTGCATTAAGATGTTCGGCGAGCTGAACGGAGAAATAGTTGGATGATGTGTAGTCGCTGGAAACGGCGTCAAGCTTTGTGTTAGTCGAGCATGATGCTTGGTTGGGCCAAATGAAATAGTCAGTCTCATGCAATCCGAGGATGTTCTTTTTATCAAAATATGCGGTGGAATAAAAGCCTGGCAAATGGTCGCCGTAGAACAGCACGGTAATTGGGTGGTTAACCTCATTAAGCTGGCTTGAATCGTCAGAGCAAGTGCAACACCGTTGAATGGTGGACTTCCCAGGGTGTCCGGTATCCATGGCGTTTGCGTGGTCTGTGATCGATGGCATCGTACACGGCCCGGACCTCCTGCTCGCCGACGGCGGTGAAGCCGGCGCCCTTGGGGAAACACTCACGAATCAGCCCGTTGGTGTTCCCGTTGCCGCCGCGCCGCCATGGATGGAGGGACAGGGCGAAGCAGAACACCGCGCCGGTGGCCTGTTCGACCTTCTCGAAGTCAGCGAACTCCATACCCCGGTCCAGGATCACGGTCCGGCTCCCCGGATGCCTTCGGAGCGCGCCGATCCCCACATCGGCAACGTCGCGTCTGGCATGCGCGGCACAGCGTCCTCCGGAGAGCAGACCGCTTCTGCGGTCCACGAGCGTGACGAGGCACGCCCCGGCGCCTTTGCCGACGACGGCGTCGCCTTCCCGGTCGCGAGCCCGGAACGTTCCCCACGATCCTCGGGACGTTGCCCGATGGGACGGGCGCCCGGGATCTCGCCACGCCGTTCCTCCGGCCCGCCCCTCCCGTGCCGGCGTTTGCCTTTATGACGCAGACGCGCCCTGATTCCACGGCGGGCACGCGTCAGGCCGGGTGGATCAAGCCGCCGCTCGTTGATCGCCCGGTGGATCGCGGACGCAAAGACCATCAGTCCCGGCCGTTCGACCGCGATCCCGCCCGCGATCCGCCCGGGCGACCAATGCTCCCGCACGACAAGACGCCGCACAAGCCCCGCCCCTCGCTCGCCGTCGAGGATCCCGGGCCGCACGCAGGAAACCCTTCGGGACTCGCGGCCACGCTGGGCGGTCGATGCACGATGGCACCGCCCCGAGCTAACGGCGAACGAGTTTCCGGCCATCTCCTTGCTGACGGTCGCTTCGTCTCCGCCCGCCGCTCCGGCCATCCCGCCGCAGCCCCCCGCGCCTCAGCAACACGATTTCCTCGCGCTCGGCCAAGGCAAGGCGGGCGTACCGGCCCATGGGACCTCCCGATACCCGGTTGCCGTAAGCAAACACCATCGTACCGGGAACCCATGGGCCCACATCATCCACAAGCGTTGCACCAGCAATGAAAAATCAAGGAACTAATAGTTGGAAAGGCTTTGGCAAGGAAACGTATTGGAACGAGTACTGGCGAGAAGGCGATACGGTGGTTCAGTACAAGTGCCGCAAGGCGAAGTTCTTCGATGGTGATGAAAATGTTCACGACGAAGACAAAACTGAGGTTTGTTCTTGGGCTGTAGGAGATCTCTCCATGCCGGAATGGCTAGAGCAATACCTGTAATTGAACTTGTCTTGGGAATTTGTGCAGATCTAGCGTTCTTGCTGCAAGGGTTTGAGAGGGCGTGGTGGTCGAGTTGAATCTGTGGTAATGAGAGTGGCTTTATGCCTGTGGTTTGTGCGTGGCCTATCTTGTGCCCTCTGCTTATTTTGCTACTTGGTATCGGATACTTTTTTGGATATCGTCACCGATGTGTTAGGCGTCGATGAGTGGGGTATTAATCGGCTTCTGATTAGTTAATGCTGTTCAGAGCCACTTATCATAGAAGAGTAGTCTCTCATACATTGAGTAATGGAAAGGACTGCTGATGGCAAGGAAGCTTGAAGTTTCATCGCGATACGGGGGTGCTTTGCTTTCCGTTGAATATTCTCTGGAAAGCGTTGACACCAAGTGTGTAGAAGCAGGTGCAAGCATTGCCGGAGGAGCGAGGGGCTTTGAAGACGGGATTTACATCGAGTATATCGAAGAAGATATTGGTGGTGACAAGCTCCAAGATGATCCCTTGTTTGACTATAAAAAAGCTGCTGCCTGTGGCGTGATCGCGGGATTGTGCGATTCATTCTTTGTTGGCAAGTTTTCGTTAGACAGAGCCAGCGAATGGGGTTCAAACAGGGTAAACGAGTTTGTTATCTGGGTCGCAAAACAGCATTCGAATTTCAAGGGCGAGTCTCTACATGATGCGATTGCTTTCTTGGAGAAAGAACATCCGTTTGTCGGCGATAAGGTCACAGCGGATATGGGTGGTGGTTTGCAGCATCATCTCAGGGATTTTTCCCATCACTTTTCTCCGGTGGGGCTTGCGTTCTCGGTGCTTACTCAGTTCACAGGGAAGATATACGGGACGGATCAGTACGGTGAGTTCATCGCAGTTCCTGTGGATGCGCGATGGTTTGATGAGGGGTTGATTGGAGGGGGCTTCTGCGAGAAGCTGTTCTTGGCATTGTGGTTGGTTCTTCCACATGGTATCCGATATGGCAGGCTCTAGTTCGAATCCTGGTGCAGGTACAGGAATCCCGGGTCCTATCCTTTCCCTGATGAAAGAGCTTTCCGCCCTTCCTGTGTTCAGGAATGCTATGGACCCTGACTTGGGGTTGCGTAAATTCATTGCAAAGATGTTCAACGGGACAGTCTTTGCGCGAGTCGATGCGGATGGACATAAAGAGTCGCGAAGGTTTAACCTCCGTACCGAGATTGGTGTCGTATATGAGTTGGGACGTCAGTCTCTTCCTGTGCTGTTGAACGAATGCTTGACGCGCTGCTGCTATTTCCTCCGTCAACTTTACCTTGAGGTGAGGCGGATTGATGTCAGGTCGTTGGGTGACTTGAGGAAGCTAGATGTAGCTGAGTTCCTTCTGTTCAATAATCCCAGAGTCGTGCGCATGATGTCCATTGCTTCGGCGACTTTCACTGCGGTTGATACAGTTGATGCCGCCATTCGGGCTGTACTGGTCGGGTTACAGGATGAGCCGAAAGAAGGCGTCAAGGAATTCATTCTGAGAATCAATTACGTGGGTGTTGCCCGCTTGGTCTTCGCGGTGGGCGTCGATGCCAAAACAGTGTGGGAGCACAGGGGCGAGCATGCGAGATCGCAACAGGAGGATGTGGCTGACGGTCAGGTGGCATTGAATCTGCTGTTGCTGAAGCCTGAGCATCAGTCTGTTTTGTTCTCTATTGAGCGGTTGTCCGTTTATAAGGACATCGAGCGAGGTAAACCAAAGAGTCGTGCTGATAAGGAGCAATGGCTTGATCAATGGGGTAAGCGACTTCCTGAGGGCTGTCATCTGCTTAATCTCGGTCAAGTGAAGCAGGAGGCAGAGGATCTCGTAGCAAGAGATGGCGATCTTTGGAAGCGACTGGTTCTGATTGAGCTTGCTCGGTTTAAGCCGTATGAGCTGATTGAATCTGGTGAAGACGAAACTGGCAAGAAAGGTAAGAGTCCTTCGTTTGATTCGAAGATTCTTGACGAAATGTGGTGTGAGGTGTTCGGTGATCCGGACAAATCGTCTGTGAAATATGTTGCCAAAGCCTTGAGGCGGAACGCGAGCATCTTGGACGGCAGTCGTAACAGGAAAATCATCGGTGCTGCGGGAACTGTGGCAATTATGGGTGCTACTGGAGGTGTCGCATTTGCGATGGCTCCGGTTATAGCACCGGTGCTTGCGGGTTCGTCTGTTGCTGGATTATCCGGTGCTGCCCTTACCAGCGCCAGTCTTGCGGCAGTTGGATATGGATCGTTGGCTGCTGGCGGGCTTGGCATGGCAGGTGGAACAGCGATAATCGCTGGTGGTGGTGCGGCTCTGGGTTTGGCTAGTGGTGGTGCGGCGACAGCCATTACCGCGCTGCTGACCGGAACCAAGGGAGAGTTTGCGCTTAATGAATGCGCCAAGCTCCTCACTTTCTGCAAAGATTCATTGGTCCAGGGCGATAAAGCAGAGGAGTTGATTGAGTCAATTCGACACGAATTGGCCAATCAAATCGGGCAGATGGAAATCCAACAGGCCATACTTTTCGAACGTTCCAAAGATTCCAGCCTAAACAAGGAAGAGAAAAAGAAAGCCAAGAACGAGCTTGCTTCTTTCGAGAAGAGTTTGCGATACATGCATAAATGCGAAAAGGAGATAGCCAAACTAGTTGGTGGTCGGCCTCATGCGGAGAGCGCAGCAGATGTCTTGAACGGTGCCGGCAATGGCCGATTGATTGAAAATTGATGGCAATGAGCGCGAAGCATTGTCATGCTATGGGGCGAAAGCGCTCGCTGATTTCTGGTGCAGGGCCAGCGGTTGGACCAGAGAGGACACCGGCGTTCAGCCACGCGTATTTGCTCGTCGTGATTTGCCGGTTGCCTAGTGGGAAGTAGCGAGAACCTAGTGGTAAGTGCACGATTGAGGGGCTAAGGATGCTGGAATCCTAGTGTTTTCAAAGTGCTCTGGCTTCTTGGGGGAGCTCTATTGGTTCCGAATCTTCGATAGCTACTGTGCCTACATGGAAATCTAGTGGGCTTGCATGGAAATCCAGTGGGAAGCAGAGAAATGTGTCGTAATCTCAATGATTTCAACGGTTTTCAAAGATGCTAAGGTGCTCGGTCTTCCGGTGACATGGCGACTGCATGGAAATCACAGGGTCATGTGTTGTGCTCGCCGGCTTGGGGCTTCGTCCTAGGCTCGCGGCAAGTCTTTCCCCGTAGTCTTCTTCTCGGAGCGTGGGAGCCGTATTGCCATGATTTCATGCTCGTCGGTAGGTTCATAAGAAGCGCTAATATTACATTAGTTCGTTCGATTTTACATTAGTTGGAGATCTGCTATGGTTTACCGGCCAGAGGAAGTGGCGAACAAGGTTCAGAGACTTCTGTCTGATGTGGAAACAGAAGTGGTGGAGTATAAGTCCGCCAAGAACAATTTCGATTTCGACGACTTGGGGAAGTATTTCTCTGCTTTGAGCAATGAAGCCAATCTTCGTCATGCCGATGCTGGCTGGCTTCTTTTCGGAGTGCGTAACGATCGGACGATATGTGGGACTGGATACCGCAAGGAAGCGCATGAGCCAAGTGTCGGGTTGCGCAAGTTGAAGCATGAGGTGGCGCTGTATACCAATAGCGGCATGACGTTCGAGGAAATATATGAGCTGACGATAGAACGTCAGCGAGTGGTGGTCTTTCAGATTCCCCCTGCATCATTCGCTACGCCTACTACTTGGAAAGGCGTTCCTTATTCTCGAGAGAACGAATCCATTGTGCAGATGCCTGCTTTCAAGCTGACTGCAATCTATTCCCAAGCAAGACCTGATTGGTCCAGTCAGCTTGCATATGACGCCAATGTTGGCGATCTTGATTCGGATGCCGTGGCTTTTGCCTGCGAGGAGTATTCGAAGAAGTATGCGCCTAGGCAACGGGCGATTGAGGGATTCTCGTCTGAAGAGATTTTGACCAAGATCGGTCTCCTGATTCATGGACATGTGACCAATGCCGCTCTGGTGCTGCTTGGTAAGCCTGAGTCCACGGTTTTCCTTGGTGGAATCGAGCCGCGCATCACTTGGACGTTGTATAACTCGGCGAATGATGTGGTCTCATATGAGCATTTCGAGCCCCCGTTCATATTGCAGGTGGACAAGGTGCTTGGCAAGATTCGCAACGAGAAATACAGGTTTTTCACGGATCCAAATACGTTGTTCCCCGAGGTGGCGCAACGCTATAGCCCGGAGATTATTCGAGAGCTATTGCATAATGCCATTGCACATCAGGATTATCGTTTGTCGGGGAAGATCAATCTTTTGGAATATGAAGACCGCCTTGTGTTTATGAATGAGGGGTCGTTCATTCCAGGAAGCATAGATGCTGCGCTGGCTGTCGGGTACAAGCCTCCGTATTATCGGAATTCTCTGCTTGCCAAGGCGATGAGCAAGGTTGGCATGATTGATCAGAATGCCATCGGCATCAGGAATGTTTTCGAGATGCAGAGGAAGCGCCGGCTGCCGTTGCCCACATACGATTTGTCGAATCGCTCTCGCGTATCGGTCTCGATCTATGGTACCATCCTCGATGAGAAATATTCGCAATTACTTGCGTCCTTCCCGGATTTGGATTTGCAGAGTGTGGTATGGCTCGACATGATTCAAAAGGGCTTGGTGATAGAGAGGGAGCAGGCTGTTTCGCTGAGGTCACGCGGCTTGGTAGAGGGGCGTTATCCCCGTCTGATCATTTCGTCGGATGTGGCGAACGCCATGGGCAAGCAGAAAGAGTATGTGCGCAGCAAGGGCTTGGATAACAGGATATGCAAGGAACTGATTTTGGAGCTGCTTCGATCTAGGCCTTCTTCAAGACTTGAGGTGCTCAACGCCATTGATCATGCATTGCCAGGGGCGCTAAGTGCCAAGCAGAAGGGAGAGCGGGTGAGCTATCTGCTCCAGAGTCTTCGGAAGCAAGGAAAGATTTACTCAGAAGGTGCTACTTCGGCTGCTAAGTGGCATCTTCAAGAGTAGATAGCTGTTTTCTTGGTTGAGTGCTGAAGCAAACTAATGTAAATTTTTGTTACCTCAGAAATTTCATTAGTCTTGAAATGCTTGATATATGGCGGTTCTGAAGCTGGGTATGGCCACTGGCGAACTAATGTAATTTTCTTAAGTCCAAAAATTACATTAGTTCGTTTATATGTTTGTACAAGACGAATCTCCCCGATTCCTTCTTCTCGCCACTTCTGGTTGTATGCTCTAGCGGCATGGTAAGAACGCTCTGGCATGCCTTCCTTGCTGTACATGCCGATTGTGAGTGTCACCCGTGATGGTCGCAGGCTCGACCCGGCACGGCGTTGATGGCCGCGTACGTCGACGAGCACAGAAGCCGTTTCAGGGTCGGGCCGATCTGCAGGGTCCTTTCCGAATCGTTGGACTGCGGGTTTCTCACGCCGCGCGGCTGCCGCATGTTCAGAACACGTCCCGTCAGCCGCATGCGGGCGGGGCATGAGGCGCTGGCCCGCGACATCCTCCAGATCCACTCGGATTTCTTCATGGCCGTGTACGGCTGCGGGAAGATGCACGCGCAGCTGGTCGCCCAGGGCTGGGATCCGGCCGGGGTCGGCCGCGGCCGGGTGATGAGCATCATGCGCGGGCTTGGCATCCGGGGCGTGCGCCGCGGCAGAACCCCGGTGACGACGAAACCCGCCAAGGGCACGGGCGGCAGGCCGGATCCGGTGGACGGGAGGTTCGAGGCTTGTGCGCCGGACCGCCTGCACGTGGCCGACATCACCCACGTGCGCATGGCCAACGGCTCGTTCGGCTACACGGCGTTCGCCGCCGACGTGTACGCCCGTCGGATCGTGGGATGGGCGTGCGCCATGACCATGAACACGCAGGAGCTGCCGTTGCAGGCGTTGGAGCAGGCGATCTCATGGGCCGCGTCCCGCGGCGGCGCGGATGGTCTTATCCACCACAGCGACCATGGCACGCAGTGCACCGGCACGGTGTACACCACCAGGGTTATGGAATATGGGATGCTGCCGTCGACCGGCACCGTCGGCGACTCGTACGACAACGCCATGGCCGAAAGCGCCGACGGCGCGTACAAGACCGAGCTGGTATGGCGGCGCAAACCCTTCGCGGATCTGAAGGACCTGGAATTGGCGACGTTCCGGTGGGTCTCGTGGTGGAACTCGAAGCGCCTGCACCAGTCCCTGGGCTACAGGACACCCGAAGCGGTGGAAACCGAGTATTGTCAACATCAAGCGGCACAAGCCGCCTCACTGTAAGGGCGGAACAAAAATCAGGCCACTTCAGCTTGTCGAAGGCGAACCACTGGGTCCACAGTAAGTCTCGTATGTAATTGCGGTCTGTGATGAGATATACACCTAACGTCCATGAAGCGATCGTGTTGATTATCCGGGAGCGGAACTGCATGCGGGAAAATATGATGAACATACCCAAGCTCAAGCCGAGTATCGGCAGCGACCACTCTCTGTCCATGATGTACATCAGAGTCTGATACTCTCCGGCGTGCTTATCGGTGTATAACAGCTCAGACGAAACGTTCCATGCGAGCAACAGCAGAGTGCAGGCAGTTGCGATAATCAGGGCGGTTTTTGTTGATAGCGGTTGCATGTACCAGCGATAGTAGGTGATCAACGTATATACGTAGATGAATCCAATGATGTTCAGGTCGATATTCAACGCCTCGTAGGGAATTAACGATGGCCCCAGACCATAATCATGACAAATGGCCAGGATGGGGGTGCGGACGGGAAGTTGGACGCTTGGGCGTCCAACTTCCCGTCCGCACCCCCCCTACCTCCTCTTCCGACAGGCACGAATACACTTGACCCAAAGTGCGACACCCTTTCACTGGTTATCTGGACAATCTCCAATTTAAAGGGTGTCGCACTTCCATCTAGACAACGGGCTCTGTTTTATTGGCCGAGGAGGACTGTACAGTAAAGAATGTTTATCGCATATTCTTGATTCTGCGGTCGTAGATATACTTCTCAAACAGACGAATGCACTGGATGACGGCGCACCGCATGTGCTGTGCGCGGGTGAGATTGGCTAGTAGGGTATCAATTTCCTGACGGTCGGTTTCGTACTGCTGCTGGTTTTCTGGAATATGGAAGTCAGGAGCTCCTCTCTCGGCTTCCAGTTCGCCGATCAACGTGTAGTAGCTACGCATGGGGAGGACGCCTCGGTCAAGACAGAGACGGAAATTATCTGATGCCGCAGTGATGTGGTCGTGGTGGAACGCGAAGTCACGCTTTTGGTGTGTTACGGATTCCGGGCGCTGAAGCCAGTTGTACAGGTTCACGTCAATATCCGCCACTTTGTTCATACGCACGTACAGGTGTCCTGCGATAGCTGTGTCCTGCGCGTACATGCCCTCTGGGAATCGCACGCCGTCCCACAGCTCGCGCCTGTACAGGCGGCACCAGTTCGCCTCGTTGAAATAGCGGGCCTCCGTGTTGTGGCCAAGCTTGTCGCCGATCAGGCGCAGGCTCTTGCAGAATACGGTCTGGTAGGCGTTCAGCGGATTCGTGAACACGCTCACATGTTCAGGTTCGGCGGCGCCTTCACGGGCTTCCATCGCGACTTCCTCGATCTGGGAGACGCCGAACTGCCTCCAGCGGGCCTTGCTCATATCCGCGCCGGTAGAAATCAGCGCGTGCAGCAGCAACTCGATGTTGCGACGGTCGAGGATATCGTCGTTGTCGGCGAATGCGATGTACTCGCCATGCGCCGCATCCAATCCGGCGTTCTGAGCCTTCGCGATGCCGCCGTTCGTCTGGTGGATGACGCGCACGCGATTGTCTCGCCGCTGGTATTCGTCCAGAATCATCGGGCTGGAATCGGTGGCGCCGTCGTCCACGAGGATGATCTCCAGATGCTCATACGACTGCTGAAGAATCGAGTCCACGCAGTAACGTAGGTATTTCTCGGCGTTGTACACCGGCACGACGATCGAGACAAGCGGCGAAACCTGCGTCATGGCGAATCCTTCTTCACGTGTCTGCGCCCTGCGGTCGTAGCCGGCAGGCCGCCCTGTTTATGCGGACATGAACAGTATGCCACAGGGTAGGCGCGCGTCGCGCGTGCACCAAATAAAGCCGAAACCCAGCCTGCGCAAGCCGGAAGCCCGAAGCCTGTAGGAGCCGCTGAATTCGGAATCGCATGTGTACATAGGTGCCTCTCGCTACACTGGTGGACAATGAAACGCGTGTGTAATCGCACATGGAATCATGAAAGGTTTTGAGGCATGGCAAATGCGGCGGAGAATACGCAGCACGGCCCGTCGGAGGGCGCGCAGTACCCCGATCTCGTTATCGTTGGCGCGGGCCTGTTCGGTCTGACGGTGGCGCAGCAGGCGGTGGAGCACACCGGCGCGCGCGTGCGCATCATCGATATCCGTGACCACATCGGCGGCAACGCCTACTCGTATATGGATGAGGAGACCGGCGCGGAGATCCACAAGTATGGCGCGCACCTGTTCCACACGTCCAATAAGCGTGTGTGGGACTACGTCAATCGTTTCACCTCGTTCACCGACTACGTGCACCGCGTGTATGCCACGCATGACGGCGAGGTCTATCCGCTGCCGATCAACCTGGGCACCATCAACCAGTTCTTCCATGCGCATTACACGCCGGCCGAGGCGCAGAAGCTTATCGCCGGGCAGGCGGGCGAGCTGGCCGGCACCGATCCGGCCAACCTGAACGACAAGGGCATCCAGCTCATCGGCCGACCGCTGTACGAGGCGTTCATCAAGAACTACACGGGCAAGCAGTGGCAGACCGACCCTGCCGAGCTGCCCGCGTCGATCATCAAGCGCCTGCCGGTGCGCTTCAACTACGACAACCGCTACTTCAAGGACACGTGGGAGGGCCTGCCCGCGGACGGCTACACCAAGTGGATGGAGCGCATGATCGATGACCCGCGCATCACGGTTTCGCTGGGCGTGGACTTCTTCGACGAGTCCCAGCCGTACAACAAGGAGGCGCTGAAGGCCGCGGGCGTGCCGGTGGTGTACACGGGTCCGGTGGACCGTTACTTCGGTTACGAGCTTGGCGACCTGAAGTGGCGCACGGTGGACTTCAAGGAGGTCCGTTACGACGAGGGCGACCATTTCGGTTGCCCGGTGATGAACTTCTCCGACGCTGACGTGCCGTATACGCGCGCGATCGAGTTCAAGAACTTCAACCCGGAGCGCCGCGATGCCCAGAACCCGGACAAGACCGTGGTGTGGGAGGAGTACAGCCGTTTCGCCGAGCGCGGCGACGAACCGTACTACCCGGTGAACACGGACGCGGACAAGGCCCTGTACGCGCGGTACGAGGCCAAGGCCGCGGCCGAGCCGAACACCGTGTTCGGCGGCCGCTTGGGCACCTACAAGTACTATGACATGCACCAGGTGATCGACACCGCCCTGACCGCCTACGAGGAGCAGGTCGCACCGCTGCTGAAGAAGTAGATCGTCGTTTCGCCAGAGGATTAACGATTGAGCCTGAAACCGACTGAATATTGCTGAGGCAATAGCCGGTTTCAGGCTTTTGTGTTTTTGGAAGCCAAATTTCCTGGGGTACTTAAGGCTCGCCACGAGGAGTACAGTTGTCTGTAACGCACAATGTGGCGCGTAAGACGAGGGGCGCATCTCGCAAGTGGGGTGCGATGCAGTTGAAGGAGTGCATGTCATGACTGATCCGAATGTCAATCCGAACGGCCAGGTGCCGTGGCAGCAAGCTGACGCCAATCCGACTGAGCCGTTAAATGCGATGACGGCGGAAACGGGAACCGCCGCCAACAATGCTCCAACCCAAGCAATCGCAGCGGGCGAGCAGCCCACTCAAGCGTTCACTCCTGTTGAACAGCCTACGCAGGCGTTTACACCTGCCGAGCAGCCCACCCAGCCTTTTGCGCCGGTCAATCAGCCGGTACCGCCTACGCAGGCTTTGCCACCAGTGACTCCTGCCGCTGCGCCCGCGCCCGCACCGGCAGCACCCAATTCGCCCTATCCGGGGGCGGCTCCGGCAGGCGGATCGGTTCCTCCGGTCTACGGCAGCGTCAGTGCTCCGGTATATCCGGGCGGCGGGGCCGTGCCTCCGCAAACGCCCTATAACCCGTATATGCAAGGCGGCCAACCGAACGGCCAGCCGGGATGGTCTGGTTCTTACGGCAGTGTGCCGCCTGAAGCGAACCAGAAGTACAACGGCCTGGCTATTGCCGGTTTTATCTGCTCGTTCCTTGTCTCACTCCTCGGTCTGATCCTGAGCATCGTGGGCCTCAACCAGATTAAGAAACAGGGCGGCAAGGGCAAGGGCTTGGCCATCGCCGGCATCATCATCAGTGCGGCGGGCATGGTGATACAGGTAATACTGGTCATCGCGCTGATCGTCGGCGGTGCCTCGTATGCCAGCAAGGCTATAGATGAGGCGAAAACCGATTCCTTCTATAGTCAGTCCTCTTCGGGCAACGGTGATAGCAACGATAAGAGCAAAGCTCAAGATAATCTTGACGATGCGCTGGACGACACGTTGGGCGAAACCCATGACGATCTAACCGACGGCGATTATGGGCTGTACGATTCGATTCAGGATTTCGTCGACTCTTCGGAATTCAAGGACTCCATTGAATCCGAAGCGGATACGTTTGCAGATACCGGCATCACCTTCAACTACCGTGTCGACGGTGACACCTTGGTGTACGAGTACGTGCTCGACGACAGCTATGCCTCGCTAGGCGATACCGTCGCTTCCTCACTGGATGCTATGGACAGCACCTATCAATCCACCGCGAATCTGCTGGGCTCGATGTGCAAGACCTCCAGCGGCAAGGCATCATTGCACGTCATCATGCACACGCAAAGCGGCCAGTCGCTGTACGACAAAACCTGGACCGAAAAGTAGCAATCCCAGCGAACGTGCGTTTTGGTCGATTGAAGGCCGGTCTGCTTGCTCCTTGGGCGGATGCTTCTGCGGAAGGAACTGCCAAGGAGTAGGCTTACAGGCATGAGACTCGCACGTTTTTCTTTGAATGATTCGCCGCGCTACGCCTTCGTACAAAAGGACGAAACGGACGGCAAGGACTACCTCATCGAACTTGACGGTCATCCGCTGGCCGGCGACCAGGTCAAGCCTACCGGCAACCGGTACCCGGTCGACGGCGACGGCATCCGCCTGCTCTCCCCGGTCATCCCCTCCAAGGTCTACGGCCTGGCCAAGAACTACGAGGCCCACGCCCAGTTCATGCACGAGGCCGGCCACTCCGAAATCGCCCACGCGCCGGAAGACATGGTGATCTTCACCAAGCCGTCCACCTCGGTGATCGGCCCCGACGATCCGATCGTGTACCCGGCCTGCTCCAAGGACATGAACTTCGAGCCGGAAGTGGCCGTGGTGATGGGCCGTATCGCCAAGAACGTGTCCGTTGAAAACGCGATGGATTACGTGCTCGGCTTCACCTGCGTGAACGACGTGACGTTGCGCGACCTGCAGGGCATCGACCCCACATGGACGCGCGCCAAGGGCTTCGATACTTCCTGCCCGCTTGGCCCGTGGATTGTGATGCGTGACGACCTCGACTGGAAGGACGCCAAGATTTCCTTCACGCTGAACGGCGAGGATGTGCCGATGGCGTCTGGCACCACCGCGAACCTGATTCACGGCATCCCCGAGCAGATTGCCGCCATTTCGTCGTTCTCCACGCTGCTGCCTGGCGACGTCATCATGACCGGCACCCCGAACGCCTCCGGCCACCTCGACCCAGGCGACGAGACCATCGTGCACGTCGAAGGCATCGGTGATCTGCGCAACGTAATCGTTCGGGCGTGACTCGTTCTGGCTCCCCTCTCTGAGGGGAACCGTCCAGGCGGAGAAGCTGACTGAGGGAACCAAGAACGCGCCTTACGCTCCCGGCAGAAGTGCGTGCAGGGCGGTCATCACCACCAGGCTGATGATGGCCGTCACTGTCAGCGAGAAGCCGGCGAGTTTGGCGTTGCCGGTCAGCGAATCGGTGAACTTAGTTGAGAAAATCGTGATCGGGGCGAAGGAGCCCAGCACGATGATCTCGCGAATCCTCATGTCAAACTGCCGACCGCGCCGAGACGCCGGGACAGTTCCGTGCCGGCAAGCCGCAGCTTGGTCTTAAGCGACCGCTCCTGTTCGGGGCGCAGCGATCCGCTCACGAAAGTGAGAGCCAGCCCGGCGATGGGAAAGTCGTTGTAGTCGCGCACAGCGACGGCGTATGAATCAAAGCCGGGCGTCACGTCTCCGTGTTCCTCGGCAAAACCGGTGCGTTGGGTTTCGGCGAGCGTTGCCTCCAGCTCCTTGGGCGATTTGGGGCCGATGCCGGTGCGGTCGGTGAACGCCTGACGATTGGGATATAGCGCGCGGACCTGATTGCGGGGGAGTGCGGACAGAATGGCCCGCCCGGTGGCGGTCAGGTGACTGGGTAGGCGCACGCCCACGCCTGACACTAGCGGCGGGCGATGCGCGGCGCGCTCCTCAATCACATAAATGATTTCGTTGCCGTGCAGCACGGCCAGATGTCCGTTTTCGCCGGTCTCGTCAACAAGACGCGCCAACACCGGATGCGCGACCTGCGATACACGATGTTGGCGAGAATAGGCCGATCCCAGCTCGAAAGTCTTGAGTCCGATGCCGTACGCGCGCTGCTCGGCAAGGCGGGTGACCAGTCCGTGACGCTCCAAAATCTCCAACAATTGGTACACCGTGGAGCGCGGAATGCCGAGTTCGCGAGCGAGCGTGGCGGCTTGCGTCTGACCATTGCTCGCGATGAACTCGAGGATGTCGAGCGTACGGTCGGCCGCCGGAGCCAGCGAGACACGTGGCGCGGATGATGATGTCTGATGTTCCCGTTCTGATGGCTTCACCTGCGCCCGCTTGACGGTACGTGGCTCGGTGAAGGCGTATTGCTGCGAGGCATGGCTCATATTTCCATCACCTTACATGTCTGAGATTTCAGACACAAGATGGACGAAGTGGCTTATGGCGGGCATCCGACTGAGGTGAAATGGCCAAGGTTTGATTACTCGGGGAGCGATTGGTCGCGTTTGCGTCGCCTGCTGTTGATGGGCAGGTGCGGTGAGCGAATGCGGGCAGTCGCGGATCCCCGGCGAAGCATGTGCCGCATATGTCGTATATGCGGAATGCGGCACATATATAGAAAGGTATGAGCATGGCAGAGCAGACGGTCACCGTAGGTGTTGGAGCGCTGAGCATCGAGGACGTTATCGCCGTAGCGCGCGGCGGTGCCAAAGTGGCGATTTCGGACGAATCGAAGCATGAGATGGCGCTGAGTCGCGCGGTTATCGATCATTTGGCCGACGACACCGTGCCGCATTACGGTATCTCCACCGGATTCGGCGCGCTCGCCTCCACCTCCATCCCCAAGGAACAGCGTGCGCAGCTGCAGAAAAGTCTGATTCGCTCGCATGCCGCCGGTGCCGGACCGGAAGTGGAGCGTGAGGTGGTGCGCGGCCTGCTGGTGCTGCGCCTGAGCACCCTGTGCACCGGACGCACCGGTGTGCGCCCGGAAACCGCGCAGGTCTACGCCGATATGCTGAACGCCGGCATCACCCCGGTGGTCTACGAATACGGTTCACTCGGATGCTCCGGTGATTTGGCGCCGCTCGCAGCCTGTGCTTTGGTGGCGATGGGTGAAGGCGAGGCCCGCAACGCTGACGGCCTCAAGATCGGCGGCGGCGAAGCGCTGCGTGCGGCCGGCATCACGCCCGTCGATTTGAAAGAGAAGGAAGGACTGGCGCTGGTCAACGGCACCGACGGCATGCTCGGCATGTTGTGTATGGCCATCACCGATCTGCGCCTGCTGCTCAAGACCGCGGATGTCGCCGCCGCGATGAGCGTGGAAGGCATGCTCGGCAACGACCGCGTATTCGCCGCCGACTTGCAGGCGCTGCGCCCGCATCGCGGCCAAGGCGATTCCGCTGCGAACATCGCCCGCATGCTCAAGGACTCTGGTCTGATTGAGGCCGGCCGCCCGGGCTCCACCGTGCGTGTGCAGGACGCCTACTCGCTGCGCTGCACCCCGCAGGTGCACGGCGCCGCCCGCGACACCGTGGAATACGCGGCCTCCGTGGCGGGCGTGGAACTCGCCTCCGCCATCGATAACCCGTGCGTCACGCTGGACGGCCGTGTGGAGTCCAACGGCAACTTCCATGGCGCGCCGCTGGCCTATGTGCTCGATTTCCTGGCGATTCCGACCGCCGACGTAGCCTCTATCTCCGAGCGTCGTACCGACCGCTTCCTTGACGTGGCGCGCAACCGCGGCCTGCCGGCGTTCCTGGCTGGTGACCCGGGCGTGGACTCCGGTTTCATGATCGCCCAATACACCGCTGCCGGCATCGTCTCCGAAATGAAGCGTAACGCCGTGCCTGCCTCGGTCGATTCGATTCCAAGCTCCGCCATGCAGGAAGATCACGTGTCGATGGGTTGGGCCGCCGCCCGCAAGCTGCGCCGGTCGATTCCGGCCTTTGCGCGCGTGCTGGCCGTGGAACTGCTGTGCTCCTGCCGCTCCTTCGACTTCCGCAAGCCGTACCGTCCGGGTGCGGCGGGCGCCGCCGTATACCGCGTGGTGCGCCAGTACGCCAACGAAATCGGCCCCGACGTACGCGATACCTGGACCACCCCGCAGATTGAGGGCGTGGCCGAGGCGATTCTCTCCGGCGAAGTCCTCGCCGCCGCCGAATCCGCCGTCGGCGCACTGAAGTAGCGGCTGCCCAAGCTTCCTCATCAGAGGGGGCTACTAGTCACCCTCCCCACCAAATCCAAAACTTGAGTCATATGCACTCAAGTTTTGGGAATAGAATGGGTTCCAGGTCGGTTGACCATATCAGACAACGACAAGCTGCGGTCTGTCGCAACGCTCGCAGGGCTTTCGAAGCCCGCGAGCCGCACTGCGCAGACCGCATGATATGGAGGAATACGATATGGAACAGAAGTTCACCACTATGGCCCAAGAAGCCGTCGGCGACGCGATTCAGAGTGCGTCCGCCGCAGGAAACGCGCAGGTCGAGACCCTGCACGTCATGGATGCGCTGCTGCGCCAGGAAAACGGCGTGGCGCGCTCTCTGATCGAGGCCGCGGGCGGGGACCCGCAGGCCATCGGCGCGGCGGTGCGCAACGCTTTGGTCGCGCTGCCGAGCGCATCCGGATCCAGCACCTCGCAGCCACAGGCCAGCCGCCAGCTGACCGCCGCCATCGCCCAGGCTGAGAAGGAAATGCAGCAGATGGGCGACGAATACGTCTCCACCGAACATCTGCTTATCGGCATCGCGGCCAGCAAGCCGAACCAGTCGGCCGAAATCTTGGAGAAGAACGGCGTCACCGCAGCCTCCCTGCGCAAGGCCGTACCCGGCGTGCGTGGTGGCGCGAAGGTCACCAGCCCGGACGCGGAAGGCTCGTACAAGGCCCTAGAGAAGTACTCCACCGACCTGACGGCCGCCGCCAAGGAAGGCAAGCTGGACCCGGTCATCGGACGTGACCAGGAAATCCGCCGCGTGATTCAGATCCTCTCCCGTCGTACCAAGAACAACCCGGTGCTGATTGGCGAGCCCGGCGTCGGCAAGACCGCCGTCGTGGAGGGTTTGGCCCAGCGTATCGTGGCGGGCGACGTGCCCACCACCCTGCAAGGCAAGAAGCTCATCTCCCTTGACTTGGGCTCCATGGTGGCCGGTTCGAAGTACCGTGGCGAGTTCGAGGAGCGCCTGAAGAGCGTCCTGAACGAAATCAAGAATGCGGATGGTCAGATCATCACCTTCATCGATGAGATCCACACCATCGTCGGCGCGGGTGCGGCCGAAGGCTCGATGGATGCCGGCAATATGTTGAAGCCCATGCTGGCCCGTGGCGAGCTGCGCCTGATCGGCGCGACCACGCTGGACGAGTACCGCGAGAACATCGAGAAGGATCCGGCGCTGGAGCGTCGTTTCCAGCAGGTGTTCGTGGGTGAGCCGAGCGTGGAAGACACCATCGCCATTCTGCGTGGTCTGAAGCAGCGTTACGAGGCGCACCATAAGGTAACGATCGGCGACGACGCGCTGGTTGCCGCCGCGACCCTCTCGAACCGTTACATTTCGGGTCGTCAGCTGCCGGACAAGGCCATCGATCTGGTCGATGAGGCGGCCGCTCACCTGCGTATGGAGCTCGACTCCTCGCCTGAGGAGATCGATGAGCTGCAGCGCAAGGTGACCCGTCTTGAAATGGAGGAAATGCAGCTCAAGAAGGCCGAGGATCCTGCGTCCAAGGAGCGTCTGGGCAAGCTGCAAGCCGAACTTGCGGACACCCGTGAGAAGCTCAGCGGTCTCAAGGCGCGTTGGGATGCGGAACAGGCTGGCCACAACAAGGTCGGCGACCTGCGTGCCAAGCTCGACGACCTGCGCGTGCAGGCGGATAAGTATACCCGTGAAGGCAACTTGGCGGAGGCCTCGAAGATTCTGTACGGCGAGATTCCGTCCATTCAGAAGGAGCTTGCCGCCGCGGAGAGCGCGGATGCTGAATCTGCTGATGCCAGCGCGGCCAACCCGGCCGATGAGCCGATGGTCCCGGACCGTGTGGACGCCGACTCGGTGGCTGAGATCGTCTCCGACTGGACCGGCATTCCCGTCGGCCGCCTGATGCAGGGCGAAAACGAGAAGCTGCTGCACATGGAGGACTACCTCGGCAAGCGTGTGATCGGCCAGAAGGAAGCCATCGCCGCCGTGTCCGACGCGGTGCGCCGTTCGCGTGCCGGCATCTCCGACCCGAACCGTCCGACCGGATCGTTCCTGTTCCTCGGCCCCACCGGTGTGGGCAAGACCGAACTGGCCAAGGCGCTCGCCGACTTCCTGTTCGACGACGAGAAGGCCATGGTCCGCATCGACATGTCCGAATACATGGAGAAGGCTTCAGTCTCGCGCCTGATCGGTGCGGCTCCGGGCTACGTGGGCTACGAGCAGGGCGGCCAGCTGACCGAGGCCGTGCGCCGTCGCCCGTATTCCGTGGTGCTGTTCGACGAGGTCGAGAAGGCCAACCCGGAGATCTTCGACGTGCTGCTGCAGGTGCTCGACGATGGTCGCCTGACCGATGGCCAGGGAAGGACCGTGGACTTCAAGAACACGATCCTGATCATGACCTCCAACCTCGGCTCGCAGTTCCTCGTGAACGAGGACATGGACGCCGACGCCAAGAAGAAGGCCGTGATGGACGCCGTCCACATGAACTTCAAGCCGGAGTTCCTGAACCGTCTGGACGACATCGTCATGTTCCACCCGCTCACGCGTGAGGAGCTTGGCGGCATCGTGGATATCCAGGTGGCTGGCGTGGCCCAGCGTCTGACCGATCGCCGTATCACGCTGGACGTCACCGCGTCGGCCCGCGAATGGCTGGCCAACACCGGTTACGACCCGGCTTATGGCGCTCGTCCGCTGCGCCGCCTGGTACAGACCGAAGTGGGCGACCAGCTGGCCCGTATGCTGCTGGCCGGCAAGGTCCACGATGGCGACACCGTGCTGGTCGACCAGACCGGTGGTGAACATCTGGAGCTCTCCGCTTGGGCGAGCGACCAGATTGTCTCCGACAATCCGGACGTGAGCGTGGACAACGTCACCGAAGACAAGTGACAATCACTGGCTCCCCTCTCTGAGCAAAGCTGTCAGCGAAGCTGACTGAGGGGAGTTCGGGCTGGCGAGCTTCACTATATTGGCTCTCCTCTGAGGAGGAGAGCCTTTTCGCTACCATGGTGCTGAACTTCATACGAGGAGGGCCAGTGACTGGACGATTCGCGCCGACGCCGTCGGGGCGCATGCATATCGGCAACGTGTACGCCATGTTGGGTGCATGGCTTTCGGCCCGCTCGCGTGGCGACCGCATGCTGATGCGTATCGAGGACGTGGACAAGCCGCGTGTGGTCGCCGGTGCGGACCGGCTCATGATGGATGACCTGCATTGGCTCGGCCTCGACTGGGATGGCGAACCGATGTTCCAATCCCAGCGCACTGAACGATACGAATACGCTCTCGAATGCCTGCGCTCGCAAGGTGTGCTGTACCCCTGTTTCTGCTCGCGTGCCGACATTCGCGCCGCCTCGGCCCCCAACGAGGGCGACGGCTTCATGGTGTACCCCGGCACGTGCCGCCGCCTGCTGCACGACCATCCCGACGAGGTCCGTGCCCGTTTGGTTCGCGGCGACCAGCATTCCATCCGTATCGCCATGCCGGAATCGGCAGCGGGAGAAAAGCAACGTACAGTGCCTGACGATTCCGCTGCGCTGTCGGGAGCCGTGCCGCCGGAACAGCAGGGCGATGCCGGAATCGTTGATGGTGTCGCATGCTTTAACGACCGTGTCTATAGTCCACAGCACTACGATTTGGCCCGCGAGGTAGGCGATTCCGTGATTCGCCGAGCCGATGGACTGTTCGGCTATCAACTGGTCGTGGTCGTGGATGACCTCGATATGGGTGTTGATGATATCGTGCGCGGCCGTGATCTGCTGCGCTCCACCGCGCTGCAAATGTGGATTCGCCAGTGTCTGTTGGCTGGCGGCTTTGAGCCGGAATGCGGCAACACGGAAAAGCCTCTCGCCGAGCACCCCGAGTATGCGCACCTGCCGCTTATCGACAATGCGGCCGGCCGGCGTTTAGCCAAGCGCGAACGTTCGCTGGATATGGGAGCCTTGCGCGCCCGCAACGTAACCCCCGAGCAAATCATCGGATACTGCGCCTGGCTGCTGCGTCTGCAACCCACTCCAATTCCTTGCAAACCCGCCGATCTGCTGGCAGATTTCAGCTGGGAGCCACTGCGCGCCAACCACCTGGACCGCGCGCTGAAACCGGATGATCCAACCACTCCACAATGGCTGGCAGAAGCGTTAGGCTAGAGGCAGCCCAACAGGAAGGATTCCAATGTCGTCGAAGCTCTGGAGAAACGTGGCGCTGGCAGGCGTGGCCGCCGCCGGTGCTGCCGTGTGGGCCGTGGCCCCGCGCACGTTCAATGACAAGCGTCGTAATTTCGTGCCCTCCATTCCGGAGGTATGGTATGCCCATCGTGGCTTGCATGATGCGGGTTCTGGTTTGGTCGGCTATACCGATATCGCTGATTATGGTGGGGATAATCCGGTTAGCGCCCAAGCCGATACCACTGAGCGATCCATCGCCGAAAACGATGATTATGTGTCGCTTGCCCGTCGCATGGCTGTCAAGGCCGGCTACGGCAGTGCGGATATGACCGGTCCGATTGCTCCCGAAAACTCGCTGGCCGCGTTCGCCGCCGCCTGCGAGGCTGGCTATGGCATCGAACTCGACGTGCAGCTTACGCTCGACGGCCAAGTGGTCGTGGTCCATGACGCCGATTTGTTGCGCGTGGCCGGCGATCCGCGCCGCATCGAAGACCTGACTTACGACGAACTCGCCCGTATTCCGCTCTTCCCGAACGGCGAGTCAGGCGATTTGAAGGCCGAACCGTTGCCGGGTGCCGACGCGAACCCGCCGCTGGTGGTCACGCCGTCCGCCGCGCGAAGGGGTACTACCAGCATGTGCCGCTGTTCTCCGATGTGCTGGACGTGGTGGCCGGCCGGGCTCCGCTGATTGTGGAATACAAGTTCAGCAACAACAGGGCTTGGGATGAGCGTAGCGAAGAGCTCATGGAAAAGGGCCACGCCTTGCTTGAGGCGTATGACGGCCCGTACGTGATCGAATCCTTCCACCCGGGCGCGGTGAATTGGTACAAGGAGCATCACCCTGAGGTGTGCCGCGGTCAGCTGAGCTGGCCGGCGAAGCTGAGCAAGAATGGTGCGGCTGAATGGGCCGCCGGCTTACTGGCGTTCGACTGGCTGTCTCGTCCTGATTTCGTGGCTTATGACTGGACCGGTGGCGCTTCGCCGCAAGTCAAGCTCGCTCGTTCGATGGGTGCGATGCCGGTTTCATGGACCGTGCGCAGCAGCGATGAACTCGCCCAGTGCGCCCCCTACTTCGACCGCCACATCTTCGAAGCGTTCGTCCCCGACGCAGTGTGAGGTTGAGGGCGTTATTGATGCGCCCATGGGGTGGTTACAGGCTCATCGGGCGGTAACTTGCCCATGGGGCGGTTTGAAGAATATGTGAAACCGCGGAATTAAGCCATTTTGGCATACCGCCCCATGAGGATTTTGCCGCCTCATGGGGCAATTACCGCCCCATGGGGGATTTCCCGCCCCATGAGGTATGGCGTTTTACTTGTGATACGGCTCGCCAGCGTTGATTTTATAAGCGCGATAGATCTGCTCCAGCAGAATCACGCGCATAAGCTGATGCGGGAACGTCATCTTCGAGAAACTCAGCAGAAAATCAGCACGACGCAGAATCGCGTCGTCAAGGCCGATTGAACCGCCGATGACCAGCTGAATATGGCTGGTGCCACGCAATCCAAGGTCGTTGATTTTGGCGGCCAATTCTTCACTGGACAGCTGCTTGCCATTGATGGCAAGGGCAATAACAAACGCGCCGTCCTTCAGATGCTTGGCGATGCGTTCGCCTTCTCTGGCCTTGATCTGTCGGTCAAACGCCTTCGGAGGCATGGTCAGGCGTTTTCTCATCTGCCACTTCAATGATGTTGAGCTTGCAGTAGCGCGAAAGTCGCTTGGAATACTCGTCAATGGCGTCGCGAAGGTAACGCTCCTTCACGCGCCCCGGCGCAATAATGTCGATTTGCATAGATGTTCCGTTATGTTGGCTCCCCTCGGGGAGGGGAGCCAGGGAAATCAGTCAATTACGCCATAGAGACGGTCACCGGCGTCGCCGAGTCCCGGCACGATGTAGCACTTGTCGTTAAGACGTTCGTCGACCGCGCACACCACGACCTTGAAGTCGATGGACGGGTCGATGTGCTCCTCGACGTACTTGATGCCTTCGGGGGCCGCGATGATGTTGATCGCGGTCACGTCCTTGGCGCCGCGCTCGGCCAGGTAGTGCGTGGCGGCGACCAGCGTTCCGCCGGTGGCGAGCATCGGGTCGATGAGGAAGCACTGGCGGCCGGACAGGTCCTCGGGCAGACGGTTCGCGTACGTCACCTGCTGGGTGGGGTGCTCCTCGTCGCGCTTCATGCCCAGGAAGCCGACTTCAGCAGTCGGAATCAGGCGGGTCATGCCGTCGAGCATGCCCAAGCCAGCGCGCAGCACCGGCACGATGATCGGGCGCGGGGAGGCGAGCTTCTTGCCGGTCATCGGGGCGACCGGCGTCTCGATCGGCGCGGCCACCACGGACAGGTTGCGGGTGGCCTCGTAGGCCTCAAGCATCACGAGTTCGGAGACGAGCTCGCGGAAGGTGGAGGAGGGGGTGTTCTTGTCGCGCAGCACGGTGAGCTTGTGCTCGACCAGCGGATGATTCAAAACATGGAGTTCCATGATTCCCAGCCTAGTCCAAGTTTGCCGACCTGCCGAATTGGTAATGGCGCGGCTTGCTTATCGGATTGGATTTGTGGGTGATTCGACTTTTTGCTGCGATAGGCCAGTTGCAGCAGGACAATGCCCTGTCCGTGCCGAGATCTGCCTCTGATACCTCTGAGAGGGTAAAGCGTAAAAAACAACACGGTGTAAAACAGGGAATGAAACTGGTGTAAAACCGGGAATGAGATAGGTGTAAAATCGGGAATGAAACTGGTGTAAAATCTATATTGTTAGAACGATAGAACTGGGAAAGGCTGCAATATGAACGATTTGAGTGGTCGCGATGGTACCTTGACCAGGCCTGATTATCGTTCACGCGTGGTAGATAGCAGATTAAGTAAACTGCTCAAGGCGTTCGGTGCAGTGGAAATCGTTGGGCCGAAATGGTGCGGCAAGACATGGACCGCGCTCTCCCGGTCTCGAAGCGTTGATCGTCTGGATGATGTGGCAGTTTTCGCGGCCGCCCAAACCGATCCTGCATTGGTGCTGATGGGGGAGGAGCCCCATCTGGTGGACGAATGGCAAGATGTACCGCAAATTTGGGATGCCGCTCGTCGCCATATAGATGACAATGCGAACCGCAAGGGGCAGCTGATTCTTACAGGTTCGGCTATTCCAAAGGATCGTGACGCCATTCATCACAGCGGCACTGGTCGCATTGCTCGTCTGCGCATGTGGCCCATGAGCTTGGCTGAATCCGGAGAATCCACGGGCGCGGTCAGCCTATCCGATTTGTTCGAGGGGAAATTCGAGCCTGCCGAATGCAATACGAGTATCGAAGACATCGCCAGATGGTGTTGCCGTGGCGGATGGCCCGCGAATCTTGAGCTAGACGATGAATTCGCCTTGGAAATCCCGGGCGAATATATCGCAAGTGTGCTGGATATCAGCGTGCCGAAGATGAAGAAGAATCCTGAAACTGCACGAGCTTTGATGCGAGCTCTTGCCGTGAACATCTCGCAGGCACCAAAATATGCGACGCTGGCTGCGGATATGGCATATGGCGATGAGCGGCGTGAGCCGGATACGCAGACGGTGAAGAGCTATTTGGAAATGTTCAAGGACTTGTACCTTCTGACGGATTTGGAGGGTTGGGAACCGCCACTCCGCGCAAAGAGTCGTGTGCGAACCAAGCCCAAGCGATATTTCGTGGATCCTTCGTTGCCTGCTGCGGTTTTAGGTGCCGCGCCGAATACTCTGATGCGCGATACACAGACGCTCGGCGATCTGTTTGAAACGCTGTGCATTCGTGATTTGAATGTATATCTGTCGGCTATGCCGGGTGCCGGGAATCGCATTGCGTATTACCGCGATGACAAGGGGCTTGAAGTTGATGTCATTATCGAGTTGTCTGACGGCAGGTGGGGTGCTATCGAAATAAAACTCAGTGACCTTAAGGTGAACGATGACAATGCGGATAAGCTCAAATCCTTCCGCGACAAAATCTGTGGCAACCCCATGGCCCAAGTTCGCGAACCAGAGTTCATGATGTTCCTTACCGGCCGAGGTGGGAAGGCCTATCGCCGCAATGACGGCATACTGGTCGTGCCCATCGCAACGTTCGGGGCGTGAATCGGGTAAAAGAAAAGAAGCGCCGAACCGCGAAAGCGCCTGTCGGCGCAAGGGCCGCTCGCGGCGGCAAAAAATGGAGCCCGGGGCTTAAGCACGGTCCGACGCGGATACTTAGTATAGCTTGCGATGGGTCTCGCCGCGCCGGGGAAGGGGTGGCGTTGGCCGGTAGCTGATTGTTGGGGTGCGGTCGGTGGGTTTCTCCCTCAGTCATGGGCATCGCCCGTGACAGCTCCCTCATCAGAGGGAGCCTGGAGCGGGGTTACTCCAACCGTCCGCGACGCCAGAGGTTGGCACCGTGTTGGAAATCCTTGGCGGTGGCCATGAGGCTGCCGGCGGTGTGCATAAGGCGGGCGGCTTTGGTGCGCACGGCCTTCTCATCGGCATCCGAGGAGAAGCCGCCGTTGGCCTCGGCCCGGGTCACCATGCGCCGCGCCTCCACGCGCAAGCCCAACGCCACCACATCGGTAAACGCCGCCGCACGCTCAAGCGCCACGGCAAAATCGCCCACAAAAGCACCGGAGAGAATCGAATCGGCCAATCGCACGATGTCATCTTCACTGGGAGCCTGATCCACGCCGGCGATGGCGGAGGCGGTAGTGGCCACCGGCTCACCCAAGCGCCACAGATGCGCGATCGAGTCGCGATTCGATCGCATCCACGTACGCAACATATACAGTCGCCACAGCACACCAGGCAGCGAATCCGGCTCGGTATCGCTCCATAGTTCGGCGATTTCATCCACGCCGACCGTCTCCACCAACGTGAGCACCCGCTCAACAACCGCCGGGTCTTCGCTATGGCGCACACGATCCAGCAATGCGGCAGCAGACAGATGACTCATCTCGCTCAACGCCTGCGGGTCCATGCCACCGGCCAATCCATCGGCCACAGCCGGGTCGAGCTGAGCCGGGCGCGAGGGGCGTGAAGAACCCATGCGAGCAGGTCCGAATGCCGCTCCGGCCGCACGCAACGAGCCGAAGCCCGGGCCCAGACTGCCGGCGGCACCATTGTGCGCGGCATGAGCTGCAGCGGCAGCGGCCGAGGAGTTGGATGAATCAGGAAATGCGGGTCTAGTAGACAAGCGGTTGAACCTTCTGAATATCGATGATTTTGGGACCATGAGGCGTCGGAGTGACGAACAGCGCCACCGCCGTGCCGGTCGGCATGAACGGTGTCTTGGCGATCAGGCGTTTGCTCAGAGACGGCGCAACGCACATGCTGCGCAGGTGTCCGAACATACCACCAATCACCGGCCGGTGCATGCATATCGCTATGGGCTGACGGCGCTCAAGTGCGAACTCGATTTCGCTGAGTAGACACTCCCATGCGGTGTCCGGCGCAGCGGCGTATGCATCTTCGGTGAGCGGATCGAGATGAACCATGTCTCGTCCGGTCTGCCACGCGAACATCTCCAACGTCTCCTGGCAGCGCACCCAAGGCGACGTGGCCAGTCGGGTCGGATTGAAACACGCCAGCTCGCGGTTCAGCGCGTATGCCGCAGCCGCGCCGCGCGGCGTGATCGGACGGTTCGCGTCCGAACCCTTCCACAGCTTGCGCGCTTCCGCTTTGCCGTGGCGCACGATAATCACCGGCACGGCGTCAAGCGCGCCCTCCTGCACCCGATCAACGAATAGCGCGAGGATGTCCTTATCGGTGGAATGGCTGAGCTTCTTGCGGGCCTCGGCCGGCGTCAGCCACAAAACTTCGTCGATTTCGCCGATGTCCGCCCGATGCACCGGGCCAAACGCATGGGTACGCCGCAGGTTGTCGATGGCGCTGATCGGCGTGGCCATCCAGAACTGGATATGCTTGGTATCCGCCGACCGATCCTTGGTATGGCGCTGTTTGCTGCCTTCTTCGGACAGCGGGTACTCGATGTCGCCCAGATAGGGGCCAAGTTCCACGGACAGGCCCGATTCCTCGCCGATCTCGCGTACGGCGGCATGCCGGTGCGATTCGTTCGGGTCGACCTTGCCTTTCGGCCAGCTCCAGTCGTCGTATTTCGGGCGATGCACGATGCACAGTTCGATGCGGTTGAGTACGTTGTCCGCTGTGGCTGGGCTGTCGGCCTGCGCCGGGTCCGGGGTGGAAGCCGCGTCCGATGCGCCGGGTGCTGCCGTGGTCTCGCCGTCAGAATCCGTAGTGTTCGCGATGATGGTGCCATCGGTGGCAATATTGGATTTCACTGATGGAGATGATGCCCGCGTCGGCTCGGCATCATCCTTCCACCGGTACAAAATACCGCCGGCGGCTTCCACGATTCGTCTCATACTGTTCGTACCCATCTCTTGTATTGTAGGTCACGTTGGACCGCTGCTACGTAGTTTTTGCGCGCTGAACAACGATGCCCGGCATCCTCTCGAAAGAGGAGCCGGGCATCGTAACCACCCTCAGTTAGCTTGCGCTGACAGGGAGCATCGAGTGAAATCAGTTGTGTGAATTGGGGCGACGCTGGTGCTTGCGAATCAGGTATTCCTGACTATCGACCAGCGGGCGGCCCTCGTCGTCCTTGGTGTGCAGCACATACGTGCCGTCGGGCTGCATGTGCCAGCTCATGGTGGAGTCGGCCATCTGCAGGTCCACGTACTTGATGAGCTCGTCAATCTGCTCCGGGGCGGTGACGCGCACCAGAGCCTCGACGCGGCGATCAAGGTTACGGTGCATGAGGTCAGCCGAACCGATGTAGACCTCCGGGCCGGAAGCCGGGCCCTCGCCGATCTGCGGGCCGTCCGCATTGCAGAAGGCGTAGATGCGGGAGTGCTCCAGGAAGCGGCCGAGAATCGAACGTACGCGGATGTTCTCGGACAGGCCGGGAACGCCGGGCTTCAGAGCGCAGATGCCGCGTTCGACGATGTCGATCTTCACGCCGGCCTGAGAGGCACGGTACAGGGCGTCGATGGTCTTCTCGTCCACGATGGAGTTGACCTTGATCTTGATCCAGGCCTCCTTGCCGGCGCGGGCGGCGTCCTCCTCGCGGCGGATGCGCTGAATCAGGCCGGTGCGCACGGTACGCGGGGCCACCAGCAGACGGTGGAAGCTGGACTTCGGCGCGTAACCAGAGAGCTGGTTGAACAGACGAGTCAGATCCTGGCCGACCACCGGGTCGCAGGTCAGCAGACCCAGATCGGTGTACAGTCGCGCGGTCTTCGGGTTGTAGTTGCCGGTGCCTACGTGGCAGTAGCGGCGCAGACCGTCCGCTTCCTGACGCACGACCTCGATGAGCTTGCAGTGGGTCTTCAAGCCCACGATGCCGTACACCACGTGCACGCCGGCGCGTTCGAGCTTGCGGGCCCACGCGATGTTGGCGTCCTCGTCGAAACGAGCCTTGATTTCCACCAAAGCCAGCACCTGCTTGCCGGCATGAGCGGCGTCGATCAGGGCGTCGATGATCGGCGAGTTGGAGCTGGTGCGGTACAGGGTCTGCTTGATGGCCAGCACCTTCGGGTCCGCGGCGGCCTGCGCAAGGAAGGCCTGCACGGAAGTGGAGAAGGAGTCATAGGGGTGATGCAGCAGGATGTCGCGCTCGCGGATGGCAGCGAAAATATCCTGTGCGCGGGAGGACTCGACCTCGGCGATCTGACGGTTCGTGGTCGGCACGAACGGACGGTTCTTCAGGTCCGGGCGGTCCACGCTGCCGAGCTCAAAGAGCACGGTCAGGTCCAGCGGGCTGGGCAGACGGTATACCTCGTCCTGGCTCACGCCGAGCTGGTCGGCGAGCAGCTGGGAGAGGAAGGGGCTCGTGGTGTCCGTGATCTCCAGGCGGATCGGCGGTCCGAAGCGGCGGCGCAGCAGCTCCTTCTCCATGGCGTTGAGCAGGTTCTCGGCGTCATCCTCTTCCACGTCGATGTCCTCGTTACGAGTCACGCGGAAGGAGCGGGCCTCCTTGATGATCATGCCCGGGAACAGGGATTCCAGATGCGCGGCGATGAGCTTTTCCATGGCGATGAAGCCGTAACGCTCGTCCTTGGACTCCTCATCGGTCATGTCGTCCACCGGCACCAGGCGCGGCAGGTTGCCCGGGATCTTGACGCGGGCGAAGTGCGACTTGCCGGAGGCCGGGTTCTCCACAATCACGGCCAGGTTGATGGAACCGCCGGAAATGTAGGGGAACGGGTGGGCCGGATCCACGGCGAGCGGCGTCAGGACCGGGAACACCTGCTGGCGGTAGTAGCGCGAGAGGCGCTCCTGCTCGGAGGATGTGAGCTTGTCCCACGTCAGCAGGACGATGCGCTCCTTCTCCAATTCCGGCAGAATGGTGTCGATCGTGTAATGTGCGTGCTCGTCTTGCAGACGGTGTGCGGTCTCGCTGATCGCGCGCAGCTGCTGACGCGGGCTCAGGCCGGCGGCAGACGGCACGGCGATGCCCGAGTCGATACGGCGCTTCAGGCCGGCGACGCGGACCATGAAGAACTCGTCAAGGTTCGAGGCGAAGATCGCGGCGAAGTTGGCGCGCTCGAGCAGGGGCATGTCTTCGTTCTCCGCACATTCGAGCACGCGCTGGTTGAACTTGAGCCAGCTGAGCTCGCGGTCGAAGAAACGGTCCTTGGGCAGCGGTGCCTCGCCTTCCTGATCGACGCGGCGGTCGTTGTTGTCGTTTTCGGCAATATGCTCTGCGATTTGGCTGCGCAGAATTGCCTTCGAGGGTGCGTCAAATATCTGTGCCATAGCTTATATCGTAAGCTTTGGCGTGGCCGGAAAACGACTGAACGCGCCAGAATTCAACGGGTGTTCATGTTAGTTCGGTGTTGGTTGGTTTTGAGTGTGCTAGCGTCGCTCGCGACACGCCGTGAGCGGCGGTGAAACGAACGAAATCGAACATCGGACGGGTTCGATGTGAACGGTTCAGCTCGTTTTCCGATAGCCAGAAAGTGCGATTGAACAGTTGTGATAAAAAACGCACAACGACTCTCTGCAGGTTGCGAGAAACGGGAGTGATGAATAGATTATGAGGTACAAGAACAACTGAACAGAGCAGAGCCCACAAATAGTGTATGGTCACGAGGACTGTTACGTTGGACGGGCATTGGAAAGACTTACCGTTACAACGATGATGTTGTGCAGAGATTCTGCTCCAGTAGTTGAACTTGTAGAAAAGGCCCGCTCCGGCGGGCCTTTTCGTTTGTGTGTACAGTGGAGGGCATGACGGAAACACAGCGTACGCCAGAGGGGATGTCGTCGAAACCTCGTATCAAGCCGGCCGATGCCGAAGACGGCCGTCCGGTCTCTATCTCTGCGCGTCTCGGACGACTGCAATTCCACTATTCCGGCAAGTTCCGCGTGCTGCAGATTGCCGACATTCAGGATGGGCCGAAAGTCTCCAAAGACACCATCACCCTGATTGAGGCCAGCCTTGATGCCACACGGCCTGATCTGGTGATTTTCTCCGGCAACCAGATCGCCGGCTACGATCCGGCGTTCGCCGATTCATTCCGTAAACGTCGCTGGTGTGACGAACCTATTGCCGAATCCGCGCTGAACCATACCCGAGCGCTGGTGCGCAAGGCCATTGGCCAGTTCACTGAGCCGTTGGCGGCGCGCGGCATTCCGTGGGCTGTGACGTATGGCAACCATGATTTCCAATGCGGGCTAAGCAATGCGGAACTGGACGGTATCTATCGTGAGTTCCCCGGTTGTGTCAATCCGCCGAGTGAGACCTTGCCGAACCAGATTGCATACACCTGTGGAGCGGGTGGTGCTGTGCAGACGCTGTCTGGTGCCACTGGTTCCGGTGAACCAGGCACCTTCGCGCTGCCGGTTATGGACGTTGACCATACGCGCAATGTGCTGGGTCTGGTCATTCTTGACTCCGGCGATTACGTGCATGGCGGCGGCTTCGGCGCACCATCGCCCGCAGCGCTCGCCTTCCTGAACGCCGTGCCCGACCGTATCGGTGCGAAATCAATGGTGTTCCAGCACATGCCGATGCCCGAGTATTACAACGTGCTGAAGCCGGTGGCGGCCAACGCGGCGTTTGCCATGCAGGGCTATCGTTCGCACGCCGATACCTACTACGTGCTGGACGAATTGCAAACCCAGCCCGGCGGATATTTGGGAGAAGGCATATCCTGCCCTGATACGTCAGACGAATTCGAATTGCTGCGCGAGGGGTATTTCGGCGTCGTAGCTGGTCATGATCATCGCAACGGTTTCGTCGGCGAACATGAGGGTCTGTTGCTTATCGCTACGCCAACCTGCGGATTCAATACGTACGGACCGGCTCCGGCCAAACGCGCCACGCGATTGATCGAATTTGATATCCGTCACCCTTACGAGCCGCGTACGCAATTGCTGGAGTTTGGCGAACTGGTGGGCAAGCCCAGTTCCAAACGCGCCTATACCTATGCGGTGAACCAGACCGCGCCTGGCGAGGGCGAGGGCGATGATTTGCTGCGCAAGCCGTCGCTATGGAGTCAACTGTCCGGTTTATTCAGGTAACCCGGTTTATTCAGGTAACTGTTCCTGATAGAGGCGGAAAGCGGCGCGAAGTATTCGAGGTTTCGGTGGCCTTCCGCTGTGTTGGACGATTAGTGGCAGAAATCCCGCGTCTCTTTCGTTGTGACGCGGGATTTCTGCCGGTTGGGCTATCGGTTGGATTGACTGGTATGTTTCAGCGAACGGCTTTGACCAGTGCCTCGGTGAGGTACTTGCCGGCGGCCATCACCAGCGGCGCATAGCGGCGTCCGGGGGCGGCACCCATGCGGCCGGTCGGGCCGGAAATCGAGATGGCGGCGATGACCTGGCCGGAGGCGTTGCGGATCGGGGCGGAAATCGAGCACACGCCCTCTTCGCGTTCGTTCACGGACTCGGACCAGCCGCGCTTGCGTACGGCGGCCAGCTTGGTGGCGGTGAACTTGGCGTGGCGCAATCCCTGGTGCAGACGGTCGGAATCCTCCCAAGCCAGAAGAATCTGGGCGGCGGAACCGGCTTCCATCGACAGCATGGCACCCACCGGAATGGAATCACGCAGGCCGGAGGTGCGTTCCACAGCGGCGATGCACACGCGCTGATCGCCTTGGCGGCGGTAAATCTGCGCAGACTCGCCAGTGCGATCGAGCAGGGTCTGCAGGATCGGGCCGGCGGCGGTCAGCAGACGATCCTCGCCTGCTGCGGCGGCAAGTTCGGCGAAACGGGAGCCGAGTACGAATCGGCCATGCTGGTCGCGCAGTACGAAACGGTGGCGTTCCAGTGCAATAGCCAAACGATGTGCGGTCGGTCGAGCGAGACCGGTGGCGGCCACAAGCTGGCCCAGCGTAGACGGGCCGGATTCCAGTGCGTCAAGAATCTTTACAGTTTTATCAAGGACGCCAACGCCGGAATGGATTTCCCCATCGTCCTTGGCGGTGGTGTCTTCAACCGGCTCGGACTCGGTCAAGCTGTTGTTCAATGGCTCTTCTTGGGAATCAGTCATAATAAGGGCGATTATGCCATCTCACATAGTGAAATAGCAAATTGGGGAAGTGTCTCACAGGGTGGCCATGAAGTTGAAAGGGCGTTCGTGGATGCCGAAGAGACATGTCTGGAGCGGAACCGAGTCATGACTAGGTCATGTTCGAGTCGTATCCGAGTCATATTGAGGCCATCATTTGACCGTATCTCAATATCCGGCATGCTCATGGCCGGGCCCATCGCAAGCACATAGGCTAATACCACGAACAAGGCGCGAACACAATACCTCGCGCGGAATTTTTGGAGGAATCACTATGGGAACGACACTGGCCGAGAAGGTCTGGGCCGATCATCTGGTGCGCAAGGGCAGCGACGGAGCCCCTGATTTGCTGTACATCGATCTGATGCTCATGCATGAGGTCACCAGCCCGCAGGCGTTTGAGGGCCTGCGCTTGGCCGGCCGCAAGCCGCGTCACGTGGATCAGCTCATTGCCACCGAGGATCACAACACGCCGACCGTTGATATCGATCGCCCGAACCCGGATGAGACGAGCGCGTTGCAGTTGACGACTTTGGAGAAGAACTGCAAGGAGTTCGGCGTGCGCCTGCACCCGCTGGGCGACGCCGATCAGGGCATCGTCCACGCGTTCGCCCCGATTCTGGGCCTGACCCAGCCGGGCATGACCATCGTGTGCGGTGATTCGCATACGTCGACGCACGGCGCGTTCGGCGCGCTGGCGTTCGGCATCGGCACTTCCGAAGTCGAACACGTGATGGCCACACAGACGCTGTCTCTGAAGCCGTTCAAGACCATGGCCGTCAACGTCAACGGCAAGCTGCCCGCGGACGCGACGGCCAAGGACATCATTCTGGCGATCATCGCCAAGATCGGCACCGGCGGCGGCCAGGGTTACGTGATCGAATACCGTGGTGAGGCGATTCGCAACCTCACCATGGACGAGCGCATGACCGTGTGCAACATGTCCATCGAGGCCGGTGCGCGTGCCGGCATGATCGCGCCGGACGAGACCACGTTCGAGTACCTGAAGGGCCGTCCGCACGCGCCGGAAGGCGAGCTGTGGGATCAGGCCGTGGCGTACTGGAAGACGCTGAAGACCGATGACGATGCCGTATTCGACAAGGTGGTGGATATTGACGCCACCAAGCTCGGTCCATATGTGACGTGGGGCACCAACCCCGGCCAAGGTCTGCCGATCACCGCCTCCGTGCCGGAGCCGGGCAAGATCGCCGACGCCACCAAGCGCGCCGCCGCCGAACGTGCGATTACATACATGGGTTTGAAGCCAGGCATGCCGATCAAGGACATCGCCGTGGACACCGTGTTCATTGGTTCGTGCACCAACGGTCGTATCGACGATTTGCGCCAGGCCGCCGCGATTATGAAGGGCCACCGCAAGGCCGAGAACATCCACCGCGTGCTGGTGGTACCGGCCTCCTCCCGCGTGCGTTTGCAGGCGGAGAAGGAAGGCCTCGATAAGGTGTTCAAGGACTTTGGCGCCGAATGGCGTAACGCCGGCTGCTCGATGTGCCTGGGCATGAACCCGGACAAGCTGGTGCCGAACGAGCGCTCGATTTCCACTTCGAACCGTAACTTCGAGGGCCGCCAAGGCAAGGGCTCGCGCACGCATCTGGCGTCGCCGGCCGTAGCCGCCGCCACCGCCATCCGCGGCACAATCTCGTCTCCCGCCGATCTCTGAGTCAATACACGTGAGCCCCCTCTGACGAGGGGCTGTCAGTCGAAGACTGACTGGGGGAGAGATCCCCGAAAGGAAAATTGTTATGGAAAAACTCACCACACTGACCGGCGTGGGCGTGCCGCTGCGCCGCTCCAACGTCGATACCGACCAGATCATTCCCGCTGTGTTCTTGAAGCGCGTGACCAAGTCCGGCTTCGATGACGCCCTGTTCTACGCATGGCGCCGAGACCCGAACTTCGTGCTCAACAAGCCGGAATACGCCGGTAAGGGCCAGATTCTGGTCGCCGGCCCCGAATTCGGCATCGGCTCCTCCCGCGAGCACGCCGTGTGGGCGCTGCACGATTACGGTTTCCGCGTGGTCATCGCGCCGAGCTTCGCCGACATCTTCTACGGCAACACCGCCAAGAACGGCGTGCTGGCCGCGATTATGCCGCAGGAGTCCGTCGAACTCCTGTGGAAGCTACTGGAGGAAGAGCCTGGTCGTGAGATGACTGTCTCGCTGGAGACCCGCACTGTCACTTGCGGCGACGTGACCCTGCCGTTCGAGGTCAACGATTACGTGCGTTGGCGTCTGATGAACGGCTACGACGATATCGATCTGACGCTGCAGCACGAGGACGACATCGCCGCCTACGAAAAGATGCGCGCCGAAAAGTTCCCCTTCAAGCCCAAGACCATCCCCGCCAAACACTGGGCCGAAGAAAGAATCGAGTCCGCCCGCGAGCCTGAGGACGCAGACTGGACAGGGCCGTTGGCCGATCGCGGCATTATTTAGCCGCGATCGGCCTGCTGAAAGCCCGGTGGGCTTTCAGCAGGCCCTGTGCCGAGCTGCGACAGCAGCGAGGCCAGCATTGAGCCTCGCCGAAAGGCGAGTCCATAATTGCAGGCCCAGGGCCGTTGGCTCTGTGTCTGATTGAGATTATTGGGTCGCTCGCATCGCATCAAACAAAGGTCTCACTGGTGCCCGCGCCCCACATCCATTGCGCGGCGGGCAGGAGTTGCGGCAATATTCCCTTCAGTGCCAACAACGCCATACGGTCGTTATCCACCGCAGCCACCAACACCGGCGTGGCGGCGCTTTCCTCAACACTCATGAACTCCGTCCTAGCGTTCGAAATACTGTGCCTGAATTCGTACACATTTGTGGACATAATCACGATTCATCCAGTAATGACGGTTAGGTTGAGCATCATGACCATGAATGGCATGAATCCGTCGAACGATTCCGATACGGCTCCGGCGCAATCGCTGTCAGCGCAACCGTTGCCACCTCGACCGGCACCGCAGTCTGCGGCACAGTCACAGACGCCGATGCCACAGACGCCACAGTATGTTCAGCCTGGGCCGAGTATGCAGCCGCAATATGCGGGTCAGCCGGAGGCATGGGCACAACCGCTACCTCCACAAGATGTTTCACGGGGTGTTCCACGGATTGTTTCACAAGGTGTTTCACAACCTGTGCCGCAAGCCGCAATACCTGCTGTGCAGCCTGCACAATACGCCGCGCAGCTCGTATACCCGACATATCCCGTCCAACCTACGTATCCTGCCCAGCCGATGTATCCCACGCAGCCGACGTATCCGGCGCAATCCGCCTATTCCCCATACCCGGCGCAACAGTCGGCTCCACAGCCCCTCGCTCATCCGTACTACGCTCAACCAGTGGGCTACGCGCCACAACCCTATTCCGCTGCGCCGCAACCATTCGTGCAAACGGCTCCGGCAATGCCAGTCACAATGCCCAACGCAATGCCTGCCACGATGCCCGCAGCAATGCCCGTGGTCATGCCGATCGATCCTCGCCGTGTATGGCGCACGTGGCGTCGCAAGGTGGTCAATCGTGTAATGGGACTGACTCTCGCCTATGAAGGCATGATGCTCTTGGGCGCAATGGTCGCCACCATTATCGTCGGCGTAATAACCGCGAGCGATTTGTCCGGCGTGCAGTGGGATGGCATCATCAGCCTGATATCGGTGTTCGTCGCGTTCGGATTTCTGCTGCTCATGCGCCACCGTGACATCTTCACCTGCGAATTCTGGCTTGGTGGCCAGCATCGCGACTCGTACGGGGAGCCCAATCAGCTTGGCCACATCAGCCAATATGGCGGCGGGCGCATGCAGCCTCTCTGGGCGTTGATGTTCATCGTGCTGGGCATGGGCGTGCAAGGCATCGTTATGTTGGTGCAGGTCGCTTTTTCCAGGCTGGGCACCGATCTTGCCTCTCCCACGTCAGACAGCATCGCCGAATCCAGCGTCACCGTAAGCATGTGGCTGTACGTTGGGCTGGTCGCTCCGATTTGCGAGGAAGTACTGTTCCGCGGCGTACTGATGAAGGAGCTCAAGCCGTTGGGCAAGAACTTCGCCATCGTCACCTCGGCAATGGTGTTCGGCCTGTTCCATGACGACGTAGTGCAAGGCACATTCGCGTTCCTCTTTGGCCTGATTCTGGGATTCGTGGCCATGGAATACTCGTTGGTTTGGTCGATTGCACTGCACATCTTCAACAATGCGATTCTTTCCGGCGCCATCGATACCCTTGCCGGCAACTATCTTGATGACAACGCATATTTGATATTCTCATTGTCGCTATCTGTGATCGGCGTGATCGGATCGATTATCATATTCGTGATATACGGCAAAGAGATGCGCCAATATCACCGTACGAATCGTAGTATTCCAGACACGTACTTTGGCTGGGCAGCTCCGACGTTCATCATCTTTGTGGTAGCCAATGCCGCTTTCGCCATTATTTCGTTTGTCGGCGCGATGATGGGTTGAGTGTGCGTGTGCGCATGCAGGTTGGCTTATCGTTGAAGCATGAGTGATTTTGAGCCGTTTTACGATGTCAGCCGCAGCTACGAAGACAACTATGAGCAAGGGCCGTTCGGCGCGTTTGCCGAGGCGCTGAAGGATGGCAACGGTGCCGATGCCGCCGGAACCACCAGCGAGGGTGCCTCCGAGGGTGCCTTGGCCACCTTTTTGGGCCAGCCGGTCAACCTGCCTTTCGGCATTCCCGCAGGCCCGCTGCTCAACAGCCGTTTCACCACGGCCGCCTTCCGCATGGGCTTCGATCTGGCGACCTACAAAACCGTGCGTTCGCGCGCCTGGGGCTGCAACCCGTTCCCGAACGTGCTCGCCGTACACCCCAAGTCGGCGGACGGTTCACTGACGCCGGGCAGCGCCGAACTGGACGAAGGCGTGCTGGCCGACACCAACTATGAACAGCCGATTTCCATCTCCAACAGCTTCGGTGTGCCCTCGCAAAGCCCGGATGCCTGGCAGCCGGACATGCGCGCCGCCATCGAGGCCGCCGGTCCCGGTCAAGTGCTGGTCCCGAGCTTCCAAGGCTCGCGTGTGGAGGGCATGAGCGAGGAGGAATACATCGCCGACCATGCCACTACCGCCCGCCTGGTCAAGGAGACCGGTGCCAAGCTCATGGTGATGAACACCAGCTGCCCCAACGAGGGCCACAACCGCCTGCTATGCCACAATCCGCTGCTCGTGGGCCGCATCACCGAGGCCGTGAAGCAGGAGATCGGCGACATCCCGCTGATGGTCAAGCTCGCCTACATCCCCAGCGACGACGCTCTGGAGCTTATGGTGCGTTCCACCGTGGGCCACGGCACTGTGCAGGGATTCAGCACCATCAATACGATTTCCGCCAAACTGGTCGATGCCAATGGCAATCAGGCCCTGCCCGGCGCGGGCCGTGATCGCTCCGGCGTGTGTGGCAATGCGATTCGTGGTGCCGGCCTCGACATGGTCGCCCGTCTGGCCGCGATTCGTGAAAAGCTCGGGCTCGATTTCGCGATCAACGGCGTCGGCGGCGTGGTCTCGCCCGCCGACTACCAGGCGTACCGTGACGCCGGCGCGGACTCGGTGATGTCCGCCACCGGCGCGATGTGGGACGCCGAACTGGCCCACAAGATCAAGGCGAGCCGGTAAATCGGCTCCAAAACAAGAAACAGCCTGTACGGGCCGTGATTCCCAGACGATTCCCAGACAGTGCCCATGTTGCATTGAAACTGTTGCTGTTATATGTAATCACGGCCGAACAAGCTGCATAACTTAACCTCTTTCTTCTTCTCTCCTTTCTCTCCCCGGCGCCCATCACGCCGGGGTTTCTTTTTGCGGTGGGTACAGCCGTCTTACTCGGCCGCCGCCTTCATGGCCACGGCGCCGACGTAGTAGACCGGCTTGTCGAAGTTCGGCTGGAACAGGAAGTCCACGTTGGCGAGCTGGTCGATGGTGAAGCCGGCCTGAATCGCCATGGAAATCACGTTTGCCGCGCCGGAGATATCGGCCTTGGAACAGAACTGGCCGCCCTTGACCTTGCGGGTTTCCGGGTCCCAGGTCAGAATCGACGTGACTGGGGTGGTGGTGAGCATGAAGTCCGGGCGATAATCCTCGGTGAGCGAGGTCTCGCGGACCGTGAGCCCGCGGCGTTCGGCACCGGCGCGGGTCAGGCCGGAGGCGGCGAGCGAGAGATCGTACAGCTGCACGGCGGACGTGGCCTGCGTGCCCATGTACTTCACGGTCGGCGTCTCGATGTTGCGGCCCACCAGCAGGCCCTGGCGCACCGCGTTGGTGGCCAGCGGAATGTAATCGTGCTGGCCGGTGGGGTTGTAGAACACGGTGGCGGAGTCGCCGGCGGCGTACACGCCCGGCGCGGACGCCTGCATGTAGTCGTCGACCACGATCGCGCCGTTCGGCAGCATGTCCACCTTGCCCTTGAGCAGGTCGGTGTTCGGCAGGAAGCCGACGGCCAGAATCGCCATTTCGGCCGTGTACTCGCCCTTTTCGGTGACCACAGTGACGGTGTCGTCGTCATTGTCGCGGAACTCGACCACCTTCTGGCCGAGCGCGAGCGTGACGCCGTGCTCCTCGAACGCGGCCGCCACCTGATCGGTGATGGTCTTATCGAAATTATTGGCCAGCGGGCGATCAAGGCCGTCGACCAGCGTGGTCTTGACGCCGGTGACGCTGAACTGCTCGGCGATTTCCGCGCCGATATAGCCCGACCCGATCACCACTGCCGACTTGGCGGTTTTCGCCTTTTCCTTGATGGCGATGGCGTGATCCCAGTTCTTGCACAGCAGCACATGCGGGCTGTCGATGCCGGGGATCGGCGGGATGACCGGGCGCGAGCCGGTGGTCACGACCAGTTTGTCGAAAGCGAGGGTCTGTTCGGCGGGGTCTCCGGCCTCGTCCAGCGCGCGGTAGGTGAGGGTTCTGGCGTCGAGGTCCACGGACGTCACGTCGGTGCGCATATGCATGGTCGCGCCGGCTTCGGCCAGAGCGGCAGGGGAGGAGTAGAACATTTTCTTCGGGTCGGATACGTGGTCGCCCACCCACAGGGCGATGCCGCAGGAGAGGAAGGACAGCGTACCGTTGCGCTCGAAAACATGGACGGTCCAATCGGGGTGCTCGGCGAGAATCGAGGTGGTGGCGAACGTGCCGGCGTGCGTGCAGCCGATGACGGCGACTGTGGTCATGAATGCTCCTTTGCTTGTGGACATGGCGTCTGATGCCATTGCCCTGAATCGTAGCGTAGAAGTATGGAGAACGCCGTGGCGGCAAATGTGAGGAAGATCACGTTATCGGTTTGATTCGACGGGGGTATGGGATCCGTTGTGCACGGTGATCAAAGTTCGGCTGGGGTGCATTTCACGGAGTCGGCACATGGCTTATGGCAAACTGGACGGTAGCATTTTTTGAATCTTGATTGATTGAGGAGAGTGGCGTGGCTGAGAATCCGGATGACGTGTTGCATGTCGAGGGCGGCAAGCCTTTGAATGGCACGATCAAGGTGCGTGGCGCGAAGAACTTCGTGAGCAAGGCGATGGTCGCCGCGTTGCTGGCACCGGGCAAGTCGGTGCTGAAGAACGTGCCGGAGATTCGTGACGTGCATGTGGTGTCCGATTTGCTACGTCTGCACGGCGTGGACGTGGATGTGGACGGTGCGAACGGCATTGTGACCATCGACGCCTCGCGTGTGCAGCTGGCCGATGTGGCCGACGTGGATACACTGTCCGGTTCGTCGCGCATCCCGATCCTGTTTTCCGGCCCGCTCGTGCACCGTTTGGGTGAAGCGTTCATTCCCGCGTTGGGCGGCTGCGCGATTGGCGGACGTCCGATTGACTTCCATCTGGAGACGCTGCGCAAGCTGGGCGCCACGGTGGACAAGGAACACAAGGACGGCATCCACATCACCGCGCCCAACGGCCTGCACGGCGCGAAGATCCACCTGCCCTACCCGTCGGTGGGCGCCACCGAGCAGACTTTACTGGCGGCCGTGCTGGCCGAGGGCAAGACCGAACTGTCGGGCGCGGCCACTGAGCCGGAGATCATGGATCTGGTGTGCGTGCTGCAGAAGATGGGTGCAATCATTTCTGTGGACGTTGATCGCACCTTCCGCATCGAGGGTGTCAAGGAACTGCAGGGGTACACGCACACGTCGCTGACGGATCGCATCGAGGCGGCGTCCTGGGCGTCCGCCGCGCTCGCCACGCACGGTGACATTTTCGTCAAGGGTGCCACTCAGCCGGAGATGATCACGTTCCTCAACGTGTTCCGCAAGGTGGGCGGCAAATTCGAGGTGACGGACAAGGGCATTCGTTTCTGGCATCCGGGCGGGGACTTGAAGCCCGTGGCGATCGAGACGGACGTGCATCCCGGGTTCATGACCGACTGGCAGCAGCCGCTCGTGGTGGCCCTGACCCAGGCCAACGGCCTGTCGATCGTGCACGAGACCGTGTACGAGAACCGTTTCGGCTTCACCAAGCCGCTGGTCGAGATGGGTGCCACCATCCAGTTGTACCGCGAGTGCCTGGGCTCGCTGCCGTGCCGTTTCCGGCAGCGCAACTACAAGCATTCCGCCGTGATCTTCGGACCGACCCCGCTGACCGGACGCGACATTGACGTGCCGGACCTGCGTGGTGGGTTCAGCCATCTGATCGCGGCCTTGGCCGCGTCAGGCCCCTCGGACGTGCACGGCATCAGCCTGATCGACCGAGGCTATGCCGACTTCCGCGGCAAACTCGAAGCGTTGGGTGCCGACTTCGATTAATTCGGCCGTTCCTCGGCTCCCCTCTTTGAGGGGAGCCGCAATTCTGTTCTACAACAACCCGTCCGCCTCAAGTGCGGCGGCCATGCGGTCGAAGCATTCCTCCAGTAGCGGGTAGGGCATGGCGAAGTTCATACGCACGCAACCGCGCCCGACCTCGCCGCATTCACGGCCGTCTGTCAACGCCACGTTGGCCTTCTTAAAGAAATAGTTGGCCGGGTCGCCGATGCCCAGTGGCGAGAAATCCAGCCACGCGATATACGTGCCCTGCGGCTCCACATAGCGCACCTTGGCGAATCTCGTGCGCATCTGCTCGTTGACCAGCGCGATATTGCGCTCGATATATGCCATCACGCCCTCGAACCATGCCGCGCCGCCGTCATAGGCCGCTGTGGTGGCTATGGCACCGATGGTGGCCGTCTGGTGCTCGGACCATTCCGCGTTCCTCATCCATAGTTCCAGATCGTCCGGATTGGTGAGAATCACCTGCGCGCACTTGGTGCCGGGAATGTTGAACGACTTCGAGGCTGAAGTGGAGGTGAAAGCCTGCATGGCCGTCTGCCGGTTGATTGAGGCGAATGGCACATGCGTGTGGCCTTGGTAGACGAACGGCGCGTGAATCTCATCGGAGAATATACGCACGTTGTACTTGGCGGCCAGATCGGACAATCGCAGCATTTCTTCGCGCGTCAATACCTTGCCGATCGGGTTGTGCGGGTTGCACAGCACGAAGGCATGGCAGCCGTTCGCGAACGCCTGCTCAATGGCGTCGAAATCGAACAGCCATTCATCATTGCGCCCGCTGCTCTCGCCGGCGCCCTCGCACAGCATCGGAATCTCAAGGACCTCCACGCCATACAGGCGCGGCACGCTCAGGAACGGCATATAGGCCGGAGTCGGCACCACGATGGAGTTGCCGGCGCGCACGATCTCGCGCAGGAACACTTCGAACGCCTCCAGCACGTCCGGCACCGGGCGGATGCACGTCGGATCCACATCCCAGCCGTAGCGGCGCTGCCATGCGGCGCACGAGCGGGCGACCTCCTTCTTCCACGGGTCGGGAATGTAGCCGAGCGCGCCACGTTCGGTGGCCTCTTCGATGGCTTCGGCCACGCATGGTGCCAGACCGTAATCCATCTCGGCGATGAATGCGCCGATGCAGCCGGGGTAGCGGGTCCATTTATCCGAACCGACCTGCTTCAGATCCTCGATGGTCGTCACGTCGATGTGATTGGCATCAAAGCAAGAGACGTCGGCGGTTGCGTTGCTCACAGTCGTTGACTGGGGAATGTTGTTCATGCTCATAACATGTCATTGTTCCTGGTACAGAAGGGCTGCTCAACGGTCTGGCTCCCCGAAATCGTGATGGCGTTCGCAAGCTTGCTTATCGCTGTCCGACTACTTGGCACTCAAATATTTGAGTGACGTGCGCTCGAGCTCTTCGAGCAATGAACCGAGCGCGGGACGATGGTCGCCGGCACGAGTCACGATGCCGACCTCGCGCGCCGCAAAATCGTCGGCGATGGGACAGGCCACCAGATCGCCTTGCAGATTGATATGTGTATCGAGCGCCGGCACCAGCGAGACGCCCATGCCAACCTCGACCAGGTTCTGCGTGGCCCAGTAATCATCCGTGCAGTGGCGGATATCCGGCTTGAATCCGGCACGGGTGGCCAGTTTCACCAAATTTGCGCGGCAGGTGGGGCAGCCGGCGATCCAATGCTCGTCTTTGGCGGCGGACAGCGGCACGGGTTCGCCGGTCTCCTCGAATCGTTTGGCGATGCCGCTGGAGCGGCGCACCAGCAGTCGCATCGGATCGTAACCCAGCGAATGGAAGGTCAGGTCGTCGCCGATGTGCAGGAAGTTCGGGATGCTGCTGTAGCGGAACACGGCGGCGGTATCGGCCTTGCCTTGGGAAATCAGACCGATCGCCTCCGGCGGCTCCATCTGAATCAGGCTCAGCTCGATGTCCGTGAACATACTGAGCTTGACCACGGTACGGGCCGCGATAGTAGAGCAGATTGACGGTGGGGCCACCAAATGCAGGTGATCAAACCGATGATGCCGATAATCCTCGACTTCACGGGCCGCCCGCTCCAGCCGATCGGCGATGGCCTCGCCGTGGCGGGCGAGCATCGAACCGGTGGCGGTGAGTTCCACGCCATGCGAGGTGCGTTGCACCAGAGTCGAACCGCACTGTGCCTCCAGCTTTTTGATCTGCTGGCTGATGGCCGGCTGCGACCAACCCGTGGCCTTGGCCGTGGCGGAGAACGAACCATACTGTTCGATTTGCCACAACGTGACCAATGATTGGGGGTTGAGCGTGGCCATAGGTACCTCTTTCGTGCCTTTTCGTGCCTTTTCGTGCGGTGATTCAATTATGGCCGGGCGGCAGGATGTGGCGTGCGCGCCGATCGTCAGTCCTCGAACTGCTTGGCGAGCGGAACCATCAGCACGGTGAGCACGGCGAACAGGGCGGTGGTGATGAACAGCACGATGCGACCGGCATTTGGTCGTAGGCCCAGCCGTACACCATCTGGCCGAGCGGCTGGGCACACATGCTCACGGCTGCGGCCATGGACATCACTTTGCCGGCCATTGCCTCGGGCGTACTGAGCTGGATGGCGGGCACGGCGATGAGATTCGTGAAGCAACTGGCGACCATCGTGCCGCAGGTGAATACGATCAGCACCACGAGTTTGGTCCATGCGTCGACCGGCAGCAGGAACACAATACCCTGTGGGACCATGGCCAGCGTAAGCGTCGCCATCAGCCCCGGCAGCCAGCGCATCGTGAGCTTGGCGGCGAACAGGCCGGCGATGAATGCGCCCGCCACGCCGGAAACACCGATCAGGCCGTCGGCGATGCCGTAGACAGTGGCGTCGAAGCCGAGCACTGTACGAATCGTGTACGGGAAGCCGACGCCGGAATAGCCGATAAGCACAAAGTTGAGCGCCGCCGCGAACAACAGCAGTCTGAACACGTTCGGCCGGTCCTTGATGAGGAATCGCACGCCTGCCTTGAGGTCTTCAAGTGGGGTGGGCAGCTCCTCGTCGCCGCGATCCGGGGCACTGAGGCGGATGAAGCATTCGAGCGCGGCTGCGCCGGCGAAGCTTGCGATGGCGATGATCATCATGAGACGGATGCCGAACATCGCATACAGCACGCCGCCGAGGAAGCTCGGCAGCAGACTGCTTAGTTGTTGGACCTGATTGATCACGGCCATGCCTTGGCGCATGGTGGCCGGGCCGTACTGCCGGAACATCTGGGGGAGTGCGGCCTGCACGGTCGGGGTTTCGAAGGCGCCGAGCACGGCGAGCAGCACCTGCATGGTGGCGATGGCTACGATATGGAAGCCCGTGGTGGCGAAGACGATGGCGCTCGCCAGCACGAGCACGGCGGAGATGGCGTCGAGCGCCACCATGATGGTGCGGCGGTTGACGCGATCGGCCAGCACGCCTCCGAACGGGGAGAGCAGGATGGTCGGCACGATGGAGATGGCCAGCACCGAGGCGAAGATGGTGGCTGAGCCGGTTTCGTCCAGCACCCACATCGACATCGCGAATCGCAGCATCACATTGCCGAACAGCGAGATGCCTTGTCCGGCGACCAGCAGCACGAAGTCGCGGGACAGCAGCGGGCGTTGGGTGGCGGTGCCGGCGATGTCATTCTCGGGTTTCACTGTGCTATTCATTCTGAGCCTTTCTCCGGCTCCCCTGCGAACGTCATCATGCCCTTCGCGGCGACCGTGATGAGCTCGTCATCGAAAATCGGCACGCCGATCGCGTCGAGCATGGTGGCCAAGCAGCGGATGCGATGCTCCATTTCGGGCAGGGTCACCGGGTAGAAATACGGCATCAGCCAATAATTCGGCAGCAACGAAAGCAGCTCTGCGGCCTCGCGCGGATACTCGGTGGGGATGGAGCCATCCTTGACGCCCGCCTCGATCAGCGGCAGGAAGCGTTCGGGCAGATGCTTGCTCCATACCTGCATATTCGCGGCGAACGAAACCGGATCGCTCAGCATCGGCATGGCGGCTCGCATGATCTGCACGTGGTCTTGCTTGGTCATCGAATGCCGCCATAGCACGCGGAACTTTTCGAGGGCGGTAAGGTCAGTGCGATTCATGACGGATTCGTTGAAGTCGTCCTGCATATTGTTGTCTCGGTTGGTGAGCTCTTCGAGGATGGCTTCCTTGGATTTGAAGTGATGGTAGATCGCGCCTTTGGAGAGGTCGCCGAGCTCGTCCACGATGTTCTGGATGGAGGTGTGCTCATAGCCTTGGGCCATGAACAGCCGTTGTGCGGCGTCGAGGATGCGGGTGCGCGTCACCTCGGGGTGAGCGTTACGTGCCATGGTGGCCTCCCTACTGTGCTTGATGTTGCAGATCACTATAGATACCGACCGACGGTATGTATAGCGGTTTCGGCGAGCCTCCAACGATTCCGGCGATTGTCGCCTACCCTTTTTCGCTTGGTATCTTTCGGCTGTGTGCTTGCCCCCGCCAGCAGGGGCAGCATATAGGCATACCAGGGCGCAAGTGTCGCCGTTCTCAGTATCCTTAGAAGAATGAGTCCTGAAGCCTTAAGTGAACTGATTTCCAGCATTGCCCACAACCTCGTCGCCGCCGGCCAGGCCGGCGCGTTGACCGACGAGCTGATTCCGCCCGTCGACAAGCTCGCCGTGATGCGCCCGAAGGACCGTGCGCATGGCGACTGGGCCTCCAACATCGCCATGCAGCTGGCCAAGAAGGCCGGCATGAAGCCGCGCGATCTGGCCGAGCCGTTCGCCGCCGCGCTCGCTGAAGCCGACGGCATTGCCAAGGTCGAGGTGGCAGGCCCCGGCTTCATCAACATCACGCTTGACTCCGCCTCGGCCGCCGCCGTGGTGGACACCGTACTCGCCGCCGGTGCCGTGACCGACGCCGACAAGCATCTCAACAAGGTCAACGAATACGGCCGCAACGACCATCTGGGCGGCCAGACCCTGAATCTCGAGTTCGTCTCCGCCAACCCCACCGGTCCGATTCACATCGGCGGCACCCGTTGGGCTGCCGTCGGCGATGCCATGGCCCGCGTGCTCGAGGCCAACGGCGCCAAGGTGGTGCGCGAATACTACTTCAACGACCACGGCGAGCAGATCAACCGCTTCGCCAAGTCGCTGGTCGCCGCTTGGGCCGAGGCCAATAACTTGGGTGAGGCCGGCTACCAGACCGAAACCCCGTGCGACGGCTACAAGGGTGCCTACATCAACGAGATCGCCGCCCGTGTTCAGGCCGAAGCCGAGTCCGACGGCGTGGACCTGACCGCACTGGCCCACCAGGATCAGGGCCTGAACGATGACGGTGAACCGCTCGGCGAGGCCGATACCGAAGTGCGCGAGGAATTCCGCAAGCGCGCCGTACCGATGATGTTCGACGAGATTCAGAAGTCCATGAAGGACTTCCGCGTGAACTTCGACGTCTGGTTCCATGAAAACAGCCTGTACGCCGACGGCAAGGTCGACGCCGCCATCGAAGAGCTCAAGTCCCGCGGCGACATCTTCGACAAGGACGGCGCCACTTGGTTTGAATCCACCAAGCACGGCGACGACAAGGACCGTGTGATCATCAAGTCCAATGGTGAGTTCGCCTACTTCGCCGCCGACATCGCCTACTACTGGGACAAGCGCCATCGCGCCGAAAACTCGGCCGACGTGGCCATCTACATGCTTGGCGCGGACCACCACGGCTACATCGGCCGCATGATGGCCATGTGCGCGGCCTTCGGCGATGAGCCCGGCAAGAACATGCAGATTCTCATCGGCCAGCTGGTCAACGTGATGAAGGACGGCAAGCCCGTGCGCATGTCCAAGCGCGCCGGCAACGTCGTGACCATCGACGACCTGGTCTCCGTGGTCGGCGTGGACGCCGCCCGCTACTCGCTGGCCCGCTCCGATTACAACCAGAACTTCGACATCGACTTGGCCCTGCTCGCCTCGCACACCAACGACAACCCGGTGTACTACGTGCAGTACGCGCACGCCCGCTCCAAGAACGTGGACCGCAACGCAGCCGCTGCCGGCATCAGCTACGAGGGTGCCGACCTGGCCCTGCTCGACACCGAGGCCGACGGCGAAGTGCTCGCCGCCCTCGCCCAATTCCCGAGCGTGCTCGCCACTGCGGCCGACGACCGCCAGCCGCACAAGGTGGCCCGTTACCTCGAAGAACTGGCCGCCACCTATCACAAGTGGTACAACGTAGAGCGCGTGGTGCCGATGGCCCTGACCGATCCGGAAACCCGTGGCGACGACGAGGCTCGCAAGGCCTTGGAGATTGCCAAGAACCCGGAGCCGGCCCGTGCCGCCGCCCGCCTGAAGCTCAATGACGCCGTCCAGCAGGTCATCGCCAACGGCCTCGACCTCCTCGGCGTCACCGCCCCCGAAAAGATGTGATTATGCCTATTTCTCCAATTTGGCCGGCCGCTACGGCTGTGAATGCCGAAGGCTCCATCGAATTTCATGGTCGTACCGCCGAATCGCTGCTTGACGAGTTCGGCTCGCCGCTCTATCTCATCGACACTGATGAAGTAGTCGCATGTGCTAGGCACTTCGTGCGCGCTGCCGCCGAAGCATTCAACACCTCCACTACGCACGTGAGCTTTGCCGGCAAGGCGTTCTTGTCCAAAGAAGTCGTGCGATTGGTCACCGAGGCCGGCATGTTTGTGGACACTTGCACGATGGGCGAGATGAAAATCGCCCTCGCCGCTGGCGTTCCCGGACGTCGTCTGGTGCTGCACGGCAACAACAAGTCCGATGAGGAAATCGCGCTGGCCATCGAACAGGGCTTCGCCAAAATCGTGATCGACGAGCCCGACGAGCCGGAGCGCGTTGCTGCCATCGCCCGCAAGCTCGGCAAACGCGCCCGTGTGATGCTGCGCGTCACCGTCGGTGTCCACGCCGGCGGCCACGAGTACATCTCCACTGCTCACGAGGACCAGAAGTTCGGCGTGCCGCTGCTGGCCGCCGGGGCCGACGCCGCCGTGCTCGACGTGCTGAACGACCTCAAAGACGTGACGCCTGCCGCTACCAACGCGCGTATCTCTGCGACGCATTCCCCGGAAAATGGCGCGGAAAAGACCGAGAAATCAGAGCGCGAGCTGCACTACGACGTCAAGTACCCGTACGACCTGAGCCACGAGGAAGTCTCCGACACAGACAAGGCGCTGGCCGCCGCGATGGAAGCCATTGCGGACGGTCCGTCCATCGCCGTGCTCAAGACCATCCTCGCCAACCAGGACGTACTCGAACTGGTCGGAGCCCACTCGCACATCGGCTCCAACATCCACGATGCGGACGCCTTCATTCACGCGGCCAAGCGCATGATGCTGCTGCGCAAGACCCTGTGGGCCACCGACGCCTACATCCTGCCCGAAATCGACCTCGGCGGCGGCTACTCCGTGGCCTACACCGATGGCGAAGATTCAATGGACATTGACGTGGAACTCACTCGCTTGGCGGATGCGGTCAACAGCACCAACCGTGCGCTCGGCATGCCCGCCCCGGCCATCAGCTTCGAGCCCGGCCGCTACATCGTGGCGCCCGCCGGCGTAACCCTGTACCGCGTGGGCACCATCAAGCACGTGCACTTGTCCGATGCCAAAGACAGTGACGGCAACCCGATTGCCGAGCGCGTGTATGTGTCTGTGGATGGCGGCATGTCCGACAACATTCGCCCGGCACTCTACGGTGCCGACTACACCGCGCGTCTGGCGAATCGCACCGGTTCCGCTGAAACGATGCTTGCCCGTGTGTGCGGTATGCACTGCGAATCCGGCGACATCGTGGTTCACGAGGTGCAGTTGCCCGCCGATTTGAAGCGCGGTGACATTCTCGCCGTGCCGGTTACCGGCGCATACGGCCGCACCATGGCCAGCAACTACAACCAAGCGCTGATTCCGGCGGTGGTTGCTGTCAGCGAGTCCGGTGCGCACGTCATGCTCCGCCGCCAGACCGTAGACGACCTACTCAACCTCGACGTCAGCGAGTGATCCACGTGCAGAGGCGAGCGCCTGACAGTCTGTAATGTGCGGCCAAATCCGTCATAATACGAAAAGGACCGTCAGCTTTGATGAGTACTTTCGGTCTGCTGTCGGAAATAATCCGTAAAATAGCGGTGGGATATAGAAAACTTTTTGGAAGGACCCTGAATTGGCTCGCAACAACGAAACCCCGATTCGCGTAGGCCTGCTTGGTGCCGGCACCGTCGGCTCCCAGACCGCCCGCCTGATTGTCGAGCAGAAGGACGAACTGTCCGCTCGTATCGGCCGCCCGGTCGAACTGACCGGCGTCGCCTGCCTCGACCCGAAGGAAACTGAGAAGTTCCCGTGGATCGACCAGTCCATCGTCACCACCGATACTTTGAGCGTGGCCACCAACTCGGACATCGTCATCGAGCTCATCGGCGGCACCACCGTGGCCCGCAAGTTCGTGCTTGCCGCCATCGAATCCGGTGCTTCCGTGGTCACCGCCAACAAGGCGCTGCTGGCCAAGTACGGCCCGGAGATCTACTCCGCCGCCGAGGCCAAGGGCGTCGACATCTACTTCGAGGCCGCTGTGGGTGGCGCGATTCCGTTCCTGCGCCCGCTGCGCGAGTCCTTGGTCGGCGACAAGGTGACCAGCATGCTCGGCATCGTCAACGGCACCACCAACTACATCCTCGACGAGATGACCACCAAGGGTCTCCAGTTTGACGACGTGCTCAAGGACGCCCAGGCCAAGGGCTACGCCGAAGCCGACCCGACCGGCGACATCGAAGGCTACGATGCTGCCAACAAGGCCGCCATCATGGCCACCCTCGGCTTCCACACCTCCGTGACCATCGACGATGTGTCCGTTGAGGGCATCACCAAGATCACCGCCGACGACATCGCCGCAGCCACCGCCGAACACAAGGTCATCAAGCTGCTCGCCGTAGTCGAGAACGGCGAGGCCGGCGTCTCCGCCCGCGTCTACCCGGCCCTGATCGACGAGAACCACCCGCTGGCCTCCGTGCACGGCTCCTTCAACGCCGTGTTCGTCAAGGCCGAGGCCGCCGACGACCTCATGTTCTACGGCCGTGGCGCCGGCGGCGCTCCGACCGCCTCCGCCGTCGTGGGCGACGTGGTGACCGAAGCCCGCCACATTGCTGCTGGCTGCACCGGCCCGTCCATCCCGCTGTACAAGAATCTGCCGAAGGCTCCGATTACCGCCTCCAAGGCTGCATTCGCCGTGCGCTTCCTGATTCACGACAAGCCGGGCGTGCTGGCCGCCATCGCCGCTGAGTTCGCCAAGAACGGTGTCTCCATCAACGGTGTGAACCAGGACCTGAAGCCCACCATGACCGATCCCGGCTACGACGGCGAGATTCAGCAGTTGCGCGTCGTGACCCACCTGACCGACGAGGAAACCCTGCGCAACACCGTCAAGGCCGTGCAGGCGCTCGACTTCGTCACCGGCGACCCGTCCATCCTGCGCGTGCTGGACTGACAAGACCTAAGCTCCCTCTGATGAGGCGGTCGAACGGTGAAAGCTGAATACCCAAGCTCCTCTGATGAGGGAGCTCCTTTTTAAGGAACAACCATGAATCCAATCTGCAATAGCGTTCACGTGCGCGTGCCCGCCACGTCCGCCAACCTCGGCTCCGGCTTCGATACCGTGGGTCTGGCGCTCGACTACCATGACGAGCTCACTTTCACGCTCAACGACGACCCGAACGACGGCATTGCCACGTGATCATCCACGGCGAGGGTGCCGACGCCTCCCATGCGACGAAACCCACCTCGTGGTCTCCACCTTCCGCCGTGCCTGTGCCACGTTCGGCCTCGGCCGACTCGGCTTCACGCTGGAAGCGACCAACAACATCCCTCAGGCTCGTGGCATGGGCTCTTCCGCCGAGGCCATTGTGGCCGGCATCGCCGCCGCCGCGGCCTTCGCCCAGACCGGTGACCTCAACCGTCCGGCCGTCTTCGATATGGCCGCCCAGATTGAAGGACACCCGGACAATGTGGCCCCGGCTGTGTTCGGTGGCCTGACCGTCTCTTGGGACTTCGAAACCGCAGAAGGCGTCGGCTCGGTCGCCGTTCCTGGTGGTGAACCGCTGCACGGCGGATTCCACGCCGTCAACTACCCGGTGGACCCGTCCATCACCGCCGCCGTGTTCGTGCCCGACTATGAGCTGTCCACTGAGAAGGCCCGTCAGGCGCTGCCTAGGGAACTGCCATACAAGGACGCCGTCTACAACGTGTCTCGCGTGGGTCTGCTGCCCGCTGCGATGAATCCCGTGGTGCTGGCTCAGGCCGCCCAGCAGGGCAAGTCCGGCGTCGCCGCTGCCCCGGCTCAGGATGCCGATACGTGCGCTTGCTCTGGCGGAACCCGTGAATCGGCGTTCGCCGACGAGCTTGCGGCCGCTCAGGCCCAGTCCAACGCGCTGCTGTTCACCGCCACGCAGGATAAACTGCACCAGCCGTATCGCGGTGCCCTGATGCCGCCGTCCACCGAGCTCATTGCGCTCTTCCGCTCCAAGGGCTATGCCGCCGCAGTCTCCGGTGCCGGCCCTGCGTGCTCGTGCTGCATTACGGCAACGCCCGCGAAGCCATCGACCAGATCGCATCGGAGCAGCTTGCTTCCGGCCATTGGCGTGTGCTTCACCTGCCCATCAACACCGCCGGCGTCGAAATCGAGCGTCGCTAAGTCGAGGAGAAGGCTCCCGCTGGCGGGAGCTGGCCGCCGCAGGCGGTCTGAGGGTGGTCCGCCATACCGGCAGAGACACTC
>ENA-OPZD01000040-OPZD01000040.1-human-gut-metagenome-genome-assembly--contig:-NODE-40-length-66634-cov-8.493843_pt1 | contig 66634 bp, 83 predicted proteins | sample MGYA00242479_ERZ504495 | MGnify/ENA primary metagenome ERZ504495 (study PRJEB26092, sample SAMD00036286) | human gut metagenome | host: Homo sapiens | study: EMG produced TPA metagenomics assembly of... | reverse complement strand
CAAATATCCTCGCTATCATCAACTTTCATGCCATCAACAATACATTCGCCTTCACTTGGCAATAATAAGCCATTAAATGCTTTGCTAGTGTTGACTTGCCTGAACCATTAACGCCAATAATAGCTATAAATTCACCTTTATCTATCTTTAAATTAATATTATCTAACGTTCTTTTTTTTTTTCTCATCATTTTCCCTAAAAATATGTGTGAGATTTTCACTTCTATAAAACTCAATATCATCACCTATAAATCTATATAAAAAAATAAGAACTGCAATCAAAATTACAGTTCTTATTATACCCATTTTAAATTGTTAACACAATCACCTTATCAAGTAAACCAAAAATCTATTAATTAAATTTTTAACTTAATTGATAAGGCGAAGGCGGCCCATTTGACCGCCTCACATATCAATAATTCAATGAATTACTAATTCTAAATTATTTTACTAACTCTAAAAGAGCCATTGGAGCAGCGTCACCACGACGTACGCCTAATTTAAGAATACGAGTATAACCACCATTGCGGTCATTATATTTAGGTGCAATTTCATCGAATAATTTTTTGCAACTTCTTTATCAACAAGTTCAGCAATAACCTGACGGCGAGCACTTAAGTCATCGCGTTTTGCAAGGGTAATGAGTTTTTCAGCAAGACCGCTGATTTCTTTAGCCTTAGCTTCAGTAGTTTCAATGCGTTCATGTTTAAAAAGGGAAACTAGCACACTACGGAATAAAGCTTTACGTGCACTGGAGTTGCGTCCTAATTTACTGTAGCCCATTAGCAGCCTGTCCTTTCCTGTTATTCTTTTTCAGCGAGTGTTAATCCTAATTCCTGTAATTTTTTCTTAACTTCTTCAAGAGATTTACGACCAAGGTTTCTAACTTTAATCATATCATCTTCACTCTTTTGCATTAAATCTGCAACAGTGTTGATTTCAGCTCTCTTCAAGCAGTTGTAAGAACGTACAGATAAATCAAGATCCTCGATTGTCATTTCCATAACTTTAGAAGTATTATCTTCTTCTGGTGTATTGAAAATTCCTTCATCAGCAGGAATATCTTCTACAGAACCACCCATATTCTGGAATAGACGCAAGTGAGTAATCAAAATGCTAGCTGATTTACTTACTGCTTCTTCTGGTTTTATAGAACCATCAGTCCATACTTCTAATGTAAGTTTATCATAGTCGGTAACATTACCAACACGAGTATCTGTTACTGTGTAGTTAACTCTTTGAATAGGAGAGAAGATGGAATCGATAGGGATAATACCAATAACCTGATCTGGTTTTTTATTTTTATCAGCAGGTGTATATCCTCTTCCACGTTCAACTACCATTTCCATTTTCAAAGAACCAGTTTCATCAACAGTAGCAATATGCAAATCTTTATTGAGAATCTCAATATCAGAATCAACAATAATGTCTGCTGCTGTTACTTCTTTTTCACCAGTAACATCTATACGAATGGTATGAGGTTCTTCATCATGCATTTTTAAGCATAATTCTTTTAAGTTTAAGATAATGTTTGTTACATCATCACGAACCCCAGGAATAGTAGAAAATTCATGAAGAACACCATCAATTTTGATAGATGTTATAGCCGCACCCTCTAAAGAAGACAACAAAATACGACGTAAGCTGTTGCCAAGAGTAGTACCATATCCGCGTTCCAATGGTTCACAGACAAATTTACCATAACGGTTGTCTTCACTTATTTCCACAATCTCAATCTTTGGTTTTTCGATTTCGATCATCTGAAACAACCTCCTATTCTATGCGCTATAAAACACAGACATATTATCTGGAGTACAATTCGACAATCGCCTGTTCATCAACTGGAATATCGATTTCGTCGCGGTTAGGGAATCTTGTAACAGAACCGCTAAGATTCTGGATATCAGCAGTAAGCCAAGCTGGTACGTTTAAAGCATTTTTGCTTTCTGCAATTTCTTTGAATAATGCAGTACCACGGCTTTTTTCTTTAACACCGATTACATCGCCAACTTTAATTAAAGCGGAAGGAATGTCAAGACGTTTACCATTAACAGTGATGTGACCATGGGAAACGAGCTGACGAGCCTGACGACGAGTGGATGCAAGACCTAAACGGAAAACAACGTTGTCAATTCTACGTTCGAGAAGACCAAGTAAGTTTTCACCTGTTACGCCTGGCATAGTTTTAGCTTTATCATAATAAGCTCTAAACTGTTTTTCTAATACACCATATATAAATTTAGCTTTTTGTTTTTCTTTTAACTGCATTCCGTATTCGCTTACTTTACGACCAGAACGTTTAGGCTGTCTTTTGGAGCTTTTTGCAAGACCAACTACAGCTGTTTCTAAGCCGAGAGCGCGACATCTTTTCAGAGAAGGAACTCTGTCAATAGCCATATTTCTACTTCAACCTCCTAATTATACTCTTCTACGTTTAGGTGGGCGACAACCATTATGTGGAATTGGAGTAACATCTTTAATCATGTTAACTTCAAGACCAGTTGCCTGTAAAGATCTGATTGCAGCTTCACGACCTGCACCAGGACCTTTTACATATACTTCAACCTGTTTTAAACCATGTTCCATTGCTGCTTTTGCTGCAACTTCTGCTGCCATTTGAGCTGCAAATGGAGTGCTTTTTCTAGAGCCTCTGAAACCAAGTCCACCAGCACTAGCCCAGGATAAAGCATTACCATTTTTGTCAGTGATAGTAACAATTGTATTATTGAAAGTCGAACGAATGTGTGCAACACCGTATTCGACATTTTTACGATCTTTTCTCTTTGGACGAGATGTTTTATTTGCTGCCACTTATTAAACCTCCTTCTTCTTAGCCTTTTTTACCCATTACAGTCTTTTTAGGGCCTTTACGAGTACGCGCATTATTTTTTGTGTTCTGACCGCGTACAGGTAAGCCTAAACGATGGCGTCTACCGCGATAGCATCCGATTTCAACCAAACGTTTAATATTTAAAGAAATTTCACGACGAAGGTCACCTTCTACAAGATGATTTTTGTCGATATATTCACGTAACTTAGCAACTTCATCTTCAGTAAGATCACGTGCTCTAGTATCTGGATTAATACCAGTAGCAGCTAAGATATCCTGAGAAGTTTTAAGACCAATACCAAAATATATGTTAAAGCAATTTCAACTCGTTTATCGCGTGGTAAATCTACACCGGCAATACGTGCCATACAATCAGCACCTCCTTATCCTTGTTTCTGTTTATGTTTAGGATTTTCGCAAATAACCATTACATGACCTTTGCGTTTAATAACTTTACATTTTTCACAAATAGGTTTTACTGATGGTCTAACTTTCACTGCATGTACCTCCTTCTACATTGCTATAATGCCTATCAAATTATAAAAATAGGTCTTATTTAAAACGGTAAGTGATTCGGCCTCTGGTCAAATCATAAGGCGTAAGTTCAATAGTAACTTTATCACCTGGCAGGATGCGGATAAAATTCATACGAATTTTACCAGAAACATGAGCTAGTACAACGTGACCGTTTTCTAACTCTACTTTAAACATTGCATTAGGCAAAGCTTCTAATACTTTACCTTCAACTTCAATTACATCTTGCTTAGACATGAAATTCTCCTTCAATTAAAGCTTAAGTTGGGCCGAAAACTCTTTGAGGTTTGAATTATCATGCCCATGATATGCCCAAACCTGTCAGTAATCCGTTTTTACAGCAATGCCATGCCCAACATTATTGTTATCTGCCACAGAAAAACATTCCTGTTTACTGCCCGAATATTAATTATAACATATTACAGCGTTTAAATATATCATTATCAGCGATTTTTTCACACTTTTTTACAACAGATATATTACCGTATTATATTATCAATTAACTGCGCAAAATTGCAACAATGTCTTGGAATACTTTATCCATTGACTGACTTCCGTCAACTTCTTTGTAAAGTTCTTCTTTTTCATAATAAGAAATAAGAGGCTTTGTCTGTTCTTCATAAACAGAAAGACGATTTTTCATTGTTGCTTCGCTGTCGTCAGCTCTTTGATAAAGGTCACCGCCGCACACGTCACAAATTCCGTCTTTCTTAGATGGCTTAAATTCTACATGATAAGTAGCACCGCATTTTTTACAAATGCGACGACCAACTGCTCTTCTAATTAATTCACTTGCTGGAACAGCAACGTTCAAAGCACAGTTAAGTTTTAAACCTAATTCACTTAAAATTTTATCCAAAGCCACAGCTTGTTCTACTGTACGAGGAAAACCATCCAAAATAAATCCTTTTTCGCAGTCAGCTTTAGCTAAACGTTCTTTTACAATACCAATTGTAACTTCATCTGGAACTAATTGTCCAGCATCCATGCAAGCTTTTGCTTGTTTTCCAAGTTCAGTACCTTCTTTTACTGCTGCACGAAACATATCTCCAGTAGAGATATGAGGAATTTTAAATTCTTCTACTAGCCTAGCTGCCTGTGTACCTTTACCAGCACCAGGAGGGCCCATTAAAAGGATGTGCATAAAAATCCTCCTTACTTCATAAAACCTTCATAATGGCGCATTACGACCATTGATTCAATTTGTTTCATCGTATCAAGAGCAACCCCAACTACGATTAATAATGCTGTACCACCAAAATGAATTCCTTCAATATGAGTAGCACCAGCTATCATTGTTGGTAAAATTGCAATGAATGCAAGGAAAAATGCACCCGCTAATGTAATACGTGTCATAATACGGTCTAAATAATCTGCAGTTGCCTGACCTGGACGAATTCCAGGAATAAAACACCGTATTTTTTCAAATTATCAGCGAGATCCGGAATTTTAAATGTAACCGCAGTGTAAAAAATACGTAAAAAACAAAATCAATAATGCATATACAGCACTTTGAAATGGTGTTCCCCATTGGAAATAATCAGCAATTGTTTTAATCCAAGGAGTTTGTACAAACTGAGCTAAAGTAGCTGGGAACATCAATACTGATGATGCAAAGATGATTGGTATAACGCCGGCCTGATTTACTTTAAGCGGTATATGCGTAGATTGGCCACCGTAAGTTTTACGACCTACAACGCGTTTTGCGTAGGACACCGGAACTCTACGTTGTCCTTGCTGAATGGCAATAACAAAAACAATCATAGCAAGGGCGATTATTGCAAAGAATAACACATTAAAATAGCTTATTGTGCCTGCTTGCAAGTAATTATATATAGTACCCAAATTTTGTGGGAGTGCTGCAACGATACCTGCGAAAATGATAAGCGATATACCATTTCCCACACCATGTGCAGTTATCTGCTCACCAATCCACATGAGGAAGACTGTTCCTGCTGTTAGGGTAATTGCAATAATAAGAATTGATGTAATACTAGGATTAATTATGGCCTGTTTAAGACCAATAGACATACCTATAGCTTGTAAAAATGCCAAGACAACAGTCAAATAACGGGTCGTCTTGGTTATCTTTTTATGTCCCTCTTCACCTTCTTTAGACCATTGTTCCAAAGTAGGTACTACTACGGTCAATAATTGAATAATAATTGACGCGTTGATATATGGGGTAATACTCATAGCAAAGAGAGAAAATTTACTTAACGCACCACCGGAAAATAAATCCAACAAGCCAAACAAGTTACCGCTGTTAAATAACTGTTCAATTACTGAAGGATTTACTCCAGGCACCGGGATATGAGTCCCGAGCCTGAAGACTGCAAACATAATTAGTGTAAATACTATTTTCTGTCGCAATTCGGTGATTTTGAGGATATTGCTAAGAGCTGAAAGCACTTAGATCACCTCTACTTTTCCACCTGCTGCTGTAATTTTTTCTTCAGCAGATTTTGTGAAGCCGTTTGCTACAACAGTTAATTTCTTAGTAATTTCGCCGTTACCAAGAACACGTACACCGTCACAAACGTTTTTAAGGATACCTGCTTCTACTAATGCTGCTGGATCTACTGTTGCGCCATCTTCAAAACGATTTAAAGAAGAAACGTTTACTTCAGCATATTCTTTGCAAAATATTTTGGAAGCCGCGTTTTGGCAATCTACGGTATAAAGGCATCTGACCACCTTCAAAACCTGTACGTACGCCGCCACCAGAACGAGCATTCTGACCTTTATGACCACGTCCGGAAGTTTTACCTAAACCAGAACCTAAACCACGACCAACACGAATACGAACTTTTCTAGAGCCCGGTGCTGGTGATAATTCATGTAATTTCATAACCTGGACACCTCCTCTAAATTATTCGCCGATTTTTTCTACTGTAATAAGATGTTCTACTTTATGAATCATACCTCTAATTGTAGCTGTATCTTCATGTTCTACTGTAGAATTTAATTTACGTAATCCCAAAGCCTGAATTGTTCTTCTCTGAGTTTCAGGTCTGCCGATCAGACTTCTTGTAAGGGTAATTTTCACTTTTGCCATTGAAATATTTCCTCCTTAACCTAAAAGTTCCTGAACGGATTTTCCACGAAGTTCAGCTACGAGCTCAGCTTTTTTAAGCTGTTCTAAACCTTTAATAGTTGCACGAACCATGTTATTAGGGTTAGAAGAACCAAGGGATTTTGTTAAGATATTACCAACACCTGCAAGTTCTAAAACTGCACGAGCTGGACCACCTGCGATAACACCAGTACCTTTTGCAGCTGGTTTTAAGAGCACACGACCTGCACCGAATACACCGAGGCTTTCGTGTGGAATAGTTTTATCTACTAAAGAAACTTCTACAAGATTCTTTTTAGCATCTTCAATGCCTTTTCTGATTGCTTCAGGTACTTCGCTAGCTTTACCGAGACCTGCACCAACATGACCGTTTTTATCGCCTACTACAACAAGAGCGCTGAAAGAAAAGCGACGGCCACCTTTTACAACCTTAGCAACGCGATTAATATACACAACTTTTTCTTCTAATTCAAGTGCGTTAGCGTCAATCTTGGCCATTAATTTACCTCCTGTTCCAATATTAGAATTTTAGACCAGCTTCACGAGCTGCATCTGCTAAAGCTGCTACACGACCATGATATACATAGCCACCGCGGTCAAATACAACTTCAGTAATGCCTTTTTCAAGAGCACGTTTTGCTATAGCTGCACCTACAGCTTTAGCTGCTTCGATGTTACCGCCGTAAGCATTGAAATCTTTATCTTTGGAGCTTGCGGATACTAATGTAACACCATTAACATCATCAATAACTTGAGCATAAATGTTGCTTAAGCTACGGAATACGTTTAAACGAGGTCTTTCAGCTGTGCCAGAAATATGATTACGAACTCTTAAATGACGTTTCTGACGAGCTTTATTTTTATCCTGTTTATTAAACAAAACCAGCCTCTCCTTTCTATTTCTAACTAAAGATTATTATTTCTTAGAACCAGTTTTACCAGCTTTACGACGGATATGTTCGCCTTCGTACTTAATACCTTTTCCTTTGTAAGGTTCAGGTTCTCTGTAAGAACGAATTTTAGCTGCCATAGCGCCAACTGCTTCTTTATCGATACCAGATACAACAATCTTGTTAGGAGCAGGAGCTTCTAATTTGATTCCAACAGGAGGTTCAACAACTACTGGATGGGAAAAACCTAAAGATAAGTTAAGGTTTTTACCAGCCTGTGCAGCTCTATAACCTACACCATTAATTTCAAGATTTCTTACAAAGCCTTGTGTTACACCTACAACCATATTGTTGATAAGAGTACGAGTAAGACCATGTAAAGATCTATGCATTTTATCTTCGGATGGACGTTCTACTGTTACAACGCCTTCACCTACTGTAATTTTCATATCTTTATGACAGTCACGGCTAATTTCTCCTTTAGGACCTTTAACCGCTACGTGATTATGTTCATCAACTGTTACAGTAACCCCAGCAGGATTGTAATCGGTTCTCTACCAATTCTTGACATCTGTACACCTCCTAGTCTAAAACTAATTTTACCATACGTAAGCTAAAACTTCGCCGCCAACACCTTCACGACGTGCTTGTTTATCACTCATAATACCTTTAGAAGTAGAGATGATAGCAATACCAAGACCACCAAGTACGCGAGGTAATTGATCTTTCTTAGCATAAGCACGAAGACCAGGTTTAGAAATACGTTTAATACCAGTGATTACTTGTTCACGGTTTGGACCATATTTCAAGTTAATTGTGATAACACCTTGTTTGTTATCTTCTGCGAAGGAGAAGTCTTTAATGAAACCTTCTTCTTTAAGAACTTCTGCAATAGCCTGTTTAATTTTAGAACCAGGAATTTCAACTTTATCATGAAGTACGGAGTTTGCATTACGCAAACGAGTTAACATATCTGCAATAGGATCAGTCATTCCCATAAATCGATATCCTCCTTTCTTTCAACCTTACCAACTAGCTTTTGTTACGCCAGGGATTGCGCCTTTATAGCTTTGTTCTCTAAAACAAATACGGCACATTTCAAATTTACGCATATAACCATGTGGACGACCACAGATTTTGCATCTGTTATATTTACGAACCTTGAATTTAGGTTCTTGACTCCATTTCTGGACCATTGCCTTTCTGGCCATAGATCAGTATACCTCCTCTTAAGAATTAAGCACTAAACGGCATACCCATTAATTTAAGAAGAGCTCTAGCTTCTTCATCAGTCTTTGCCGTAGTAACAATAATAATATTCATACCATGAATTTTTTCGATTTTATCATATTCGATTTCAGGGAAAATCAATTGTTCTTTAAGACCAACTGAATAGTTTCCGCGACCATCAAAAGCTTTAGGCTTACGCCACGGAAGTCACGAACTCGAGGCAAAGCGATATTCATAAATTTATCAAGGAACTGATACATACGAGTTCCACGAAGAGTAACTTTAGCGCCAATAGGCATTCCTGCACGTAATTTCCATGCAGCAAGAGATTTTTTCGCACGAGTCAAAACAGGTTTCTGACCAGCGATAATAGTGAGGTCAGCTACAGCAGAATCTAATGCTTTAGAGTTGTGAGCAGCTTCACCAACACCCATACTAATGATAACTTTTTCAATCTTAGGAAGTTGCATTACATTTTTATAACCGAATTTTTCAGTCATAGCAGGAACAACTTCATTGATATATTTTTCTTGTAATCTATCCACCAAGATATCCTCCTTCCTCAATTATTTTGCTTGGTCTAATGCTTCACCGCATTTTTTGCATACACGAACCATTTTACCATCAATTTCTTTTTTCGCAACACGAGTTGCTTTAGAACAAGCTGGGCAAACTACCATAACTTTAGAAGCAAACATAGGAGCTTCTTTTTCAATGATACCGCCGTTTGGAGCTTTCTGATTAGGTTTAGTGTGACGTTTAATTTTGTTAACGCCTTCAACTACAACTTTATCTTTAGCAGGCATAGCCTGAAGGATTTTACCTTGTTTACCTTTATCTTTACCGGATAATACTAAAACTGTATCACCTTTTTTACATGCAATTTAGCCTGTGACAAATCTTGGCACCTCCTGTCTATTTATTAAATTACTTCTGGTGCCAGTGAAACGATTTTCATGAAATCTTTGTCACGTAATTCTCTGGCTACCGGGCCAAAAATACGAGTTCCGCGTGGAGTTTTATCATCTTTAATAATAACAGCAGCGTTTTCATCAAAGCGGATATAAGAACCGTCAACACGACGTAAACCCTTTTTAGAACGTACTACTACAGCTTTAACAACGTCACCTTTTTTAACCATTCCACCAGGTGAAGCAGATTTAACTGCAGCTACGATTATATCACCAATGTTGGCATATTTACGATAAGAACCGCCCATTACACGGATACACATAATTTCTTTTGCACCAGTGTTATCACCAACATTCAACATTGTTTGTTGCTGAATCATTGCTTTACCTCCTTCTAAAATTCTATATCAAGTAACAAATTATTTTGCTCTTTCAAGAATTTCAACGAGTCTCCAACATTTATCTTTAGATAAAGGACGAGTTTCCATAATAGAAACTGTATCTCCTACGTGAGCTTCGTTGTTTTCATCATGTGCTTTAAATTTAACAGTTTTCTTAACTGATTTTTTATAGAGTGGATGACTTTCAGTATCAACTACAGCAACAACAATAGTTTTTTCCATTTTGTCGCTTACAACTTTACCAACTTTAGTCTTGCGTTCATTTCTAATTTCGCTCATTAAAAGAACCTCCTTCCTTCTGCATATCATTTATTATCTATTAGTCTAATCTTAACTATTAAGCTTTTAATTCTTGTTCGCGTTGAATAGTTTTAATACGAGCAATAGTTTTCTTTACTTCTTTGATACGCATAGGGTTTTCAAGCTGACCTGTAGCAAGCTGGAATCTGAGGTTGAATAATTCTTCTTTAAGCGAAGCAAGTTTCTGGTTAAGTTCGCCAGCACTCATTTCACGTATTTCATTAACCTTCATTTACTTCACCCTCCCCTTGCACTTCACGCTTAACAAATTTTGTTTTGATTGGGAGTTTATGGCTTGCAAGACGCATAGCTTCTTTAGCAACTTCTTCGCTAACGCCGCCCATTTCAAACATAATACGACCTGGTTTAACTACTGCTACCCAGTATTCAGGTGAACCTTTACCGCTACCCATACGAGTTTCAGCAGGTTTTGCAGTTACTGGTTTATCAGGGAAGATTTTAATCCAAACCTGACCACCACGTTTAATATAACGAGTCATCGCAATACGAGCTGCTTCGATCTGACGGTTTGTAATCCATGCAGGTTCGAGAGCTTGTAAACCGAATTCACCATGTACTACAGTATTACCTTTATGAGCTTTACCTTTCATAGTACCACGGAACTGTTTACGGTATTTTACTCTTTTAGGTATTAACATTAATCTTCGCTCCCTTCAACAGCTTCTGCTTGTGCAGCAAGTTTCTTTTCAGGAAGAACTTCACCTTTGAAGATCCATACTTTTACGCCAAGACGGCCATAAGTTGTATGTGCTTCAGCTGTACCATAATCAATATCAGCACGTAAAGTATGAAGTGGAATACTACCTTCACGGTAAGATTCACTACGAGCAATTTCAGCACCGCCGAGACGGCCACCTACTGTTACTTTAATACCTTTTGCACCCATACGAATTGTACGGCTAACAGCCTGTTTCATTGCACGACGGAAAGCAACACGACGTTCGAGCTGAGAAGCGATGTTTTCAGCTACGAGTGTAGCATCCATATCTGGCTGTTTAATTTCTGCGATATTAATATCTACGTGTTTATCAGTGTATTTTTTAAGGCCTTTTTTAAGCTGTTCAATACCAGAACCACCACGGCCGATAACCATACCAGGTTTAGCAGTATGAATAGTTAATCTGAGACGATTTTTAGAACGTTCTGTTTCAATTTTAGATACGCCAGCAACTTTTAAAGTTTCTTTTAAGAAGCTACGAATTTTAATATCTTCGTGTAAGTTAGCAGCGAAATCTTTACCAGCATACCACTTCGCATCCCAAGTTTTTACGATACCAAGGCGCATACCATGTGGATTAACTTTTTGTCCCAAATCTATTCCCTCCTTCTAATTATTTTTCTTTAACTACGATCGTAACATGAGATGTACGTTTTAAGATTTTGAATGCCTGTCCACGGGAACGTGGGTGAATACGTTTAAGGGTAGGTCCCTGATCAACGAATGCTGTAGCCACATAGAGGTTATCAGGATTCATATCAAAATTATTTTCAGCATTTGCTACTGCTGATTTTAAAACTTTATTAATTACATCAGCACCTGCTTTAGGTGTGAATTTCAATATTGCAAACGCGTCAGCTACGTTTTTGCCACGAATAAGATTCATAACAATACGTACTTTACGCGGAGAAATACGGATATATTTTGCTACTGCTTTAGCTTCCACAGTTGTTCCTCCTTTCAACAATTATCTTAAAGATGTACGTCTTTCTTCGCCAGCATGGCCTTTGTAAGTTCTTGTTGGTGCAAATTCACCAAGTTTATGACCAACCATGTCTTCTGTAACATATACAGGTACATGTTTGCGACCATCATGAACTGCAATTGTATGGCCTACAAATGTAGGAAGGATTGTCGAACTGCGGGACCAAGTTTTAACAACTTTTTTGTCATTAGCTGCATTTAAAGCATCAATTTTCTTTTCAAGGCTTTCTGCAACGTAAGGTCCTTTTTTTACTGATCTTGACAAAATATGTCCTCCTTTCATTTTAGAATAAGGTAATCAATTAAGCTACCTTATTCATAAATTTATTATTTACGACGTTTTGCACGACGTTTAACGATGAGTTTATCAGATGCTTTTTTACGGCGAGTTTTAGCACCCATAGCACATTTACCCCATTTAGTAACAGGATGTTTACGTCCAACTGGGCTACGGCCTTCCCCACCACCATGTGGATGGTCATTAGGGTTCATCGCAACACCACGGTTTTCAGGACGAACGCCTAACCAACGGTTACGACCTGCTTTACCAATTGTGAGGTTTTCATGTTCTAAGTTACCAATCTGACCGATTGTTGCACGGCAATTGATATGGATTTTACGGATTTCACCAGATGGCATACGTAAGAGAGCATAGTTGCCTTCTTTAGCCATAAGCTGAGCAGCTGCACCAGCGGAACGAACCATCTGACCGCCTTTACCGATTTTCATTTCAATGTTGTGTACTAATGTACCAAGTGGAATATTAGCAAGTGGTAATGCATTACCTACTTTAATATCTGCTTCTGGACCGGATACAATCTGGTCACCAACTTTTAATCCATCTGGAGCTAAGATGTAACGTTTCTCACCATCGAAATAGTTAAGAAGTGCGATACGAGCGCTACGGTTTGGATCATATTCTATAGTAGCAACGCGTGCTGGAACACCATCTTTATTACGTTTGAAATCGATTACACGATATAAACGTTTGTGTCCGCCGCCTTGATGTCTTACTGTTAAACGGCCCTGGAAGTTACGACCACCGTTCTTTTTAAGACTTTCAACCAAGGATTTCTCAGGTTTTTTTGCTGTAATTTCTTCGAAAGAAGAAACAGTCATAAATCTTCTACCTGCAGAATAAGGTTTAAAACTCTTTACTGCCACTTAATTAACCTCCTTTTTATTTTTTACTTAAGCTTGGAAGAACTCGATAGTTTCTCCAGCTGCAAGTTTTACGATTGCTTTTTTATAGTCAGAACGTTTGCCAAGATTACGGCCCATACGTTTTACTTTACCAAGAACGTTAACTGTATTTACGGATTCAACTTTTACGTTGAAGATAGTAGATACTGCTTTGGCAATTTCAATTTTGTTAGCTTCTTTAGCAACTACAAATACGTATTTGCCTTCTTCCATCAATTCAGTTGTCATTTCTGTAACAAGCGGTCTGATAATGATATCTCTAGCTTCCATTATGCTAATACCTCCTCAATACGTGTAATAGCATCTTTAGTAATGAAGAGTTTGTTATGATTTAAGATATCATATACATTTAATCCGCAAGAACTGATAGCTTTTACACCAGGGATATTGCGAGAAGATTTCTCTACGTTTTCTACTACATCAGCAGTAACGATAAGAGCTTTCTCTGCAACGTTGAAATCGCTCATCATTTTTACAACTTCTTTTGTTTTAGGAGCTGCGAAATCTAAGCTTTCTAATACAATGAAATCACCATTGTTTACTTTATCTGTTAAAGCGCATTTAATTGCTAAACGACGCTGTTTACGAGGCATTCTGAATGCATAGGAACGAGGAGATGGACCAAAAACTGTACCACCGCCTACCCAAAGTGGGGAACGGGTGCTTCCGCTACGAGCACGACCTGTACCTTTTTGTTTCCAAGGTTTACGACCGCCACCGCGTACTAAACCTCTAGTTTTTGTTGCATGCGTTCCTAAACGCTGAGCTGCCAACTGCATTACAACTGCTTGATGAACAAGACCTTCGTTAACTTCAACGCCAAATACGCTTTCATTTAATTCGATATCACCGATCTGCTGGCCGGCAACTGTATAAACTGCTACTTTAGGCATAATATAGCATATCCTCCTTCCAATTATTATTTCTTAGGTTTAACTGTATCTTTAATTACAACAAAGCTATTTTTAGCACCAGGAATAGCACCTTTGATTAAAATAAGGTTACGGTCTGCATCAACACGTACAACGCTTAAACGCTGAACTGTAACTTTAGCGCCACCCATACGGCCTGGTAATTTTTTACCTTTTAGTACACGTCCACCATGACCAGAAATCATAGCACCTGTAGAACCTGGTTCACGATGAGATTTAGAACCGTGACCCATAGGACCTCTAGCAAAGTTATGACGTTTAATACCGCCGGCAAAACCTTTACCTTTGGAAGTACCAGTAACATCAACTAAATCACCGGCACCAAATATGTCAACGCTGATGGAGTCACCAGCTTTATATTCAGGAACATCTGCAAGGCGTAATTCACGAATAAATTTTACTGGTTCAACGCCAGCTTTTGCGAAATGGCCTTTCATTGGTTTAGTTACATTTTTTCTTTAACTGTTCCAAAGCCAATCTGAACGGCATTGTAGCCATCAGTTTCAACAGTTTTGCTCTGAAGAACAACATTTTTACCGGATTCTACAACTGTAACAGGAACTACTTTACCTTCTTCAGTAAAGATTTGAGTCATGCCAAGTTTTTTACCTAAAATTACTTTTGCCATCTATTGCCACCTCCTCTTACAATTTAATTTCGATATCCACACCTGCTGGCAAATCTAAACGCATTAAAGCGTCAACAGTTTTAGATGTTGGTTCTAAAATATCAATAAGACGTTTGTGAGTTCTCATTTCGAACTGTTCACGAGAGTCTTTATTAACATGTGGAGATCTTAAAATTGTAAAAATATTTTTTTCGGTAGGCAATGGAATAGGACCAGATACCATTGCACCTGTTCTTTTAGCTGTTTCAACAATTTTAACGGAGCTCTGATCAAGTGCTTTATGATCATATGCTTTTAAACGAATTCTGATTTTCTGCTGTTTAGCCAAATTATTTTCCTCCTTGTCGCCCAGATTCATGACCCGGACAATTTCTCCACGCCAGTTCCCTTGCCTTATGCAAGCAATCTGCCGCGTCATCGCATTTTAAAAGAACTTTATATAAGGGCAGCAAAATGCCGCCCTTATACAAATTAATTATTAAAAGTAATAAGCTTAAGCTTGAAATTATTCGTCGATTTCGATTACACGACCAGCGCCTACTGTATGGCCACCTTCACGAATAGCGAAGCGAAGACCTTTTTCAATAGCGATTGGAGTGATAAGTTCGATAGACATTTCAATGTTATCGCCAGGCATAACCATTTCAGTACCTTCTGGAAGAGTTACAACACCAGTAACGTCAGTAGTACGGAAATAGAACTGTGGACGATAGTTGGAGAAGAATGGAGTATGACGTCCACCTTCTTCTTTAGTAAGAACGTAAACCTGAGCTTTGAATTTTTTATGTGGATGAATAGTACCAGGTTTAGCAAGTACTTGACCACGTTCAATTTCTTTACGGTCTACACCACGAAGTAATGCACCGATGTTGTCACCAGCAACAGCGCTATCAAGCATTTTGCGGAACATTTCGATACCAGTTACAGTAGTGGATTTCTTTTCTTCAGAAAGACCAACGATTTCAACAGTGTCACCAAGTTTGAGTTCACCACGTTCTACACGGCCAGTAGCAACTGTACCACGACCAGTGATTGTGAATACGTCTTCAACTGGCATTAAGAATGGTTTATCAGTGTCACGAGTTGGAGTTGGGATATAATCATCAACAGCTTGCATTAATTCAAGAATTTTTTTCTTTAGCAGCTGCATCGCCTTCAAGAGCTTGAAGAGCGGAACCAGTTACTACAGGGATATCATCACCTGGGAAGTCATAGCTGGAAAGAAGTTCACGAACTTCCATTTCAACGAGTTCGAGAAGTTCAGGATCGTCAACCTGGTCAGCTTTGTTAAGGAATACAACGATTGCAGGAACACCAACCTGACGAGCAAGAAGAATGTGTTCACGAGTCTGTGGCATAGGGCCATCAGCAGCGCTAACAACGAGGATAGCACCGTCCATCTGAGCAGCACCAGTGATCATGTTTTTAACATAGTCAGCATGGCCTGGGCAGTCAACGTGTGCATAGTGTCTGCTGTCAGTTTCATATTCAACGTGTGCAGTGTTAATTGTAATACCACGTTCACGTTCTTCTGGAGCTTTATCAATCATGCTGTAATCTTCGAACTGAGCCATACCTTTTTCAGATAAAACTTTAGTGATAGCAGCAGTTAAAGTAGTTTTACCATGGTCAACGTGACCGATTGTACCAATGTTTACATGTGGTTTAGTTCTTTCAAACTTCTGTTTAGCCATTTAATTAATTTCCTCCTTTATTATTCGCCTTTTGTTTTAGCGACAATAGCATCAGATATATTTTTAGGAACTTCATCATAGTAAGAAACTTCCATGGAGTAGTTCCCACGACCCTGTGTTTTAGAGCGTAAGTCGGTTGCATAACCGAACATTTCAGAAAGTGGAACAAATGCGTTGATTACTTGTACACCATTGCGTGGTTCCATACCTTCGATACGACCACGGCGGGAGTTTAAGTCACCAATTACATCGCCCATGTATTCTTCAGGAACAGTAACTTCAACTTTTACATATGGTTCTAATAATACTGGATTTGCTTTTAAAGCACCAGCTTTGAATGCCATAGAACCTGCAACTTTGAAGGCCATTTCTGAGGAGTCAACTTCATGATAAGAACCATCATAAACGATAGCTTTGATATCAACCATTGGATAACCAGCAACAACCCCGTTTTCCATAGCTTCTTTGATACCATTTTCGATTGGTCCGATGTATTCTTTAGGAATAGCACCACCAACGATTTTGCTTTCGAAGGAGAAACCTTCACCTGGATCTTGTGGAATGAGTTCAATCCAGCAATGACCATACTGACCTTTACCACCGGACTGACGAACGAATTTACCTTCAGATTTAACTGTTTTGCGGATTGTTTCACGGTAAGCAACCTGTGGTTTACCTACTTTACAATCTACTTTAAATTCGCGGCTCATACGGTCTACGATAATATCGAGATGTAATTCACCCATACCAGAGATGATTGTCTGTCCAGTTTCAGCATCAGTTCTTACACGGAATGTAGGATCTTCTTCTGCTAATTTCTGGAGAGCAATACCCATTTTTTTCCTGGTCAGCTTTAGTTTTTGGTTCTACAGCTACGGAAATAACTGGATCTGGGAATTCCATAGATTCAAGAACGATTGGATGATTTTCATCACAAAGTGTATCACCAGTTGTAGTATCTTTAAGACCTACAGCAGCAGCGATATCACCGCTGTAAACAACTTCAATTTCTTTACGGTTGTTTGCATGCATCTGTAAAATACGTCCGATACGTTCTTTTTTGCCTTTTGTAGAGTTAAATACATAAGAACCAGCATTTAATGTACCGGAGTAAACACGGAAGAATGCGAGTTTACCAACAAATGGGTCAGCCATAATTTTGAATGCTAACGCTGCGAATGGTTCTTCGTCGCTAGATTCGCGTTTGTCTTCTTCATTTGTATCAGGATTTATACCTTTGATTGCTGGAATATCAACTGGAGCTGGCATATAGTCAACAACAGCATCAAGCATAGGCTGAATACCTTTATCTTTGTAAGAAGAACCGCAAACTACTGGAGTAATTTCGCAAGCGATTGTAGCTTTACGAATTGCAGCTTTGATTTCTTCTTCAGTGAGTTCTTCACCTTCAAGATATTTCATCATTAATTCATCATCTGTTTCTGCAACAGAATCAAGCATTTTCTGACGATATTCTTCAGCTTTTTCTTTATATTCAGCTGGAATTTCTACGGATTCAGGTTCTTTTGTATAATCTTCTTCGTAGATTACAGCTTTCATTTTAATTAAGTCAATAAGACCTTGGAAAGTATCTTCAGATCCGATTGGAATCTGAATAGCAACTGGATGTGCGTTAAGACGTTCAACCATCATTTTGAGAACATTATAGAAGTCAGCACCGATGATATCCATTTTGTTAACGTATACCATACGAGGTACATGATATCTTTCAGCTTGACGCCAAACTGTTTCAGATTGAGGTTCAACACCGCTTTTTGCGGATAATACAGTAACAGCACCATCAAGTACTTTAAGAGAGCGTTCTACTTCAACTGTGAAATCCACGTGGCCTGGTGTATCAATGATGTTAATACGATGGTTTTTCCAATGGCAAGTTGTAGCAGCAGAAGTAATTGTAATACCTCTTTCTTTTTCCTGTGCCATCCAGTCCATTGTTGCTCCACCTTCATGAACTTCACCCATTTTATGAAGTATACCTGTGTAGAACAGAATACGCTCTGTAGTAGTGGTTTTACCAGCATCAATATGTGCTATAATACCAATGTTACGAGTTTTTTCGAGTGAAAACGCTCTTGCCACTTACTCATCGCTCCTTATATTATACAAAAGATACTTTAAAATTACCAACGATAATGAGCAAATGCTTTATTAGCTTCAGCCATTTTATGAGTATCTTCTTTTTTCTTAATTGCTGCACCTGTGTTATTAGCAGCATCCATTAATTCGCCGGAAAGACGTTCGTTCATAGTTTTTTCACCACGAAGTCTAGCATAGTTAACAATCCAACGAATACCAAGTGTCATACGACGATCCTGACGAACTTCTACAGGAACTTGGTAGTTAGCACCACCAACACGGCGAGCACGAACTTCTAATACTGGCATAACATTTTTCAATGCAGTTTCAAAAACTTCCATTGGGTCTTTACCAGTTTTTTCTTTTATAATGTCAAATGCATCATATACAACTTTCTCAGCAACACCTTTTTTACCGGAAAGCATAACTTTATTTATGAATTTAGTTACAACCTTGGATTTGTACACCGGATCTGGTAATACATCTCTTTTAGGTACGGAACCTTTTCTTGGCATTACTACCCCTCCTTGTCATAGTCTTCAATGTTTTAAGTAATTATTTTTTCTTAGGACGTTTTGCACCGTATTTAGATCTTCCTTGTTCACGGTTTTGAACACCTGCAGTATCCAAAGAACCACGAATGATGTGATAACGCACACCTGGTAAGTCTTTTACACGACCGCCTCTAATTAAAACAACACTATGTTCCTGAAGATTGTGACCAATACCAGGGATATAAGCTGTTACTTCAATACTATTCGTTAAACGAACACGGGCAACTTTACGCAATGCGGAGTTTGGTTTTTTAGGAGTAGTAGTATATACTCTTGTGCAAACACCACGTTTCTGCGGGCAATTTTTTAATGCCGGTGCTGTAGATTTTTCCTGCATGCTCTGTCTGCTTTTACGAATCAACTGATTTATTGTAGGCATACATGCACCTCCTTCCTCAAATTTCCAAAGGCTTCAAAGCCCTATCCTTGTTTCGGATATTTTAGATTAAGAAATCTCACTTGCTGTGAGATTTTCAGCTTAGTTAACGGTATCCCTTAAAGTAATGCTACCGCAGCAGCGCCTACTTCAATGTTACAGGATTTACCTAGTTCAGCCATTGTATTTCCAAAAATCATTTCTACATTTTTAGTCATACAAAGCTCTTTTAAAGGGCTTAAAACTCTATCATCTGCGTCATCTGCTATGTAAACACATTTCGCTAAATCGTTTTTCACCGCTTTAGTAACTTGTTTTATGCCAATAACGCGTTTAGCATTTTTCAGTGTAACTGTCATTTTATCACTCCTAAATACTAACTGACAGATTTCAGGCACTCATTAATATTATCATCATTAAAAAGCATTGTCAACACATATTTTACAAGTATTTTTATTAACACGGCTCCTGGCGTATCATGTAAAAATATAAAAGCCGTAAAAACCCTTATAAATAAAGGCTTCATGGCATCTTACTTTCTAATTTATTAAATTTTAAGAAAATATTTTTATTTACATACCTTTTACATTAGACACTTGTTTTTGATAGAAAGATTTTATTTTTCACCTAATATTGTCGTAAAAAGCACAAAAAGGACACCGGATAATATCCAGTGTCCTTTAATAGCTTATCAACTTTACTTAAAATAAAATTATTTAAGTTCTACAGTTGCGCCAGCTTCTTCTAATTTAGCTTTTAAAGCTTCAGCGTCTTCTTTGGAAGCGCCTTCTTTAACAGGAGCAGGAGCACCGTCAACTAAAGCTTTAGCTTCTTTTAAGCCAAGGCCAGTTACTTCACGAACAACTTTGATTACGTTGATTTTTTTGTCGCCAGCGGAAGCAAGAATTACATCGAATTCAGTTTTTTCTTCAGCAGCAGCAGCACCAGTTGCAGGAGCAGCAGCTACAGCTACAGGAGCAGCAGCGCTAACACCAAATTTTTCTTCCATAGCTTTTACAAGTTCGGATAATTCAAGAACAGTCATTTCTTCAATGGCTTGCATAATTTCTTCTTTAGTCATTTTTATATTCCTCCAAATTTAAAACATTAATTTCATTTTATTTTTATATTATTTATATAGAGAGAGTCTGCTTATGCAGATTCTTTCTGAGCGCGGATTGCATCAAGCACATATACTGCATTGCGAATAGTACCCTGAAGTACGTTGACAATGCCAGAGATAGGAGCTTGCATACTGCCAAGAACTTTCGCGATGAGAACTTCGCGGGATGGTAGGGATGCCAAAGCTTTAACTTCTTCAACATTGATAACTTTACCTTCAACAAGACCAGCTTTAATAGTTAAAACTTCTGTGTTTTCAAGTTTGTTTTCTTTGATGAATTCATATATAACTTTAGCTGGAGCTACAGCATCATCAGCGGATACTGCAAGAGCAGTAGTACCGTTAAGAACTGGATCTAAACCTTCTAAGCCAATTTCATTTGCAGCAATACGAACCATTGTATTTTTTACAACATGATAAGTAACACCTGCTTCACGAAGTTTAGCACGAAGTTTCATATCTTGAGCTACAGTTAAACCTCTATAACCTGTTAATACAGCACCTTTTGCAGAGCTAAGTTGTTCTTTAAGACCTGCAACTGCGGCCTGTTTTTCTGGACGAATGTTTGCCATTTACATGACACCCCCTCTCAAATGAGAAATATTTATTACGAAACCAAAAAACGGTCTCTAGTGAGGACCAGAGACCGCAAAGTTTTCATGCCTTGCCAAGTATCTGACCTCGGCAGGCTATATTATGTTACAAAAATGTAACACCTGCTGTCTTAAGTCGCTTTACTAAATGAATATTAAATTATTCAGCTTTAGCAGCTTTGAAGTTTGTGTTTACAGTAACAGCTGGGCCCATAGTTGTGCTAACTGTGATGTTACGCATATACTGACCTTTAGCTGCTGCTGGTTTAACTTTTACTAATGTGTCAAGAAGAACCTGTAAGTTTTCAACAAGTTTTGCATTGTCGAAAGAAACTTTACCGATTGGCACATGTACGTTACCAGCTTTATCTGTTCTATATTCAACTTTACCTGCTTTAATTTCATTAACAGCTTTTGTTAAATCCATTGTAACAGTACCAAGTTTAGGGTTTGGCATTAAGCCACGAGGACCAAGGATTTTACCTAAACGACCTACAACACCCATCATATCAGGAGTTGCTACTGTAACATCAAAGTCACACCAGCCCTCTTTGATTTTTGCAACGAGTTCATCAGAACCAACGTAGTCAGCTCCAGCAGCTTCTGCTTCAGCAACTTTATCGCCTTTAGCAAAAACTAAAACTCTTTTAGATTTACCAGTACCATGTGGTAATACAACGGCACCGCGAACTTGCTGATCTGCATATTTAGGGTTAACACCTAAACGAACAGCTACATCAACACTTTCATCAAATTTAGCAGTAGCAGTTTTTTTAACTACTTCAATAGCTTCTGCTAAATCATATGCTTTACCAGCTTCAACTAATTTAGCTGCGTCCTGGTATTTTTTACCAAATTTAGCCATTATTAAAATTCTCTCCTTTGTGGTTTTAACGGTATAAGCCTCCCACAGTCAAGTATCTTACATCAACTAATAAAATTAGTCAACGATTTCGATACCCATGCTGCGTGCAGTACCTTCGATCATGCGAGTTGCAGCCTCGATATCTGCAGCATTGAGGTCTTGCATTTTGCTTTCAGCAATTTTCATTGCTTCAGCACGTGGTAATTTAGCCACTTTCTTTTTATTAGGTTCACCAGATGCTTTTTCAATGCCAGCTGCTTTCTTTAATAACACAGCTGCTGGTGGAGTTTTTGTAACAAAAGTAAAGGATCTATCTTCAAAAACTGTAATTTCTACTGGAATAATTAAACCGCCCTGTTTAGCAGTTCTTTCGTTGAATTCTTTAACGAAAGCCATGATATTTACACCAGCCTGACCTAAAGCAGGACCAACTGGAGGAGCAGGAGTAGCTTTACCAGCGAGAACTTGCAATTTTACAAGTTTAACAACTTTTTTTGCCATTGTTATTTACACCTCCTTAGGATTATGGAATATAACTATATGTTATATTTGAATTTGCTGATTTATATTTTTTCTATCTGATCGAAATCTGCTTCAATTGCAGTTTCACGACCAAACATATCAACAACGCCTTTAATCTTACTCTTACTATAATCAATTTCTGTTATAGTTGCAACAAAATTTTCAAAAGCACCAGAAGTAATGTTTACTTGGTCTCCCACTTCAACATCAAGTTCTGTTGGTTTATCCATGCCCATTGCTTTTAAAATTCTATTTGCTTCTTCTTCAGTTAATGGAACAGGTTTTGTATTTGAACCTACAAATCCTGTAACGCCTGGTGTATTTCTTACAATATACCAAGAACGTTCATCAACTATCATTTCAAGTAAGACATAACCTGGAAAAATTTTTCTTTCTACTACTTTTTCTTTGCCATTTCTCTTTTCAGTCTCTTTTTCTACAGGCACGATTACATTGAAGATTTTGTCTTCCATGCCCATGGAGTGGATTTTTCTTTCAAGATTGGCTTTTACTTTGTTTTCATAACCGGAATATGTATGTATAACATACCATTTCTTTTCTAATTCCATGCCAAGGGACAAGACATCTCCACCTCCTGTAATTATCGTAAAATGAGATCAAATATACGGGCAAAAACAGTATCACATATCCAAATTAAAGCACAAATAAATGCCACTGCAACGAAAACTACTCCTGTATAAGAAACCAGTTCTCTGCGAGTAGGCCAAACAACTTTTTTAACTCACTTTTTACACCAGACAAAAATCCTATTATTCCGGATTTTTCCTGATTTACTGGAGTATTTTCATTCTGTGCCATTTCTTCACTTCCTCACACTACTACAAAGGAAAACCTTATTTTGTTTCTCTGTGTAAAGTATGTTTTTTTACAGAATTTGCAATACTTTTTCATTTCAATTCTATCAGGATTATTTTTTTTTGTTTTTATTAGTCTGATAGTTGCGCTGTTTGCATTCAGTGCAGGCTAAAGTAACAGCATTGCGCATCTCATGCACCCCTCTTTACATCATTTAGTATAATATTCGTTCGTCTTATAAACGTCGCCTATATAATTTATCACAATTAAAAACATGTGTCAAATAAATAACACGACTTCAGGCGAAATTGAACTACCAAAAACGCCTGACACTGAAAATATTATCATTTTTATTAAATATTTACATAGTTGACCAAAAGTCACTAACATAAATAAAGCCCCTATTAAGGGGTTGTTGTTTTAATTGGTGGCGGCGCAGAGATTCGAACTCCGGACACTGCGGGTATGAACCGCATGCTCTAGCCAACTGAGCTACGCCGCCATATTATATTTTCTGGAGCTGATGACCGGGATTGAACCGGTGACCTTATCCTTACCAAGGATACGCTCTACCGACTGAGCTACACCAGCAGAATCGGTTTTGGTTGCGGGGAGAGGACTTGAACCTCTGGCCTTCGGGTTATGAGCCCGACGAGCTACCAACTGCTCCACCCCGCGATTTGGTAAAGAATATGGAGCTGGCGAGAGGAATCGAACCCCCAACCTGCTGATTACAAGTCAGCTGCTCTGCCAATTGAGCTACACCAGCGTTTCTCGCTTTCATTTATCAGCACCGTGCTGACAGGTAATAATGTTATCATAAGATAATTCATTTGTAAACCCCTTTTTGAAAAAATTTAAAAAAGTTAAAAAAGTTGTTTTCAAGTATGAAAATTATGCTTATATATATTAATTAAGGATATCTTTTTTATTGATTTCATTTCCAAAAATCTTTATTTTTTCTTCAAAAAAGCTATATTCTTCATTGACTAGCTATATAAACTCTTTTATAATCAATCACGATTTAACAAATATTTTTGATTTAATTTATTTTGCTAATACATAATAAAAATTGTATAATAGGTAGCATATATTATGTATTTAATATATATAAATTACATAAATATATTAGATTGGAGTTAGATTAATGTTAGAATTAAAAAATCTATCATTTTCTGTTAATGATGGAAATAAAAACAAAACAAATTCTTAAAGATATCAATTTAGTTATTGATGATAAAAAATTTACAGTAATCACAGGTCCAAATGGTGGTGGTAAATCTACATTAGCCAAAATCATAATGGGCATTGAAAAACCAACTAGCGGAAAAATCTTCTTTAATGGTGAAGATATAACTGATTGGGATATTACTAAACGAGCTTTAGCTGGTATTAGTTTTGCCTTCCAACAACCAGTCCGCTTCAAAGGAATTGGTGTTAAAGATTTACTCAGCCTAGCAGCTGGAGAAAAATTATCTACTAGTGGCGCTTGCACTTATCTTTCTGAAGTAGGTCTTTGCGCTGCTGATTATGTAAATCGTGAAGTAGATACATCCCTATCTGGTGGCGAAATCAAACGTATTGAAATCGCTACTATCTTAGCTCGTAAACAAACTAAATTAGCTGTTTTTGATGAACCTGAAGCTGGCATTGATTTATGGAGCTTCCAAAAACTCATCAGTGTTTTTGAAAAATTACATGAACAACAACAATCCATTATGATTATTTCCCATCAAGAACGCATCTTAAATATAGCTGACCAAATTGTATTAGTTGCAAATGGCTCCATTAAACAAATTGGCACAAAAGAAGAAATCATGCCTCAACTTATGGAAGTTGCTGGTGTTTGTGATTTCTATAAAAAATAGGAGGACTCCTCATGTTAGATAATCTAGAAAAAGATTTATTAGAAAAAGTAGCTGGTATTAAAGATAAACCACAAGGTGCTTATAATATCCGTTTAAATAGTAAAGCTGTTGATAGAGCTTCTAGTAAAAATATAACTATAACTAAAAAAGAAGATAAAGATGGCATTGATATCCGCATTGCTCCAGGAACAAAAAAAGAAGTTTGTTACATTCCTGTAATCATGGATAAATCTGGCGTTAATGAATTAGTATATAATGACTTTTTCATCGGTGATGATTGTGATGTAACCATTGTCGCTGGCTGTGGTATCCATAACTGTGGCAATGCAGACTCCGAACATGATGGTATTCATGCTTTTTATATAGGTAAAAATTCTAAAGTAAAATATTTAGAAAAACATTATGGTTCTGGCGATGGTGATGGTAAACGCATCATGAACCCTACTACCATTGTTGAAATGGACGAAAATTCCTATATGGAAATGGAAACAACTCAAATTCGTGGTATTAATTCTACAAAAAGAATTACTAAAGGAACTGTTGGTAAAAATTCCACTTTAATTGTAAAAGAAAAACTTTTAACACATGGCAATCAATATGCAGAAAGTGATTTTGAAGTAAATTTAGATGGAGAAAATTCCCACTCTAATATCATCTCTCGAGCTGTAGCTCAAGAAAAATCAAAACAAATCTTCATTGCTAAAATCTATGGTAATAACAAATGCCATGGTCATTCTGAATGTGATGCTATCATCATGGACGATGCTACAATTTCTGCCATTCCTGAAATCAAAGCAAATCACCCTGAATCAAATTTAATTCATGAAGCAGCTATTGGTAAAATTGCAGGAGAACAATTAATAAAATTAATGAGCTTAGGCTTAACTGAAAAAGAAGCCGAAAATCAAATCATAAACGGTTTCTTAAAATAAAATATAAAAGACTCCAAACAAAATATATCGTTTGGAGTCTTTTTTTGCAGGAAATAAAATTTTTAAAACGAATATTATTTATTGATTAAGATTTATTTAGGAGGCTTTTTCATGAAAAAACTAATTACTATATTTTCATTATTAGCAATTATGCTCTTTAGTATATCTACAGCCTTTGCTGCTAATGAGAAAATCACCATGATGGATGAAGATTATAATTTAAAAAATATCCATACATTGGCTATTTATACACCAAGCTACAAACTTCCGCATTAAGCATTGAACGTAAAGCTAAATTACCTAATGCTCCAGAATTAATCACTCCTGATATGTTGACAGACGTTATCTTCAAAGTAGCTAAAGAAGATGAAGTTACTTATACTTTATTATCTGATAAAGATGTAATCCAAAATATAAAAGCTACTACAGGTACTGATATCACTACTTTGTCCAATCGTGAAGCACTAGCTATCTATAAAGAAAATATTAAAAATTATGCTGATGCTTATGTAATTTTCACATTTGCTAATGATAGCCGTGTAGTTATGTTTGCTGATGTTTATGATGCTAAAGACAATCATTGGATTTGTTCTTATCAAATAATCGGCGGAGATACTGAAGATGATAATTTAGAAAATTATTCAATGTTTATGCATAAGTTCTTCCGTACTTTAACTATTCAAAGCCAAAAATAAACATAGTTTATAAATATTATTTATGGTATATATATTCTTTAGTTATATATACCATTTTTATTAAAATTTTTTAAAAACTATTGAAATTTTATACGATTGAGTTGTATAATTATAACCACCTTATTTTGTTAGCGTTTTTTTTATTTTGTGTTATAATTTATTTACATGTTAACACTGCATATCTTTAATTATATTGAAGCGTTAATATTTAACTTTTAAAAATGGAGGATATCATGATTAGAGTAAGTATTATTGGTGCTACTGGATATGCTGGTGCAGAACTTTTACGTTTACTGTACAACCATCCCCAAGTTCAAGTAGTGCATATAACTTCAGAAAGTTATACTGGTAAAAAAATTTCTGAAGTATATCCTCACTTACGAGGATTATATGACCAAGAATTAATCAGTATGAAAGATATGGATACTATCGCAAACGATAGCGATTTTGTATTTATTGGTCTTCCTCATGGTCATGCTATGGAAGTAGGTAAAGCTTTAGCCGATACTAATGTTCGCATTATTGATTTAGGTGCTGATTATCGCTTTGATGATACAGATATCTATGAAGCATGGTATAAAGTAGCTCATACACATAAAGACGCACCTCGCGTTTATGGTTTAGCTGAACTTTATCGCGAAGATATTAAAAATGCTAAAATTATTGGTAATGCTGGTTGCTATACTACTGCTAGTATCTTAGCCTTAGCACCACTTGTAAAAATGAATTTATTGAACCAAATACTATTATTGTTGATGCTAAATCTGGTACTTCTGGTTCTGGTCGTTCAGCTAAACAAATGACACATTACCCTGAGCTTTATGATAATTTCAAAGCTTATGGCGTAGCTACACATCGTCATACACCTGAAATCGAACAAGCTTTAGGTCATTTATGTCATCGTAAAGTTACTTTGAACTTCACACCTCATCTAGTACCAATGTCTAGAGGAATTTTAAGCACTTGCTATGCTAATATCAAACAATGGGTTACTCCAGAAATGATAGATAAAGCATACACTGATATGTATGGCGATGAATATTTCATTCGCTTATTAGGTAGAGGTGCTTATCCATCTACTAAAGAAGTTCGTGGTTCTAACTTCTGCGATATCGGTTGGCATATTGACCTTAGAACAGGTCGCATTATCGTCCTTTCCGCTATTGATAATTTAGTAAAAGGCGCCGCAGGTCAAGCTATTCAAAACTTTAATATTGCTTGCGGTTTTGATGAAAAAACAGGATTGGATTTCACTCCAATTTATCCATGATATTTCGATAACTCGGAGGTATATTTTATGATAAAAAAGATACTCAAGGCGTAACGTTTGCCAAAGGTTTCACTGCAGCAGGCGTTAAAGCTGGCATAAAAAAAGCGGTAACTTAGACGTTGCTGTTATCTATACAAAAACTCAAGCTGTTGTAGCTGGTACATTCACTCAAAATAAAGTAGCTGCTGCTCCAGTTTATGTATCTAAAGAAGTTGTTGCTACAGGAACTGCTCATGCAATCGTAGCTAATGCTGGTTGTGCTAATGCATGCACTGGTCAACAAGGTTTAGATGATGCTCACAAAATGGCACAAATCGCAGCTGATGAACTCGGTGTTAATGCTGATGATGTAATCGTTGGTTCCACTGGTGTTATCGGTGTTAATTTGCCAATGGATAAACTTGAAGCTGGTATCAAAGATGCTGTAGCTAATTTATCTGCTGATGGCAGTGATAATGCTGGTAGAGCTATCATCACTACTGATACTCACAGCAAAAGTGTAACTTGCGAATTTGAATTATCTGGTAAAACAGTTCGCATGGGCGCTATCGCAAAAGGTTCTGGTATGATTCGTCCTAATATGGCTACAATGCTTTGCTATATTACTACTGATATTGCTATCGACCAAGCTCTTTTACAAAAAGCTGTATCTGGTTGCGTAGAAAAATCCTTCAACATGATTTCCGTTGATGGTGATATGAGTACAAATGATATGGTAATCGTACTCGCTAATGGCGAAGCAAATAATGCAAAAATCACAGAAGAAAACGCTGATTATCAAATCTTCTTTGATAAACTCATGATGCTTTGCACAGAACTTGCAAAACAAATTGCAGCTGATGGTGAAGGTGCTAGCAAATTCTTAACAATCAATGTAAAAGGTGCAAAATCTTTTGCTGATGCTAAAACTGTAGGTATGGCAATTGCTAATTCTCCACTTGTAAAAACTGCATTCTTCGGTGAAGACCCTAACTGGGGACGTGTAATCTGTGCTGTTGGTTACTCTGGTGCAGATATGGTTCCTGAAAAAACTGTTGTAAAATTCGGTGGCATTACTATTTTTGCTAATGGTACTGGTGCAACTTATGATGAAAAAGCTCTCGCTCATGTTATGAAACAAAAAGATATCGTTATTGATATTGAATTAAACATGGGACAAGAAGATGCTACAGTTTGGAGTTGTGACCTTTCTTATGAATATGTAAAAATCAATGGGGAGTATCACACCTGATGAGTAATTTAAATAATTTTTCCGCAGAAGATAAGGCTTCTATTCTAGTAGAAGCCCTTCCATATATTCAAGAATTCTATGGCAAAACTATCGTTATCAAATACGGTGGTAATGCCATGATAAACGATACTTTAAAAGAACAAGTAATGAAAGATATCGTACTTATGAAATATGTTGGTATTCGCCCTGTAATCGTTCATGGTGGCGGTCCTGATATCACATCTTTCTTAAAAAAATTCGGCAAAGTAACTGAATTTGTAAGCGGTCTTCGCGTTACTGATAAAGAAACTGTGCAAATCGCTGAAATGGTACTTGCTGGTAAAATCAATTCTGAAATCGTAAATCGTTTAAATCGCCTCGGCATTCGTGCTGTTGGTTTAAGTGGTAAAGATTCAGATTTAATCATCGCTCATAAAAAATTAGCAGAAGTACATAATGGTACAGACGCTGTTGAACAAGTAGATATCGGTTATGTTGGTGAAGTAGAAAAAATCAATACAGCTTTAATCAATGATTTACTAGATAATGATTATGTTCCTGTAATCGCTCCAATCGGTGCAGGTCATGCAGATGAATCATTTAATATCAATGCTGATTATGTAGCTGCTGAAGTTGCTGGTGCACTTCAAGCTGAAAAACTTTTACTCTTAACTGATACTAAAGGAATTTATCGTGATTTTGAAGATAAATCTTCCTTTATCTCTACACTCACTCAAAGCGAAGCTAAAAAACTCATCAATGATGGCAGTATCGGTGGTGGCATGATACCAAAAGTAGAAGCATGTCTCCATGCTCTCGATAGCGGTACTGGCAAAGCTTGTATCATTGATGGTCGCGAAGCTCATTCTTTAATTCTCGAATTATTTACTTCTCAAGGTATCGGTACAGAAGTAGTTCGTTAATTCGACAAAAGGAGAATTTATATGTTAACTAATGAAGAAATATTCGCCAAAGACAAAAGCGATTATTTGCCTGTCTTTGCTCGTTATAATATAGTTTTAGACCATGGCGATGGTCCATATGTTTATGATACAAAAGGTAAAAAATATATCGACTTTTTAGCTGGCATTGCCGTAAATGTAGTTGGTCATAATTATAAACCACTCGTTGATGCAGTTTCTAAACAAGCTAGCAAAATGATACATTGCTCCAACCTTTATTACACTGAAGTTCAAGTTGAAGCAGCAGAAAAACTCAAAAAATTAAGTGGCATGGATAAAGTCTTCTTCGGAAATTCCGGTGCAGAAGCTAATGAAGGTGCTATCAAACTTGCTCGTAAATACGCAACTAATATTGACCCTGAAAAAATTCAAATAATCTCTGCACTTCATAGTTTCCATGGACGTACACTTGCTACATTGACTGCTACAGGTCAAGATCATTATCATCATGGCTTTGGTCCATTACCTGCTGGTTTTGACTATGTACCATACAATGATATTCAAGCACTTGAAGCAAAAATGAGTGATAAAACTTGTGCTGTAATGCTTGAAGCTATCCAAGGTGAAGGTGGCGTTCATGTTCCTGATCCAGATTATTTACCAAAAGTACGTGCTTTATGCGACAAATACAATGCCGTTTTAATCTTCGATGAAGTTCAATGCGGTATGGGTCGTACTGGTACATTCTTTGGTTGTCAACAATTTGGTGTAAAACCAGATATTGTAACACTTGCTAAAGGCTTAGCTGGTGGTGTACCAATCGGTGCTTTCATGGCTACAGACAAAGTTGCTAATGCATTCCACGCTGGAGACCATGGTTCTACATTCGGTGGTAATCCTCTTGCTTGTGCATCTGCTTGCGTTGTTTTAGACGCTTTAATTGATGGCAATCTCATAGAAAATGCCAAAGAAATCGGTGCTTATCTTCAATCTAAATTTGAAGAATACAAATCAAAATATCCAAATTTAATCAAAGAAGTTCGTGGACGTGGTTTAATTTTAGGTATGGAACTTACTTGTCCTGGTCGTGAAATTGCCAACGAATGTTTAGATTATGGTGCAATCATCAACTGCACTGCTGGTAATGTACTTCGCTTTGTACCACCACTTAATATCACAAAAGCTCATGTTGACGAATTAATTTCTGTTTTAGATAAAGTATTACCAAAATACGCTTAAAACTTAACGAGGAGGAAATATTCATGCTAAAAGGCAAAGATTTATTATCTATACATGATTTAACTTCTGATGAAGTAATGGAAATTTTAAATTTAGCTCATGAATTAAAAGCTAAACAAAAAGCTGGTATTGAACATCACATTTTAAAAGGTAAAACTCTCGGTATGATTTTTGAAAAATCTTCTACTCGTACTCGTGTTTCCTTTGAAGTTGGTATGTATCAATTAGGCGGACAAGCATTATTCTTATCCAATCGTGACCTTCAAATTGGTCGTGGTGAACCAATTAAAGATACTGCTCGCGTTCTTTCTCGTTATCTTGATGGTGTAATGATTCGTACTTTCGGTCATGAGATTGTTGAAGAATTTGCTCAATATGCTAGTATTCCTGTAATCAACGCACTTACAGATTTACTTCACCCTTGCCAAGCACTCACAGACCTTTTAACAGCTCAAGAACATAAAGGCAAAGATTTAAAAGGCTTGAAATGGCTTATATCGGTGATGGCAACAATATGACTCATTCCTTAATGTATGCTTGTGCTAAAGTTGGTATGAACTTTGCTAGTGCTAGTCCAAAAGGCTATGAACCAAATGCTCAAGTAGTAGCTAATGCTAAACTTGATGCTGCACAATCTGGTTCTACTATTGAAATCTTAAATGACCCATTTGCTGCTGCTAAAGATGCAGATATTTTATATACTGATGTTTGGGCAAGCATGGGACAAGAAGCTGAACATGATGAACGTGTAAAAATCTTCAAAGATTATCAAATCAATAATGAACTTCTCAGCGTAGCTGATAAACGCGCTATCGTAATGCATTGTCTTCCTGCCCATCGCGGTGAAGAAATCGCTGAAGATGTTCTTGAAAAGAATGCAAATGTTATTTTTGATGAAGCAGAAAATCGTCTTCACACACAAAAAGCAATTATGGCTCTTTTAATGGGCTGATAAATCTGTTAATATATCTAATAGCCATACATAAATATGACTATTTAAAAATCGTAATTTAAGGAGTTGTAATTTAAATGGAAAATATTAAAAAAGTAGTTCTTGCTTACTCTGGTGGTCTTGATACTTCCGTTATCATTCCATGGCTCAAAGAAAACTATAATGGTTGCGAAGTTATCGCTGTTTGTGCTGATATCGGACAGGGTGACGAATTAAATGTTGTTCATGACAAAGCTTTAAAATCTGGTGCTTCTAAAGTTTATATTGAACATTTAACAGAAGACTTCGTAGAAAACTATGTATTCCCAACTTTAAAAGCTAGCGCTGTTTATGAAGGTAAATATCTTTTAGGTACTTCCTTTGCTCGTCCACTCATTGCAAAACGCCTTGTTGAAATCGCTAAAGAAGAAGGCGCTGACGCTATTGCTCACGGTGCTACTGGTAAAGGTAATGACCAGGTTCGTTTCGAACTTTCTGTAAAAGCTCTTGCTCCAAACATCAAATTAATCGCTCCATGGCGTGAATGGGAACTTCGTTCTCGTGAACAAGAAATTGCTTATGCTGAAAAACATGGTATTCCAATCGCTACAGAAAACAAAACTTATTCCATGGATAGAAACATCTGGCACTTAAGCATGAAGGTTCTGACCTTGAAGATCCTTGGAACGCTCCAAAAAATAGCATGTACTTAATCAGCAAAGCTCCTGAAAATGCTCCTGATGAAGCTGAATATGTAACAATTGACTTTGAAAAAGGTATTCCTGTTGCTGTAAACGGTGAAAAACTTGCTCCTGTTGCACTTCTTGAAAAATTAAATGAAATCGGTGCTAAAAATGGTGTAGGTATCACAGATATCGTAGAAAACCGTCTTGTTGGTATGAAATCCCGTGGCGTATATGAAAACCCAGGCGGAGCTATCTTATATGCTGCTCATCAAGAACTTGAATATCTTTGCCTTGACCGTCAAACTCTTCATTACAAAGAAACAGTTGCTATCAAATATGCTGAACTCGTTTATGATGGTATGTGGTTCTCCCAACTTCGTGAAGCTCTTGCAGCATTCGTTGATGCAACTCAAGAAACAGTTACTGGTACTGTTAAACTTAAACTTTATAAAGGTAATATTTGCCCAGCTGGTGCAAAATCTCCATACTCCCTCTACAGCCAAGAATTCGTAACATTTGAAGAAGACGATGTTTACAACCAAGCAGATGCTACTGGATTCATCAACCTCTTTGGTCTTCCACTCAAAGTTCGTGCATTAATGAAAGAACAAGCAGGTTTAAAATAATGGCTGAACAAATGTGGGGCGGTAGATTCGCCAAATCTACAGATGAAATGATCAATGAATTTCAGGCTTCTATTAACTTTGACAAACGCATGTATCATGAAGATATAGCTGGTAGCATAGCTCATGCTACCATGCTTTGCAAAGTTGGTATCTTGACTGAAGAAGATAAAAATAATATCATCTCCGGCTTAAAAATATTTTAGCTAAAATTGAACAAGGTGATTTTAATTTTTCTGTTGACCTTGAAGATATTCACATGAATATTGAAAAACGTCTTACAGAAGCTATCGGTGAAGCTGGCGGTCGTCTTCACACTGCTAGAAGCCGTAATGACCAAGTAGCACTTGATACCCATATGTATGTACGTCGTGAAACAGTTGAAGTTATTAATTTAATCAAAGAATTACAGACTGCTTTAACTGAAACAGCTACAAAATACAAAGATGTAATCATGCCTGGTTATACTCACCTTCAACGTGCACAGCCTATTTTATTCTCTCATCATATGATGGCATATTTCTCCATGCTCAGCCGTGACTTCTCCCGTTTCAAAGGTGTTTATGAACGCTGTGATATTATGCCACTTGGTGCTGGTGCTCTTGCTGGTACAACTTTCCCTATTGATCGTGAATTCGTTGCTAAACAGCTCAATTTTGATGCTATTTATGCAAACAGCTTAGATGCTGTAAGTGATAGAGATTACATCATGGAATTTTTATCCGCAGCTTCTATCCTCATGATTCACTTAAGCCGTATCAGCGAAGAAATCATCTTCTGGTGCTCTCGCGAATTCTCTTTCGTAGAATTAGATGACGCTCATTGCACTGGTTCTAGTATGATGCCACAGAAAAAAATCCTGACGTATCCGAACTTGTTCGCGGTAAAACAGGTCGTGTAATTGGTCATTTAATGGCTATGCTCACAACTGTAAAAGGCTTACCTCTTGCTTATAATAAAGATTTACAAGAAGATAAAGAAGGTTTATTTGACGCTATTGATACTATCAAATTCAGCCTTGCTGTATATGCTCAATTAATCCGTGGCATGAAAGTTAGAAAAGATGTAATGCTTAAAGCTGTTCGTGAAGACTTCTCTAATGCTACTGACCTTGCTGATTATCTTGTAAAAAAGGTATGCCATTTAGAAAAGCTCATAGTGTATCTGGTCATGCTGTTCATTACTGCATTGAAAATAACAAATGGCTTGAAGATTTAACTATGGACGAATTCAAACAGATGTCTGATTTATTTGAAGAAGATATCTATGAAGCTATTGCACCAGAAACTTGCGTTAAAAATCGCAATTCCTACGGTGGAACATCTTATAGCCAAGTAGATATGCAACTTGCTCTTGCTGATAAAATCTTAGCTCAAGAACAAGCTCAATTAGATATCTACAAAGATAAACAAATTAAACTTTAATATCTTAAAAATATAGAAAGCACGCAAATTCTATAGATTTGTGTGCTTTTTCTTTTTACTTATTTTATTTAAAGTCTTTATTGTAAAGTTTACACTTTTTTATATTCACTCTAAATCTAAATTATGTTAATATATTACTAACATAAATTTTATTTAGTCAGTTAAGTAAAATTATTATCTGTATATATTATATAAAGGTAGGTTGATGACATGATTGAGGATAGCACAAAATTTGAGCTAACAGATGAACTCAAAGAAAAAATTGATAATATCTTACAAGCTCACGATTATGATTACACTCAAATTGTTGGTATTCTAGTAGAAGTTCAAGAACAAATTCCCCAACATTATATTCCTAAAATTGTAGCTTACTATATTGTAGAAAAACTTCCTAACGTAAAACTTTCTGTCATTTATGACTGCATAACTTTCTACGATACTTTATCTGATAAACCTCGTGGACGTTATCCAATTGAAGTATGCGATAGCATCGCTTGTAAAGTAAATAATAATGAATTCTTAATTGATACATTGCGTCGTCTTTTAAATATTGATTTTGATACTGTAACTTATGATGGTAAATTCACTTTAGAAAAAGTATCTTGCTTTGGTGCTTGTGATGTTGCTCCAGCAGTGAAAATAAACGGCACAGTATACGGTCATTTAGACAGCGAAGAAAAAATTAGAGATTTATTACAAAAATTCATCTAAGAAACGGAGGTATTTTCATGAGTAGTGTAAAATACATAACTGAAAATTTTGGTAAATATGATGTATTTTCCATTGAATCATATATGAATATCGGTGGTTTTTCTGCTTTGAAAAAAGCAATTACTATGGATAAAGAAGATATTGCTAGTTTATTAACTGAAGCAAAAATCAAAGGTCGCGGTGGTGCAGCATATCCTATGGGACGTAAATGGTCTCAAGCTCGTGCTGTAGAACGTCCTCATCATTGTGTAATTTGTAACGCTGATGAAGGGGAAACTTGTACTTTTAAAGATCGTGAATTAATAAAAAATGACCCTTTCAATCTAATTGAAGCCATCATCATTGCTGGTTGGGCAGTAAATGCTGAAGATGGTTATATTTATATGCGTTCAGAATATAGCAGATTCCGCCCTCGTCTTTTAAATGCTATCAAACAAGCTGAAGAAAATGGTTTCTTAGGTGAAAATATTTTAGGCACTGGTTGGAATTATAAAATTCATCTCTATTCTGGTGCTGGCGCATACGTTTGTGGTGAAGGTACTGCTCTTATCCGCTCTATGGAAGGTAAAGCTGGTCGCCCTCGCATGAAACCACCATTTATGAAACAAAGTGGTTTATTCGCTCGCCCTACTTGCATGAATAACGTAGAAAGCTTATCTATCGTACCTCATTTACTTCGCGATAGTGCTAAAACTTACATGAAATACGGTGTAGGTGAATCCTTAGGTACAAAACTTGTAAGCGTTGGCGGTAACGTAAAAAAACCTGGTGTATATGAAATTCCATTCGGTACTACAATCCGTGAAATCATTTATGATTTAGCTGGTGGTATTCAAGGTGATCGCAAAATTCGCCTCATTCAATTCGGTGGTGCTTCTGGAAAAATAGCTGATGATAGCATTTTAGATGTTCCTTATACTTATGAAGATTTCAAAGAACATGATTTAGTCATCGGCTCTGGTTCTATTCTTGTAATCGATGAACGTACTTCTGTAATAGATTTCTTACGTTATACTCAAGATTTCTTCTTACATGAAAGTTGTGGTCAATGCACTCCATGTCGAGAAGGTAACCGCCATATCAAAATGTTCTTAGATAAAATCAAAGCTCAAACTCATACACAAGAAGACTTAGAAACTATGCAAACTTTTGCCAAAGTTATGCCTATGTCTTCACTTTGTGGTTTAGGAGAAACAGCACAAAATGCTTTAAAATCCGCTATGAAAATTTTTCCTAATACCTTTAAAATAAAAAACTAGGAGGCATTGGAAGTTAATGGAAGAGTTAATCAATCTTAAAATAAATAATATGCCTATAAGTGTAAAAAAAGGCACTAAAATTTTGCAAGCAGCTCAAATGCTTCATATAGATATTCCTCATTTATGCTATCACCCTGACCAACGCATCAAAGCACGTTGTCGTATATGTTCTGTAGAAGTTGTCGGTCAACGCCGTTTACTTGCAGCTTGTTCTACTGAATGTTGGGAAGGTATGGAAGTATTCACTGATACAAAAGTTGTACGCGATACTCAACGTGGTATTTTGCAATTAATCATGGCTGACCATGAAGAAAATTGCTTGACTTGCCCTCGTAATGGTAACTGCGTACTTCAAAAACTTTGCAGTCGTTTCAATGTTCTTCGTCCAAATATTCCTCATGTTGGTCAACATATCGAAAAACGCGGTGCTAATCCAAGCTTAGTACATGACCCTGAAAAATGTGTTAAATGCGGTCGTTGTATCCGTGCTTGTAAAGAAATTCAAGGTATTGAAGTTTTAGGTTTTGCTGGACGCAGTACAAATATTCATGTAACAACTCCATTTGATGCTGAATTTGATAATACAAAATGTGTGCTTTGCGGACAATGTAGTCTTGCTTGCCCTGTAGGTGCATTAGTAGAAAAAGATGATACTGACCGTGTTCTTGATGCCATCTTTGACCCTAATAAAACTGTTATCGTTCAAACAGCTCCAAGTGTACGTATAGCTTTAGGCGATGAATTCGGTATGCCAAAAGGCTCTATCGTAACTAAAAAAATGGTTACTGCACTTCGCATGATTGGCTTTGATAAAGTATTTGATACAAACTATGGTGCTGACCTCACTATCACTGAAGAAGCTAATGAATTAATCGAACGCATAAAATCTGGCAAAAAAATGCCAATGGCTACTTCTTGCTGTCCCGGTTGGGTAAATTATATGGAAAAACATTATCCTGACCTTTTAGACCATTTATCCACTACAAAATCTCCTATGCAGATTTTCTCCGCTATCACTAAAACACATTATGCAAAACAAGAAAATCTCGACCCTAAAAATATTTTCACTGTAGCAATCATGCCATGTATTGCAAAAAAATATGAAATCACTCGTCCTGAAATGGCTCATGATGGTCGTCCTGATACTGACGCAGTATTGACAACTCGTGAATTAATCAAACTCATTAAATATATCGGTATTGATTTTGAAAATCTTCCTGAAAGTGAATTTGATAATCCTATGGGTACTGCTACAGGTGCTGCTGCTATCTTCGGTGCTACTGGTGGCGTTATGGAAGCTGCACTTCGTACTACTTACGAATGGCTCACAGGAGAAGAAATGAAAAATGTTGAATACACTCCTGTTCGCGGTTTTGATGGTATCAAAGAAGCTCAAATCAATATTGGCGATAAAACTATCAATATTGCTGTAGCTCATACTTTAAATAATGCCAAAATCCTCATGGATAAATTGCGTGCTGGCGAATGTAAATATGATTTCATCGAAGTAATGGCTTGCCCAGGTGGTTGCTTAGGTGGCGGTGGTCAACCTATCGGAACAACTATGGAAGTAAATAAAAAACGCATGGAATCCATCTATCAGATAGATAAAAATACTAAATATCGTAAATCTCATGAAAATCCATATTTAAAACAACTCTATAAAGATTTTCTTGAAAAACCAGGTAGTGAAATTGCTCATAAATTATTGCATACTCATTACCAAGCACGTAAAAAACAATTTGATTTTGAAAAATAATTTATTGAAATAATTCATTATGGAAACTAAATTAAATTCATTAAACATTATTGATGATTTAGTCATCAATCCCCAATTTAATAAATCAAAAATAAAAAAAACTTCTTGATGAATTATCTCAAGAAGCCTATGCAGGGCCGCTTAGCAAATATCTATTTGCAGCGGCTCGCTTTGTTCGCGAAAAATCATACGGACATAATGTCTTTTTGCGCGGTCTTATTGAATTTACCAATTACTGCAAAAATGATTGCTATTATTGCGGTATTCGCTGTTCTAATCATAAAGCTACTCGCTATCGCCTATCCTTAGAAGAAATATTATTATCTTGTGAAATAGGCTATAAAAATAATCTTCGCACCTTTGTCTTACAAGGAGGAGAAGATATGTATTTTTCTGATGATAAAATGATACAAATAATTAAAAGAGATAAAAAATAAATATCCCGAATGTGCTATCACTTTATCCATCGGTGAAAAAACAAGAGCAAGCTATCAAAAATATTTTGACGCTGGAGCAGATAGATATTTGCTTCGTCATGAAACAGCTAATATTTCACATTATCAAAAACTTCACCCAGCAAAAATGGATTTAAATAATCGCTTAAACTGCCTAAAAATTTTAAAAGATATTGGCTATCAAGTGGGAGCTGGTATGATGATTGGCTCGCCATATCAAACTTTAGCTGATTTATTGAATGACTTAGAATTTTTAAGTGATTTTCGTCCTCATATGATAGGCACTGGCCCTTTTATTCCGCATGAACAAACACCTTTTAAAGATAAAACGGCAGGTAGCGTTGATTTAACTTTAGTCATCTTGGCTATAATTCGTTTATTACTGCCTAAAGTTTTATTGCCAGCAACAACTGCACTTGCCACATTAGCTACGAATGGAACTATAAAAGGACTTGAAGCTGGCGCTAATGTCATCATGCCTAATATCTCACCTTTAAATATTCGTTCACTTTATACTTTATATAATAATAAAAAATAACAGGTGGCGAATCTTTAGAAGGTATCATAAAATTAACAAATGCCTTGCAAGAACATGGCTATCATGTAATCTCTGGTAGAGGCGATAGCTTAATGTCTTAATATATATTTCTAAAGAAAGAAGTTGATAGATTTGTACAATCCAAAATCCTCTAAAGCAGAAGAATTTATCAATCATGAAGAAATTTTATCTACTCTTACTTATGCTGATGAACATAAACATGATAGAGATTTAATCACTGAAATTTTAGCTAAAGCAAAACTTGAAAAAGGTCTTTCTCACCGTGAAGCTTCTGTGCTTTTAGCTTGTGATATTCCTGAACTCAATGAAGAAATTTTCGCTCTAGCAAAAAAAATTAAAGATGATTTTTATGGCGATAGAATTGTTTTATTTGCACCACTTTATCTTTCTAATTACTGTGTTAATGGCTGTGTATATTGCCCTTATCATGCTAAAAATAAACATATTGCTAGAAAAAATTAACTCAAGGAGATATCAAACGCGAAGTCATCGCCCTTCAAGATATGGGACATAAACGCCTTGCTTTAGAAACAGGCGAAGACCCAGTAAATAATCCTATCGAATATGTACTTGAAAGCATCAAAACTATTTATAGCATAAAACATAAAAATGGCGCTATTCGCCGTGTTAATGTCAATATCGCTGCTACAACTGTTGAAAATTATCGCAAATTAAAAGAAGCAGGTATCGGCACTTATATTTTATTTCAAGAAACTTACCATAAAGAAAGCTATGAACAACTTCATCCAACAGGGCCAAAACATAATTATGCTTATCATACAGAAGCTATGGATAGAGCTATGGAAGGTGGCATTGATGATGTTGGCTGTGGCGTATTATTTGGCTTGGAAAAATATCGCTATGAATTTGCAGGTCTACTCATGCACGCAGAACATCTTGAAGCACGCTTTGGCGTAGGTCCTCATACTATCAGCGTTCCTCGTATCCGTCGTGCTGATGATATCGACCCATCCACTTTTGATAATGGTATTGATGATGATACTTTTGCCAAAATCGTGGCTTGTATCCGCATTGCTGTTCCTTATACTGGCATGATTGTTTCCACTCGTGAAAGCCAAGCTTGTCGTGAAAAAGTATTGCAACTTGGTATCTCTCAAATCAGTGGTGGCTCTCGCACTAGCGTTGGTGGCTATGCCGAAAAAGAAGCTCCCGAAGAAAATTCCAGCCAATTTGATGTAAGCGATAATCGCTCCTTAGATGAAGTCGTAAATTGGCTTATGAAATTAGGTTTTGTACCTAGCTTCTGCACAGCTTGTTATCGTGAAGGTAGAACAGGCGATAGATTTATGAGCTTATGCAAAAGTGGTCAAATATCCAATTGCTGTTTACCTAATGCTTTAATGACACTTAAAGAATACCTTTGCGATTATGCTAGTAATGATACAAAACAAGTAGGCGATAAATTAATTCACGAACAATTAGATCAAATTAAAAGCGATAAAGTTCGCGATATCGTAACTAAACAACTTCATTTAATCGCTGAAGGTCAACGTGATTTCAGATTTTAATAAAAAATAAGGTGTATATTATGGATTTAAATCAAACTCCACTTGCCAATCGCACCCATATCGCTTTTTTTTGGTATTCGTAATGCTGGTAAATCTAGCATTATGAATGCCTTAACTAATCAAAATATCGCTGTAGTTTCTCCAATCAAAGGAACGACAACAGATCCAGTGCATAAAGCCATGGAACTTTTACCACTTGGCCCTGTAAATATCATTGATACAGCTGGTCTTGACGATATTGGCGAACTTGGCAAATTACGTATAGAAAAAACTAAACAAATTTTAAATAAAACTGATATTGCTATTTTAGTCATTGATGCTACTTTAGATTTTACCGATTTTGACCAAGATATTTTAAAATTAATCACTGATAAAAATATTCCCTATATCGTAGCTTATAACAAAGTCGATTTAGTACCTAATTTTAAACCTAAAAATAAAGATATTAAACAATACGTATATATCAGTGCCAAAGAAAAAACAGGTATTGAAGAATTAAAATCTAAGCTCACTCAAATTAACTAAAAATACGCAAGAAAAATTTATCTTAAAAGATATTGTAAATCCCAAAGATACTGTAGTCTTAGTAATTCCTATTGATAAAGCAGCTCCTAAAGGGCGACTTATTTTACCACAACAACAAGTAATCCGTGAATTACTCGATATTGGTGCTACTGCCATCATGACTCAAGATGATAATTTAGAACATACTTTAGCCAATCTAAAAACTAAACCAAAACTCATCATCACAGACAGCCAAGTTTTTGGCAAGGTAAATAAAATCGTTCCTCAAGATATAGAATTAACTTCTTTTTCAATTCTCTTTTCTCGCTATAAAGGAAATTTAAAGCGACAAGTAAATGCTGTTAAAATCTTAGATACTATCAAAGATGATGATAAAATTTTAATTGCTGAAGGCTGTACACATCACCGCCAATGTGATGATATTGGCACTGTGAAATTACCTAATTGGATAAAAAATTATACTAAAGCCAACCCAGAATTTATTTTTACCTCTGGCACAGAATTTCCTGATGACTTATCTAAATATAAATTAATCATTCACTGCGGTGGCTGTATGCTCAATCAAGCGGAAATGCAATCAAGATTAAAAAAGCTCATGAGCAAAATATACCCATGAGCAATTACGGTACTACTATTGCCTACATTCACGGCATTTTAAATAGAACCTTACATGTATTTTCTGATTTTTAATTTCATAAATTATAATTTTATTCTGCGTGCTACAGTTTTAATAACTTTAGCACCTTTATTTTTATACTGCGAAGTGGTCTAAGTGGTGCAATACGAATTTTTATACGTGGTTTAACATCTTTGACCGTACCAAAATCGCCACGTTTTAAATAAGTCATTCTTATTTTTTCTGGCTTCATTAATTTTTTCAAAGCCTTAATTGCTTTTTCAGGTTTACCATCTTCTTGGCAAATAAATACATCGCTAGCAACATATTTTAATTTTGGATACGTACGCACTACTGCATGACCTTCTTGAAGTAAAATAAATACAATAGCTTGTTCTTCATTCCATAGTTGAGCACGAACTTCTATCGGTGTATATCCAGCCATATTCATCGCCATGTCCAAGGACTCACGCAAATCTTCATAATTACTTAAATCTTTATTTTTACAATCGTACATATCTACAGTTAACTGTCTAGCTAAAATCTTCACATCGCTTCTCTCCCTGCCTTAAAATTTACTAATATTATATCATAGCTATAAAAATTATTATATATATCAATCGATTAATAATATATAATAATTATAGAATATATTAGCTTTAAGGAGTGATTTTTATGTTAAAAAAAGTTATGACTTTAATATGCTTTTGCTGTTATCTTTGCTTTATGCAAATAGGTTTTGCTCAAGACATTATCAAACAAGAAACACCCCAAAAACAGACATTGAAAGTAGCTATTTTACCTACACTTTCCAGTAGCCAACGCTATCCAGATGTCAATCAATTACTCTATAACAATTTAACCCAAGAAATGCATGTTCCTCTAAATGATACTTTACAAGCAGTTGAATATATTGATGAAAACAGTATTTATGCTGCGATAAAACAATCCAACTTTACTTATAATCAAAATCTTGATACACTAAAAGATACAGCTGATTTATTAGATGCTGATGTCGTAGTTGGTTATACTATTCCTACTATGTATCAACATTATTATCATTCCATCTCTCGTTTAGATGGTTCTCCGCTTTTAAATAGTTATATATCAGTAAACCTTTGGGTATATTATCGCCCATTGAATAAAACATTTAAAATCTCTGATAGACGTCAATATTTTGATGAAATCTCTACATGGGGAATGTTAACTGAACTTGCTAAAGATGCTTCATCAAATCTCAATAAAAAAGCTGAACTAAAATCGCTATTAAAACAATCAATAAAAATAAAGAAAGGTAGAATTAATACTATGAATATCACTTACTCTCAAGAAAAAAATTTTGATGCTAAAACTCTTTTAGATTTCTTCACAGTATCTGGTAATCCTGATGCTAAATACGAAGAAACACTAGTTGAAGCTATCAACAATGCAGGCACTGTAGTTTCTGCATGGGATAAAGATACAAATGAACTTGCTGCACTTATCACTGTAGTTGATGATGGCAAAATGACAGCTTATATTCGCTATCTTGTTGTTGCACCAAACTATCGTGGTAAAGGCATCAATGATGAATTAATTGCTCAAGTAAAAGCTAAATACGAAAATTATCCTTATCTTTTTGCTTTTGCTCCAGATGATTTCCATGCTTCCTTCTTCTCCAAATTAGGATTTAATGTATTAGATGGTGCTAAAGTATTAGCTCGTTAATTTATAATACTAATACAAAACCGCATTTATTAACTTAAGTGCGGTTTTATTTTATACATATCGAGGTGTTTATCTATGGAATTAACTACTCTTTTATATTTTTTGATAGCTTCCGTGCTACTGACTTTAGCACCTGGGCCAGATATCATGTATTTACTTGCTAAAAGTCTAGCCGATGGCACTAAAGCTGGTATTAGCTTAGCCTTAGGCTTAACGACTGGCCTTATCTTTCATACAACGCTTGTAATCATCGGTGTTGCTGCTATCATTCAACAATCACCACTTGCCTTTGCCACCTTAAAATATATTGGTGCTGCTTATTTATTATATCTTGCTTGGGGAGCATTCCATGCTCAAGGCAATTTAAAATTAAACGCTGTAAATAATAGTACTTCCTTTTTTAAATTATATCGTCGTGGGCTCATTATGAATGTTTTAAATCCTAAAGTATTATTATTTTTCTTAGCCTTCTTACCTCAATTTGTCAATTTAAATTCTGATAGCGTCAGCCTTCAAATTGCATTTTTAGGATTTATCTTTGGCTTACAAACACTTATAATATTTTCCCTAGTCGCTATCTGCGCTGGCAAAGTTCGTGACTATATTTTAAACGTAAAAAACTTCAACAAAATAATGGGCTATATTCAAGGTATTGTTTTACTCTTTATCAGCTTAGCCCTAATCATAAGTTAATTTAAAAAGCTCTTGATTTTAGAAATACCTCTAATTTTTCAAGAGCTTTCTATATTCTTTAGGTGTCATTTTCATATACTTTTTAAATAATTTACTATAATAACTAGTACTACTAAATCCAACTTTTAAAGATATCTGTAAAATTGATAATTCTTTATCTTGTAATAAATAAAGACTTTGTTGAATACGATAATGCAAGATATACTCAAATATACTTTCTTTCATAAACTTTTTAAAACTATGACTGCAATCACTTATAGATATATGTAAATTATCAGCTATATTTTGCAAAGTTATCTTTTCTGCATAATGTTTATGTATAAATTGCGTTATCTGCTTTATTTTTATTAATTGTTTATAATAATTTCTATCTATATCTATTTCAATTTCACTTTCAAAAGCTTCCCATAAAATTTGCCATAATTTTAACAGATGTTCCTTTATCTCTAATTCATAAAATAAATTCTGTCTTCGGTAACATTTATCAATATACTTTACTTGTTTTATTATTTTCTTTTCTAATTTATTTTCTGGTAAACACACAAAAGATGATAAATTTTTACTGTAAATAACAGGCAATACATATTTTTTATAAATTAATTCTTCCTCATTAGCCAAAAAATGTATATTAAAAGTCATTGCAAAATATTTACATTCTTCTTTATTGATATGTTCACCTCTATGAAAAGTATTCGCATTGATAAATAGACATTGCCCTTTCTTTAATTCATAAATTTTATCATTGACCTGATATCTCATCTTACCTTGATATACATATGTAAACTCTACTTCTTTATGCCAATGACAAGCAAATTTTCCATTATAATATTGCCAAATATCTTCATATCCTATTCTAAAAGGAAATTCTACATTACCATGTTGCTTTAATTCTTGTTTATTTTTATCTATTAATAAATCTCTCATTTTCAATTCACTCACTTTATAAAATTTGCAAGATATTTATATATTTCAATTATATAATAACACAAATAAAAACCTCCATTTATTATAATAAAGAAAAATAACAGGAGGTTATATTTTCATGAGTGAATTATCTAAATGCTTACAAGGTAAACAATTTAATTGTATTGATGATGAATTAGTTTCTATTATTACTAAAGCTCGCAGACTCACCAAACAATACAATCAGACTAAATTTAAAGATACCATACAAAAAGACAGTATTCTATCTGAATTATTTGCCAAAATAGGTAACAATGTAAAAATTGATGTACCTTTCTATTGTGATTATGGTCAACATATTTCTATTGGCAATAATGTAATTATCAATATTAATTGTACCTTTGTTGATTGTAATAAAATAACTATTGGCAATAATGTTTTAATCGCTTCTAATGTTCAAATTTATACAGCTACTCATCCTGTAAATATTAGTGACCGTCTACTTGATAATTGGTCTTATAATAATCCACACGCATTTTTCAATACGTATGCTTTACCTGTAACAATAGAAGATAATGTTTGGATTGGTGGTGGTGTTATAATTTTACCAGGAGTGACTATCGGTAAAAATTCAGTAATTGGCGCTGGAAGTGTAGTTAATAAATCAATACCACCTAATTCATTAGCTGTTGGCAATCCATGTAAAATTATCCGTAAAATTAATAATAAAAATTAAACAAAAAACCAGTAGATATATAATCTACTGGTTTTCTTATCTTATAATTAACTTTTAATTAATTCTCAATTGGTTTCATTGTTGGGAATAAGAGTACATCACGAATAGAAGAGCTGTCTGTTAAGAACATTACTAAACGGTCAATACCGATACCAAGACCACATGTTGGTGGAAGACCATATTCAAGAGCTGTGATATAATCATGGTCCATCATATGAGCTTCATCATCGCCACCTTCACGAGCTTTTTGTTGATCAATGAAACGTTGTTCCTGATCAATTGGGTCATTTAACTCGGAGAATGCATTTGCAAGTTCACGACCATAAATGAACATTTCAAAACGGTCAGTGAATGCAGGATTTTCTTTATTGCGTTTTGAAAGTGGAGAAACTTCTGTTGGATATTGTGTTACAATAGTTGGCTGAATTAAAGTAGATTCTACTTTTTCATCGAATACTTCATATAAGATTTCGCCAATAGAATGTTTACCTTCACAAGGAACAGCTAATTCTTGTGCAATTGCTTGTGCTTCTTCTAAAGTCTGAACTTTGCTGAAGTCTTTGCCTGTAGTTTCTAAAACAATATCATTCATTGTAACACGACGGAAATTACTTAAGTCAATTTCTGTACCTTCATAAGTAATTGTAGTTGTGCCACAAGCATCCATTGCAGCCTGTTTAATGATACCTTCTGCTAAATCCATTAATTCATTGAAATCTGCATATGCTTGATATACTTCGATAGATGTGAATTCCGGATTATGTCTTACGTCAATACCTTCATTACGGAAAATACGACCAATTTCATAAACACGTTCAAAGCCACCAACTACAAGACGTTTTTAAATATAATTCTGTAGCGATACGAAGATACATATCAATATCAAGTGCATTATGATGAGTGATAAATGGACGAGCATTTGCACCACCAGCGATTGGGCTTAATACTGGTGTTTCAACTTCTAAGAAGTTACGGCTATCTAAATAGTTACGGATAGATTTAATGATTTTTGTACGTGTGATGAAAGTCTGACGTACATCTGGATTTACGATTAAATCTAAATAACGTTGACGATAACGAGTTTCTACATCTTTTAAGCCATGGAATTTTTCTGGTAATGGACGAAGGGACTTCGCTAAAATAGAGAAATCAGATACTTTGATAGTGATTTCGCCACGATGTGTTTTGAATAAAGTACCTTCCACACCGATGATATCACCGATATCTAATAATTTAAATTCACCATATTTTTCTTCGCCAAGGTTATCAAGACGGAAATATGCCTGAATTTTTCCGCTAAGATCGGAAACAACAGTGAAGCTAGCTTTACCATGACCACGAACAGCCATTAAACGACCAGCTACGCGCACTACAGTTTCTTCTCCTAAAGTTTCAAATTGGTCTAAAAGTTCTTGAGCATGATGAGTTACATCATAACTACGACCAAATGGTTCAATACCTTTATCTATGAAAGCTTGCATCTTATCACGACGCACCTGCATAAGTTCATTGATATCTTGTTGTTTTTCTTCTATATGCTGTTTTGCCAACGAAAGTCCTCCTCTTCTTATTTTTTAATTTCTACAATTTTATATTCTAAAGTACCAGCTGGCACTTTTACTTGAACTACTGTTCCTACAGTTTTTCCTAAGATAGCCATACCAACAGGAGATTCATTGGAGATTTTACCTTCTGTAGTATCTGCTTCTGTAGAACCTACGATTGTATATGTTTCATCTTCATCATATTCCATATCTTTGATTACTACAGTATTACCAAGATGTACTACATCTTTATTGCTATCATCAGCTTTGATGATTTCACTATTTCTAATCTGGCTTTCTAAAGTGAGAATTTCACCTTCAATGAAAGCCTGTTCGTTTTTAGCATCATCATATTCAGAGTTTTCGCTAAGGTCGCCTAGTGCGATAGCTGCTTTCAAACGGTCAGCAACTTCTAAACGACGGACACTTTTTAAATATTCAAGTTTTTCTTCTAGCTTCTTTAAGCCTTCTTCGGTCAAAACTACTCGCTTATCTGCCATTTTAATGCTTCCTTTCAGTCATACAATTCAATTATACAAAATCATACAATAGTTAAAAATAATAGAAGAAGTGCCAAGCTAACGCCTGACACTACCTTTTTGCAATCAGCAAATATTATATAGGTTTTACGGTATTTTGTCAATTTTTGACAGTAGTTTTTGAGACATTTATACTATACATATCATAGAAAAATTTGTCTTTTACTTGTAAAAATTTATAATGAAAAGGAGTTTTATTATGCGACTTTATCTAATTATTCTCTGCCTTTGTTTTAGTATCCTTTCTATGGGTATGACCTTTGCTCCTACAAAAAATAATTTGCACTACAACAACTTAGCTTTAGGCGATAATTATGAAGATATGATTGCTCAATTTGGTACGCCTCGTTATGATGAACAAAACTATCTTTGGGGTCAAAAAATCACATATTATGTTTATAAAAAATAATAACAAAATTGGCATAAATAATGATACTAAAAAAATAGTTGATATGATTATCGTTGATGATACTTATAATCACAACGACAAATTAAAAACTGGCATGACTTCCTATAAAATAGAACAAGTATTTGGTAAAGCAGACAGACAGATGTTTGAAGGCAATACTTGCTATATTTATAAAAATGAAGCTAAAGAAAAACTCATCATTCAAGTCGAACCTACAGATAAATATTTAGAAAGCTTCCGCATAACTAATTTACCAGTTGAATTACCTATAGATACGACTGAATATCTTCCTAATGATGCCACTGACGAAACAGAAAATCCTTTAATGGCAGATAAACAAATCGATACTTCTGCTGTTAACACTCCTGCTAAAGATAAATTCCAAATAAATTATAATTATTCCTTCACAAAATAAGCTTTAGCTTGTTTTACATCTTTTTTCATTTGATTTAATAATGCATCAACTGAAGTAAATTTTATTTCCCTACGAAGCATTTTTAGAAAATCAACACGTATGATTTGTCCATAGATAGTTTGTTGAAAATCAAAAATATTTACTTCCACGCGACGACTGATATCTTCAAATGTTGGATTTGTACCTACGCTAGCTACAGCTTGATATTTTTTTCCTTCCACATAAGCCTCAACAACATAGACACCATTTGGCACCATAGCACGTTCTGCTTTTATAGCTAAATTAGCAGTTGGAAAACCTAATAAAACGACCACGTTTTTTTCCATGAATTACTTCTTCATCTATGCTAAATGGCTTACCTAACATTTTATTTGCACAATCTAAATCACCTTCAGCTAATGCTTTACGAATGACAGTGCTACTTACCATATTATTATGGCAATAAATAAAATGTTGCATATATGCTTTAAAACCATATTTTTCTCCAAGTTCTTTTAATAAATCCGGTGTTCCTAATCCTTTTACCCCAAAACTATAATTAGGACCTGTAACTAAAAATTTAGGAGATAAATAATCTTTCAACATTTTAACGAAAGCTTCTGGTTCCATCTGACAAAGTTCTAGATTAAATTCAATATTAAATAAAAAATCTACACCTAAAGCTTCAATATCTCTAATCTTGGCTAAAGTATCATTGATAATCAATGGTTTACGCTTAGGAGCAATCACAGATAGTGGATGATTACTAAAAGTAAATACTGCACTTAATCCTTGATTTTCTTTAGCCAGTTTGACAGCTTGCATTATGACATTTTGATGACCTATATGTACACCATCAAAAGTCCCTAAAGCAACAGCCAAATTTTTACCTTGCAAATTTAAATTTTTTATATCCAAAAGCGAGGAAAAAACTTGCATACAATTCTACCTCTTTACTACTTAAAATTTATATATAATTTAGAATAACATACTTCATCTAAAAAATAAATCTATACGCAAAGGAGCCTTGTTATGGGCAAAATAATTTTAATAACTGGTGGTGCGCGCTGTGGCAAAAGCAGTTTTGCTGAAGACTATGTAAAAACTCATGGTCAAAATATCGCCTATATCGCCACCTCACAAATCTATGATGATGAGATGGCTTATCGCGTGAAACTACATCAACAACGCCGTCCTAGTTCGTGGCAAACTTTTGAAGCACCATTTCACGCTGAAAAAGCTATCCATGAAGCATTTTGTCATCATGATATAATTCTCTTTGATTGTTTGACACTTTATTTAAGCAATTATCTTTGCAGTGAACAAACACAAGCATACTCTATGGAACAATTATCTGCTGGAGCTAAGGATATGATGTCAGCTCTAATTGAAGCAGTACAAGCACAAAATACAGATAAAACATGTGTATTTGTAACTAATGAAGTCGGTTCTGGCATAGTTCCCGAAAATGCTCTTGCTAGAAAATATCGCGATTTAGCAGGACTTTGCAATCAACAAATCGCTAAAGCTTCCACTGAAGTTTATCTCGTTGTTTCTGGTATTCCTGTAAAATAAATAATTTTTATATTTATATTTTATGTTTTTTCATCTATTATATAAATTATTCTCGTCAGTTCGTTTCTTTTGAATGAATAAAAATTTTTCATAAAGAAACGAACATATTATTTTTAAGGAGGTATTTTTTAGTGAATAATTTTTTATTGGGTCTACAATTTTTAACACGTATCACTATCAAGAAAAATCTTGATTGGTCTGAAAAAGCCTGTGGTGGCAGTGTTAAATTTTTCCCTTTAATTGGTGCAATTTTAGGTATAATATATGTTCTAGTGGGTTATGTGATATATTATTTATTGCCTAGTTTTAATATTTATCTATCAGCACATCTCATAGGTTTTATCCTTCTATTTTGCAATATCTTTTTGACAGGAGCGCTCCATTGCGATGGCTTCACTGATACTATGGACGGTATTTTATCAGGAAGAAAACGCGAACGTATCTTAGAAATCATGAAGGATAGTCGCGTAGGTGCTCATGGTGCTACTTGTTTAATTCTAGTTTTGATTGGCAAATATAGTATGTTTACTGATTTAATGGTAAATCAAAATATTTATATTACTCATGCTCAATTTTTCAACAGCTTATTTGCTTTATTCTTAATGCCGATTATCGCTCGTTGTTGCATGAGCATTGCTGTAGTCTTATTTCCTTATGCTCGCAAAGAAGGTCTTGGCAAAGCTTTTCATGAATACTCTTCTAAAAAAAGTATGGCTTTTGCTCTTCTTTTCACATTTATCATTTCATTACTTCTAGGCACTATTGGCGTTATTGCTCTTATCTTTACTATAATCGTTATATATTTGTTCAATCGCTATGTTGCAAATCTAATCGGAGGTTTAACAGGTGATGTATATGGTGCTACTGCAGAAATAGGTGAATTAGTAGTTCTATTTGTTTTTGTCTTAGCACAATCTTTTATATGATTTAATTTTCAAGTTAAAAATTAAGGAGGATTTTCTTTGACTAAGCTTATTTTAATTCGTCATGGTAGAACACTTTGGAATAGTTCTGGAAAATTTCAGGGACAATCTGATATTGAATTATCTCAGGAAGGAATTTCACAAGCTGAAAAACTAGCTGAAAATTTTCCTGTTACTCATATAGATAGAGTATATAGCAGTAATCTAAAACGAGCTTATATCACTGGAGAAATAATCGCTAAAAAATTTAATGTGCCAATCATCAAAGATAAACGCCTTTGCGAAGTTTCTTTCGGCTCTTGGGAAGGTTTAACTTATGATGAAATTCATGAAAAATGGCCTAATGAAATCGAAACTATGTTTTCTACTCCAGATGTTTTGACTATGCCTGAAGGAGAATCTTTCTCTCAAGTGCAAAAACGTGGCGTTGAAGCTCTATTAGATATTGTAAACAAACACCCTGATGAAACTATTGCCATCACTGCTCATGGTGGAATTTTACGCACTTTACTTGCTTATGCTTTGCATATGCCACTTCGCTATATTTGGACTTTAAGACAAGATAACACAGCTGTAAATATCGTTACTTTTTATGGCGATAAAATCAATGTTGAGTTATTAAATAGCACAGCACATCTTAGCCTTACACAATTGCCAAAATTAGGTCGTTTTTCTTAATTAACGAGGTTTATTATGACAAAAAATATCTTATTTTACCTCAAAATGGTGGCGATAAATTTCGTCAGCTTCTTGCTTCTATGCCCGGAACAGCTCAAGAACAAAAAATCATGCAAGAAGCTACTATTAAACATGTAGAAATTGATGTAAATAACAATTCATGGGAAATCCTCATGCAAACTTACAATGGTATACCTGATGAATTATTAGCTAAAGCTTCATCATATATCTCGCAAAAATGCAATATTCCCACTGTAATTTTTTATCAAGATATTGTGGACTTGCCACAAGAAGTAGCCCGCCATTGGTCTATCATTGTTCAAAATGCAGCTAATGGTAACCCTACTTTATTTTCCATTTTAAACCAAGCTAGTCATAGTGTTGATGGCAATAAAATCATGATAGATTTTAAAGGCGACCATATTGAAGATATTTTACGCTCTCATAATATTGAAGAAACTATATCTCAAGCTGTTCAAACTATGGTACATTGCCCTTGTCATGTTATCTGTCGCATTGATAGTCAACAACAACCTGCAATAAATAATACTTTAGCTGATTTTGATCCTGAATCTTATCTTCGTCAACTTCAACAACAAGCTAAAACACAAAACCATACAGTCAGCAAAAATAATACACCGCCACCACCTGCTAATAATGCAGATAATTCTGCACCAAAATTCCGTCGCAAAAGTGAACGCAAATTAATGATTGATAACATTCCTGAAGAACATATTGAAATCACTAGCATTGATGGCGAAATGAAAAATATCGTTTTACGCGGTCGCATTTTCAATATCAATAATCGTGAATTCAATACAGGAACTAATCTTCTAACTTTTGACCTAGCAGATGAATCTGACGGTATTTCTTGTAAAGTATTCTTAAAAAATAAAGATGACTTTGAAGAAGTAATGTCTGCTCTAAAAAAAGCTGATATTGTCAAAATAAAAGGCTCTATCCGTTTTGACTCTTATCTCAATGATTATGTAATGATGCCACTTAATATCTGTTTGTCTGAATTACCAAAAAGAGAAGATAGAGCTATTGAAAAACGTGTAGAACTACACGCACATACACATATGAGCAATATGGACGCTGTTGTATCTGCAAAAGAATTAATATCTACTGCCGCTCGTTGGGGCTGGCCTGCTATCGCTATCACTGACCATGGTGTAGTTCAAGCCTTCCCAGAAGCAATGAAAGCTGCCAAAGATAATAAAATAAAAGTAATCTATGGTATTGAAGGATATCTGACAGGCGATGATTATCAACAGCGCAGAGCTAATCACATCATCATGTTAGCCAAAAATTCTATTGGTCTTAGAAATATTTATCGAATGGTCTCCTTATCTCATTTGAAATATCTTTATAAATCAAGACCTAGATTACCGAAAAAAATCATCTCTGAATTGCGTGAAGGTGTAATCATCGGTTCGGCTTGTGAAGCAGGTGAATTAATCAGAGCTATTGTAAATAATGAAAGCGATGAAAAATTATTAGAAATAGCTAGTTTTTATGATTATCTTGAAATTCAACCAATCGGCAATAATGCCTTTTTAATCCGCAACGAAAATTTCCCTGATGTTCAAACTGATGAAGACTTAATAAAAATCAATTTAAAAGTTGCTGAGCTTGCTAAAAAATTAAATAAAATGCTCATAGCGACTTGTGATGTTCATTTCTTAAATGCCAAAGATAGTATTTATCGTGCTATTTTAATGAAAGGCAAAGGTTTTGAAGATGCGGAAAAACAACCGCCATTATATCTTCGCACAACTGATGAAATGCTCAAAGAATTTAGCTATTTAGGCGAAGAATTAGCCTATGAAGCAGTCGTTACCAACCCACGCAAAATAGCAGATATGGTAGAAGTCTTCAAACCTATTCCTGATGAATTATATTCACCTATGATACCAGGAGCTGACCAAGAAATTCACGATATGTCATATGCCAAAGCTCGTGAATTATACGGTGAAAATCTGCCTAAAGTAGTACAAGACCGCTTAGAATTAGAATTAAATTCCATTATTGGTCATGGTTTTGCCGTACTTTATTTAATCGCTCATAAACTCGTAAAAAAATCACTTGATGATGGCTATCTTGTTGGCTCTAGGGGTTCAGTTGGTTCTTCCTTTGTCGCTACTATGACAAATATAACAGAAGTAAATCCGCTACCACCACATTGGCGCTGTCCTCATTGTCGCCACAGCGAATTTATTGAAGATGGTACTTATGGTTGTGGTTTTGATATGCCAGATAAAAATTGCCCTCATTGCGGAACTAAAATGATTAAAGATGGTCATGATATCCCATTTGCTGTATTCATGGGATTTGATGGCGATAAAGTTCCTGATATTGACTTGAATTTCTCTGGTGATTATCAACCAGTAGCTCATAAATACACTGAAGAATTATTCGGCAAAGATAATGTTTTCCGTGCAGGAACTATCGCCACTGTAGCTGATAAAACTGCTTACGGTTATGTAAAAAATTTTTGACGAAAAAGGCATTAAAAAAAACGCGATGCTTATATCAACAGTCTTGTAAATGGTTGCACTGGTGTAAAACGCACTACAGGTCAACACCCTGGCGGTATCATGGTTATTCCTCGTAATATGGACGTACATCATTTCACGCCAATTCAAAGACCTGCTGACGATACTACGACAAATACGATAACTACACATTTTGATTACCACTCTATCAGTAGCCGTCTAGTAAAATTAGATATACTTGGGCACGATGATCCTACAGTAATAAAAATGCTCGAAAATATAACTCATCGCGACCCTAGAACTATTCCTTTTGATGACCCAGCTACTATGAGTATTTTTTCGTCTACAGAAGCACTCGGTGTAACGCCAGAAGAACTCGGTGCTACATCTGGCACATTTGGTATTCCTGAATTTAGAACACCATTTACACGTCAAATGCTTGATGATACTAAGCCCAAAAAATTCAGTGATTTAGTGCGTATCAGTGGATTTTCTCATGGTACTAATGTGTGGCTTGAAAATGCTCAAGATTTAATCACTTCAGGAACTTGCACTGTTTCCGATGCTATTTCCTGTCGTGATGACATCATGATGCATTTAATTCACAGTGGTATTGACCCATTATTTTCCTTTAAAACTATGGAAAAAGTGCGTAAAGGTAAAGGGCTTAGCGAAGATGATATTAAAGTCATGAAAGATGGCGGTATACCTCAATGGTATATTGACTCTTGTCTAAAAATAAAATATCTCTTCCCACGTGCCCATGCCACAGCTTATGTTATGATGGCATATCGCATAGCCTTTTGCAAAGTTCACTATCCACTTGCCTTTTATGCTGCTTATTTCTCTATTCGTGCTGCCGAATTTGATGCAGATATTATTTCTAAAGGTAAATTAGCTGTTCGCGATAAACTCGACGAAATCATTGAACTTGAAAAACAAAAAAAATTATCTGTAAAAGATAAAGGCTTCCAAGTTGTTTTAGAGCTTGCTTGGGAAATGTATCTTCGTGGTTTTTCTGTAGAAAAAGTAGACCTTTATAAATCAAATGCTGATAAATTCATCTTACATGAAAAATCTCTATTACCGCCATTTACTGCCCTTACTGGTATCAGTACTATGGCTGCAAATAATATCGTTCAAGCTCGCCTTGAAGGCGAATTCACTTCTATTGATGACCTCAAAAAACGTGCTAGTTTGTCTACACCAATTGTTGAACGCTTGCGTGAACATGGTTGCTTAGATGGTCTACAAGAAAGTGACCAAATTTCCTTATTCAGTTAAAAATCAAAAATTAAATAAAAACTCATCAGAAAGGATTTATCATGAAACGAACACTTTCACTTTCCCAAAATATTTTAGTTGGGTCTATGCTATTTGGTATGTTCTTTGGTGCAGGAAATTTAATATTTCCTGTACATCTAGGACAAGAAGCCGGCAGTAATATTTTTCTAGCTAATATTGGCTTTATGCTCACTGCCATTGGTCTTCCATTTTTAGGTATTGTCGCTATGGGTATTTCTCGTAGTGAAGGTCTTTTTGATTTAGCTAGTCGCATTAATAAACCTTATGCTCATTTTGTTACTGTACTTTTATATCTCACAATTGGACCTGCTTTTGCAATTCCACGTACAGCAGCAGTTTCTTATGAAATAGGTTTATCTAGCCATGTTGATGCTTCCATGCAAACAATTTATTTAGCAATTTTTTCACTTATTTTCTTTGTTTTAGCATTAGCATTTGCTTTAAAACCAGGTAAAATTCTCACATGGATTGGTAAGATTTTAAATCCACTCTTTTTAGTATTTATTGCAATTTTAATGGTAACTGCTTTAATCAATCCAATGGGTTCACCTGATGCTATGCCTGTACAGGAAGCATATCAACAAGAAGCTTTCTTTAAAGGGTTCACTGAAGGTTATAATACTATGGATGCTTTGGCATCTCTTGCTTTTGGTATCATCGTCATTCAAACATTACACAATCTTGGATTAAAAAATCCAAAAGATGTAGCTTATGGTACATTAAAAGCAGGTATAGTTGTCTTAATTCTCATGGGCATTATTTACAGTTTCTTAGCTTATATTGGTGCTTGCAGTCTAGGACAATTTGCTTTATCAGCCAATGGCGGTATTGCTCTTGCTCAAATCTCCACTTATTATTTTGGTTCATTTGGTCATATTCTCTTAGCTCTTACTGTTACTATAGCTTGCTTAAAAACTTCCATTGGTCTTATCACTGCTTGTTCCACTACATTTAGTGAATTATATCCTAATTCTTTTAGTTACAAAATATATGCTTTTATCTTCACTATTGTTTCTTTCTTAATCGCTAATGTTGGTTTAACTAGTATCATTTTCTTAGCTATTCCAATTCTCATGTTATTATATCCACTAGCTATAACACTTATCATCTTAGCATTTATCAGTGCAATTTTTGGCTATCATCGTTATGTATATTCTGTAACCACACTTTTCACTTTATTTGCGGCTATCGGTGATATGTTAAATGCCCTACCTTTTGGACTAAATAACACAGCTACTATTAGCGCTATTATTGAAGTATATAAAAATACTTTGCCATTTTTGATATGGGTATGGGCTGGATTGTTCCTTCCATTATCGGTCTTATCATTGGCGTTATTATTTCTCTTATAAAAAAAGATTAAAAAAAATGCGGTAACACTTATTTGTGTTACCGCTTTTCTTATTTTTTAGGATAAACGCCTATTGTCAATTCATTTAATTTTGGATATTTCATATTGCCAAGCTTTCTAAATATTACAGCTACAATTAAAGTAAACAATACTACTAATACATAAAAAATCATAGAATTAACAGCCGTCATAACTATATTAAATTTTGCCATAAATAAAGCTAAATAGGTGATTGCCACAGGATGGGCTAAATATACAAAATATGAATGTCTACCTAATAAAGAAAATAAACTAGTTCCTATTTTAGCTAAAAATCCATATTGAAATTCTGCAAATAAATATAAGCTAGCACCTAAAGTATAAACAAGACCAGCTGGAGATAATTGATGAGCTGTATTTATCGCTCCTTCTGGAGAATAACCATTGTAATAAATACAATAATAATAATATGCTAATAACCCAATCAAGCTTATAAAACCAAAAGCTCTTAATTTATTCAAATTATCTCTCATGAAGATTTTAAATTCATCATAATGTACAGATACATATCCACCTAATAAAAAGATAAATACATAATGTATTACCCAATAATTTAAACGATACATAAAAATAGCTTTAACTATTTCATTTTGAATACCATATGGGTTCATCAAAAAGCTTGAATAATAATCTACTGCCATTTGAAAAACGAATAAAACTACTAATAATACAATATTTAATCTTTTTACAATAAAAATCCACAGTGGCATTAAAGCATAAAACCAAACCAATAATATCATGAAATACAATTGATAACATGCTAAACCAAAAATAAAATGCCAATCAAATTCAATGGATGAAGTAAATACAACGTTTGATTTGTTATTGTATAATGCAAAATATAAAAATAGACCATACAAGATAAGGGATTAACACTGTTTTAAATCTACGCTTCATAAAATTTTTATAATTAAATTTTTCCTGTAAATCTAAATTATAAAATAAGCCAAAAGCAGAGATAAAGAAAAAAATCGGTACTGAAAATCTCGTTACAATTTCATACAAAGCCAATAATTGTAAATTAGGAGTGGGATTATTCATCAAGTATTGTGAACCCACATGTATACCAACTACGCCTAGCATGGATATTCCACGCATATATTCAATAGCTGGCACTCTCTCTTTTTTATACTCACATGAATACCTCTTTTATTATTTATTTTTATTCATCATAGCAAATCCATCTTCAAAATACAATAACTACTACATAATGCACTAATAAAGCAGGATATTTAACCATACATATTGAATAGTATAGATAAACGATCCTAAAATGTAAATAACTAAAAAAATTTTAAATAAAAAAAAATAAAGCAGGATTTTTATAATTCTGTGTAGAATGTATTTACGTTATGGCAAAAATCATCTATAATTAAATAGTTTTATTGAAAGGTGAGTTTATATGCGTACACAAAACTTGCACGATGATTTTGTTGAACAAGTGCGTTCTTCTTCAGATATCTTATCTGTCATCTCAAGTTACGTTCATCTCAAAAAACGAGGTAATCGCTATTGGGGTTGTTGCCCCTTTCACAATGAAAAAACACCTTCATTTTCCGTAGTTCCCCAACAGGGATTTTTTTATTGCTTTGGTTGTCATGCTGGTGGTAATCTATTTAAATTTATATCTCTTATAGAGAATATTTCTTATTATGAAGCCATAAAACTACAAGCCCAAAGATTGAATATCCCTATACCGACTACGAAAAAAAGTGCTGACGAACTCAAACAAGAACAACAAAAAAATTCATTGTTTAAAATACATGAAATGGCGGGTTCTTTTTTTCATAATTGTTTAACTCGTACCTCTCTTGGAAAAGCTGGTAGAGCATACTTTTCTTCTCGCCAAATAAGTTCAGATATAATTACAAAATTTAAACTTGGCTTTGCTCCTAACCTTTGGGATAAACTATTTACCTCTTTTACTAAACGAGGCATTACTAAAGAGTTACTTGCTAAAGCAGGTCTAATCACTATAAAAGATTCTGGTAAAGTCTATGACCGTTTTCGCAATCGCATAATCATTCCTATCATGAATGAACATGGTCAAATCTGTGGCTTTGGTGGCAGAATTATCAATCCAAATGATTCTCCCAAATATTTAAATTCACCAGAAACACTTATTTTCAATAAAAGACATTTGCTATTTGGTTTAGATCATGCACAAAAATCAATAAAAGAAAATAACTTCAGTATTGTTGTTGAAGGTATATGGATGCTATCGCATTACATAGTCATAATATTACTAATGCTGTAGCGTCATTGGGTACTGCATTTACTGCTCAACAATGTAGAAAAATTCTTCGCTATTCACCAAATATCTATTTTTGCTATGATAGTGACAATGCTGGGCAAGCTGCTACTATGCGTGCTTTAGCTATCGCTAGCAGTAATGGTGCTAATGTCAAAGTAATCACCATTCCTGATGGCAAAGACCCAGATGAATTTTTACGCCATCATGGTAGCAAAGAATTTTATGCATTAATTGATAAAGCTCTTCCGCTAATGGAATATCAATTGCAATATGTATTAAAATCAACAGACCGCAATACTTTAGAAGGAAAGCTTTTAGCAGTAAACCAATTAATGCCACTTTTAGCTAATATTACAAACACTGTCGAACGCAATGAATATATTATTCGTATATCAAATGTTTTGGGTATAGATGAAGGCGTTATTCGCAGTGATTTGCAACGACAAAATTCGCAAAGAAATTTTAATGCATATGATGTCTCTACAGATAATCTTCCTGGAATAAATTCACGCAAAGCCTTCTCTAGAAAAAAAGATGCTTTGACCATGGCAGGAAGATGTATCATCAAAAAAATTTGGCATGAAGCTAGTATTTTAGATTATGTTCTAAATCTTATACCAGCTGAAGAATTTCCCAATAAAATCCATGGAGAAATTCTAAAATATTTAGCAAATACACTTGCTAATAATCAGCCTTTTACAGATATTGATGCTGCTGAGAAACTAAGTGATACCGCTTATAGTGAACTTTCACATTGTTTAGTTGAAGAATTTACAACTGATGATGACATTCAACTCACTGAAGATTGTCTAAAACTTTTACGTCGTTATTATCTAAATAGTAATTATGAAAAACATCGCCTTTTAGCAGATGAATTACAACGAAATGGCGACAGTAGATTTTTAGAAGAATTAAAAATTAGTCAACAAATACGAATGGAAATGGATAATTTATCCTCGTAGAGCTCCTATAAATCTGGAGACATAAGCCCTATACCTATAATAATAAATTAAGAGGAGGCATGTAATAATGGCTCAATCCAAAAAAATGTAAAAGCCGTTAAAGATACTAATGCAGCAGCAGCTGCTGCCAGCTTAGACGCAATCAGTAAGTTATTAGATAAAGGTAAAAAAACTGGCGTTTTAACTTACAATGAAATTATGGAATCCCTTCAATCAGTTGACATGTCACCAGATGAAATAGACGAATTATACGATACATTCACCAAACGTGGCATTGACATCATTGATAATGGTAATGATATAGGACCAGATGATGATTCTAATCTCAAAGATGATGAAGATGATATTGATATTGACCTTAGCATACCTGAAGGTATAAATATCGATGACCCTGTTAGAATGTATCTTAAAGAAATTGGTCGTGTTCCATTATTATCTGCTGATGAAGAAATAAAATTAGCAAAACGCATGGAAGATGGAGATCTTGAAGCTCAAAAACGCCTAGCAGAAGCAAACTTACGTCTTGTTGTAAGTATCGCTAAACGTTATGTTGGTCGTGGCATGCTCTTTTTGGACTTAATCCAAGAAGGTAACTTAGGCTTAATAAAAGCTGTTGAAAAATTCGATTACAATAAAGGCTACAAATTTAGTACTTATGCTACATGGTGGATTCGTCAAGCCATTACTCGTGCTATTGCCGACCAAGCTCGTACTATTCGTATTCCTGTCCACATGGTTGAAACCATCAATAAATTAATTCGCGTATCTCGTCAACTTCTCCAATCCTTAGGACGTGAACCAAGCCCTGAAGAAATAGCAAAAGAAATGGACGTAAGTGTAGATCGTGTACGTGAAATCATGAAAATAGCTCAAGAACCAGTATCTTTGGAAACACCTATCGGTGAAGAAGAAGATTCTCATCTTGGAGATTTCATCGAAGACCATGATGCACCAGCTCCTGCTGAAGCAGCATCTTTTGTACTTTTAAAAGAACAATTAGAAGATGTTCTTGATACTTTAACTGAACGTGAAGAAAAAGTTCTTCGCCTTCGCTTTGGTTTAGATGATGGTCGTGCTCGTACTTTAGAAGAAGTAGGTCAAAATTTTGGTGTAACACGTGAACGTATTCGCCAAATTGAAGCAAAAGCACTTCGCAAACTTCGTCATCCTAGCCGTAGTAAAAAATTAAAAGATTTCTTAGAATAAGCTTTGTTTAAAGCCTATTTATTGCTTATATAAATAGGCTTTATAAATTTTTTAAAAAAGTTTATAAAAAATATAAAAAAAGTGTTGACAATATAGTTAATAATGTATTATAATAATTTCCGTTGGTGATGAGACATTCCTCGATAGCTCAGTTGGTAGAGCAATCGGCTGTTAACCGATCGGTCGTAGGTTCGAGTCCTACTCAAGGAGCCATTTTTATTTGGGCCTATAGCTCAGCGGTAGAGCCCCCGGCTCATAACCGGTTGGTCCCTGGTTCGAATCCAGGTGGGCCCACCACTTAATAAAGATGATAAGCTTCCATAGAAATATGGAAGTTTTTTTGTTGCCTTTTTTATTAAAAATTCAATAATGTAAACAAAAGATAGATAAAAATTTTTTCGTTTTTATCTATCTTTTTTTATTTACTTAAACTATTTTAAAATTAATATTTATACCTAATCTTTGATTTTACATAAATATGATTTTGTTTAAATTAAATCTTTGCTATAATTTAATTATCTTAAATTATTTTTAGAAACCCAGGTGATTTTATGCAGTCTTGTATGATTTTTGTTCCTTTTATTGGTTGGCTTGTAGCAGTTATCATAAAATTTATAACTAATTACATTTACTATTCTACTTTGGATTTGAAATTATCTTTCAGTAACGGTGGTTTTCCTAGTGTACATACGGCTACTATAATTACCACTACAACTTATATCGGCTTTTATGATAATTTTAATTCTCCATTATTCATCTTAGCTGTAACTATTGCTTTTATCATTATGATTGATGCAACTCATCTACGTCGCTCTATTGGTAAACATGCCTCTATTTTAAATCACTTAACAGGGAAGGCAGACCTCCATGAAAAAGAAGGTCATACTTATTTCCAAGTCATCAGTGGCGCTATTATTGGTATCCTTACAGGATACATTCTCTATAATTTTTTCTGAAGTTGTAATATTGACGTGAAATAAAATTTATAGTATATTATGGGCAAGTAAAAGTTTGTTTTTATATACTATAAATTTCTTTTTATTGAGAAAATTCGAACTTTTATGCTAAAATTTTATTTATGCTAAAATTTTATTTATGCTAAAATTTTATTTATGCTAAAATTTTATAGGAGGAGATACTATTATGTCCAGTTGGTTTTCCAAACTTCAGTAGGTAAAGCGTTAATGCTTCCTGTTGCCGTTCTTCCTGCTGCCGCTCTTTTACTTCGTTTAGGAGCACCTGATGTCTTCGACATTCCATTTATTACTCAAGCAGGTGGTGCTGTTTTCAATAACTTAGCACTTATTTTTGCCGTTGGTATCGCTGTTGGCTTAGCTAAAGATAACAATGGTGCGGCAGGTCTTGCTGGGGTTATTGGCTATTTAGTATTAACAGAAGCACTCAAAGCTATCGATAAAGATTTAAATATGGGTGTTCTCGCTGGGGTTATTGTTGGTATTATTTCTGGTATACTTTACAATAAATTCTACAATATTAAATTACCAGAATTCTTAGGTTTCTTTTCAGGCAGACGTTTCGTTCCGATCGTTACTGCTGCAACATTCGTTGTTTTAGCTCTTATTTTTGGTATTATTTGGGGTCCTATTCAGAACTTTATTCATAGCATCGGTGAATGGATTGTTGGTGCTGGTGCTGCTGGTGCCTTTGTCTATGGTGTATTAAACCGTTTACTTATTCCTGTTGGTCTTCATCACATTCTCAACTCTCTTGTTTGGTTCGTATTTGGTTCTTACACTAATCCAGAAACAGGCGTTACTGCAACAGGCGATTTAAATCGTTTCTTCGCTGGTGACCCAACTGCTGGTGTATTCATGGCTGGTTTCTACTTTATCTTTATGTTCGGTGTTCCTGCTATCGCACTTGCAATGTACAGTGCTGCTAAACCAGAAAATAAATCAAAAGTTGCTGGTATGATGTTCTCCATCGCTTTCACAGCTTTCTTAACTGGTATCACTGAACCTGTAGAATTCACTTTCATGTTCTTAGCTCCTGTTCTTTATGCATTCCATGCTGTTATGACAGGTATTGCTCTTGCAGTTGCTAATATGTTTGGTATTTTACATGGCTTTGGTTTCTCTGCTGGTCTTATCGACTATGTATTAAACTATGGTCTTGCAACTAAACCTATCTTAATCATTCCAATCGGCTTAGTATTTGGTATCATTTACTTCATCGTTTTCAGATGGGCAATCGTTCACTTCGACCTTCCAACTCCTGGTCGTTTTGAAAATGAATCTGACAACGAAGCTATTGAAAATGCTAACCCAGATGAATTAGCTCAATCCTTTATCGATAAATTAGGTGGTGCTGATAACTTAACTACTATCAGCTCTTGCATCACTCGTTTACGTTTAAATGTTAAAGATATTGATAAAATTGATGAAGCTGGTCTTAAAGCTCTAGGTGCTGCTGGTGTTATCAAAAAAGGAAATAGCGTTCAAGTAATTGTTGGTACAAAAGCTGAAGCTGTTGCTGACGATATGAAAAAAATCGCTAAAAAATAATTAAATATTAATAAAAAGCTGGTTCAATATAGAACCAGCTTTTTTTGTATCTATTATCATGATATCATATATTTAATCAATTTATTTTAAGGAGATGATTTTTTTTTTGTCTTTAGGTGCTAGATTACAAACTGTAACAAAGTTCGTACCCCATGGCAGTGTCATTGCTGATATTGGCACTGACCATGGTTATTTACCTATAGAATTAGTAAAAACTGGAAGATGTTGTAAAGCAATCGCTGGTGATGTAAACGAAGGCCCTTATTTAGCAGCCAAACGTTCTGTACGCAATGCTTCATTGATGAATAAAATCGATATTCGTTTAGGTAGTGGTTTAGAAATTCTTCAACCTAACGAAGTAGATATTGCTATATTTTGTGGTATGGGCGGAAATCTAATGGTTCAATTATTACAAGATTGCCCTGAAATTGTAAATTCTTTAAAAGGTTTAATTTTACAACCACAACAAGGATTTACTGCTCTTAGAAAATATCTTTACAGCATAGATTGGCATATCGAAAATGAAGCTATAGCAAAAGAAGATGGTCGCATTTATCAAATAATTTATGCTAAACCTGGAAAACAAGCTTTACCTACTGAACTTGAGCTTGAAATAGGGCCTGTATTAAATCGCACTAGACCTACTTTATTTAAAGAAATGATTGCTGAATTTATCGCCAAAGCCAATCGCAGTTTAAACGGCATGGCAAAATCTGAGACTGCTAAAAATACTGCACATTATCATCAATTACAAACTTATGTAAAAGCTTTGGAGGAATTATTATGATTAAATGTCAAGTTGTAGTTGAAGCTATGGATAGACTTGCCCCACGTTATCTCGCTGAAAATTGGGATAATGTAGGTCTTTTAATAGGTAATCCTGCTCAAGAAATCACTAAAATTTTGACTTGCTTAGATGTTACAGAAAAAGTAATTGATAAAGCTATCTGTGAAAATTATAATATGATAATTTCTCACCACCCATTTTTATTCAAAGGTATAAAAAAAATTGCTACTGATAAACCTCTTGGCAGAATGCTCCAAAAAATTCTCAGTAACAATATCGCTATCTTTGCTGCTCATACAAATTTAGATACTACCTATGGTGGTGTAAATGATGTTTTAGCTCAAAAACTTCAACTCACAGAAGTAAAACCACTTACTATTTCTTATCGTGAAGAAATTTTAAAATTAGGAGTCAATGTTCCTAGCGATTATGCTGATGCTGTTCGTGAAGCTTTAGCTAAAGCGGGAGCAGGTGCTATCGATAATTATAGTGATTGCTCCTTCACTTATAATGGCACAGGATATTTCAAGCCTCTTGAAAATTCCAATCCTTTTATCGGTCAACAAAATAAATTATCCAATGTGCAAGAAGTTCGCATAGAAACCATTTTACCTAGCAAAATAAAAAATCGCGTGATTAAAGCTATGTTAAAAGCTCACCCTTATGAAGTTCCTGCTTGGGATATCATTCCTACAGAAAATATTTATCACGAAAATGGACTTGGACGCATTGGTAAACTCGCTAATCCTATCACACTCGATGAATTTGCTCAACGCATAAAACAAAGTCTTCCTGGTGATACTTTCCGCTATGTAAAAGGAAATGACAAATTAGTAAAAAAAGTAGCCCTTTGCTCCGGTGCTGGTGTTGAATTTTTAGATAAAGCTGCTATGCAAGGTGCTGACACTTATATAACTGGTGATGTTAAATATCATGAAGCACAACATGCTCAAGAATTAGGTATAAATATCATTGATGCAGGTCATTTTGGCACAGAATTACCTATAGTTGAAACTTTGGCTCAATATTTACAAGAAGAAAATATTAAACAAAATGGCAAATAACAATCACTGCTGATAATGACGCAACAGATGTTTTCACTACTATAAAAATAAA
>ENA-OPZD01000039-OPZD01000039.1-human-gut-metagenome-genome-assembly--contig:-NODE-39-length-69494-cov-8.568383_pt1 | contig 69494 bp, 57 predicted proteins | sample MGYA00242479_ERZ504495 | MGnify/ENA primary metagenome ERZ504495 (study PRJEB26092, sample SAMD00036286) | human gut metagenome | host: Homo sapiens | study: EMG produced TPA metagenomics assembly of... | reverse complement strand
TCGGTCTGCTGACCACCATGTCCTGGCCATTACCTCAGCGAACTCGGCACACAGCTAATTGAAGGAGAACGACCCTGTTCCGGAAACCCTGCCGTTGGTGTTGACAGGCAAAGCCGCGGTCGACTCCGAACTCAACGCCAACCGTTCCGCCGTCTCGATGCGCTCGTTGCCCTTGTATGACAACAACGGCCGTATCGGAGCGATTCTGCTATGCCGTGACGTCACCGAGCTGCGCCGTCGTGAGCAGGAGCTGCAGACCAAGGACGCTACGATTTCCGAGATTCACCATCGTGTCAAGAACAACCTGCAGGCCGTCTCCGCATTGCTGAGGCTTCAGGCTCGTAAGACCAAGTCGGATGAGGTCAAGAAGGAATTGCAGGAGGCGCAACGCCGCGTGCAGACCATTGCCATGGTGCATGAGGGATTGAGCCAGACCGCCGACGAGGTCGTCGACTTCGACAAGGTGATCGCCAACCTGCTGCGCATGGCCGTGGACCTAGCCACGATGAAAGACCAGCACATCGATATCAACTACATGGGCAAGTTCGGCATGATGCCCGCTCAGGATGCCACGCCGCTGTCCCTCGTGCTGACCGAGCTCATCACCAATTCGGTGGAGCATGGGTTCGAAGGCCGCAAGGATGGCCATATCACGATTTCCGTGGGCCGCTCCGGCCCGAACCTCAATGTGGTGGTCGAGGATGACGGTTCCGGTCTCGGCTCCGAAGAACAGGGTGGATTGGCTCGTTCTTCCGGTTCCGGTTTGGGCACGCAGATCATCAACACCTTTGTGACCAATGATTTCGGTGGTTCCGTGCATTGGGAGCCGCGCCGCGAAGGCGGCACCCGCGTGGTGCTTGATATGAAGCTCAGGCTGCTCAGGACGAGTGATGCGAAGCCCGAAATGAGGAAACCCTCCCAAGCGGGAGGGTTTCCTAGTATGACGAAGCGATAATCAAAACATCAGATTTGCATCTGCATGGCCTGAGAACGGCGGGCGCGCATGGCGCGGCGCTTCAGCGCACGACGCTCATCTTCGCTCAAGCCGCCCCACACGCCGTAATCCTGATTGGTGTCCAGTGCGCACTTCAGGCATGCGTCAATCACTTTGCAGGTGCGGCACACGGCCTTGGCCTCCTCAATCTGCTGATAGGCTGCACCGGTGTTGCCCACCGGGAAGAAGAGTTCCGGATCCTTGTCACGACATGCGGCCTTGGCTCGCCAATCAAAAGCGCTGCTCATTGCTTGCCTCCCTTAAAAGCCCCGTGGCTGGTGTTGTTCCTTAAGTCCAGTACCAAGGTAACCACGAACCGTGGTGATTTTCAAGAGGTTTTGCCGAGAAAAAACCGAAGTTTTCACGAAGCGCACTGCACCAGACATGCCGATGTGCCCTCGATGAGCACGGCCCGGCCCGCGTTGTCGGCATCGATATGACTCATCATATCCAATAGGCGAGCGGGGACTCCGGCCATAAGATCGGACGTTCTCTCCCCGCACGGGAACACGATTCTGGTATTGCAATGCTCCGGTATACGTATCGGGCGAATCGTGCTGACGGCGAATACCACGCTGACGGACTCATCGGCCAACGCATGTGTGAAAGACAGCGCCTGCTCGTCGGTGCGGAATGGGTCGAACAACTCATCGGCGTCGTCGACGAACCACACGATATGCGGAGGCGGTGGTGCATCCGAGCTGGCATACGGCGTGCAGCGGCCGCCATGAAGCCATTGCGAGCTCCATACCCGACGATGCGGGGAACTGACACGTACCGCCAAGCCATCAGCCATGCTGGCGTGTCGAGCCAATGTTTTCAGCAACGTGGTTTTGCCGCGCCCCTGCGGGCCGATGACACCGATATTGCCACCGGTGAGGGATACCGTCGCCTCTCGCAGGTTGATGCCATCGTCGGCAAGTCCAAATCGAATGCGTTGCGGTGCGTGGTCGGCCACAGTCCGGTCTTTTACGTGCCGGGGGAGTGGCGCGGTAAACAGGGACGGTTGCGGCGGGCTTCCGACGAACCGCGATGCGAACGCGATCTGGCGGCACACCGCATCGATATCGCGTGCCGTTGCACAGCGGAATGCCGTCACCTGTTCGGAATCGTTGCAGAACGCCGCACCGGGCATTGCCGGACTGAGGTCGGCGGCACGACCATCGCCAAGCAGCTCGCATGATTGCAGACGGTCCCGAACCCGTAAACAAATGCTGACGGACATATTCGCCTTCATATCGGCACTGACCTGACCCATGGGATTCTGCGTACAGGCGATCAGATACATGCCCAGTGACCTGCCGAGCGAGGCAATACGCACCAGACGATTCACATAATCCGGGAGCTGGTCCTTCAGGGCATGGAATTCGTCAATGACCACGATCAGGCGCGGTGGTGGATTGACCATATCGCGGATATCGGAAGCATGGACAGCGGCGGACAGCTGTTCACGGCGTGTCAGTTCGGCTTCCAGCGCACGCAACGCGCGTACGGCATGCGCCAGATCCAGATCGCATACGCTGCCCACGGTATGCGGCAACCGTTCGAGTTTGCGGAACGCGGAACCGCCTTTGAAATCCAAGAACACGAAATTCAGATGCTCAGGCCCGTTCATCGAGGCGAGCGCCAGACACCAGCTTTGCAGCAACACGGATTTTCCGGAACCAGTGGTGCCGGCCACCAGAGCATGCGGCCCCTGACGGTTCAGATCGAGCATCAGCGGCTCGCTTCCGGTCATGCCGATCGGCACCGCAAGGTCAAGGGGTTCAAGCCAGCGGCCCACAATGGCGCGCCATGGCAGGCGTGCGAAGTGCAGCAGCGATTCTATCGGCTGCGACGGCGCATGACGGAGGTCTGCGGCGCGGTCATCGGCGTCGCCCGTGATACCGACATCGATCGTTGCCTGTTGCGGATCGGGAGCCTTCTCCGGGCCTGGAGGCGAGGGGAGCGTCAGCAGCAGGGACACGAGACAGGCGAATATGCCCGGTGCGATCATGGCGGCGAACAGCCATTGCCCGTGCAACAGCAGTATGACCATCATCAATGCCTGCGCGATCATCGGGCATGCCGCGGCAAACATGGTCAGGCGGGCGCGCAATGGCGGCGCGCCCAAACGGTGCTTCGCCCGGGATACGGCGGATGCCGTATGGACGGAATGTCGCTTCGAATCGTTCTGCTGTGATGTCATGCTTCCAGCGTGGGGGAACGCATGCCGAAAGCGCAAGCCGAATCAAGGTATGTGGTTCTAGCTTGCCGAGTTATCCACATGACATTTTGCCCGTGCATGATTGGCGGTGTAGGCAACGGTGACGATCATGCGCCGATGATGAAGCCGATGGGCTCCGGGAAAGCGTCGGTCAGCCTTCCGCCAGATTGCCCACGGTGCCGGCCTTATACGTGCCGTCGGCAAGTTGATTGAACAGTTCGGTGTTCTTGGCGTCGTCAAGCAGCACCGAGGAACCAACGCCATCAACGTAATAATCGGGGTCGGACCAGTACACGCTGCCGGAGATGCCATTCGAGCCGGTGGCGCTTTTGAACGCCAACGCCATGGTGAGCAACGTGTAAGGGTTGGTCTTCTCGTCCACGGTGAGTGCGCTCATCGCGGCATTGGACACTGCCACGATTTTGGACGGATTGGTCAGGGTCTCACTGCTGGAAGCCTTCTTGACGATGGCCGAGATGACCTGTCGCTGGCGTTCGTTGCGTCCGAAGTCTCCTCGCGCGTCGGCATATCGCATACGAGAGAAGGACAATGCGGTGGAACCATCCGCCGTATGGCATCCCGCCTTCCAGTTCAGTCCGGAATAGGAATCCTGAACATCCTCGTCATAGCACAGTTCGATACCGCCCAAGGCGTTCACCACGTTCTGCAGACCGCCGAACTTGATCTGTGCCACATGATCGATTTTCTGGCCGGTGATCTGCTCGACGTTGCTTACCAAAGCCTTCTTGCCCGCAATCAGCGCCACCGCATTGATTTTCATGTACTGGTTATCGACGTTCATGAGCGAATCGCGGGGAATGGAAACCAACGAACTCGGCCCGCTTTTGGGCTTGATCAGCACCAGAATCGTATCGGTCCTGAAGCCAGAGATATTGTCTACGCCGCCGTAATCGGTGGAACCGTCACGCTCATCGGAGCCAAGAATCAGCCAAGTCGAGGCCGGCGTGTTGGGGGTGTCGGTCAGCCAGTCGCTCCGATTCAGTTTGCTGTCCACCCATTGCCAGGCACCGAAAACGGAAAGAATCAACGCCGCCACCAGTACCGCGATTGCGCATAGGGTGATGCGTAAGGCTCGCGGACGGCGTGCCGTTACCGTTTTCGCCGTTGCCGCCGCCGGCCGGCCAAGATGGCTGAACTTCGTGGACACGTTTGCTGCTGGCGATGAGGGCCGGGAAACCGGCATATCCGACGGATTGCGCACGGCGTTGCGGGATGAGCCGGAAGACATCCGCGCTCGCGACGGCGGAATGCTGCGCGGTGCGGCGGCATCCGGAGCCGTGCTGCGAGTGGCGCGTCCGGTTTTCGGAGAAAAACTGGGCGGAGTCCGCCTGCCGTTGTCCGCGACGTTGGCGCTTGTCGTGGCGTTGGCGTTCAGTTGAGGCTCTTCGATGTCATTTCCCGTGACGGACGGACGGGCCGATGGAGCTTGACCTGACTGGCGCGAGGTTCGGGCGGGGGCGAAGGAGCGTGGCACCTGCCGGAAGGCCGGGTGCGTCGATTTCCCGCAGGAATGAAGCTTGGCGGGTTGATATGCGGATCCGCCCCACCTGATTCCTGCGTCATAACCCCTCCTGAAACTGTCGATTGTCTGAATGACACTTTGACACAGCATCCGCCGGGTGTTCCTGCGCTATGGTGTTCCTGCGCAGGAACGGCACAATATCATGTGCAACGGCGTCAGGGCATCGCGTTCACGCCATAGCACACAGTTCCATAAAAATGATGTAATGACACGAGAAAGAATTTGACAAAACCGAAATTGCATGTGTGTAATTTAGTCCGTATGAAAAGCTCAATAGGCAAGGAGAATCGCATGTGGGGTGTGGTCGACGATTCAGCCGAAGAGCCATGGCACGAATTGTGGGGACTATTCCGACCTGATGGCGATGTATCTTGGCAGCACAAGGCGTTGTGCGCGCAAACCGATCCGGAGGCGTTCTTCCCGGAAAAGGGGGGCTCGACCCGTGATGCCAAACGTGTGTGCGCAAAATGCGAAGTGCGTGAGCAATGCCTGAAATGGGCCATCGACCATGATGAGCGATTCGGTATTTGGGGTGGCATGAGCGAGCGCGAACGCCGTCGATATAAGCGAGAGCACCGGGAGCGGGCGTAGCTCCACACACCCCCTTCAAGTCTGGTGCGTACACTGGGAGTTTATGAGTCCGACAGGTAATAGCGATATTCATGAGGCGTTGGCCGACGCCATGTCTTCTCGACCATATACGCATAGGCAGGATGTGGATACCGGCATTACGGCTGTGATCACCGTTGAGGAGGATATGCGTTTCCTCCGGTCTACATTGCGTTCGGTATTGACGCAGAATGTTCTTCCGGGGGTCGTCATCATCGCCGACGCGACCGGGCGCACCAGTTCGAGGATAACCACCTCGTTCGAGGTCATCCCCTCGCCATCGGGGCCGGTGATGGAGGTGCCGCAGTCCAAGCATGTGACCATTCACATCGTCTCGGCCAAGGGCGCACGCTCCTTCGGCGATGCGGTCAGCCGGGCATTGGATCGTGCCGATCTGGATGACGCTCCCCGCGCATTGTGGCTGCTCCATGATGATTCCCGCCCTTCGGATGACTCATGCCTTGAACGATTGCTTGAGGCGTGGCGCAATACGCCGGGCGCCAGTGTGCTCGGGTGCAAACAGTGCGATTGGGAAGGCTCCCATCTGCATGATGTCGGTATGTATGCGGGTCACCACGCCGTGCATTCCCTGGTGGTCGATGGAGAACCCGATCAGGAGCAGTATGACGGGCGGCAGGATGTGTTTGCGGTGTCGCTGGCAGGCGCGCTGGTGTCCATGTCGCAATTCACGCGACTGCGGGGCATCAATGCCTGGCTGACCACCTACAGCGAATCGGTTGATTTCTGCCGCCGTGTCTGCCTGAGCGGCGGACGCGTGGTGGTTGTCCCGCAAGCGGAGATATCACATCGTCGCGCACGGTATGAGGGCATTCGTACGCGAGGCGGGGAACCGCTTAAGGACGATCACACGGTCAATCATGCGATGACGGTGCATCGCTCCCAACAGCGGTATCTGTACACGGACCTGGCCATGTCGTCCTGGTTTATCGTCTGGCTGTGGAGGCTGCTCCGCAGTTTTGGCATGGCCATATCCATGATGTTCGGCAAGAAGCCGTATGAAGCATGGGTGCAATTGTGCCTGCCATGGCTGGCCTTGGCCGATATCGCGGGAAACATGAAATCACGCAGTCTGGTGGCCAGACAATCGAAGGTCGCCGCATCGTCCCTGCATGTCTTGTTCGCAGACAGCCAGCAGATCAAGCAGTTCCATGATCGTCGGGATGCATTCCAATCCCAGCAGGGCAGAGTGCTGCTCAGTCCGCTGGAACGTGCCCATCTGCGGACACGCACCATATATCGCTGGAGTGCGGCCGTGGTGATGGCGCTGGTGTGCTTTGCGGCCATCGCGGTGATGTATTGGCCGGTGTTCTGTTCGATATTCTCCGGCGGATCGTTGTATTCCGATGTGTTGCTTCCCACCGGTGCCAGCTTCACGCAACTGGTGCAGTCCGCCACCACGCCGTGGGTGTTTGGCAGCGGCACCGGCATTCCTGCGCCGCCCACGCCGTGGCTGCTGGTGCTGATGCTGGCCTCGTTGGTCACGCTCGGCCATGTGACCGCCGCTTTGGCGATGATACTGTTTGTGGCCGCGCCGCTGAGCGCATTGTCGTTCTGGGCGCTGGCGGGCGTATTCACCCGCTCGGACGTGGTTCGTGTGCTGGGAGGACTGCTGTGGGCATCCACCGGCATTATGTTCGGCTGGTATGCGCAGGCCAATATGCCGATGCTTACCGTAATGGTGTTCCTGCCGGCCGCGTTCGCATTCGTGTTCCGTGCCGTGGGCATGTACCATACCGAAGACCCGCTCAAGCCGCGCACATCCGTTCAGGCCGCGGCCATCGCCGCACTGTGCTTCATCCCTGTGGTGGCCGCTGAACCGCAGCTGCTGTTCGCGCTGATCGTCGTGTTCCTGATGTTCCTGCTATTCGTGCGTCGCAAGCGCGCCATGCTGTTGCTAATTCCGGTTCCTGCCGCCTTTGCGGTGGCTCCTACGCTCGTCAATGCGGTGCGTTACGCCGATTTGGGCATGTGGCGTCAACTGTTCGGCGACATCACGGTGCCAACGTCATCCGCCAACGGGTCGCCGGCGTCGCTGAGTCTGCTTGAGGCCGCACAGCGTGCGCTGGGATGGCGAATGGGGTCGACTGATTATGCCGATTTGGCGGTCACTGTGCTGTTTGGCGTCATCACGCTGCTTGCTCTTGCTTCGCTGGTGCTGCCGTTCGCGTTGCGGACCTCGCGACTGATGTGGGTGGTAATCGTCTGCGGAGGCGCGCTCGCCCTGGTCTCCAGCCGTGTGGCCATAACCGTGGATGCCGATGGTGTCGTGGCCGGTTCCGCGCAGCCGGGCATCGCGATGATGATATTGGGCTTCCTCGCCTGCGTGTGTCTCGTCGCTGGTGGGGCGGTGAAGCGATTCCAACCGTTGCATGCGTCTGGCAGTGATCCCGCATCGAAAAAGGACCGTCTGCATGTGCTCATCGTGTCTGGCCGTGTGGTGCTTGCTCTGATACTGGTGTGCTGCATTGGCATCCAATGCATGTATGGCATCGAACGTCATAAGGATGCGGGACTGGGCGTGTCTGAAAACGGCCTGCCCATGGTCACCACCGATTATCTGGAGGCCGGTGCCGATCATCGTGTGCTTGCCGTGAGCGCGGAGACCCGCAACATTGTCAACTATGCGGTGATGCGCACCTCGCGCGGCGATTTGATCGACAGCTCTCCGGTCCAGCGGGCGCGCCTGCTGTCCGGCAAGCATGATGCGGTTGACGAACAACTGGCCCAGGCCTGTGCCTCGCTGCTGTCCAATCCCGACGAAGAGGCCATCGCGGCCATCAGCGCGCTTGGATTCGGCGGCATCTACGTGGTTCCCGAGACCGGCGATTCCTTGAACGACATGCCGTATGAACAGTTGAGCGCGAATATCGCCGCATCGAACGGCACCCAGTCCCTGGTCTCCACGGATAGCGGCAGCTACTATCGTCTGACGCTGCGTAGCAGCGCCTCACAGCAGGTGGATACCTCATGGCAGCAACGTGCACAGCATAGTGTCTGGAGGCACGCCTGGCTGATATGCCTAGGTGTGATCACGGCGTTGTACTGCTTGGTCGCCATGCCTCGCAGACGACCGTCCTACGGATTGGAGGAGCAGGCATGAGCAACAAAACTTCTGGTTTCAAACGTGCGATCGGCATCGTGCTCGGTGTGATCACCATGCTGGTGTTGATTGCGCTGTTCGTCGTTCTCGTCATGGCCCCCATCCCCAATATCTGGGTGGATAAGGTGGCCGCTTCCGATAATGCCATCGACCAGACCGTTAGTCCGACCCAGTCCGAAACCTACTGCCCGGCACCTATAGGATTGGCCGATACCGGCACGTACGGCGACAGCGCCTTCCAGGCCACTGTCGGCAATCTGAGCACACAAGCGCGCTATGCGGCGTTCGGCTCCGTCTACAGCGCCACTGTCTCGGCGATCGGGCAAAAGTCCAGTTCAGATGACGTAACTTTGAAAGACGTCGATTCGACCGACGATTCCTCGGTGAAAACCGGTGCTCAGAAGATCAATCAGGGAGCTCGTCTGATCAATACCCGTATGCTGCAGGCCGCAGCTGGCACCGGCACCGTCGGCACCATCGCATCATGGGCCGATGATGGCGATGTGAGAGGCATATCGGCGGCATCCTGCGTATCGACCTCGCTCAGCCAGTCGTTCCTGCTCTCCGACAGCACGACCGGTACCACACAGCAGCTCATCGTCTCGAATCTCTCCACCAAGCCGACCACCGTCGACATTGCCGTCTGGGGTTCCGAGACAGCCGGGAAAATGGCATTGTCCACCCAATCCACGCTGTCTGTGCCAGCCGAGGGGGAGTCCTCGATGGAACTGTCCGCCGCGGTCGATGGGCAGCATGGTCTGTTCGTGACCGTTTCCAGCAAGGAGACTCCTATCGCGTCCGTGGTGCGCACGGTGACCATGGATGGTCTGACACCGAAGGGTTCTGATTTCGCGCTGCCGCTGCCGACCGCATCCAATGCATCGGTGGCGCCGTCCATCACTGCCGGCGATGCGGTCACCGCTTATCTGTTCGCCAAGGCAGACACCAGCACCGGGCTGTCATGGATTACCGCCAAAGGCTTGGTTCCCGCCAAAGATGCCACCGTCACTGCTGATAAAGTGACGGCGATCGACTTGGGAGAAGCTCCTGATGGGGCGTTGGGCGTGATGTCCACCGCAGAGGACGCCGTGTCGTTCTCCGTCAAGGCCACACGCTCCGGTGACTCCGGCCAAGCCGATTTCGCATTGGTCAATGCCGGCGAGCCATCCGAATTCTCGGGGTTGGCCCTTCCCGACGGAGTAAAGGCCTCCATCACGCTGGCCAATACGTCCAATGCGCGCAGGACGGTCACCTTGCGCGCCTACGATGATGCCGGTGCTTCGGTAACCTCCAAGGAAATCACACTGGATGCGAACGCAGCACAAACGATTGAAGCCGGCAATCTTTCCGGCGATCATGGCACCGCGGTCGTGCTGATGTTGGAGGACTCATCCAAGAAAGTGAGCTGGGGAGCGCGGTTCAGTCACGATTCGTTGCAAGACAAGGACATCGCCGGATTGTCCGTCATCGACGCTTCAACGCTGATGCCCGCCACGGTTCATGTCTGGGCTCGGAACGATTCCTCCATCGTCAAGTAGAAGGGTATGCTCGCCGAAGCGTCAGTCTGATGATGTTTCGGCGGCGATATAGCTGCGGGCCGTGCCACTACCTTATTACAAGTGACACGGCCCGCAGTGTTGTCACAGGCCCCAGTCGGGGTCGATTTCCTCGGGCCTGCGCCCATACAATTCCGCTATGCGGGCCACCAGCTCATCCCTGACGGCCAATTGCAGTTCGAGCTTGGTAGGTGCCTCGGTCTGCAACGGCATGCGGTAGAGCACGACTCGTGCGGGAATGCCGTGGCTGGCGGGGAAGCACTGGGACGTCATATTCGGCTCGGTCTGCCAAGGCGTCGGATCCGAAGGCGGCACATCCTCCACCGCGAACTGGAGCGGACGTATCAGTTCCGGCCACGCTTGGCCGAGCCTGCGAACCTGGGCCGCCACCATATCGTCGAACATGCCGGTGCGAGTGCGGTAACGGGGCAGACGGGTGCCGAACATCGGGGTTCGTGTGCCGCGACCGTGGCGGTTGCGGTAGATTCGTGCGTTCCAAGGTGGCTGAAGCATGGTTCCCACCATAGGGCATGGCGGAGGCAACATGCGTTAGGATTGGTTCATTGGCTGTGAACATTCGTCAACGAGGGAGGCACGACAAATGGTGGTACGTTCGTGGTCCGAACTTGATTTCGATAATGTCTGCTCCAACGCCAAGGTGTTCGGTTTCGATTTGGACAACACACTGGCCAGCTCAAAACAGCCGATGAAGCCCGCGATGATCGAACGGTTCTGTGCGTTGCTCGACCATACGGTGGTGGCCCTGATCTCAGGGGGCGGCATGGCGGTGGTCACCTCGCAGGTGCTGGATGTACTCACCCCGAATGCCAGGCGCGGCAATCTGCATGTCATGCCTACCTCCGGCTCCCGGTATTACCGGTGGGATGGCACGCAATGGGCCTTGGTGTATGCGCATGATCTGTCCGAAGCCACCGTGGCCGCTGTCTCGGAAAGTCTTGAGCGACATGCCCGGGAACTGGGATTGTGGGAACAGCAGGTATGGGGGCCTCGAATCGAGAACAGGGGCAGCCAGATCACCTTCTCCGCTCTTGGGCAGTTCGCGCCCGTAGCGGCCAAGCAGGCATGGGATCGCGATAACACGAAGAAACAGGCGCTGGTCGAAGCGGTCAAGGCCGATCTGCCGCATATGCGGGTCAGGGCCGGCGGATACACCAGTGTGGATGTCAGCGAATGCGGCATCGATAAGGCCTATGCCGTGCGCAAGCTGACGCAGACACTTGGCATACGGGCCGATGAAATGGTGTTCGTGGGTGATCGCATGACGCCTACGGGTAATGACTATCCCGCGGTTGAGGCCGGTGCGATCGGTGTTCGTGTGGAGAATCCGCAAGATACGGTACAACTGCTGGATGCACTGCTTGCGCGATTCGATACTCCAGCTCGATAGTGACGCGTTATGGACGGGCCGAGCGTATACAAGTGGTGGCATGCGATGTGGGCACAGGTCTGCAATCTGCTGTTTCCACGCGGCTGCGCTGGGTGTGACGCGCCGGATGAGGTATTGTGTGCGGCATGCTGGGCCCTGTTCGCGCAATGCCGGGAACGGGATGCAGACAGTGGTGGCGGAGCCGTATATGGTCCGCATCGATTTATCAGGGAGCGGTACGTCGTGCCATTCTCGACTGGAAGGACCACGACGATACCGAGCTTGACGGCCCGTTCGGCCGCATCATGGTGTCGCTGCTGAACAAGACGCCAATACCATCATCATGCTTGGGTCATCGCGTATTGGTGGTTCCGGTGCCATCATCGCTGGCGTCAATGCGCCGAAGAGGACGTGCCCATACGGCACCGTTGGCCAAATCGGTGGCAGGGGCATTGCGTGGGTGCGGCGTCGATGCGCGACCATGCAATGCCCTGAGCTCCTCCACCAAGGCACGCTCCGTGCAGCAGGTCTCTTCGGCACAGCGTGCCCGTCGTATCACCGGTCATGTCAGGGTGAAGCGTGATCTCATCGGCCATGGCGACGCGGTGCTTCTCGTTGATGACATCGTCACCACAGGTGCCACCGTGCGGCAATGCGTTCAGGCGTTTCAGCAGGCCGGCACCAAGGTGGTGGGCGTGCTGGTATTGGCGGATGCCGTGGTGCGACGGTCCGATGACGATATCAACGGGTGAATGACATCGGTTACGATGCCCCAGATAGCAGGCGAAGCGCCGTTGCTCGGCATGTAATCGGGGTATCGCGGATTCTCGGCGTGCAATATGGTGATGCCGGCCCGTGAAACCAGCCGCTTGATGGCGATTTCGTCGTCCATGACAGCCGCAACCACATCTCCGGGGACTGGTGTTAACGAACGATCGACAATCAGCAGATCGCCGTTGTGAATACCGGCATTGATCATGGAATCGCCGGCCATCTGCATAACAAACAGCGTGGCCTCGTGCGCCATGGCCTGTGACTCGGATTGCTGTGTCATGCTGCGCCTCCCACCCTGTATTCGAACATCTGTTCGAATACAGTATACGGTAGGACGTCGGACAATATCAGCGTTCGGCGATGTGATATTTAGGCAGGATGATTTCGAAATCGGCACCTCGCGTGTCGTCGACCACTTTGACGGTGCCACCGTGCAATTGGGCCGCCCAGCGCGCGATGGACAGGCCAAGACCGGTGCCGCCCGACTCGGTGCCGGGACCCGTCTTGCCTTTGACAAAGCGCCGGAAGATGTCCAAACGGTCGGAAGGCGCAATCTGGGAGCCGAAATTCACCACATTGGTCACGATGGTGCCTTGGTTTTCGTCCTCGTGGGCGTCGACCAGCACGGTGGTGCCGTCGGCCGAATGTTTCAGCGCGTTGGCGATGATGTTGGTGAATAGCTGGCGCAGGCGGTCCTGATCGCCTTCCATCGTGATGTCGGCCGGCACGGTGACGCGGATGTCGTGGGCGTGGCCACCATCGGCGATTTCCAACGGCTCGATGGTCTCGTCAAGAAAGTCGGCGAAGTTGAACTTTTCGATATTCAGACTCGCCGCACCGGCCTCCATACGGCTCAGGTCCAGTAGGAAGGCGATGAGATCGGAGAGACGCTGCGTTTGGGTGAGGATGCTCTCCAGATTGGTGGGAGTGGGCTCGGTGACGCCGTCGGCCATGTTCTCGACCATCGCCTGCAAAGCGGAAACGGGCGTGCGCAGCTCATGGCTCACATTGGCGATCATGTCGCGGCGCATTTTATCGGCATGCTCGAGTTCGCCGGCCATCTCGTTGAACGAGCGAGCCAGCTTGCGACCTCGTCATGACGATCCTGATCGATATCCACGCGGACCGTGTAATCGCCATCCGCCATGGCTTCGGCCACATCGCGCATCTGGCGTAGGGGAGCGGTGATGCCGCGAGAGAAGAAATAGGTGATGCCCAAGGCCACCACCAAAGTCAGCGGCATGGCGATCCAACCGGACCAGCCGAATTTCAGGAGGAACCAGCACATGGCAAACGCGATGGCAGTGGCGATAACGATCAGTGCGCTGAGTTCCAGCTTCAGAGATGAGAACAAATCAACCGGCTTGACGCGAGGTTTCATCGCATCAAGCGGGATTGCTGTTGTTTTTTGGATGCCATCACGCGGTCGGCGGCTCGAAAGCGTAGCCCACGCCATGCACGGTGCGGATGGTATCGGCACCGAGCTTATGGCGCAGCGCCTTGACGTGGCTGTCGACGGTGCGGGTGCCGGATGCGTCGACCCAGTCCCAGACCTCTTCGAGCAGCTTTTCGCGGGTGAGCACCGACTTCGGGCGGCGGGCCAGCGTGGCCAGCAGATCGAACTCGGTGGGGGTCAGATGCACCTGTTCGCCGTTCACGGTGACGATGCGCTGGGCCGGGTCGATGACCATCGAACCGAAGTCGAGCAGCTTCTCGTTCTCCGAGTTCTTGGCGATGACCTTCGCACGCTCCACGCGGCGCAGCAGCGCCTTGCAGCGGGCGATAAGCTCGCGCATGGAGAACGGCTTGGTCATGTAATCATCGGCACCCGCTCCCAGACCGATGACCTTGTCGGCCTCGTCATCACGTGCGGTGAGGATCAGCACCGGCACCGGACGTTCGGCGACGATGCGTTTGGTGGCCTCTAGACCATCCATAACCGGCAGCATGATGTCCATGATCACCAGATCGGGGCGTAGCTGGGACGCGGCCTGGACGGCGGAAGCGCCGTCCCCGGCCACGCGAGCGTCCATCCTTCAGCGGTGATGCGCTGGGCGATGGCCGTGGCGAGCGTGGGCTCGTCCTCGACCACCAGCACCGTGCGCGGTGTCGTATTCTGACGCGCTGTGGTATTGAGCATAAATAAACCGGTTACCTTTCAGCCTGTTGACCAGTTCAGTCTTCCGGCTTCAAGAATACAACTCCCAGAGCCGGAACGGTGATCTTCGCCGAGAACGGACGTGAATGATATTCGCCCTCGACCGCTTCGAAGGTGCCGTTGTGGATGTCGGAGCCGCCGTACTTGGCGTCATCGGTGGTGAACACTTCGGTCCACTTGCCGCCGGTGGGCAGCGCCACCTGGTAATCGGACCAGGCCTCACCGGAGAAGTTGACCACCACAGCCAAGGTCTCGCCCTTGGTACCGATGCGCAGGAAGCTCAGCGTGTTGTGGTCGGCATCGTCGCTGGTCAGCCACTGGAAGCCGGCCGGGTCGAAGTCCTGGCTCCATAGTGCCGGATGCGCCTTGTAGAAGGCGTTAAGGTCGGCGACCATGGTCTGGACCTGACGGTGCTCCTGCCAGTTCAGGCAATCCCAATCGATGGAGGCGTCGTGATCCCACTCGCCCCACTGGGCCAGCTCGTTGCCCATGAAGGAGAGCTTCTTGCCTGGGTGAGCCCACTGATAGGCGAACATCGAACGCACGCCGGCCAGCTTCTGCCAGTCATCGCCCGGCATCTTGCCGTACAGGGAACCCTTGCCGTACACGACTTCGTCGTGGCTGATGGGCAATACGTAGTGTTCGGAGTAGGCGTACACCATGGAGAAGGTGATCTCGTTGTGGTGCCACTTGCGGTTGATGGGCTCCTCGTGCAGATACTCGAGGGTGTCGTGCATCCAGCCCATGTTCCACTTCATGCCGAAGCCGATGCCGCCGGCGGAAGTGGGGGCGGTGATGCCCGGCCATGCGGTGGACTCCTCGGCGATCACCATGACGCCGGGGTTGTTCTTGTACGCGGTGGCGGTGGCCTCCTTGAGGAAGTCGATGGCCTCCAGGTTCTCGCGTCCGCCGTAGATGTTCGGGCGCCAATGGCCGGGTTCGCGGCTGTAGTCGAGGTAGAGCATGGAGCTGACGGCATCCACGCGCAGTGCATCGACGTGCAGGTCCTCAAGCCAGAACAGGGCGTTGGCCACCAGGAAGTTGCGTACTTCGCGGCGTCCGAAGTTGAACACATAGGTGCCCCATTCAGGGTGTTCGCCGCGCAGCGGGTCCGGGTCCTCGTACAGCGGGGTGCCGTCGAAGCGGCCGAGCGCGAAGGCATCCTTCGGGAAGTGGGCGGGCACCCAGTCCATGATCACGCCGATGCCGGCCTGATGGAACTGGTCGACCAGGTAACGGAAGTCGTCGGGGGAACCGAGACGGGAGTCGACCGCATAGTAGCCGGTGACCTGATAGCCCCAGGAGCCGGAGAACGGGTGCTGGGCCAGTGGCATGAACTCCACGTGGGTGAAGCCTTCCTGCTTGACGTAGTCCACGAGCTGCTTGGCCAGGTCGCGGTAGGTCAGTCCCTGCCTCCAGCTGCCGGCGTGCACCTCATAGATGGAGACCGGGCCATCATGCGGGTTGGTGGTGCGGCGGTGCTGCATCCAGGCGTCATCGTTCCACTTGTAGGTGGATTCGGTGACGATGGAGGCGGTGTTCGGCGGAACTTCGTGCTGACGCTCCATCGGGTCAGCCTTCATCTCCCACGTGTAATTGGCGTTCAGGATCTGGAACTTGTAGGTCTCGCCCGCGCCGATTCCGGGGATGAAGATCTCCCACACGCCGGAGGAGCCGAGCTCGCGCATGGCATGACGGCGGCCATCCCAAGCGTTGAAGTTACCGACTACGCGCACAGCATGGGCGTTCGGGGCCCACACGGAGAATGCGGTGCCTACCACCTGTTCGCCGGGCGTGCCGTCTGCGCCGCCCATCGGATCGTCATAGCGCAGCACATGCGCGCCAAGCGTCTCCCAGAGCTTCTCGTGACGGCCCTCGCCGAACAGATAGGTGTCCATGTCACCGACTGTGGGCATATAGCGATATGGGTCGTCCTCAATGAGCACTGCGCCGCTTTCCCACTCGGTCCTGACACGGTAGTCGGGAATCGTGGGCTGCTTCTTAGTGCCGGAAGCCGGCACGGTAACCACGAACACGCCGTTGTATTCGTGGGTCATCGGGTATTCGCCATCCTGGGTGAGGATGGTCACGGACTTGGCAAGCGGACGCAGCACGCGGATTGTGGCGGTGTCGGCATGCTTGCCGATGCCGAGATGCCCGCCGAGAACTCCGTGGGGGTTGTAGAATTCAGCATTGCTCGTCGCATCGAGGTCGCCTTGGGCGACAGGCACGGTGACGGTATCTTCCTTGATCTTCGTTTCTTCAGCCATGTCCCAAAGTCTACGTGCGTTGAAGTCGAAAACGCTACATTGGCGCGTCGAAAATGGCGAATTCTTGCCCTTTTCGTTGTGTTTCCGTGGTTGTGAGCGCTCTCATAGGGGTGGTCCAGACCGCATGGCATAATTATTCGAGTTTTCGTGTGTAAGCCGTCAGTTCTCGGAGGGTACATGTCTTACAAAGTCGGCGATATGGTCGTCTATCCGCGTCATGGTGCAGCGAAGGTGGAGGCCATTACCGAGCGGACGGTCAAGGGAGTGACGCGCGAATATCTGCAGTTGTCCGTACTCTCTTCCGATGGTTTGGTCATCAACGTTCCCGTGGACAATGCCAAGAAGGTCGGTGTGCGTGACATCGTCTCCGCATCCGAAGTGGCCAAGGTGTTCGGCATCCTGCGGACCCCGATCATCGAGAAAGAGATGAACTGGTCTCGCCGTTACAAGCTGAACGTCGAAAAGATCGCCACCGGCGATGTCAACAAGATCGCCGAAGTGGTTCGCGATCTCGCCCAGCGCGATGTCGACGAGCACGGCCTGTCCGCGGGCGAGAAGCGCATGCTCACCAAGGCCCGTGCCATTCTGACTTCTGAGATCGCCTTGTCCGAGAAGATCGACGAGGCGGAAGCCCAGCGTCTGCTCGACGTGAATCTGGGCTACGAGCCCGCTCAGCCCGGTGACGACAAGCATCACACCGCCGAGCCCGAAGAGGCCGCGGCCGATACTTTGGCTCGTGTTGAAGCCGAGAAGAAGTCCAAGAAGAAGTGATTTGATTGTTTTGAGGCCCCGGTCGTGTCCTTATGCGATGCGCCGGGGCTTCGTGATTCATAATCGTTTGCTGCCGTTCGTCTGGGCAACGCCATCGAAGGGGACTGCATGGGGTCTGTAGGAGTGCTGATAGGGCAAGGTTTTGACGCTCACCGTTTTGCGCCTGCTGGCTCAGGCCGTGAACTGTGGATTGCCGGGCTCTACTGGCCGGTGCCTGATTCATGCAGCGAGGCCGATGCCGCCAAATACGAGGGGATCGAAGGCGATTCCGATGGCGATGTGGCCGCGCACGCTCTGATTGACGCGTTGCTTGCCGCCGCCCGATTGGGAGACATTGGTTCACTGTTCGGTGTCGGTGCGGACGCGCATGGTGCCGGAATGCATGGCATCGATATGTTGCAAGAAGTTGTGGCGCATCTGGCATCCAACGGGTATACGCCGGCATCGGCCTCGGTGGCGATCATCGGCAACCGCCCGAAAATCGGCACACGCCGTGCTGAAGCCGAAGCCGCCCTGTCTGCGGCGGTTGGTTGCCCGGTATCGGTTACCGCCACCACCACCGACCATATGGGATTCACTGGCCGCGGCGAAGGCATCGCCGCCATCGCCAATGCCTTGGTGGAGAAGATATAACAAAGCCCCCGCTATGAATTCGCCAGCGGGGGCAAGAAAAAATGGATGAGATTACTTCCGCATCGTCTCCACGGCTTTGGCGATAGCCCAGAACAGGGTGGAAAGCGTCACGATGATGAAGCTCGGGGGAGCGGGGAACATCGCCGACAGCACGAGTCCGGCCCAAATCGACACCAAGCACAGCACGCTGGCGATCACCATTGCCTTGAATGGGGAGCCGGCCAGAATATTGGCGGTGGCCGCGGGCGTAATCACCAGTGCGAAAATCAGCAAGGTGCCCACTGCCGGCACGGCGATGGTGATCACACCGGCCATAATCGCCATAAACGCCACGTTCATCAGCCCGATCGGCACACCCTTGGCCTGTGCCACCTGCTCATCCAGCGAGCTGAACAGCAGCGGGCGGTAGATGATGGCCAACAATGCCAGCAGCAGTACGTCGAACACGGCGAAGCCGATGATCTGGCCGGTGGTGATGGTCAGGATCGAGCCGAAGAGGATCGACTGCATCTGCTGGGAGGCGGAACTCGACAATCGCGCGAAGAACAGACCCAAGCCGGTGGCAAAGGCCAGCACGGTGCCGGTGGCGATTTCACGCTCGGAAACGCGCTTGCCCAAAGCACCGATCACCAGTGCGCCGCCCAGTGCGAACACGCCCATGCCCAGTGACACGGGCAGGCCGAGCAACACCGCGCCGGTCGCGCCCGGCAGACCGATATGGGCCAGCGCATGGGCCGCGAAGGTGGAACGACGGGCGATGGTGAAGTATCCCATGACACCGGCGGCTAGGGCAATGCACAGGCCGGCGATGAAGGCGTTGGTCATGAATGGAGCGGACAGTGTATCCAGCCATTCGGGATCATACGAAAAGTTGATGGTGCTCATGTCTCTGTATTTTCTCCATGCCTGAGCTGCAGTCCGTTGATGGGCTGTGGGTCGGCTCGCTTGATGTTATCGATTCTCGGCGCTGATGGCGGCACTGCCATTGGTGGCATTGCCGTGCTCGTGATGGTGCAATTGCGCCACTTCGGCTGCCGTGTGCATATCCTGCGGCTGGTCCTGGAGCTCATCCGGCGTCGGGGTCACGAACATGTCTCCCTGCGGAGTGGTGACCACCTGCACCTGTGTGCCGTAGAGGTGGGTGAGTAGGTCGGAGTCGAGCACTTTGTGCATATCGGCGTAGTGCGGGTGACCGTCGAGCAAGTAGACGGCACCGGTCAGAATCGGCAAGAGCATATTGAGATCGTGCGCAACCACCTGGATGGTCATGTTCAGTTCGCGGTTCAGCTTGGCCAGCACGTGTACGGTGGCGCGCTGACTGGCCAGATCGAGGTTGGCCAACGGCTCGTCAAGCATCAGCAGTTGTGGGTCGCACACCAACGCCTGGGCGATGGCCACACGCTGGCGCAAACCGCCGGACAGTTCGGACAGACGGTACCGCGCCTTGTCGGCGATGCCGGTGAACTCCATCGCCTCGAGCGCTTTGGCTTTCTGGGCCTTGGTGATGGGGTGGATGCCGAATCGGGTGCCGGTCAGGCCCAGCAACACGGATTGTTCGGCGGTGAGATTGGAATCGACATTCGCCACATAGCTCTGCGGCACATATCCGATGCGTTTGTTCATCTCGCCTGCGGGCTTGCCCAGCACGGTCAGGCTGCCATGGCAGAGCGGCAAAAGGCCCAGCTCGGCCCTCATCATCGTGGTTTTGCCGGTGCCGTTGGTGCCGACGATGGCCGTGACCGAACCGGTGGGAATGGCGAAGGTGCCATGCTGCCAGATGATATGGTCGCCACGCTTGATGGCGGCATCGCTGAACACGATGCAATCGGAAGTTTCACTCATAACGCCCGATTGTGGCAAACGATGCTGACAATCGTTCTCAATATCGTGTACGGATGGTGATAACCAAAGAGAAGGGTTGTGCGGCCATCTCGACAATGGTCGCACAACCCTTCTCATGCAAGGCGTCTATTGGCATTGGCGCGAATCCGATGCCGGTGTCCTTTGCTCCTAACTATTTGCCGGAGTCGGTCTGGTCGTTGCCGGAGGCATCGCCGGGATCGCCATTGGCGGCATCGGCCTTTGCCGAATCCTGAGATGAGTCACTGGATGCGGCCGCCTTGCACTGACGGATGTACTTGGGGTCCGTGCTGGAACCGGTGCTGGCCTTGGAGTCTTGCGCATTGGCATCATCCGTGGCGGAGCCTTCGGCGCTGGAATCATCGGAATTCGCGTTGCTGTCCGCGGTATCGCCGTCCGTGGCGTCTTCGCAGCCATAGCTTGGATCCACCGCGTCGATGATGGTGTTGATGAGCTGGTTGATCCAGGCGTTCAGCGTGTCGGCGTCCTTGGGCATTTGTTCGGAGACGTCGACTACCGGCACATCGGCGCGACCGGCAGCGCCAGTGATCATATTGGTCGCGTCACTGGCTTCCTGCGTGTTGTTGACCAGCACATCCACGCCCTTGTCTTCGATGAGTTTCTGGAAAGACTGCAGGTCCGCGGGTGCCGGTTCGCCGCCGGAAGCGGTCGATTGCGTATACCCCTTGGGCGTCTGATCTTTGAACCCAAGATCGGCCATCAGATAATAGACCACGGGTTCGGTGGCTGCATAGGTGAGGTTGGAGTGGGACTTGGTGAACTCGGACGCCCATGTTTCCAACGATTTCTCGTCCGCCTGCCATGCCTTGAGCCGCTTCTGGAAGGCTTTCTTCTTGCTGGGGAGTGCCTTTATATATGCATCGGTGATGGCCGTGGCCATGCTGGATCGAGCGTCTTTGGAGAACCACAGATGCGGGTTATCGCCCTCGACGGCACCCATGACGGAAGCGGCGGATACGATATTCGTGGTCTTGGTCATCGATTTGGTGGCCCAGGAATCGTAGCCCGCACCGTTGGCCACGATGATTTGGGCCTTGGACAGCTTGGCGACATCCGAGGTCTTTGGCTCGAAATCGTGGGCATCCACATTGGTGGAGTTCACGATGGACGTGACTTCCACATCATCGCCGCCCAGCTCGGCGGCCAGCGAGCCCCATTGATTGAGGGAGGCCACCACATTGATCGGCCCGGTCGGTGCGGGAACGCTGGTCTTGTTGTCCGGCTCGGTTTCAGCGGGGGAGGTGGCTGCGCATGCGGTGGTCGCGAACAACAGGACGGCGCTCAGGCCGGCTGCGGCGAGTCGCGTAAGTCGTGTGATTTGAGTCCCCATGGCACGCCTTCTTCGTGAGAGCGAACGATATATAATCCTGACTTGTTCCAACGATAGCCTATCGTTTCGATAGAATGCACCGAAACTACAGGGGAGGGCGTTGATGTCCACAAAAATCGACGGTAAGCAGATTGCGGCCGAAATCAAGACCAACCTTGCCGAGCGAGTGAACAAGCTCAAGGCGCAGGGCATCCAACCGGGGCTGGGCACGCTGCTGGTGGGCGAGGACCCCGGGTCGATGAAGTACGTGGCCGGCAAGCACGCCGATTGCCAGGAAGTGGGCATTACCTCAGTCAAGAAGGAACTGCCGGCGGACGCCAGCTTCGACGACATCGCCGCTGCCGTACGCGAACTCAACGAAGATCCGGCTTGCACCGGGTTCATCGTCCAGCTGCCGTTGCCCAAGGGCATCAACGAGAACGCGATCATCGACATGATCGACCCGGCCAAGGATGCCGACGGCATGCACCCGTACAACCTCGGCGAACTGGTGCTGCATGTGCGCGGCGACATTTCGACGCCGCTGCCTTGCACTCCGCGCGGTGTGCTCGAGCTACTCGACGCCTATGACATTGATCTGAACGGCAAGGAAGTGTGCGTGCTTGGCCGCGGCATCACCATTGGCCGCACGATTGGCCTAATGCTCACGCGCAACGCCGTCAACGCCACCGTCACCCTGTGCCACACCGGTACCCGGGATGTGGCCGACCACATGCGCCGCGCCGACGTGATCGTTGCCGCAATGGGTTCGGCCGGATTCGTGACGCCCGACAAATCAAGGACGGCGCCGTGCTGGTCGACGTGGGCGTCAGCCGCGTCTACGACGAAGAAGCCGGTCGCTACCGCATCAAGGGCGACGTGGACAAGGCCTGCTACGACAAGGCCTCCGCCTACACCCCCAACCCCGGAGGCGTGGGCCCCATGACCCGAGCCATGCTCCTAGCCAACGTCGTGGAAATGGCCGAACGACACGCCTAGAGTTTCCTAGGAAATTTGGGCAGAGTTGCTTGTATTGTGAGTATCTGTATGCCTGTAGGGTGTGCGTATAACTGAATATCGAGAAATTATCCATCCACTATTAGAAACCATATATTTACATGGCAGAGAACAACACTGAAGTCACCAAGGTTGCCATCAACGACATCGGCACCGAAGAGGACTTCATCAAGGCAGTCGATTCCACCATCAAGAACTTCGATGATGGTGATCTGGTTGAGGGCACCGTCGTCAAGATCGATCACGACGAAGTCCTCCTGGACATCGGCTACAAGACCGAGGGTGTCATCCCCTCCCGCGAGCTTTCCATCAAGAAGGACGTTGATCCTGACGAAGTCGTCGAGGTCGGCGACACCATCGAGGCCCTTGTCGTCACCAAGGAAGACAAGGAAGGCCGTCTGATTCTGTCCAAGAAGCGTGCCCAGTACGAGCGCGCCTGGGGCGACATCGAGAAGATCAAGGAAGCTGACGGCGTCGTTGAGGGCACCGTCATCGAAGCCGTCAAGGGCGGCCTCATCGTCGACATCGGTCTGCGTGGCTTCCTGCCTGCCTCCCTCGTTGAGATGCGTCGCGTCCGCGACCTCTCCCCGTACATCGGCCAGAAGATCAAGGCCAAGATCCTTGAGCTCGACAAGAACCGCAACAACGTGGTCCTGTCCCGTCGCCAGTACCTCGAGGAGACCCAGTCCGAGGTCCGCGAGACCTTCCTGTCCCAGCTCAAGAAGGGCCAGATCCGTGAGGGCGTGGTGTCCTCCATCGTTAACTTCGGCGCTTTCGTCGATCTCGGCGGTGTTGACGGCCTGATCCACGTTTCCGAGCTGTCCTGGAAGCACATCGACCACCCGTCTGAGGTCGTCAAGGTCGGCGACAAGGTCACCGTCGAGGTGCTCGACGTCGATCTCGACCGTGAGCGTATCTCCCTGTCCCTGAAGGCGACTCAGGAGGATCCGTGGCAGCGCTTCGCTCGCACCCACGTTCCCGGCCAGATCGTCAAGGGCAAGGTCACCAAGATCGTCCAGTTCGGTGTCTTCATCTCCGTCGAGGACGGCATCGAGGGCCTGGTGCACATCTCCGAGCTCGCCAACCGTCACGTCGAGAACCCGGAGACCGTGGTCAAGCCGGGCGAGACCGTGTTCGTCAAGGTGATCGACGTCGACCTCGATCGTCGCCGCATCTCCCTGTCCCTCAAGCAGGCCAACGACTCCGTTGACCCGGCTTCCGAGGACTTCGATCCGGCCATCTACGGCATGCCGGCCGAGTACGACGAGCAGGGCAACTACAAGTACCCCGAAGGCTTCGACCCGAACACCAACGAGTGGATCGCTGGTTACGAGAAGCAGCGCGAGGAGTGGGAGTCTCAGTACGCCGCCGCTCACGAGCTGTGGGAGGAGCACAAGGAGTTCGTGGCCAAGGAGCTGGAGAACGCTGCCGAATCCGCAGCCGCCGACGGCCAGGGCCCGAAGGAAGAGAAGCCGGTCGAGGAGACCTCCAACTACTCTTCCGCTGCTCCGGCTACCGGTACCCTCGCCGACTCCGATCAGCTCGCCGCCCTGCGCGACCAGCTGCTCGGCAAGTGAGTTTGCCGCGAAGCTAGCGCTTAGCGTGTAAAGAAACCCGGTCCGATTGGGCCGGGTTCTTGTGTGTTTTGGAGTTATCCGCCAATGACTCCCCTCAGTCTCGCTACGCGAGCCGGCTCCCCTCCCTGAGGGGAGCTGTCGGCGATAGCCGGCCGAGGGGAGCGCCAGCTATCATGGGCACCATGATGCGAATAGGACTGACCGGCGGCATCGCCGCGGGCAAAAGTACGGTGGCGGCGCAACTCAAGCAACTCGGCGCGTTGCATATCGACTACGATGCGCTGGCGCATCAGATCGTCGAACCCGGGGGAGTGGCGCTGCCACAGATCGTCGCCGAGTTCGGTCCTGATGCATTGCTCGCCGATGGCACTATGAACCGGCCATGGATTGCCGATCATGTCTTCGGCGCGAACGCCGCGCCGGGCGCACGTGAACGGCTCGACGCCATCGAGCACCCATTGATCTATGCCGAGGCGGCGCGACTGGAGCATGAGCACCCCGAGGCAGCCATCATCATTCACGACATTCCACTGCTCGCCGAGGTCATTGACGATATTCCATTCGCCTTTGACCATATCGTCACGGTCGAAGCTCCCGTGTGCATGCGGCTCGACCGTATGGTCGAGGAACGCGGCATGAGCCTGGAACAGGCCGAGGCCCGCATCCGCCACCAATCCAGTGAGGAGGAGCGGCGGGCCATAGCCGATATCGTCATCGACTCCACCCATCCATTGCCCGAGATGCTGGCCCAAGTGGGTGAGATATACGCAGGATGGTGCGCAGGTCGCTAAGATGAGGCCCTATGGGATTCAATATCGAGCGCGCGGACAAGCCTTTCGTCGTCAAATCGCCATATAAGCCATCCGGCGACCAGCCGCAGGCCATCGCCGAACTGGCCGAACGCATCGAAAACGGCGAGAATGATGTGGTTCTTATGGGTGCCACCGGTACCGGCAAAACCGCAACCACCGCCTGGCTGATCGAAAAGCTGCAGCGACCGACCCTGATTATCGAGCCCAACAAGACGCTCGCTGCGCAGCTATGCGCCGAATTCCGCGAACTCATGCCGGACAACGCCGTGAGCTACTTCGTGAGCTACTACGACTACTACCAGCCCGAGGCATACATCCCGCAGACCGACACCTATATCGAAAAGGACTCCAACATCAACGACGATGTGGAGCGCCTGCGCCACCAAGCCACCGCAAACCTGCTGACCCGCCGCGACTGCGTGGTTGTGGCCACCGTCTCCTGCATCTACGGCTTGGGCACGCCGGAAGAATACGCCGGTCGCATGCTCTTCCTCAAAGTCGGGCAGGAAATCAACCGCGACGACCTGCTGCGCCAATTCGTGGCCATGCAGTACAAGCGCAACGACATCGCCTTCACGCGCGGCACCTTCCGCGTGCGCGGCGATACGGTCGAAATCATCCCGGTCTACGAGGAACTGGCCGTGCGCATCGAATTCTTCGGCGACGAGATCGACCGCATCTCCACGCTGCACCCGCTGACCGGCGACGAGATCGACGAGGAAAACGAAGTCCACATCTTCCCGGCCTCCCATTATGTGGCCGGCCCCGAACGCATGGAACGGGCGCTCAAAACCATTCGCGAGGAACTCGACGAACGCCTGGCAGAACTGCGCAAACAAGGCAAGGAGCTGGAAGCGCAGCGCCTCAACATGCGCACCACCTACGATCTGGAAATGCTCACCCAAGTTGGCGTGTGCTCAGGCGTCGAAAACTATTCGCGCCACTTCGACGGCCGCGCCGCTGGCACCCCGCCGCACACGCTGCTCGACTTCTTCCCTGACGACTTCCTGCTGGTCATCGACGAATCACACGTCACTGTGCCGCAGATCGGTGCCATGTACGAGGGCGATGCCTCCCGCAAGCGCACGCTGGTCGAACACGGCTTCCGCCTGCCCTCCGCGATGGACAACCGACCACTCAAATGGCCGGAATTCCTGCAGCGCGTCGGCCAGACCGTGTACCTGTCCGCCACGCCAGGCGACTATGAGATGGGACTGTCCGATGGGGTGGTCGAACAGATTATCCGCCCAACCGGTCTGCTGGACCCGAAGATCGACGTACGCCCGGTCAAGGGGCAGATCGACGATCTGCTCGCCGAGATCAAGGCCCGTGTGGCCAAGAACGAGCGCGCGCTGGTCACCACTCTGACCAAGAAGATGGCCGAGGACTTGACCGACTATCTGCTGGAACGCGGCATCAAGGTCGAATACCTGCATTCTGATGTGGATACGTTGCGCCGCGTCGAACTGCTGCGCATGTTGCGCGAAGGCAAGATCGATGTGATTGTCGGTATCAACCTGCTGCGTGAGGGCCTCGATTTGCCGGAAGTATCGCTGGTGGCGATTCTTGACGCCGACAAGGAAGGATTCCTGCGCTCCTATCGTTCGCTCATCCAGACCATCGGCCGTGCGGCCCGAAACGTGTCCGGCACGGTGATCATGTACGCCGACGAGACCACCGAAGCCATGCGGCAAGCCATCGACGAGACTGACCGTCGCCGCGCCAAGCAGATCGCCTACAACCAGGAGCATGGCATCGATCCCAAGCCCCTGATCAAGAAGATCAGCGACGTCAACGACATGCTCGCCAAGGAGGATGTGGACACCCAGACCTTGCTTGAAGGTGGCTACCGCAACGCGGGCAAGGCCGGCAACACGCACCTGGGCGTGCCGGTACTCGATCCCAACGAGGCAGACAAACGCCACGAGGAGATCCTGAAGGCCGGCCTGCCCGCGCAGGACCTCGCCGACCTGATTCGCCAACTGAGCGAACAGATGCACACCGCCGCCGAACAACTCCAGTTCGAACTCGCGGCCCGTCTGCGCGACGAGATCCGAGACCTCAAAAAAGAACTCCGTCAAATGACGGAAGCCAACAAGTAACCAAATTCCCATACCCGAGGCGGGCAGTCAGGGGATGCGTTGTTCGACCGTAAAGACTTGGCCTGAGCGGCCCGGAGCGTGTCGAACAACACATCCCCTGACTGCCTGGCGATCAGCGCTACCGGAACGGCCCCCAAAACCGTCACATACATAAGTTAGTGTAGGGAATCATGGCAGAAACCCCACTCGCATTTGAAATCATCACCTTCGTGGTGCTCGCGTTGTTCTTTATCGTCGACCTGTTCGTCATCGGACGCCGACCGCATGTGCCCTCCACCAAGGAATGCGTGCAGCATATCGCCTTCTTCGTGGTTATGGCGCTGATCTTCGGCGGATGCATCTGGTTCTTCGCCGGCTCCAAGCCCGCCATCGAGTTCTATTCCGGCTGGCTCACCGAATACTCGTTGTCCATCGACAACCTATTCGTGTTCGTCATTATCATGTCGAACTTCGCGGTGCCCAAGCAGATTCAGAAGTATGTGCTGTCCATCGGCATCACCATTGCTTTGATTTTCCGTGGCATTTTCATTCTGATCGGCGCGGCCCTGATCTCCCGCTTCACGTGGGTGTTCTTCCTGTTCGGTGCCTTCCTGATCTACACCGCCGTCAAACTGGTGCTCGGCGGCGATGAAGATGAGGAATATCACGAGAACGGCATCATCCGTAATCTGCGCAAGATCATCAAGATTACCGACGACTACGACGGCGAGAAGCTGCGCACCACCAAGAACGGCGTGCGTTACTGGACCCCGATGCTCATCGTGTTCCTGACCATCGGCACCACCGACGTCATGTTCGCTTTCGACTCGATTCCCGCGATCTTCGGCCTGACCAAGGATCCGTTCCTGGTGTTCACCTCCAACGTGTTCGCACTGCTCGGCCTGCAGCAGCTGTACTTCCTGCTGGGTGCTCTGCTCGACAAGCTCGTCTACCTGCCTGCCGGCCTGTCCGTGGTGCTGGGCTTCATCGGCGTCAAGCTCATCATGGAGGCCCTGCACGGCAATACCTTGCCGTTCATCAACGGCGGCGAAGGCGTCCATTGGGTGCCGGAGGTGCCCACATGGCTGTCGCTGGCTGTGATTGTGCTCGCAATTGGCGGCGCATCCGTGGCTTCCGTGATCAAGATGAAGAGCATGGAAAGCGCTGAAAAGGCCTGAAATCGTTAGAGAATACAACCCTTAAACCCAGTCAACACAACAATGTGAGCGCTCACAACACACCGTGAAGAAAACTTGTCATGAGTCGGCTCGCGCTAGTAGACTGGGTTTCGGCAAATGGGGCAATCGCGCCTCGAACCAAATTGAACAAGAATAGGCAGGCATTCATGCGTAAAGCCAAGATCGTAGACACCATCGGTCCTTCCACCGAGGATTACGACAACCTCCTGAAGCTCGTTGAAGCTGGTATGGACGTTGCTCGTCTGAACCGCTCCCACGGCACCCCCGAGGATCACCTCAAGGTCTACAACAACGTGCGCAAGGCCAGCGAAGCCACTGGTCGCAACGTTGCCGCGCTCGTTGATTTGCAGGGCCCGAAGATTCGCTGCGGTTGGTTCAAGAAGAACGCCGATGGCGAAGACAAGGTTCAGCTGCAGCTCGGCCAGGAATTCGTCATCACCACTGATGACGTCGAGGGCGACGAGCACATCACCTCCACCACCTTCAAGGGCCTGCCGGGCGATTGCCACCCGGGCGACCCGATCCTGATCGATGACGGCAAGGTCCGTCTTGAGGTCACCAAGGTCGAGGGCAACAACGTGTACACCAAGGTCGTCGTGGCCGGTCCTGTGTCCTCCCACAAGGGCATCAACCTGCCGGGCGTCGCCGTCTCCCTGCCGGCTCTGACCGAGAAGGATGAGGCCGACCTGCGTTGGGCCATCCGCACCGGTGCCGACATCATCGCCATGTCCTTCGTGCGTTTCGCCACCGACATCGACCGCGCCCACGAGATCATGGACGAGGAAGGCCGTCGCATCCCGATCATTGCCAAGATCGAGAAGCCGCAGGCTCTGGAGAACCTCGAAGAGATCGTCAAGACCTTCGACGGCGTCATGGCCGCCCGTGGCGACATGGCCGTTGAGTGCCCGCTGGAAGAGGTCCCGCTGGCCACTAAGCGCATCATCGAGCTGGCTCGCCAGTACGCCAAGCCGGTCATCGTGGCTACCGAAGTCCTCGGCTCCATGGTGAACTCCCCGGTTCCGACTCGTGCAGAGGCTTCCGACTGCGCCAACGCCATCCTCGACGGCTCCGACGCCACCATGACCTCCAACGAGACCGCCGTTGGTAAGTACCCGGATGTGACCGTGGCCACCATGGCCCGTATCTCCGGCTACGCCACCGACCACGGCTTCGACCGTATCCCGGAGCTCAAGAACCTTGACATGTCCTCCACCGGCGCTGTCTCCTCCGCCGCTGTGGACCTGGCCGACAAGCTCAACGCCAAGGCCATCGTTGCTTACACCCAGACCGGTGCCACCGTGCACCGCGTCTCCCGTGAGCGTCCGGCCGCCCCGATCTACGGCCTGACCAGCAACGAGCACACCTACCACTGGCTGGCTCTGTCCTGGGGCACCGAAGCCTTCCTGCTCAAGGAGGACTACCACGACAAGTCCCGCAAGGATCTCATGGTCTACACGGACAAGGTCCTCAAGGATGCTGGCAAGGTTGCTGACGGCGACAAGATCGTCATCCTGAGCTCTGCTCAGGGCGATCACCAGCCGGGCCGCACTGACTCCATCTACGTGCACACCGTTGGCGCTTGCGACTGATTTCAGGCTTCTGGTAGCTGCTGACAGCTAGCATATAGCACACGAAAGCCCCCATCCAAAGTGGATGGGGGCTTTCGTTATCTGTTATGTTGCGATTGTGTGGTGATTGCAATGGCCCACAGTCACCGCGGTGATCGAGCGTGGCGATCAGTCGTTGAGATGATCGAGCGTGCCGCTCTTCAGGCGCAAAATGGCGACCATGGTCTTGGCATCCACAATCGTGCCATTGACCACCATCTCATAGGCATCGTCCACCGACACCATACGCACGTCGGAACGCGGAGTCTCCGGGCCGATTTCCTGACGGGAAGCCGGGGTAAGACCGGTGGCGAAGAAGATTGCGGTGTGCTGGGTGGAATAGCTCGGCGTGTTCATAAAACGGGTGAACTGCGTAAGCTTGGTGGCGTCGAAACCGGCCTCTTCGGCCAGCTTGCGCTTAGCTACATCGGTCGGGCGTTCGGACGGGTTGTTGGCGTGACCGGCCGGAATCTCCAACGTCCAACGATGGTTGGCGATGCGATACTGCTCGACCAGCGGAATCATGCCATCATCGGTGACGGCCAGCACAGCCACAGTGTCGCCATTGTTCTCCTGAACAAAGTAGCGTTCAAACGAACCGATTTGATTCGACTCATAGGAGACGTGATCGACATTGAAATAATGCGTCTCCACAATCTGTCTACGGGAAATCTCCTTGACCGGAGAGGGGCGCCAGGGATCGAACTGACGGTAAGTTTCGTTGCTCATAAGCCCTCCTAACAAAAGCGATACATCGAAACTACAGCCCATTGTAAGCGGTGAAACCACGCAGGAGAACGGGCAACACACGGGTGCGCCGTCCGCGATATCGACGTGTTTCGCCTGTTTCACCGGGGGGAATGGAGGATTGGCGCGTGTCTTGTGTCGCAAGAGTCGAATTGGTATGCTACTCTCTTCAGAGTGCTTTGGCACGCCCTCGTATCCCAATTGGTAGAGGAAGCAGCCTCAAAATCTGCGCAGTGTGGGTTCGAGTCCCACCGAGGGCACTTTAGTTAGGAGTTCGCTGAAATTATTGCGAACCCCATTGTTGGGTAATTCAAGAAAGAGGTTGGCATGGCTGCAAGGAAGAAGTCCGAAGAACCGAGTATCAACATCGATGAGGTGCTGACCGACGAAGAGCTCAAGGCCGTGGCCAATGAAAGCGAACCTGCTGAGCGCAAGGCCAAGTCCGAGGACGGTCCGCGTACCGTTGTCGTGGCAGAGGACGAAGCCGTGAACCGCATGGATCTGGTCGCCATGCTGGAAGACAACGGTTATGAGGTCGTTGGTCAGGCCGCCAACGGCGAGGAAGCCGTGGAACTGACCCGCAAGTACCGCCCTGATGTGGTGTGCATGGATGTCAAGATGCCGCGTATGGACGGCATCACCGCTGCCGGCATTATCTGCGATGAAAACATCGCCCCCGTCGTCATGCTCACCGCATTCTCCCAGACCGATCTGGTGAAGAAGGCCACCGGCGCTGGCGCATGGCATACGTCACCAAGCCGTACGAGGAATCCAAGCTGCTGCCGACCCTCGAGGTGGCCATGGGCCGTTTCGCCGAGATCAACGATTTGCTGGACAGCGTGGAGCGCAGCGAACGTAAGCTCAAGGAAACCACCGATCAGCTCAAGGAAACCGAAGAGAAGCTCAAGAAGGCCGAAGACACGCTTGAGGAGCGCAAGCTCGTCGACCGCGCCAAGGGTCTGCTGATGGACAAGGCGGACTTCTCCGAGCAGGGTGCCTTCCGTTGGATTCAGAAGACCTCCATGGACCAGCGCATCCCCAAGAAGCGCCTGGCTCAGGCCATCATCGCCAAGTACGGCGATCCGAAGCCTTCTGATTCGGGCGAACGCTGATTATCGGCGTCGCCGTACTGAGTCGTAAAGCAACACAAACACACTATGGGAGAGGCCAGCGTGACCGTACCCACCAATGAAACATTGCTGGTGGTGGACGGCCACTCGCTGGCCTTCCGTGCATTTTTCGCCCTGCCGGTCGACAACTTCAGCACCTCCAGCGGCCAGGCCACCAACGCCGTCTGGGGTTTTGCCACCATGCTCGCGCAGGTGATCGATGCGGAGAAGCCCGACCATCTGGGCGTCGCCTTCGATGTGAAGGGCGGCACATTCCGCAATGAGATGCTTCCGCAATACAAAGGCACCCGTGAGGCGGCTCCCGAAGAGCTGCTCACCCAGCTGCCATTGATTCAACGCATGCTCACGGCCCTCGGCGTCACCTACATCGAGAAGCCGGGATTCGAAGGCGACGACGTGATCGCCACCCTCGCCACCATGGGAGACAAGGCCGGTTACCACACACTGGTATTGTCCGGTGACCGAGACGCTTTCCAGCTGGTGGATGACAACGTCACCGTGTTGTACCCGGGCCATCACTTCAAAGACCTGAAGCATATGACGCCGCAGTCCATCATCGACAAATACAAAGTCACTCCCGCACAATATCCGGATCTGGCGGCACTCCGAGGCGAAACCGCCGACAATATTCCCGGTGTGCCCGGCGTAGGCGACGGCTTTGCGGCCAAGTGGATCAACCAATTCGGTTCCCTCGACGGCATTTGCGAGCACGCCGATGAAATCGGCGGCAAAAAAGGCGAATCACTGCGGGCCAATATCGACCAGGTCAAACTCAATCGCAAAGTCAACGCACTGGTACGAGACGTCGATCTAGGCGTCGATATCGAGGATCTGACATTCGGCACCGTGGACGTGGCACAGATCGACGCCCTGTTCAAGGAGCTTGAATTCGGACCTCGCACCAAGAGTCGTGTACTGAAAACCTTCAATACCGGGGCCAAGGCATCCAACACATCCGGAGCTGGCGAGTCTACGAATAATGAGCAGAACGAGCAGGATAGCAGCCTCGATCTGAACCTGCCGGAACCCACGAGCATCACTGCTCCGGAGCAGTTCGACGAATGGGTCAAGGCCCATCGCGTCGAAGTCAAGGTTCCCGGTGAAATCGCCGATTTCACGGTTTCCGACTATGGCGATGGCTCGCAGCGGCATGCCATCTGCGGCGACGCGGTCGGCCACGCTTGGACCGTGGCCGCATGGGGCGACGAAAGGCCGGGGCGTGCCACGGCACAAGCCATTGCCGTGGCCACGGCAACATCAGCGGCCATAGTGCCCCTTCCAATCACCGATACCCTGCGAGCACAGCTTGCGCGGTTCCTGAAAAGCGAACACTCCCGCACCATCGTGCATGGGTATAAAGAATTGCTGCATCTTTTGGGCGCGGTCGATCTTGACATGGACCTGCCGATGTTCGACACCAAGCTTGCCGGGTATCTGGCCCAACCGGATTTCCATGCCGATAGCCTCAAGCAGGCGGCCGAGCACTTCCTCGACATCCACTTCACCGAAACCGAACAGCCTTCGCAAGGCACGTTGGACTTCGACGACGATCAGGTCGAAGAAGATCCGAACGAACATCGTCTGCGTGATTTGGCCATTATCCGCAGCCTCGCCGTCACGCTCGGGCCGATTATCGACGAGCGTGAACAATGCTGGCTGATGCGCGCGATTGAACTTCCTGTTTCCCGCGTGCTGCACGGCATGGAGCACACAGGAGCCAAAGTCGATAGCGTTCGACTCGTCTCCATGCGTGACCAGTTTGCCGCCGAGGCTCGCCAAGCGCAGGAAATGGCTTGGGAGTATGCCGGCACCGAAATCAACCTGCAAAGCCCCAAGCAGCTGCAGAAGGTGCTGTTCGAAGATATGGGTTTGAAACCCACCAAACGCACCAAGTCCGGCTCATACACCACGAATGCGGCCGCATTGCAGGATCTGTATGTCAAATCAGTGGACAATGAGCGGGCCAACGGTTTCCTCGGAGCGTTGCTGCGCCATCGCGAGATCAACAAGCTCAAGCAGATCGTCCAAACGCTGATCGATGCCACCAACACATCAGATGAGCGCATCCACACCACTTTCGAGCAAACCGTTGCCGCCACCGGCCGATTGAGCTCCGTGGATCCGAACCTGCAGAACATCCCCAATCGGAACGCCGCCGGCCGTGAGATTCGTGGCGTGTTCGTGCCGGGGGAGGGGTACGAGGCCCTGATGAGCTGCGATTACTCACAGGTCGAGCTGCGCATTATGGCTGATCTGTCCGATGATGAGGCGCTGATCGAAGCGTTCCGCTCCGGAGCCGACTTCCACAAATACGTGGCCTCGATGGTCTACAAGCTGCCGGTCGACCAGATCACCGGCGACCAGCGCAGCCACGTAAAAGCCATGAGCTACGGATTGGCCTATGGTCTGAGCACGTATGGTCTTGCCCAGCAACTCAAGATCGCGCCACGTGAAGCGGAAGCGTTGAAAAACCGGTATTTCGATACCTTTGGCAAGGTGCACGATTACCTTGAATCGCTGGTGGCCAATGCCCGAGAGAAGGGGTATACGGAAACCATTTTCGGACGACGTCGCTACTTCCCGGCCCTGCATTCGACCAATCGTGTTGCGCGTGAGGCCGCTGAACGTGCGGCACTCAACGCACCGATTCAGGGATCCGCCGCCGACATCATGAAGATTGCGATGATTCGCGCCGAGCAGACCTTGGCCGAGGCTCACGTCAAGAGCCGTATCATTCTGCAGATTCACGATGAACTGGTAGTGGAAATCGCGCCGGGAGAAGGCGACCAGGTCACCGAACTGGTGCGCAACGCCATGGAACACGCCGTCGACCTTGCCGTGCCGCTGGACGTATCGTGCGGCATCGGTTCCGACTGGCAACTCGCTGCACACTGACAATTTCTAGCTCCCCTCGGGTGAGGGGGCTGAGCCGTTGAGCAAACAGTCCAGTGGATTGTTTGTAGGCGAAGGCGAGCCGATAGTCGAGCAATGAAGAGCACGAGCATGGCTTGTCCGCAATTGCAGAATGAGTCCCTTGCAGCAATAGCCCACTACAATGGGACATATGCCGAATCTCAAGCAAGTCATCGACGTTCTCGAGACCCTGTACCCATTGCGCTACGCCGAGGAATGGGATGAGCCGGGCCTCATTGTCGGCGATCTGAGTCACGACGTGCACCGCATCGTGTTCGCCGCCGACCCGACCTCCGCCATCATTGACAAGGCCATCGCTACTGGCGCGGACCTGCTCATCACCCATCACCCGTTGTTCTTCCGTTCCGTACACGAGACGAGCGGACTCGGTTTCCGGGGCGACATCGTCCGCAGACTCTACCAGCACGGCTGCGGGCTGTGGGTAGGGCACACTAATGCCGACGCTGCGTATCGCGGCGTGGGACAGGCGGCGGCCGACTACTTCGGACTCATCGACCAGAAACCACTCGTGCCGATTGACGATGCAAACGCCTCTCATCCGGTCGGCTTGGGGCGTGTGGGTCGTTTGCCGAAGCCTGTTGCCCTGAAGGATTTCGCTCAGCGAGTATTCGACGAAGTGTCCGATCATGGCATGACCAGCGCGCTCGGCATCCAGGTATGCGGCGATTCGGACACTTTTGTTCAGTATGTGGCCATTCTGCCTGGCTCCGGGGACTCCCTGTTCAACGAGGTACGTGCCACCGGTGCGGACGTGTACGTAACCAGCGATTTGCGTCACCACCCGGTGACCGACGCCATCGAACAAGCCCGGTATGAAGCCCGTATGAGGTCCCAAGGCATCATGCTCGGCCATGGAATGGCGGGGGAGAGCCATGTGCGTCCCTGCTTCATCAACACCCCTCATGCCGCCATCGAATCCATGTGGTTCAACTACGCGATCGATGACGTGCCAGCCGCCATCGAACAAGCGACCGGAGCAAGGCCTGAAGTCGAGTGGTTCCACGACACGACCGATCCATGGACGCTGTCCATTACCGCGCATCGAGATTAAGACGCTATAGTAACGTGGCAAAAAACGTTTTTCCGAGGAGATGACATGTCTGGCGGAAGCAAGCAGGAACAACTGGAGCATCGGCTCGACCATAAGCTGAACGCCTCCTCGGACGGCATCGACATGGACGTGCCCGCCAAAGTGATCAGTAGCGAAACCGTTTATACCGGGCGCATCTTCCACGTGGACGACATGCGCATCGCTCTGACCGACAAGCAGGGCAAGGAACACGAGATCGGCCGCCAGGTGCTGCGTCACGCCCCCTGTGTGGTCATGCTCGTGCACGACATGTCCACCGACCGTTACCTCATCGAACGCGAATACCGTGCCGGATCGGACATGTTCGCCTACGGGCTTCCCGCCGGACTGATGGACGAGGGCGAGGACATCATGGACGCGGCCCTGAGGGAACTGGCCGAGGAAACCGGCGTGGTGCCGGACCGTGACACCATGGGCGTTGACTTCGTAGGTGATTTCTACTCGTCCGAAGGCATGACCGACGAACTGGCCCACATCATGGTGTTGCATTTGGGCCCGTTCAGGCGGGAGCAGCGCCATTTCGATGCGGACGAGCATGTGGAATCCGCGTGGATTCCGTGGAGCGACCTTGCCGCCACGCGCATCACCTCATCCAATTCGATGATCGCCATCCAGCATGAGGCGTTACGCAGACTCATCGCCAGGAACTCCGACAAGGATAAGCCGTCGCTGTTCTCCTGACGTTCAACTCCCCGGCACATCACTGACACAAAAAAGTGGGATACTGAAAACTATGCAGATCAGACCTGGATCAATGTATCCGCTGGGCGCCAGCTATGACGGCGCCGGTGTGAACTTCGCGCTGTACTCACAGGTTGCGCAGAAAGTCGAGCTATGCCTGTTCGACGAGCACGATGCGGAAACGCGCATCGAAATGACCGAACAGAACTCATACGTATGGCATAACTATATCCCCGGCCTCCAGCCCGGCCAACGCTACGGCTACCGCGTCTACGGTCCCTATGACCCGATGCACGGCCTCAGATGCAACCCCAACAAACTGCTGCTCGACCCGTATGCCAAGGCCATCGAAGGCAACATCGACGGCGACGAAAGCCTGTTCTCCTACTGGTTCAAAAGCCCGGACGACACCTCGGCGATGAACGACCTTGACTCGGCCGCCCACACCATGAAGTCGGCCGTCATCAATCCCTACTTCGATTGGGGCAACGACCAGCACCCCTACATCTCGTACCACGATTCGGTGATCTACGAGGCGCACGTGCGCGGCATGACCAACCTCAACATGGACGTGCCGCCGGACATCCGCGGCACCTACGCCGGCCTGGCCTACCCGAGCGTCATCGAATACCTGAAGAAGCTCGGCGTCACCGCCATCGAACTCATGCCGATCCACCAGTTCGTCAACGACTCCTTCCTGCAGGAGAAGGGCCTGTCGAACTACTGGGGCTACAACACCATCGGCTTCTTCGCGCCGCACAACGCCTACTCCTCCTCCGGGGAACGCGGCGAGCAGGTCAACGAATTCAAGTCCATGGTCAAGGCCTACCATCGCGCCGGCATGGAAGTCATCCTCGACGTGGTGTACAACCACACCGCCGAAGGCAACCATATGGGCCCCACCCTGAGCTTCAAGGGCATCGACAACGCCTCCTACTACCGACTGGTGGAAGGCGACCAGCAGCACTACTTCGACACCACCGGTACCGGCAACTCGCTGCTTATGCGCTCGCCGCACGCGCTGCAGTTGATTACCGATTCGCTGCGCTACTGGGTTACCGAAATGCACGTCGACGGCTTCCGCTTCGATCTGGCCGCCACGCTGGCACGCCAGTTCCAGGAGGTCGACAAGCTGTCCGCGTTCTTCGACATCGTGGAGCAGGACCCGATCATCTCGCGCGTGAAGCTGATTGCCGAACCGTGGGATCTGGGCTCCGGCGGCTATCAGGTGGGCGGCTTCCCGTCCAGCTGGTCCGAATGGAATGGCCGCTACCGCGACACGGTGCGCGACTTCTGGCGCTCACAGCCCTCCACGTTGCCCGAATTCGCATCACGCCTCATGGGCAGCTCCGATCTGTATCAGGTCAACGGCCGTCGACCGGTGGCGTCCGTGAACTTCATCACCGCGCATGACGGTTTCACGATGAACGACCTGGTCAGCTACAACGAAAAGCACAACGAAGCCAATGGCGAGGGCAATCGCGACGGCGAGAGCAACAATCGCTCTTGGAATTGCGGCGTTGAAGGCCCGACCAATATTCCGGACGTCAACGACTTGCGTCAGCGTCAGATGCGCAACATGTTCGCCACGTTGCTGTTCAGCCAGGGTATCCCGATGATTTGCGGTGGCGACGAAGTGGCCCGCACCCAGCAGGGCAACAACAACGCCTACTGTCAGGACAACGAGATCTCCTGGACCAACTGGCATCTTGACAAGGGACGCAAGGAACTGCTCGCCTTCGTTTCCAAACTCATTCATCTGCGTTTGGATCATCCGGTGTTGCACCGCCGTCGCTTCTTCACAGGCCGTGAGCCCGGCGACGATTCGAACATGATTCCGCAGGTCGAATGGTTCGACCACACCGGCTCGATCATGGATATGGACGACTGGCAGAACACGCATGCGTTCTCCATGATGATCTATCTGAACGGTTCGGATATTCCGGAGGTCGACTGGTACGGCAACCGGATGGTCGACAATGACTTCATCCTGATCTTCAACGCGCATTACGAGCCGATTATGTTCACCCTGCCGGATGAGCGATACGGCCGCAAATGGCAGCTGGTCGTGGATACGCACAACCCGAATGAGCCGGCGCTGAGCTATGAGGCGGGCTTCATGATCACCGCCCAGTCCCGCAGCTTCCTCATGCTCATGAGCGCCAAAAAGCCCAAGAAGCCCATGGGCCTATAACCAGACCGAATTTAAGCTCCCTCTGACGAGGGAGCTCCCGGTGTAGCCGGGTGAGGGAGAGACCGCAGCAAAGCCGCGAACCCCTACTCGCGCCCCTTACGCTCCTCCACGAGCCGAGCATCCCCGAACGCAAGTAGATGCTCGCCGGCAAGCGGGCGCGGCTGGTCGAGCAGCTCGCGGAAATCCAGGATTCCATCGACTTCATCGACGCCAAACAGCGCTTCTACGACGACGTCCTGTCTGGCGCAACCCCATACGTAAGCGTGCTCATCCCATCCGCGGCGCTCGCAAAGGAGTCAGAGGAACCGGGAGAATTGAAGGGGTGGAGAGGAAATAGGTTCGACCGAGCTGTTTCTTCCTCCGGGATACAAGCGCGAACAACGGTTTGTTGTACCCGCGCTTGGCGAACGGGACATGCCCTTAGACTGGAATCAGCAAGCGCACAGCGAGACGCGCGAATCGTTTTCCGATGTCGGGAGGTAGTCATGTCAATCGGTCAGGTTATCAAAGTCGTGCGCGAGGAGCGAGGTCTTACGCAGTCGCAGTTCGCGCACGAGCTGTTCGTCACCCAACAGGCGCTTTCCCGCTGGGAGAAGGGAACGGCAGAGCCGAGCATCGACATGATTCGGCTTATCAGCACCCGTTTTGAGGTGCCGATGGCGAGGCTTATGGAAATGCCGGACAATGGTTTTTGCCAAAGTTGTGCCATGCCGTTTTACCGCCCGGAAGATCACGGCACCGAACCGGATGGAACGCGAAACGGAGATTATTGCAACTACTGCTATGAAGACGGCGTTTTTCTTCAGGCCTATGCCAATAGCGATGAATTGGTCGCCGCGTGTGCGCCGATGATGGCGGAATCCTGCCATATCAGCGTCGAACAGGCCGAGGACTGCATGTCGGCGCTGTTGCCAAACCTCAAGCGGTGGCGGCGTCAGGATGAGATCGATGCGGTGGCGGAGGGGAAATGAGCGATGGCATTCGACTATAAAAAGGAATATAAGGACCTGTATCAGCCGAAGAGGATGCCCGCCATCGTCACGGTGCCGGCGATGCGGTTCGTCGCGGTGGACGGTGTAGGAGATCCGAACGAAGAAGGCGGCGACTACGCCAAGGCGATGCAACTGCTGTACGGCATTTCGTTCACCATCAAAATGAACAAGAAGTCAAATAATCCGGACGAGCACATTGACGGGTACTTCGACTACACCGTGCCTCCGCTGGAGGGCTTATGGAGCATGGAGAAGGGTGTGCCCGGCGTCGATTACACGCGTAAAACCGACTTCTATTGGACTTCGATGATTCGTCTGCCGGAATTCGTGACCGATGAGGTCTTTGCGTGGGCCAAGGCATCGTTTGCCTCCAAGCATCCCGAAGTCGACATCAATCGTGCATATCTCTTCGACTTCGATGAAGGCGTGGTCGCGCAGGTCATGCACAAAGGCCCGTACGACGACGAGCCCGCAACCGTGACGATTCTGGACGGCTACGCGCGTTCGCAAGGCTACGGGCTCGACTTCTCCGACGCCCGCCGCCATCACGAGATCTACCTATCCGACCCGCGCCGAGCCAAACCGGAAAATCTCAAAACCATCATCCGTCATCCGGTAGTGAAGGTGGGTTGACTTTCGGCGAACTGCTCGAAGCGCTCACCGCGCAGTAGCGTGAACAATCTGCCGGAATCCTTACCGGGGTCAAAGAGCGCTACCAAGAACTCGATAAGCAAAATAACTAGAAGCACGGGTTCCTCTCGGAGAGATTCTGCCCGAGCGACCTTATAAATCCTTGCGCGGGTCACCTTTCCCTGTGCAGGAAGCATCCAGGCTCATGTGCATTGATGACGCCGATGGATTGCAGATAGGCGTAGACGATGGTGGTGCCGATGAATCGCATGCCGTACGTCTTGAGATCCACTGCGATGGCGTCGGACAGAGGGGATGTAGTCATGCCTGTCTCGTAGATGACGTGACGGCCGGTGAACCGCCAAATATAGTCGTCGAAACTGCCGTACGACGTCTGGATATCCCGGAATGCGTTGGCATTACCGACCGTCGCGACGATTTTGCGACGGTTGCGGATGATGCCCGGATCGTTCATGAGTTCGGCGATCTTGTTCTCGTCATAGCGCCGGATCCGTTCGATGTCGAACCCATCGAACGCCTGACGGAAACGCTTGCGTTTGTTCAGTATCGTCTCCCATGACAGTCCGGCTTGGAAGGTCTCGAGCACCAGCATCTCAAAGAGGTGGTGGTCATCATGCGACGGAACCGCCCATTCGGCATCGTGATAGGCAACATAGACGGGATTGCTGAGATTGCACCAGCGCAGCGTGGTCTTATATCGTCCATGTGCTCTCCCTATGGGGCGTTGGAGACGGTCGGTTCTAGATGTTGATTCGATGTGTGATCCAGTATAAACGGTGTGTTCGGATAGCGGTCTGGATGTGCGGATTGTCTGAACCATATTTGCCGGATTGCAGGTATAAAGGGGTTAGTTACTGCGGTTGCGGGTATTTCGGTACTAGTTAGGGGTGATTCTGGGCTGTAACTCGACACCTTTTACCTGCAACCCACTCCCGCCCACGGGATTGCACAATCGGTTGCAGGTATTTTGGTGTCATTTGAGATTGGGAAGCGGAAATCGATGTCGCATGGAATCGAACTGACTAGCAGGTTGGGGTCCCAACATCACAAAAGTCCCTTATACCGCAAGGCCATATAGGTTCTACGGTCATCGGATAAAACCGGATAAATCGTTTAGCGGTCGGATAAAAGAAGAAGCCCAGAATCGTTGAGATTCCAGGCTTTTTTGTTTGTCGGGCTAGCGGGATTTGAACCCACGACATCCTGCTCCCAAAGCAGCGCGCTACCAAACTGCGCTATAGCCCGATGCGCCATTAAGGCACAATGAATCATTGTAAACGACGCTGGATACATTGCGTGTCGAGCATGTGAATTCAAAAGGTTCTGGATTCTCTTGATAGCTTATGAGTGACATCTTTATTCATTGATGCTCTACAACGACTAGGTTTGGATCTGCATCGATATCCGGCGCATCCGCTGGACTAACAAGGACCGTGCAAACGATGTGGCCCCCGACTTCCTGCGAGGAAGTCGGGGGCCAGCATCGTTTGCATCGGTGGACTATCGATCAATTCTGATCAGATCAGCTCGAGGTCGACATCGAGGCTGATCGGCTTGTCCGCCGGGATATGGTACTGGGGGTGCACCGGCGACATCCAGGAATCATCGCCGCCAACGCCCATCTGTGCGGCAAGGACGCGCAGGAACATGTGCTTCGGCTTCGGCAGCTCGTCCTGGTGCTGAGCCTCCTCAAGCATGAAGCTGGAGTACGGCAACAGGCTTACCGCGAACGGCGCGGCACCATCGGCGCGGCTGACGCGCATGCCGTGGCCGTGATCGTCGGTAATCTCGGCCCAACGCACATCCTCATGGTTGCCCGTCTCCTGCGGCATGAGGTACGGCGCATGATCCGCGAAAGCGTTGGTGCTCCACACGCCGAGCTTGGCGTGTTTGCGGTCCAGGTACGTCTCCGCCGGGCCGGTGCCGAAGAACCTCAGGTTCGTGTACTGCACAGGCAGCGTCCATTCGATGCCGAACGCCGGGATGGTGGGCAGGTCACCCTGCTCTCCAGGGTATTCGACGTGCAGGTTCACGCGGCCATCGGTGTGGGCCGTGTAGGAGACGGTCACCTTGGTGCGCTGCGCGGTGGCGAGCTCATACGTGTACGTGCCCTTGAGCGTGCTGTCGTCGATCTGCTCGAGCACGTTGTCCACGCAGCGGGCGTAGCGGCCGGCGCCCAGCCACTGGACGCGCTCGAAACCGTGACCGGCGCCGCGATCGTTGTCGGTCAGCGGACGGAAGGTGGTGATTGCGGGACGGCGCAGCACGAACTCGTTGCCGGCGAAGGTGTAGGAGACCATGCCGCCCTGGGTGCGCGACAGCAGGACCTCGCGTCCGGCGCCTCGCACGCCGGCGTTCCAACGGCCCACGGTGATGGTCCCATCGGCCGGCTTCGTGTCGGGCGTCGCGGTGGCGTCCGCGGGCACCACGGTCTGTCCGAAGGCGAGCTCGTAGCCGCTTTCGGCCCAATCGGTCGCTTGGCGAGACGCTGCGAAACCTGCAGCACCAGTTCGCGGGCGTCGGCGCGGTACGCCGCCACCGGCCATGCGACATCGAACGTGCGGGTCTCACCGGCGGGCACGTCGAAACGCCGGGTGGACTGCCAGACCGGCTTGCCGTCGGCGAGAACGCTCAGGACGAACACGTAGTCGCCGGTGGCGGTGAACAGGTTGTCGTTCTTGACGGACACCGAGTCCTTCGTCACGTCGATGTGGACGTTCGAGTACAGCTGCTTGACTTCCTGGGCCTTGGGGGAAGGCTTGCGGTCGCGAACAGCAGGCCGTCGCCGGAGAACTCGTAGTCGGACGGACGGTCGCCGAAGTCTCCGCCGTAGCGCAGGCTCCTGGTGCCGTCGGGCTGGGTGGCGTAGATGGCCTGGTCGATGAAGTCCCAGATGAAGCCGCCCTGATACTTCGGGTAGCGTTCGAGCGCCGTGTATTCGTCCATGTTGCCCACGGAGTTGCCCATGGCGTGCATGTATTCGCAGGAGAGGTACGGCTTCTTCGGGTCGTCCTTCAGGTACTTCTCGATCTCGTCGGCATGCGAGTACATACGGGTCTCGATGTCGGTGACGTCATCGTAGTCACGGTTGTGGGTCACGCCCTCGTAGTGCACCGGACGGTTCGGGTCGATGTCGTGCACGTGCTTGTACATGGCGCGGAACACGTCGCCCACGTAGGATTCGTTGCCCAGTGACCAGATCAGCACGCTCGGGTGGTTGTAGTCGCGACGCATCATGCTGTTGACGCGGTCGACGCAGGCGCCTTCCCATTCGCGCTTGCTACCCGGCACGATGGTGTCCTCGGTGAGGACGTCTCCGGGCAGGGACCAGCTGCCGTGGGCTTCGAGGTTGGCTTCGTCGATCAGGTAGATGCCGTACTCGTCGCACAGTTCGTACCAGCGTTCCTGGTTCGGGTAGTGCGAGGTGCGGATGGAGTTGATGTTGTGGCGCTTGCAGAAGACCACGTCATCGATCATGTCCTGCTCGGTGATGGCGCGGCCCGTTCGGCGTCGAACTCGTGGCGGTCGGCGCCTTGAACACGATGCGCTTGCCGTTGATGGTCAGGATGCCGTCCTCGATGCGGAAGCGGCGGAAACCGACCTTCTGGGACGTGCATTCGATGACGTCGCCCGCCTGGTCGATGACGTCGACGTCAAGCTCGTACAGCGTCGGGCTTTCGGCGCTCCAAGGGGCGATGCCCTGCAGCGGCCCGCTGGAGATCGCGGTCTGCGCCTCCGCGTCGCCCGTCGTCTGCCACACCGTGTTGCCGTCGGCGTCCTTCAGGGTCGCGCGGACCGTGGCCGCGTCGGCCGCGTTGAGCACGGTCAGCGCGGCATCGAGGGAGGCGGTGCCGGCCTCGGGATCCCAATCGGCTTCGATCTGCGTGTTCTCGATGTGCACATGCGGGCGGGCGGCGAGTTCGACGGAGCGGAACAGGCCGTGCAGACGCCAGAAGTCCTGATCCTCAAGCCAGGAGGCGCTGGAGTATTCGTAGCAGGCGACGGCCACGACGTTCTCCCCGTCGTGCAGCAGTTCGGTGATGTCGAACTCATTGGGCGTGAAGCCGTCCTCGCCATAGCCGACGAACGCGCCGTTGACCCACACGTAGATCGCCGTGGCCATGCCGTGGAACACGATCGACACCGATCCGCCGGCCTGCTTGGCGTTTGCCACGGGGGCGGAGACGGTGAACTTCCTGCGGTAGAGCGCGACGTGATTGTTCTCCGGGATGTTCGGTTCCAACGGGTTCTCGTGGCCGTCCCACGGATACTGGACGTTCACGTACTTGTGGTTCATCAGACCGGCCGTCTGCAGGTGGCCCGGAACCTGGATACGCTCGAACGAGGAGTCGTCGAACGACTCGGCCGTCGCGGGTTCCTCTTCGAGGTTGATGTCGGCGGCCTGAACGACCTCGACCCGCCACTCGCCGTCAAGGCTCTGCTTGAGATCGGACCATTGTCCGCTCTGGGGGTCGCGGGCGTACCACTTGTGGCTGGAATGGGCCGGAGTCCGGTTCACCTCGAACACCGTCGGGTCGGTCAGCCAAGCCTGCGATGCGCGATCGACATGTGTGACGTCTGTCATGCTCTCCTGCTTTCTGTCATTACCTCGTTGTGAATGATATTATGGAAGAGGCCGGGGCCTCCTTTACCGAAAAGGATAAACAGTTTTTATATAAAACGCAAATCCTGTTTACCGCTTCCAAATCACTGGCACTGCTTGCCGTCGACGCTACGCCGCGTCCATGCAATGTCTCGGTTCAGCTCATGTTATCCCATCCTTGCGACACGCTGTTTATCTCCTTGTTTACTAATGCTTTTTACTTTCAGTGATAAAACTTGTATGCTTACGGTGATAACACTTGTATGCTTACGGTGATAAAACTTGTATGCTTACGGTGATAAAACTTGTATGCTTACTTTACAAAATCAATGAGTGATTCCATGCTCTGGGTTCTTAAGGAGAAGATTAATGAGCAACGAAAATGTCGCGGACGGTGACGTCCGCAGGAAGGGCGGGTTAGGCCAGCGCATCGCCTACGCGTGCGGCAACTTGGGGCAGGCTGCCTTCTACAACGCGATGAGCACGTACTTCGTCACGTACGTCACCAGCTGCCTGTTCGTCAGCTACAGCAAGGCTCTCGCCGCCCAAATGATCGCCGTCATCACCGGCCTGATCGTCGTTATCCGCATCGCCGAGATCTTCATCGATCCGCTGCTGGGCAACCTCGTGGATAACACCACCACCAAGTGGGGCCGTTTCCGCCCGTGGCAGTTCATCGGCGGACTGGTCTCCTCCGTGTTGATCGTGCTCATCTTCTCCGGCATGTTCGGACTGGTCAACGTGAACACCACGCTGTTCATCGTGCTGTTCATCATCACGTTCATCGTGCTTGACGTGTTCTACTCCCTGCGTGACATCTCCTACTGGGGCATGATCCCGGCGTTGTCCTCCGACTCCCACGAACGTTCCACCTACACCGCCCTTGGCACCTTCACCGGCTCTATCGGCTACAACGGCATCACCGTCATCGTCATCCCGATCGTCAGCTACTTCACCTGGACGTTCACCGGCGCCAAGGGCCAGGGCCAGGCCGGATGGACCTCCTTCGGCTTCATCGTCGCGCTCCTCGGCCTGATTACCGCCTGGACCGTCGCCTTTGGCACCAAGGAAAGCACCAGCGCGCTGCGTGCCAAGGCCCAGAAGAACGGCAACCCGTTCGAGGCGTTCAAGGCGCTGTTCCAGAACGACCAGCTGCTGTGGGTCGCCCTGTCCTACCTGCTGTACGCCATCGCAAACGTCATCACGACCGGTGTGATGTACTACCTCTTCGTGTTCGTGCTTGACGAGCCTGCCGCCTTCTCCATCACCGGCATCATCCCGCTGATCGCCGGATTCATCATGGCGCCGCTGTACCCGATTCTCAACCGCTGGATTCCCCGTCGCTACCTGTTCACCGGCGGCATGGTCTCCATGATCATCGGCTACACGATGCTCGCCCTGTTCTCCAGCAACCTGCCGGTCGTCATCGTCGCCCTGATCTTCTTCTATGTGCCTGCGCAGTTCATCCAGATGACCGCGATTCTGTCGCTGACCGACTCCATCGAGTACGGCCAGCTGAAGAACGGCAGGCGCAACGAGGCGGTCACCTTGTCGGTGCGTCCCATGCTCGACAAGATCGGCGGCGCGATGTCCAACGGTGCGGTCGGTGCCGTTGCCCTCGCGGCTGGCATGACCGGTCATGCCACGGCAGCCGACATGACCGCGTCCAACATCGCCACGTTCAAGACCTTCGCCTTCTACGTCCCGCTTGTTCTCATCATCCTCAGCCTCGTCGTGTTCTGGTTCAAGGTCAAGATCGATGAGAAGATGCATGCGCAGATCGTTGAGGAGCTCGAAGCCAAGCTCGCTTCCGGCGAGATCGTCGACGATGAGGCGCAGGCAGTTATTAAGAACTGATCTCCCGTTCCCATCCCTCCCATAAGGCCCGTCCGCCTGAACCGCAAGATGCGGTCCGTGGCGGACGGGCCTGTTCGTTCCTGCGGTCGGCGGTCATGAACATACCCATGTCGGTTCCGGCAGTGGGGCCGGAACCGGCGGCGTGTCGACTATCGGCCAGGAGTGTCTATCAGCTGGTATCCGATATGGGCCGTGGCCCTGCGCCGCCTGCCAAAGGAGATAACCGTGCGTGCATGACGTGACTTCGTATGGCCAAAACTGCTGACCACGGACGGACGCGGCATCGCTTTCGGTGGCGACTATAGTCCCGACCAATGGCCGGAGGAAATCTGGGATGACGACATCCGCCTGATGGGCCAGGCCGGCGTCAACACCGTGGCCCTTGCCATCTTCAGCTGAGATCGCCTCCAGCCCATCGAAGACCATTGGGATTTCGACTGGCTCGATCGCGTCATCGACAAGCTCGGTGACGTGACCGTCGCCGGACCGCATGTGCAGGTGCTTGCCTCGTATGCCGGCGAAGAAGCGGATGAGTGGGAGCTTGACGGCATGGCCGCGATCACCCGCAACACGTACGGCGAAGGGGAGGCGTATTTCCTCGGCTGCGATCTGGGCGTGAGCGATCTGACGCGATTCGTGGGAGGCTGGCTTGCCGCGCAGCCGCAGGATGGCCGGCAGTCGGAAGCCAACCTGCGGTCGCCCGCCAGCGGCGTGACCTCTGACGTTCTGCACACCGTGCGTCAATCCGACGACGCCATATTCGACTTCTATCTGACACGTGGCAGATCGGATGTCGAACTGCGCGACATCGCAGGGGAGCCGATCGTCCTGTTCCGGGCGGAACGGGGCAGTGACGGCGGCGCGTATACGGTGCATCGCAATGGCGTTTTCGTGACGAAGCGCCCGAACCCGTCGGTGTAGTCAGTTGCGACGAAACAGGAGGGCGGAGCCGCGGACGGTTTTGTGAGACGGTCCGCGGCCTCACCGTTGGAAGCCGCGGACTCGGATCATCAGCAACGGACGCGCCGTTGATTTCCACTTCCGGAGCAACGATGGTGAGCTTTGCCGCGACGAGATGCTGCAGGACGGTGCCGACGTACATGGTGCCCGGATGCTCCCTTCGCCGCTGCGCTGCCTGCCGCAGCAGATGTTCCACGGCCGCATCAACGGAAAGCGAGTTGTCGGACTCCAGCTTGAATGGTTTGCTGGTGAAGAACGCCTGAATTCGTTTGACCCAGTATTGCTCGATCTCGGTGAATTGCTCTGCTGTCGGACGTAATTCATTGATGAGCTCGGCATAGTCATGCATCAGCGCCATGGTGCCGCGGCTGGTTCGTCCCTTAAAGGTTGAACCGATAGAACCGTCATTCATTACTTTTTCAACGATACCGACACGCTCATTCGATTGTGTCCAATACTGCTTTCTTTCTGCATGAACAACGGTACTCGGCAAGGCGGTAACGATAGTCGCAAAGGCTAAGAAGCCCGTACATAATCGTTTTTTTGTAGTGTTTCAGATTTTCAGTAGAATGGCGACAGCCAAATCCCGCTGGCTTGCTAGTAAAGCGTTGTCCTCGGGGGGAGTTTTGTTTGTTGTTGAAAGATAACGCGGCATCGAATAGATAGGGGAGGCCCGGCATGGGACGTCATCAGCGTGCAGAAACCTCCGGACTCATCTCCTTCTTGATTTGCGCCGTCGTTGGCGCGGTATCGATGAACCTGTACATGGAATACGCGCCGGCCATCTGGCAGCTGACGCAACGCCGATTCATGGTATGTTCGGGCATCGTGGCGGCATGCGGCGTCATTTCCTTCATTATTGGCTATGCGCGCAAATCACGTTCATTGAACCTCAAACATGGTTGGTTTGCACCGATTCGTCGCATTTTCGAAATCGTCGCCCTTTCGGTGGTGTATGCCTCGACCATTTTCCTGTCGTCTTTTGCACTCATCGGTGCGGCCAACGACATGATGGGCAATGCCATCTTCTCCGGCTATATCTCCAGCGTCTGCGCCGCCTTCGCCGGCGTGGTGGGGTACATGACCTTTGTACAGGCGGAGATGATGAACGCCAAAACTATTGCCAGTCTGTTGCCGTTCTTCGTCATCTCCGGCGTGGTCACCGCCGGCATGACCACCGACGACCCATACTGGTATCACAACAACTTTTCGCAGCTCGGCGACAGAACCACGTTTGCGGCCCGTATGTTCAACTCCACGCTGATTCTTGCCGGCACATGCATCATCATCGTCAGCTACTTCGCCATCTCCGAACTGGTGACCACCGAACGGCTACAGCGCCTCTGGCACGACCGCACCAACAGAGATCCGAATCGCGGCTACGAAATCCCACATTTCATGCTGCGCATCTCCATTCTGTCCTTCCTGCTGATGGTGGCCGGCCTGGCATTCATCGGCATCGGCGTGTTTCGGTACACGCCACACAATCTCTTGCACAATATATGCGCCAAAGGCCTGCCGTTCGTCATGCTGCTGCTGTTCGTGCTCCTGCCGTGGCTTGCGCCACGCCTGTCCAAAGCAGTGATGGTGGCCTCCGACCTGACCGCGCTCGTATGCGCTGCATTCTGGGTCAATATGATGATGGGTCACAACACCCTCACCAATGTGGAGGCGTTGGCTGGTCTGGCGTTCCTCGGCTGGTTCATCGTGTTCTCGCGCCAGATCGCCGCCATCGAGGCCGATCGCGCGGCCGCTCAGTTGTTGCACGCGCAGGCCATCGAAGGCGGTTTTGAGCAGCCGTCTTCCGCACCTGATCAGCAGATCGAATCCCGCATCGCTGCCGACCGGTGAATAATTTGTTTGATAGATTTGGCCTTATGACTGAACGACTCACGAATCTCTGGCCTGCCCCGCTCGCCGCACAGCCGTTGAACGCTACGGTAACGGTGCCGGGCAGCAAGTCCCTATCCAACCGCTACCTGATTCTCGCCGCCCTCGGCAGCAAGCCCGTTACTCTGATTGGCCTGCTGCGTTCGCGCGACACGGACCTTATGATGGGCGCACTCGAAGCCCTCGGTGTCCGCTGCGACGTGGATTCCGCAACCGACACCACCGTAACGGTTACTCCTCCTGTATCCGGCCGATTCCATGGCAACGTCAATGTGTTCTGCGGACTGGCCGGCACGGTGATGCGTTTCGTGCCCGGCCTTGCCCTGTTTGCAGATGGCCCAGTGAATTTTGATGGCGACGAACAGGCTTATGCACGTCCGATGAAGCCGGTGCTTGACGGTTTGGAACAGCTGGGTGCAACGGTTGATTACCACGGCGAGGTTGGCCGTCTGCCGTTCACTATTACGCCGCCTGCAACCTTGCCGGCTGCCCAGGCGCAGGTCAGCATCGATTCGTCCGGTTCTTCCCAGTTCATCTCCGGCCTGTTGCTGATTAGTTCCAAACTGCCTGGCGGTCTGCACCTCGCGCACACGGGGGAGAAGACCCCGAGCCTGCCGCACATTCGCATGACCGTGGCCGATGTGACCGGTGCCGGCGGTGCGGTTGAGGCCGACGAATCCGCCCGCACATGGACGGTTGAACCGCGCGCAATGCAACTGTCGAGCAAGGTGACCGTTGAGCCCGATCTGTCGAACGCGGCGCCATTCCTCGGCGCGGCATTGATCGCCGGCGGCACGGTCCGGGTGCCTCATTGGCCTGAGACCACCACCCAGCCGGGTGGTTTGTTGCCGGGCTATCTGGAGCAGATGGGTGCCGAAGTATCGTTCCCGACCATCGGCGGCGTGCGCTATTGCGAGGTGACCGGTGACGGCACCGTGCGTGGGCTGGGTACGTTCGATTTGACGGCGGCCGGGGAGATTGCGCCCTCGTTGGCGGCGATTCTGGTGTTTGCTGATAAATCGACAGACATGGTTGGTATTGGTCACCTGCGCGGCCACGAAACGAATCGTCTGGAGGCATTGGTCAACGAGATTCGTCGTGTTGGGGGAGCGGCTGAGGAATTGCCTGATGGATTGCGTATCGAACCGGTGCCGGCGGAGACGTTGCACGGTGCCGTGATGGAAACCTATGCTGATCACCGTATGGCCACGTTCGCCGCGATGCTGGGGCTGCGTATTCCCGATATCGAGGTCATCAACGTGGCCACCACGCGCAAGACCTTGCCTGATTTCGTCGGTATGTGGAGTGGCATGCTGAGGCAGTAAGGGGTCCTGTGTTCTGGTGGAACTCCCCTCAGTCCGCTACGCGGACAGCTCCCCTCAGAGAAGGGAGCCAAGTTATAGGGCCTGGATCCCCTCTCTGAGTGGATCTGTCCACCGGAGGCGACTGAGGGGAGTATGACGCGGGGGTAGTGGTCTCATGACCATATACGAATGGGGGCTGATTCCAATCGGAATCAGCCCCCATAGTGTTGCAACTAGAGATTGGTGAGATGCCTAACGGCGGTTACTTACTTGGCGAAGGTGTTGCCGTAGGTGTCGGTGCCGGCTTCGGCGATTGCGGCGGACTTGCGGGCGATGGCCAGCTCTTCGTTCGTCGGGATCACGGCGATGATCACGGAGGAGTCCGGAGTGGAGATGATGCGCGGTTCCTTGGAGCGGGTGGCGTTCTTCTCCTCGTCCAGCTTGACACCGAACGGAGCGAGCTTGTCGCACACCATCTTGCGGACCACGTCGTCGTTCTCGCCCACACCAGCGGTGAAGGTGATCACGTCGCAGCCACCCATCTGGTAGGTGTAGTTGCCGATGTAGCTGACGATGCGGTGCACGTAGACATCCAGAGCCAGCTTGGCGTCCTCGTTGCCTTCGGACACCAGACGGTGAACCTCACGCAGATCGCCGTAGCCGGTCATGCCCATCATGCCGGAACGCTTGTTGAACAGGGCATCGAGCTCGTCCACGTTCATGTGGGCGTTGCGGATCAGGTGGAAGACCACAGCCGGGTCGATGTCACCGGTACGGCCACCCATCATCAGGCCCTCAAGCGGGGTCAGACCCATGGAGGTCTCAACCGGCTTGCCGGAGACCTCAGCGGAAGCGGAAGCGCCGTTGCCGATGTGCAGAACGATCTGCTTCAGGCCTTCAGCCGGCTTGCCGATGACGTCCGGCACCACGGAGGAGATGTACTCATGGGAGGTGCCGTGGGCGCCGTAGCGGCGGATGTGGTACTGATCGGCGATTTCCTTGTTCAGCGCGTAGGTGCTGGCGGCCTTCGGCAGCTGGAAGAAGAAGGAGGAATCGAAGACGAAGATCTGCGGAACGTCCGGCAGCAGGGAGCGCATGACTTCGGCGCCCTTGGCCTCCGGGCCGTTGTGCAGCGGGGCGAGCACAGCCAGATCCTTGACCTGGTTGATGGTCTTGTTGGTCACGAGGGCCGGCTTCGGGAAGATGGAGCCACCCTGCACCACACGGTGGCCGACGGCGACAATGCCAGCCTCAGACAGGTTCGGGCCGTACTCCTCGAAGAAGCCGAGCACGCGCTTCAGACCCTGCTCGTGGTCGTGAATCGGCTCTTCAAGCTCGTGCTTTTCGCCGTTGTACTCGTGCTTGTAGTGGCCGTCGACCGGCTCACCGATCTTCTCGACGAGGCCGGAAGCGAGGCCTTCGCCGGATTCGAGATCAACCAGCTGGTACTTGATCGAGCTGGAGCCGGAATTGATGACAAGGACGGTTTTCGCCATTGTGGGCATCCTCCATTGTGATTGAATGTTCCCGTGAGACACGGGTTACCGTTGATTAGATTACTCGTTGCTTGCTACAAAATAAGCATTACAGTGGCTCCCGCTGGCGGGAGCTAAGCCGGGCTCACTGCGCTTCGATGGCGGTGAGGGCGATGGTGTTGATGATGTCCTGCACCATCGCACCACGGGACAGGTCGTTTACCGGCCTGTTGAGACCCTGCAGCACCGGGCCGATGGCCAAGGCGCGGAGGAGCGCTGCACGGCTTTGTAGCCGATGTTGCCGGCGCACAGGTCCGGGAAGACGAACACGTTGACGTGTCCGGCCACATCGTTGCCCTTGGCCTTGGTGGCGGCCACGTCGGGCGACCAGGCGGCATCGAACTGGATGGAACCAACCACCGGCAGGTCCGGTGCCTTCTCCTTGAGCAGCTTGGTGGCTTCCTCGACAATATCCACATCCGGGCCCTTGCCGGAGCCGAGCGTGGAGTAGGAGAGCATGCCGACCTTCGGGTCGATGCCGAAGGCGCGTGCAGTCTCGGCGGACTGCAGCGCGATTTCGGAGAGCTGCTCCGCATCCGGGTTCAGGTTGATGGCACAGTCGGCAAACACGGCCACGTGATCCTTGAAGCACATGAGGAACGCGCCGGAGACCAGCTTCTGGCCGGGCTTGGTCTTGATGACCTGCAGGGCCGGGCGCACGGTGTTGGCGGTGGAATTCACGGAGCCGGAGACCAGGCCGTCGGCGTAGCCGAGCACCACGAGCATGGTGCCGAAGTAGCTGGCGTCGGTCAGCTGCTTGCGGGCCTGCTCCTCGGTCATGCCCTTCTTGGCACGCAACTCGCACAGCTTGGCGACCATGGGCTTCAGCACGTTCTCGTCGTCCATAGCCTGGAAGCGGGCGCGATCCAAGTAGTTCAGGCCCAGTTCCTTGCCGCGAGCCAGAATGGCGTCCTTGTTGCCCACGATGATGAGGTTCACGATCTCGCGCTCAAGCAGGTAGTCGGCCGCCTTGATGATGCGGTCCTCCTCGCCTTCGGGCAGCACGATGGTCTTCTTGTTGCTCTTGGCCTTGCCGAGCAGGCCGAACTGGAAGGCGTACGGGGTGATGGGCGCGGTGACGTCCACATCGAGCGCGGCGAGCACTTCATCGGTGGGAGCGTTCTTACGGAAGGCCTCCAGCGCCAGATCCTTGGTGGATTCATCGGTGAACGGCACCTGCGGAAGAGTCCAGACCGGCAGGCCGTACTTGGCGAGGGTCTCCTTAACGGAGAAAGCGTGGCGCGGCTCGCATCCGGTCACGAAGATGCCGAGCACCTTGTTGCCAGCGGCCTCCATGCCCTCGATGGACAGCTTGACGGTCTCGTCGAGCTCGTGCGGCCAACGGTTGATGGTGCACACGGCTAGGAACACGCCGGCCTTCAGATCAGCGGCGACATTCGCGTCGAATTCATAGCTGGTCGGATCATTGACATGCGACTTGTCGGTGCCGACGATCAGTGCGGCATCCGCACGGGACACATCCATGGCGTCGTTGAATGCACCGACGATGTCACCACGGGCGGTGTCCTTGTCGGTGCGCACCTTGTGCACGTCAAGTCCGGTAGACAGAGCCACGCCAAGGCCAGCATTGGACTCGGCGAGCAGAATGGGGGTGAAGTCGTCGTGGTTGGACACAGCAGGGCGGAACACCATGGTCTTGTACTTGGAAGTCAATGCGTTGAGCACGCCGTAAGCGACGACGTTGCGGCCATTGGCGCCTTCAGGGCTGGCGATATATACACGGGTGACGGTCACGATGTTTTTGTCTCCTTTGATGATCAACACGATAGGGACCACACCTCATTGTAGTGGCGATTACTGTTATCGCTCACGCCGGTGTCGCGCCAATCGGAAGAGCGTCCCCTTGGCGATACTTTCCGGGGAAAGTATCGCACTGCATGCATTCCAGTCCCTGTTTTGCGACGCATTCCCGGGAATGTTGCGCAAAAGTCGCCCGATAGGATAGAAAACGAAAAAGGCCGGTGTGCGAAGCACCGGCCTTGATTGTGGAGCTAGGGGGATTCGAACCCCCGACCCTCTCCATGCCATGGAGATGCGCTACCAGCTGCGCTATAGCCCCGTTTTCAATTGTTGGCCCGTTGTTTGGACCTCGTATACATTACGACGAGATGTCGATTCTGGCAAAAGCCGGCGTGTCGCCAAATGACAAAAGTGTGATTTGGCGACACTTTTTGGCTTGTTTCCGCCATTATTCAGGCATTGGGTTATTCAATTACTGCTTGAACGGTTTTTCGAATACACTGAACCTGTTGGCTCAGCAGGGGAGCCGTGACACGATCAGCGTTCGCGTTCCCACTCGTCGGTGTCGGCGATGGCCGGACCGTGATTGTAGTCCAGCAGACGCCAGCGCACAGTGCCATCGGGATTGTCCATCGGCACCAAGCGCACCCAGTGCGCATTACGCAATGAAACCACCGTAGAAAAGGTCGGATCGATTGCAGAAATGCCCAACAGGGTCTGCAATGTCTGCGCAATCCATGCGCCGTGCGAGAACACGAACAGGTCCGTGTCGTCTCCGGCACGCGTGGACCAGTCCTCAAGAGCCTCTACGCCGCGCTTGCCCACAGCTTCCTTGGGCTCGGCACCATACTTCAGCTCGCCGCCCCGAGACTCCATCCAGGAACGGAAGTCCTCGGGGTAGCGTTCGGCCAGTTCGGCCACGGCATGGCCATCCCAATCACCGAAGCTGCGTTCACGGACGCGACGATCATCGACGGGCTCGATTCCACCCAATACGTCGGCGAAAGCTTGCGCGGTGGCGTGCGCACGCTTCAAATCGGAGCAGACAATGAACCGGTGGTTGATTTCCTGCCGACGATCGACGTACAGCCTTTTCAAGGCCGCGGCGGTCTGCTTGACCTGCCATTCACCCACGGCGTCCAGCGGAATGTCGACCTGGCCTTGGAGCTTGTGAGCGGCGTTGTAGGAGGTGCGTCCATGACGGATAAGGAAAACGGAACGAACATGATTGGTCATAGTGACGATCCTTTCGGTTCCAGTGAGGAAACAGGAAAAAGGGGAGGGCTGCCTGATGCCGTCAATGATGTTTGGCAACAGGCAGCCCGACACGCGAATATCAGCGTTATGTGATTCGCACGTTACGCGGTGGTGACGGCAGCATCTTCCGCATGCTCCGCCGTTTCCGGGTGTGCGAGTTCAAGATCGATGGCCGGGCAGTCGCGCCAGAGTCGTTCGAGCCCGTAGAATTCGCGCGATTCCTCGTGCATGACATGAATCACGAAATCACCGTAGTCAAGCAGCACCCACTGGCCCTCGGTCAGGCCCTCGCGAGAGCGCGGCTGACGGCCGGAGCACTTAAGGAACAGGTCCTTTTCGATTTCCTCGGCCACGGCCAGTACCTGACGCTCGTTGGAGGCGCCGGCGATCATCATGATGTCGGTGATGCCGAGCAGGTCGGCTACGTCGAAGGCCACGATGTCGGTGGCCTTGATACGGTCTGCGGCCTCGGCGGCCACGCGGACGGCGTTGATGGAATCCTGAAGTGCGGGCATGGTTCAGCGCTCCCAGGCGGGCTTCCAGCCCTCGACGTTGTGTTGCGTATTCTCGGAGTAGACCATCGTGTCGCTCGGCACGGCGTGGCGCACCACGGAACCGGCGCCGGTGGTCACGTTGTCGCCGACCTCGACCGGGGCCACGAACAGGTTGCCGGCGCCCACATGGCAGCCGGAGCCGATGGTGGTGCGATTCTTGTGCACACCGTCATAGTTGGCGGTGATGGTGCCGCCGCCGATGTTGGTGTGGTCGCCGAGCTGGGCGTCGCCCACGTAGCTCAGGTGCGGCACCTTGGTGCCGTTGCCGATGTGCGCCTTCTTCATTTCGACGAACGCGCCGGCCTTGGCATCCTCGCCGAACTCGTTGCCCGGGCGCAGGTAGGTCCACGGGCCGATGTTCGTGCGTGCGCCGATGTGCGATTCCTGTACGCGGGAACGCTCGACCACGGCACCTTCGTCCACGGTTGCGTCGATCAGGGTGGTGTACGGGCCGACGATGGCGTCCTCGCCGACCACCGTGTGGCCTTGCAGGAAGGAGCCGGGCAGGATGGTGGCGTCGCGGCCGATTTGGACATCGTCCTCGATCCAGGTGGTTTCCGGGTCGAGAATGGTCACGCCGTCGCGCATCCAGCGCTCGCAGACGCGGCGGTTGTAGGTCTTGGACAGCGCGGCCAGCTGCACGCGGTCGTTCACGCCTTCGACGGTGAGCGGATCCGGAGCGGCGAACGCGCCGACCTTGCCAGCGGCCTTGGCGGTTTCCAGCGCGTCGGTCAGATAGAACTCACCCTGCGCGTTGTTCGACTTCAGTCCGGCGATTGCCTCGGTAAGCACGGAAGCCTCGAACACGTAGACTGAGGTGTTCACTTCCTGCACGGCGAGTTCGCTGCGGTTGGCGTCTTTCTGCTCGACGATGCGCAGCACGTTGCCTTCGCGATCGCGGATGATGCGGCCGTAGCCGGTCGGGTCATCGAGGATGGTGGTGAGCACAGTGGCGCCGTTGCCGGAGGCGGTGTGGAATTCGACCAGACGGTGCAGCGTCTCGCTGTCGAGCAGCGGCATGTCGGAGGCGGCGATCAGCACCGGGCCATCGACCTTGCCAGCCTCGGTGAGCTGCGCCATTGCGCACTGCACGGCGCGGCCGGTACCGGGAATGTCGTCCTGGTTCACAATGGTGACCTGCTCGTCATAGGAGCGGGCGGCTTCGGCGACGCGCTCGGCCTGGAAGTGCACGACCACGGCCAGCGTGTCGGGATTCAGGGCGGCCACCGAATCCATGACCCTGTTCAGGAAGGTCTTGCCTGCAAAAGCATGCAGCACCTTCGGCTTGTTGGAACGCATGCGGGTACCCTCGCCGGCGGCGAGGACGATGGCTGCGGATAATGCCATAACTGACGTATTCCCTTCGATCGGAATGTCTATTGAGGGTGGAAACACCTCAAAACAATAGACGGCCGCCCGGATGTCGAGCGGCCGTCAGCCGTTCCCCCACCTGGACTCGAACCAAGACAAAGGGTTCCAAAGACCCGTGTGCTGCCATTACACCATGGGGGAGTCGTGGGCTTTCGGCCCACAAGTGTTCATTTATACCATACTGTCGGTATTTACCGAAAGGCTACGCCATGTCGCGTCTCGCATCGTGTGCTTTCCACGAACAAACACGCACGTGATCAGGCGAACAGGAAGCCTTGACCGTGGTGCTCGGGGTAGGTGTCGAACAGTTCGGCGACCGAGCCGTCCTCGAATACGGCGCGGATGGCGCTGGCCAGCAGCGGGGCGATCGACAGGACGGTCAAGCCATCCCAGCGCTTTTCCTCGGGAATCGGCACGGTGTCGGTCAGCACGACCTCGCGCGCACCGCAGTTCTTGAGTCGCTCGACGGCCGGGCCGGAGAGCACGCCATGCGTGGCGACCACGGTCACCGACTTGGCTCCCGCGTCCTGCAGCACGTGGCATGCGCCCGCGATGGTACCGGCGGTGTCGATCAGGTCATCGACAAGCACGCAGTCCTTGCCGGCAACGTCGCCGACCACACGGTTGGCGACCGCCTGGTTCGGGCGGGTGATGTCGCGCGTCTTGTGCACGAAAGCGAGCGGACCGCCGCCGAGACGCTGCGCCCACTGCTCGGCCACGCGAATGCGGCCGGCGTCGGGGGAGACGACGGCGACGTTGTCGAGATGGCCCTGGAAACGATCACGGATGTAGTCGACCAGCACTGGCATGGCCACCAGATGATCGACCGGGCCGTCGAAGAAGCCTTGGGACTGCGCGGCATGCAGATCGACCGACATGATGCGGTCGGCACCGGCGGTCTTCAGCAGGTCGAACACCAGACGGCAGGAGATGGGCTCGCGGCCGCGGTGCTTCTTGTCCTGACGGGAGTAGCCGAGCAACGGGCAGACCGCAGTAATGGAACGGGCCGAGGCGCGCTTCAATGCGTCGATCATGATGAGCTGCTCCATGATCGCCTTGTTGATGGGCTTGTAGTGGCTTTGCAGCACGAACACATCGGCGCCACGCACCGATTCAGTGTAGCGCACGTACATCTCGCCGTTGGCGAAATCGTATGCGGTGGTTTCAAGGACGTCGATGCCGAGCTGCTCGGCGACATCCTCAGCCAACTTCGGATGAATCCTTCCCGTAACGAGAATAAGATTCTTATCGGGCTTTCCTTCAAGGATTGCGCTCACCATGTCTCCCAACGTGTGGTCTCGTTGATGCAGTCTTCAGCATAGCCGTTCTTCACGACCGGTTGGACAACTCAGCGTTGCCTGCCGTTCACCTGCCGCTTGCGATCCATTGTTCGATGGCCTGTTTGACCGCCTTTGCATAGATATCGCTATCCATGCTCGGGTGGATGCCGTCGGAGCCGAGCACCTGCGCGTTCGCGTTGGCTGTGGCATCCCAATCCACCAGCACCACATTGTCCGGATGTGCGGCCGCATAGTCGGCAAGCACCTGGTTGGTAGGTGGAATCCACGTACGGTCTCCGTGGGCATTGACCAGTACCAGCACGCGGTCGGGGCCGATCATATTACGAATCTGGTCCAACTGATCGGGGGTGATTGCCGAATTGGTGCCAAGGCCGATCAACACCCACTGCCGCAGACTGCCGGCGGACAGAGCGTTGCCGATGAGTTCGGGGGCGACCATGATGGAGCGGGAAACGCTCGCGTCGGTCTGAATGCCGGGGAAGACTTCCGAAAGGCCCTGTGATGAGGCCAGCATCACCGAATCGCCTATGGCGGTAATCTGATCGCCGGTGGGCATCTCATGCTTGGGCTTGGGCGGTGCCGGCACGGCATGGCGCAGCAGCACGTGTTCGGTTTTCTGCATACGTTCCAGTTGTGCGGCCTGTTGCTCCAGCTGGATCTGCATGGCGGTTTTCGCAGGTGCATGAGCAATGCCCTGCACGCAGCCGGCCAACGACAGCACCAGGATAACGTCAACGGCAATAACCCGGGCCACATGATTCTTCTTGTTCGTGCGAAGGGGCACCACGACGGATACCGCCGAGTGCGTTGCCGCCGGTTTCTCCACCATCAGCCAGGAAATCATCACCGCAATGGCGGTGAGCAACGCGGTCATGATGAGAGGCCAAGGCCCTACTGCCTTGAAGATCTTCGGGGCAAGGGCGCTGGAAAGAATCCACAACGGCCAGTGCCACAGGTAGATGCCGTACGAATACTTGCCGAGGGAGGCCAATGGCTTGAACACCATGAGGCTTTGCATCCAGGAATCGTCGGAGATGGTACCGGCAATCAGCAGCACGGACAACAAGCTGGACAATATGATGCCACCGCGGAAGGCGAATGCATCCTGTTTGCCGATAACCGCCATGGTGACCAAGGCAATCAGGCTGAGGAACGCCAATACCGGTGCCGCCGCATTCCAGATGCGATGCTCCACGGGAATCTGAGGTAACGGAGCCCGATGTGCGGCTGCCGAAGCGCTCGAGCTAATGGTGCGGGGCATCGGCACAGCCCTCTGGCGAGCGTGGCCCAACTGAGGAGCGGTGACCCACCAGGCGAGAGCCACACCCAGCATCAGGCCCATGCTGTGGGTATCGGTGCCGAAGTAGACGCGGGTGGGGTCGCCTTTGGGCACATACATCACCCACATGGCGATACTGCTGAACGCCGCGAGTCCCAGTGGGATGAGTGAAGACAGTTTCGTCTGGCGGAGCTTCCACATCAGCCAGACGATGAACGGCACGATGACGTAGAACTGCATGAGCACGCCAATGAACCACAGATGGCGAAACACCTGCGGGTTCATTTGGTCGAAATAGCTTTGGCCTCCGGCAATGGCGTACCAGTTGTAGCAGCCCAGCAGCACGGTGATGACTTGGTCGCGGATGGAAACCAGAATGTCGTGATCGAACAGCCAGCCGACGGAGACGATGACCGGAATCAGCAGAAACAGCGCCGGATAGAGACGCACTGCACGCTTGGGAATATATCGCACGAGATTCAGCGATCCGGTTTTCGCCAGAGAACGAATCAAACTGACGGCAATCAGGAATCCAGAGACGGTGAAGAACACGTCGACTCCGTAGAATCCGCCTGGCAGCCGTTGCTGCATGCAGTGGTACAGCACAATGGCTATCAGCGCTAGTCCTTTAATACCGTCTAAACCCACGAACCGCTTCACGGATAATCCTTCTCTTTCCGTAGTGCTGATGGCATTCCCCGTTCTCTCCAACAAACGGAAAACAAGCCCAGCATGCCGAGGGGAGAGACAATGCGACAGCAGCGAATTGTCAGGCCGCATGCTGCATGATTACCGGCTTGACGATTCGCGGCATACCGCGCTTATCGGTGGCGCTTACCGGTGATACAGACTCACCCGTTCGTACTTCGGTTCGCAGCACACGTTGATGCCGAGTTTGCGATACAGCGCCTCGTCCGTGGATGAGATGATAACGGAGAAGAAGGCGTCGCAGCCCCGCAACTGTTTGAGCCCGTCGATGACGCGAGCGGCCACAGGACTGGTGGCGCTGGTGATTGACAATGCAATCAGCGTCTCATCCGAGTGCAAGCGTCGGTTCACGCTGTTGAGATGTTCGGTTTTCAGCCGACAGATGGGTTCGATGGCGGCATCGTCGATTACCGGAATGGTTTCGTCAACACCGGTGACGGCCTTGAGCGCGTGCATCAGCAGCGCGCTGGCCGCGCCCAACAGGTCGCCGGTTTTGCCGGTGACCACATGGCCATCGGGCAGCACCATGGCACCAGCCGGGGCACCGGTGGCGGCTTCCTTCTCAAGGGCCACGGCGCGGGCGGGAGAAAGATCGGGGGTCACGCCGGCCCGGTTCATGATGGAGCGCAGCCGCTCCACCTGTTCCTCGCCAGTGCCGGTGCGCTTCAAGTGCACGGCGGCGGCGAAGTAGCGGCGCACGATTTCCAGACGCGCGGCATCGCGGCAGGCATCGTCGTCCACAATGGCGTATCCGGCCATGTTGACGCCCATATCGGTGGGGCTCTGATAGGGGCTTTCGCCCATGATGCGCTCCATCATGGCTTTGAGCACGGGGAATGCTTCGACGTCGCGGTTGTAGTTGACGGTGGTCTCGCCGTACGCCTCCAGATGGAACGGGTCGATGATATTGGCATCGTCGAGGTCGACGGTGGCAGCCTCGTACGCGATGTTGACCGGATGGTTGAGCGGAAGATTCCAGATGGGGAACGTCTCGTATTTGGCATAGCCGGCGTCGATGCCGCGCTGGTGCTCGTGGTAGAGCTGGCTCAGGCACGTGGCGAGTTTGCCGGAGCCAGGGCCGGGCGCGGTGACCACGACGAGCGGCCGGGTGGTCTCGATGTACTCGTTCTTGCCGTATCCGTCGTCTGAAACGATGCGTTCGATGTCGTGCGGGTATCCGGCGATCGGGTAGTGCAGGCGGCAGGTGACGCCGAGTTGCTCGAGGCGGTGGCGGTAGGCGTCGGCGGCGGGCTGATTGGCGTATTGGGTGAGCACTACGGAGCCGACGAGGAAGCCGCGGGAACGGAACACGTCGATGAGTCGCAGCACGTCTTCGTCATACGGGATGCCGAGATCGCCGCGGGTCTTGCCTTTTTCGATATGGTTGGCGTTGATGGCGATGACGATTTCCACATCGTCCACCAGACTTTCCAACATGCGGAACTTGGTGTCCGGCTCAAAGCCGGGCAGCACGCGCGAGGCGTGGTAGTCGTCGAAGAGCTTGCCTCCGAATTCCAGATAGAGTTTGCCGCCGAATTGCGCGATGCGCTTTCTGATGTTGGCGGCTTGCAGCTCGATGTATTTTTCGTTGTCGAATCCCTGGCGCATAGAGGTCGGCATCCCTTTCCGAACGACGTCGTAAACGGAAAATTATACCGGACGTCGTCGGCAACAAAAATGGGATTCCCCGATGGGGAATCCCATTCGTCATAGAGAGCAATTACTCCCGAGGAATGTTGAACAGGGGTTTGCATGGCTCCCAAAAACGCGCTGGTCGAAACGTTGCCGACGACGCGTGCGCTCGAAGAGTATGCACGGGTGGCTTTGCGGTGATTTCCCAGACCGTTCGTTGCTAGGCGAGATATTTCTTTTTCCAGGCCTTCTTTCGGGCGTAAGCGTTTTCTGTCATGTCGGAGTAGTCGTAATCAACTTTGAACTTGCCGTTGGAATGGAGAATAAGCGTCATCGATCCCCATCTCTTTTCGGGCTTAAGCGCGGCCCTTTCAGGTTCAATGAACTTGTTGATAGCCATAAAGTTTTTCATCAAGGATGCCCTCGAAACGCCTTTTTGGTCAAAGCATTTAACGAAGTCGTCTTTTCCGCTGCCAGCAACGTAATACTCAATAGAGAACGCACCCTCGGCGTACTCGGCGTAAAACACGACCTTGCTCCAGTCTTCGGGGAGGGTTTCCTCAAGAATTGAAGCTATCCCTTGTAGCATCTTCTTTTCACTCATTACATTTCCTTTGCAGTGTTAAGAAGAAACGTAACCGTCTCTTCGCCGTCAATAATGTCCGTGATAGCAAACGAGCTAGGCCTGAATGACCCGCCCTCATAAAGTGGCTCAACCTTGAAGAACACTTCAGCGCCATCAGCCAAAGCATCGGCGCATTTTTGCTCGATTGCTGCATAGGCTTTTGGTTAACCTCGCCGCCCATGGCGACAATATTCTCAAGGCCATTTGATCCATTGAATCGGTCGGCAATCAGATGGCCTCTTTGATCAAAAAGCTCTTCAAACCCTTTTCCGATTGACTGGATAGTGTCCTTGATGGTCAAACGACCTTCGTGGGTCTTTAGTTGTAAGAAGCCTTCGGCCGATTCGACCCTACCCATTGCATCGGTAACGTATTTATACCCATTGATCTCATAGCTCATGTTCGGAACGAGGTCGTCGCCAACGCGGTAAAGCTGCCCGAGATCGTCGGTTGCACACTTCACGCCGTCGATCGCAAACTCGTTATTGGGAAGCAGTCGGTCGCCTTCGTAAATTGCCTTTCCGGCATCATCCAGAATTCGTGAGCTTGCGCCCGATTCTGCTGCCTTTGAGGCAAGAAAGTTATTTAGACCTCGTCCGGCAAGAAGCGTTGCTGCCGTAACAGTTCCCGCAACGACTTCTCCGACGATATCCTCCTGAGATATCTCACCGTCTTCAGCGCCGGCTTCCAAGCTCTTTCCCATTTCGTCAAGAACGAGTACAGCCCCAGCAGCGAGTGCTGCAGGGGCAGAAGCGGTGACGGCTACGGCACCAAGCGCAACTTCAGTGGCGATTTCGCCTCCAGTTTCGACATAGTCTCCGATTTCCCGTATCTGCTCATCGGCTTCCATGAAGTCGCCCCAGGCGTTGGCTGCATCGTCAACAGCGTGTGTTTGCACGGTTTTCACCGCTGCTTCTTCGTCTTCGGCCAGTAGTTCAATATTCGATTCAACACCGACATATGCGTTTTCTCCACGTCGGCAACTCCAAGTACGAACCTGCCGCCAAGATAAGCTCCGTTCCTTGCGCCATCGCGGACAGTTTCGCCTGCAGCGTTGAGTGTTGGCTCGCATGCTTTCCAGGCGTCATCTGCGGCTTCTTGAACTGTTGAAATGCTCGCGGTTAGGACATCGCCGGAAGAAATATCCCGCCATGCGGCATCTGCACAATCAGCAACGGTGCGTTGCGCCTCCTCAAAGGCCAATCTCGTTTCGGTCGTATCCGGCATTAATTGCTCTATATTTTCAAACGCCATTTAGATCACCGGCCTTGTTTGAGATAAGACCGCTGATACTTCGGCGAGTGCTGAGGCCTTTTCCGTTGTCTCGATGCCGGTACCCCTCTTTCTCAGCTCGTTGAGATGAGCGTTAAGCATCGACTGAATGAACAGGTATTGGATTGGTCCCCAGCTTTCGGGTGAGGAGTCATCTTCGAATTTCCAGCTTGAAAGCAGATGGGAGCAAAGCCTCTCTTTGAGGCTGTCGGCAGATAAATCCCTGGCGTCGTCGAGGATGCGTCCAATATTGAAATACCTATAAGCACACCATTCAAACAGTGGCTTCCTCGAGGACAGAGGAGTCCTTGCCATCTCAATCAAGCGTGCCTTCATGGAGTCAGGTATGTCCATCTTGTGCACACAGTCGCAGAAGTTGTATTCCCTTGGCTCATCGAGCTTGAACGGATTAAGCACACAAGAGTTGAGATAGCGAAGCTCTTCAGAAGAAGCCTTGTCCTTCGCGCTGTGCTTGCTCTGTGTCGGCGAGTACTCTAGGCCGCGTTCATGCGGTTCGATGTGACAGAGGACAGGTTCGATCCATTCGTTCTGATATATTGCTGCAACGCCTCGCTGAAGCTTTGCAAGCTCTTGGATTTGGCTCTCGTTAAGATTTGCCGCCTTGCCGATAAGCATCCTGTCGCCTTCGTCAGGCAGTTTCCAGGATAAGTCGATGCGATGATTCTGCCTCAAGCCCAGCGGGTTGTTAAGGCGCGGTCATTTTGGCGCTTACATCTCACTTTTGCAGACGTAGAATACGAGTATTGGAATCAAAGGAGGGTTCTCCTGCCAAATATCGGTAAGGACGACCATCCGAAGCTGTGGTCGCTTATTTTCGTGCTTATCATCGCGCTGACCTTCTGTTGCTTCGTCATGGGCCAAGGACTCAACAGTGGAACCAGCGTCTTCCTGGCAGGCCAAGGTTACGGTGCGAGCCTTGCCGGCGTACTTGCACTCGTCTTCTCCATTGCCGCCGCGTTAGCACGACTGTTCGTCGGCCCTGTTATCGACAACGGCAAGTGCTCACTCGTTATCATCGCCGGCATCGCTATCCTCATAGCAGGAACAGCACTGTCCGCTGTCGTTCAAGGCATCCCCCTCTTCACAATCAGCCGTTTGCTGCAAGGCGTGGGCTTTGGCGCAGCAACAACAGCAGCCTCGACCGCCGCAGCAAGCGTCTTACCGCAAGAACGGCTCGGCGAAGGCATTGGATACCACGGCCTCGGACAGGCTATCGCCATGAGCATCGGCCCAGCCTTCGCACTTTACCTAGTAGGAACCGATCCCTCAACGAACCTCTATGTCGGCCTTGCCCTGGTTGGGTTTGCAGGGCTTGTAATCGCCCTCAACGCACGCTATGAAAGTAAATGGCAAACTCTGCCAAGCTCCAGCGCATACCGAATCAAAATGGAAACCCGGCTCGAACTCGACTCAAAAGACGGGCAGGCACCCAGCTCCACCACAGTAACTACATCCGAAACAATTAACAGTGAAAAGTATCCTGAAGGCGACCAGGTGTCCAAGAGAACCCTGCGTGACTCATTCAACATCTTCGAGCCGCGCGCATTGCCTGGCGCCATCCCACAGATGATCATGTGCCCCACTTTTGGCTTTGGCGTCTTCTTTGCTGGTCTGTACGGTACTACTCTCGGCTATACCCACGCCGGTCTCTTCTACACCATCAGCGCGGTAAGCATGATTATCATTCGCATGATTTCAAAGCATTTCATGGACACCGTACCTGCAATCAAAACAATGACCGGAGCCGTCGCGTGCGGCATCCTCTGCTGCCTTATGCTACTTGCCGCACCGTACGGGGAACCTGTCTTCCTGGCGTCCGGAATCTTCTATGGTCTCGCCACTGGCATAAGCCTGCCACTTAATCAAAGCGTAGCGGTAAAGAACACCCCGCCAGAGCGCTGGGGCGCCGCAAACGCCCTGTTCCTGCTCGCCAATGACATCGGCATTGGCTTCGCAAGCGTAATCTGGGGCGTTATCAATGACTCATTCGGGTTCCAGACAAGCATCGTCTGCGTCATTGTCTGCCTTATCGCAAGCTACGCATCCGCCTGGATCGTCTACCCCGCCCGCGACAAGCGGTGGAGGCATTAGAGCGTAAGCGTCAAAATGACCGCGTAGCAGGAAACGTCCAGGACCATTCCGGCATACGGATGGAAAAGTCCTGGACGTTTCCATCTTTGCGTTGCGGTATGCCTTAGGCCGCTATGTCGCTACAGGCCCTCCTCGGCGTTGTTCGCCATCTCGTCGTCGAACGCATCGGGGTCGATGTTAATTATGAAGTCGTCAGGCATCTCTTTGGCCTTCTCGGCAGCGGCTGGGTCGAGCTTGCAGGACTCAGGCACCCTATCCGACCACGGCAGGAACGAGTCCACAACCTCATCGGTGAGCTCGCCGGCGTTGGGCATCTCGGTCAGCAGCCACTCGACGTAAAGCCTGGGATTGAGCCCGTTGGCCTTGGCCGTGGTGGTGACGCTGTATATCGCCGCAGACGCCCGCGCGCCGCGCGGCGCATCGCTGAAGAGCCAGTTCTTGCGCCCTACGACGAAGATTCGCTGGGCCTGCTCGGCGACGTTGTTCGAGAGCTCCAGGTGCCCCGTCTTCGAGCACGTTCATGACGTAGGGCCAGAACTCCACAGCGTACTGCAGCGCACGGTGCGGCGCCAGCTTCGGCGAGGCTAGGGGAAGCTGGGCCCGCGCCCATCCCCCGAAGTCCTCCATGAGCGGGCGGAGCTCCGCGTCGCGGGCGGCCTTCCTGCCGCCCGGCTCCATGTCGTCGAACTTGGAGTCGACCTTGAAACATGGCGTCGATCCTGCGCCTTGCCTCGAGCGCAACGCTGGCCGCAGACGCCGCCTTGGCGCCGCCGCCGGCGATCTTCACGATTTGGGCGAAGTAGCGGCGCACGTGGACGAGGCACGCCGTGTTGGCGATGTTGGGGTTGCCGAGATTGAAGTAGGGTTTGTAGCCGTCGGTGGTAAGCGTGCCGGACCAGCCCGCAAGAAACTCCTGGGCAACGCCCTTCCTGCGGGTCTCGTGGTATTCGAATACATACACGGGCACGTCGCAGCGCGCCGAGCAGAACAGCCACATCCTCGATTTCTTCTTCGCCTCGCGGTTCGGCTCTTTCAGGACCTGAACCGTGGTCTCATCGGCATGAATCCTGACATGCGACAGCAGCTCGACCTTCATTCTCTCATGGACCTTCGCCAGCCAGCGCGCGTGCACGTTCATCATCCAGTTCGCCATGTCCTGGCGCGATATCGTCGCGCCGCACGCCTTGAGGTCTGCCTCTATGCGGTAGAGCGGCAGCGACATGACGTACTTGCCGTTGACGATCCAGGCAAGCAGCGACGGCGTCGCAAACGAGCCTGGTATCGGCGGCTCAGGCTGCGGTGCTCGCACGATGACGCCCTTGCGCTCCTATTGAGTTTCAGGGGCGTTTTTGGGGTGGTGGGACAAACTACTGGGACAGTTCACTCTTCGAAAAAATCCTTTACTCTTCGTCCGCTGCGTGTCGCCATGTCCGTGGTGTACGCGCTTTTAGAGTAAAAATGACTGAAACTGCAGGTCAAAAGGCATAAAGAGACCCCCTGAAAACGTTGTTTCCAGAGGGTCTCAATAGTTTTTACTCACCCCAAATCACAGGTGGCTTTACGCTTTTTCGTACGTGGCGGCACACTGCGACACTCTACGGACGGAATTTCGATTGCGCAAAATCCGCTCCAGTTTACTCCCACTCGCCAAAGTAAAACTGGTTCTAAACAATACTGTTTAGGGGATTTGACTCTTAGTTGCTCAATTTGATACCAATTATCCAACTTATACGGCGTTGTCGGACTCCTGTTATCAAAAGATTATCAAGCCCAATGTTATCAGCAGAAAAGCAATGGTTTGGATCATCTGTATTATACCACAAGCAGAGTGCTATTTCAATCAAATAAGGGACTGCTTCAACTGTAGAATCCGTTTTTCAATCTCTCGAATGATCTCGACAAAGACTTGATCTTCGCTTCCGGTCGGATCTTCTAATCCCCAGTTATCGTCAAATGCTCTACCAATGAAAGGACAGCCCACATTGCACCCCATGGAGATTGCAATATCAGGGGCAGGAATATCCGAGATCAGTTTGGAATACTGGGTTTTCTCCATGTCAATCCCGTACAGTTCTTTCATAATGCGGACAGCATCCTGATTGATTTGCGGTTTTGTTTCCGTTCCTGCGGAATAGCTTTCAAACACATCGGAAGCCAAGTGCTTTCCCAAGGCCTCGGCAATCTGACTGCGGCAGGAATTATGGACGCAGATAAATGCCACCTTTTTCTTACTCATATTTGAACCAGTCTTTCGTTTTATTTGCGTTTTTTTACAAGGAACAGCATCACGGGAACTTCTGTCAGCACACCCACAGTCGTTGCCAGTGCCGCAGGGGAAGTCGTTCCAAACAAGGCGATTGCAACAGCAACAGCCAGTTCAAAGAAGTTGGAAGCACAAATCATTCCGGCGGGAGCAGCAATCTTGTAGGGCAGCTTCAAAACCCGGCAAGCGATATACGCAATCGCAAAAATCAGGAAGGTCTGTAAAATCAGCGGTACCGCAATCAAAACAATGTGCAGAGGTTTTTCCAGAATGGTATTGCCTTGGAACGAGAAAATCATCACCAGCGTCAGCAATAAGCCAATGGTAGTTACACTGTCAAACATATGGATGAAAGTCTCCTCAAAGTACACTGCCCCTTCCGCTTGATGACAGCCGAACGGGTCAGCATACCGCCAGCCAGAGGAAACACCACAAACAGTACCACAGAGAGAATCAGGGTATCCCACGGAACGGGAACATTGGAACGCCCAGCAAAAAATGCCCGTTGAGTTCGATTTGAGTTTCACGGGCCCCGAAACGGCCCCGTTTCGCCCTCGGGGACAAAAACCGCGCGTCAACTCACTTGGGATAAATCCTTACTCCCATTCCCTCGAATACCTCCCCGTGCCTTGTTGTCTTGAAACACGGGGAGTAAATGGCGAAATCGCAGGTGAAAGGGAGTAAAACGGCAAAGAAAAAGCCTCCGTTCCAACGAGGGAACGGAGGCTAGGAAATCGTTTTTACTCACTGCCGTCGCTGGCGGTTTTGCCATGACTCTCGTACGAAACGAAACTCAGCGGTACACCACGGCACTCAAAAGAGCAGGTCAAAGCCCTATCGGCTTACTCCCATTCGATGGTCGCCGGCGGCTTGGAGGTGCAATCGAGGACGACGCGGTTGATCTGGCGGCATTCGTTGGTGATGCGCGTGGAGATCGTGGCGAGCACATCGTAGGGGACACGGGACCAGTCGGCGGTCATGGCGTCTTCCGAGCTGACCGGGCGCAGGACGATCGGCGAGCCGTAGGTGCGCTCGTCGCCTTGGACGCCGACAGAGTGAACGTCAGCCAGAAGCACGACCGGGCACTGCCAGATGTCGCGGTCGAGACCGGCCTTGGAGAGTTCCTCGCGGGCGATGGCGTCGGCCTCGCGCAGCAGGTCGAGGCGCTCCTTGGTGATCTCGCCGATGATGCGGATGCCGAGGCCCGGGCCAGGGAACGGCTGACGCCAGACGATTTCGTCGGGCAGACCGAGCTCGTGCCGATGGCGCGCACCTCATCCTTGAAC
>ENA-OPZD01000038-OPZD01000038.1-human-gut-metagenome-genome-assembly--contig:-NODE-38-length-71370-cov-4.625704_pt1 | contig 71370 bp, 76 predicted proteins | sample MGYA00242479_ERZ504495 | MGnify/ENA primary metagenome ERZ504495 (study PRJEB26092, sample SAMD00036286) | human gut metagenome | host: Homo sapiens | study: EMG produced TPA metagenomics assembly of... | reverse complement strand
GAACAATCTGCTCGCACGAAGGCCACATTAAGTGGCCTTCGGCTCGTGCGGAACTCGCGGCGGATGATGCGCGCCAGGGGACGGGCTACGGCAACGAATAGAAATTCCACGTACTACGCCTCTCCCCAAACATGTGCCGCGCCCCCTCCGCCCATATCGTCCCGCGCGCAGTTCGCGACAGCGCTGTTTGAGCACGGGATGATATGGGCGGAGGGGGCGCGTTCGCCTTGAAGTGATGAGGTGAAAAACTGTTCGAGCGCCGGATGATACGGTCCGAGACGCGGGGCGGCGAGCGCCTGTCTACTCTTTGAGATAACGCGAGAGGAACTCACGGGTACGTGCGTGGTGTGGCGCAGTGAAGATCTGCTCGGGGTCGCCCTGCTCGGCAATCACGCCCTTGTCCATGAAGACCACGCGGTCGGACACGGTGCGCGCAAACTCCATCTCATGCGTCACCACGACCATCGTCATACCGTCGCTGGCCAGGCCTCGCATGACTTCGAGCACCTCTCCGACAATCTGCGGGTCCAAGGCGCTGGTAGGCTCGTCGAACAGCATGATCTTGGGACGCATGCATAAGGCGCGGGCAATCGCCACGCGCTGCTTCTGGCCACCGGATAGCGTCGAGGGCGCAGCGTGGGCAAAATCCGCCAGACCCACCGAGCGCAAGTGCTCGAGAGCGACCGTCTCGGCCTCCCCCTTCGACATCTTCTTGCGCGTTACGGGAGCCAGCGTGCAGTTTGCCAGCACATCCATGTTGTTGAACAGGTTGAATCCCTGGAAGACCATGCCGATGTCCTCGCGTAGCGAGTTCACGTCCACGTGGTCGGCGGTGAGGTCGCTTCCTTGAAACCACACGTGTCCCGCGTCGGGCGTCTCGAGCAGGTTGATGCAGCGCAGAAGCGTCGACTTACCCGATCCGGAGGCACCGATGATCGTCACCACCTCGCCGGGTGCGACCTCCAGATTGACGTCGCGCAGGACTTCGAGGTCGCCGAAGGACTTGCGCAGGCCCTCGATACGCACCATGTAATCGCCGGCGGGAGCCGTAACGGCGGTGTTGTCGTTCATAGCCATGGTCTAGTGCTCCTCGACGTTGACGGGCTGATCGGAAGTGCTGCCAAGCTTCACCGACTTGACGTTGAGGCGGTTCGCCAGGCGACCAAGCAGCCACGAAGCGATCATGGTGAGGCACAGGTAGATCACGCTCGTCACGAGCGCCGCCTCGAACTTGGCATAGTAGATGCCGCCCACGGTGGTAGTTGCGAACATAAGGTCAAAGGTGCCAATGACGGAAAGGACCGACGAGTCCTTGATATTGATGACGAGCTCGTTGGAAGACCGGGGGATGGCGAATTTGACGCCCTGGGGGAACACGACCTTGCGCATGGCCTCCCACTGGGACAGGCCAAGCGAACGGGCCGCCTCGGTCTGACCGGTGTCAACCGACTCGATGCCGCCGCGTAGCACCTCCATCATATACGCCGTTGAGTTGAGGACGATGGTGACGAGACCGGCGGTAAACGTGCTCCAGATCGCGTTGATCTGCGTGGTGGTGAGGTCGGTCATCTTAAAAAGCGCGAACACGCCGAAGAAGATGATCATGGCCTGGACCATCATGGGCGTGCCGCGGACCACGGTGCTGTAAAGGCGCGCGAAACCGCTGCCCACGACTTTCCAAAAGCGAACGAAATCGTTGTCGGAACGGTCGATGACCTGGATGCGCAGGAACACCAAGAGCAGTGCGAGGAAAAACGCGATCACCGTGCCGAACACCGCGAGCGCGACGGTGGTCTTGAAGCCGGAGAAGAAGATGGCGCGACTGTTGTAGAGCATATAGAGCATGCTCTCGAGCGTGGAGGCGGGACGCGTCTCGGCCGTAACCGCGACCTGCCAAGCAGATGCGATCCCCATGCCAAGGCGGTCGAGCGCGAGTACGGCAGTGATACCGCACACCGCATACGATCCGTAGCGCAACGCGCGCGCAACGGTAGGTTGGGTAAAGGGCGACACCTGCGCGTACGTCTTCCACCGAGCGAGCTTGAACGCCAAGGCCACGGCGGCAAGCACGAGCCAAGCAACGAGCAGGTAGTACAAGACGACCTCAAGCGCATACGCACCGGCAAGGAAACTCAGTGCGGGGCGCGGCTGGCTGGACAGGCTCATGCCCATCGCCGCAATCACACTCGTTCCCAACAACACGTAGCGATGATCATCCAAAACAAACGAGGCCAAGCGACCAAGCGGGCGAGCACCCGCCGATGCGGTGGTCATGGATCGACTCCTTTAATTGAATAATAGCGATACGGCCACCATCGTGAGATGGCGGCCCAGCAAGATGTATAAAGCCCGAGCGCGAACATATTCTCGTAGGGCGTTTTGTGGAGCGAAGCGCAACCACGCCCGAAGAGATTATGTCCGCGCTCGGGCGGTTTGGATACGTTATGCAGGCTGACGATCCATGCAGGCGGACCACATGTCCTGACGCTCCTCGTCATCGATGCCCGCGATGATCTCGTTGATCTGGTCGAGGACGGCCTTGTTCTCATTGGCCACCGCGGCGTTATCGGGCATGAGGGAATCCTCGAAGGAGTCCTCCATGTCGAGCACCACGAGCTCCGGATAGACCTCGAGCAGCTTGGGGGCGGAGAGCATGGAATAGGTGATGATGTCGCACGTACCGTTCATCAGGTTCTCGACGACCATGGGCTGCGTCTCAGCAGGCGTCATATGGTTGACGTCAGGAATCTGCTCGATCACGTCGTCGTACATGGTCGCCGCCTGGCCGAGAATCGAGGCGCCCGCAAGCTCGGCAAACGTCGTGGCACCGGCGTAGGCCGAATCGTTCTTGCAAATCATGATGATGTCGTCATCGACATAGGAGTCGGAGAACGCGGCGGCGTCCTCGCGCTCGGGCGTGACGGACATACCGGCGCACACGATATCGATCTGACCGTTGTTGAGCGCGTCGATCAGCGAGCCGAACTCGAGCTTGACCGCGACGGGCTCCATACCCAGGCCCTCGGCGATCATCTTGGCAACTTGGACGTCATAGCCGTCGGCGTAAGCACCCGAGACGTTCTCGATTGGAATGGTGTACTCAGACTCCTCGGAGACCTGCCAGTTATACGGGGCGTATGCGGCCTCCATACCAACACGCAGCGTCTTGCCATCGCCCAGCTGAGCCGCCGATGCGGAAGCGTCGGTGCTACCGCTCTGTCCTGCATCCTGGGCAGCGGGGCCGCAGCCCGCAAGGAACATCATGCCTCCCACGCTCATAGCCGTTATGCCGGAGAGCTTAAGGAACTCCCTGCGCGAACGCATAGCGGGTTGGATAGATACGTCAACAGTCTCACGAGTCATGATGAACCTCCAATGTTTGTCTGAGACCCCTTCCGCACGACGCAACCAGAGGGGGCCCATCCCCCTCTCCCTTGCAACTTAATGCGTGAAAGTTCCGCGTGCTGTAGGGCAGGATACTCCGTTTTGGTGGAGCATAATCAGGAGGTATACCAAGAAATAGATTAGTTACATTTCTTATACATGCACATGCATAGAATTTCAGCGGGCAGAGAAATCGAGCGCGGTAACCGCTTTTGTACCGATGTGCGGCACTCGGGCTATACAATACCTGCGAACATCAAGGCGCGCGCCGCCCAAACCGGAAAGGATCACATGCTTCCCTCGTACCTCGCCGATACCGACCTCTCCTCGATCAGACTCGTCGCCACCGACATGGACCTCACCCTGCTCGCCGATGACAAATCCATGCCCGAGGGCGTTGACGAACGCATTGACGCACTCGCGCGACGCGGCGTCGTGTTCTGCGCGGCGAGCGGCAGGCCCGCGCTCGCCCTGCGCGAATCCTTCCCGGCCCATCACCAAGATATGGCGCTCGTCGCCGACAACGGGGCATCCGTCTACCTGCGCGATGAGCTCATCTACCGCGACCTCATCGATCACGACCTGTACCGCGAGGTCCTCACGCGTTGCGTCGAATCGGGGTGCGGCGTCCCCGTGCTCTGCGCCTTCGACGTCGCGTACGAGCTTGAGCGCGACCGTGTGCACCATGACGTGGTGAGCATCTACTACCGCAATATCATCTACATCGACACCTTCGAGGAAATCGATGTCGACTCGAATAAGATCTCGATATACTTCCCCAACTGGGACAGCAAGCGCAATTTCGATGAGGTGTATGGGCCGGAATTCGGAGAGCGCCTGTACGTCACGTGCGCCGGTGATGAATGGCTCGATTTCATGAACCTCGGTATCGACAAGGGTCGGGCATTCGCCATCTGGCGGAACATCTGGGCATCAAGCTCACCGATATCGCCGCCTTCGGCGACACCTATAACGACATCCCCATGCTCGACATCATAGGCCACAGCTACGTGATGGCCAATGCCGCCGAGCACATGCATGCCCACGGCAAGTTCCTCGCCCCGAGCAACAACGAGGCGGGCGTGCTCACCGTCATCGACCGCATCATCGAGGCGATGGCATAAAGCCCCATCACGATCGACTCGCAAACCAAAACCGCGAAGCCCATCACCAGCGACATGCAGTCGATTAAAAATCGAGTTTCGCACCGCTGATGATGCGGAATGATCAGAAGCCAGAGGCCCAGCACCAGCCTCCACGCCCCTTCTTCCATCTACCAACGCACGGCCAGCGAGACTCTGCCGCGAATCGAACGAAAATGTAACGAATTCTCGAAGGGGTCGAGTAGACGGGGGTTTTGGCCTCCTGCCAACTGGGGTTTTACCATCCAGACCGGCCGTCTACTCGGGGCGTCTCGAAACTCGTTACAAAATCGAGCGATTCGCGGTAACTCGGCGGGAAAACCGCGATATCGCAAAGAGCTACTTCGCCTCTGCCCAGGTCTCGCCGATGCTGGCGTCCGCGATGAGGGGCACGCGGAGCTGAGCCACGCCCTCCATTTCCTCGCGCACCATGGCCACGAGCGCGTCGACCTCGGATGCCGGGCACTCGAAGTCCAACTCGTCATGCACCTGCAGAATCATCTTGGCGGCAAAGCCTCGGCACGCAGTCGCTCGGCCACGCGCACCATGGCGATCTTGATGATGTCTGCAGCGGAGCCCTGCATCGGATGATTCATCGCCGTGCGTTCGCCGAACATGCGCTGCGCGGGCACGCGCAACTCAGGGATGGGGCGGCGGCGCCCGTACATGGTCTCGGCATATCCGGTCTGCTTCGCGAAGGCCACCGTCTCATCCAGGTATGTGCGCACGCCCGGGTACGCGCGGAAGTAGGCGTCGATCATCTCACGGGCCTCCGCCATGGGGATATCGAGCGTCTGCGACAGACCGTATGCCTGCTGGCCGTACACGATGCCGAAGTTCACCGCCTTGGCGCGGCTGCGCAGCTGCGGGGTCACCTCGTCAACCGCGACACCGAACACGCGCGCGGCGGTCTCGGCATGGAAGTCCTCGCCCTCGTTGAAGGCACTCACCAGATGCTCGTCGCCCGAGAGGTGCGCCAGCAGCCTCAGCTCGATCTGCGAGTAGTCGATGGCCACAAAGACCGAGCCCTCCTCCACCGAGAACGCCTTTTTGACCGCATGGCCCAGCTCGGAGCGAGTGGGGATGTTCTGCAGGTTGGGATTGGAGCTCGATAGGCGGCCCGTCGCGGTGATGGTCTGGTTGTAGGTTGTGTGTACGCGGCCGTCGTTGCGGCGCTGGCCGCCGAGGGTGTCCAGGTACGTCGACTTGATCTTGGTCTTCTCGCGGTACTCAAGGATGAGGCGGACGATCTCGTGGTCCTTCGCGAGATCCTCGAGGACCTTGGCGTTGGTGGAGTAGTAGCCGCGCTGGGTTTTCTTGAGGCCAGCCGTGGGCAAGCCGAGCTTGTCGAAGAGAATGCGGGAGAGCTGCATAGGGCTCGAGAGATTGAACTCCTCGCCACCCGCAAGCTCGCGAATGCGAAGCTCGAGCGACTGGATTTGACCAACGAGTTCCTCGGACTGCGCCGCCAATCGTGCGGGGTCGACGTACATGCCCGCGCGCTCCATGGACGCAAGCACGCGCACGAGCGGCATCTCGATCTTGGTGAAAATGTCCTCCGCGCCCTGAGCCCCAAGCGCGGCGGCAAGCGGCTCACGCAGGATGCGGGCGAGCCAGGCGGATCGAGCAGAGGCGCTCACGGCATCCGCCGGCGCGCCGCCTCCCCCGCCGCGGGTGGCAACGAGGCATGCAGGTACGTCTCGGCAAGATAGGAATCGGCAAAATCCGAACGCACGGAATCGAGCAGGTACGCGGCAACCACCGTGTCAAATAACCGCGAAGAGTCAACCAACAGCGGGTCCAGGAGCTCCGTCTCACTCGAATCGACGGGCGAGAGCTCGTGGAGCAACGCCTTAACGTCGCAAGAGATCACGCGCCCCTCGCTCAGGATATGATGCAGCACCCCAGGAATGACCCCCGCCGAGAGGTCAAGGTCGATCGTGGATATCGCACAGGGGCCGAGCGGTTCCTCGAATGACAGCAGGGCGCGGTCGGTGGCGACCCACAGGCGACGCGTCATGCCGAAGAGCGCTCCATCTTCCTTGTCATCCTCCATGGCGACACCCAGCCACTCGTCCGCATCGAGGGCACGACAGAGCTCGTCGAAGCACGCGTTCATCTCCTCAGATGCGGCCCGCTCTTCCTCATCGCCCTTCTGGGCCGCAGAGGCGTCGAGGGCAACACGCAGCACCTCGGGCATCTCCAGGCTCGTAGCCACAGGAGCCGAAGCGGCGCCTTCCCCGAGCAGCGCGAGGAAGCGGTTCTGCATCGCCATGATGCCGAGCTCACCCAGGGCGGCAGAAACGGACGACGCGTCGAACGCCGGGAACGCCACCTCGGTCAGGTCGCACTCGATGGGCGCGTCCGTCATGATCGTGGCGATCTTGCGGGAGATGAGCGCGTCATCGATGTGCGCGCGCAGGTTCTCGCCCATCTTGCCCTTGACCTCGTCGGCATGGGCAATAACCTCGTCCAAGCTGCCGTACCGGGCGATCAATGCGCTCGCCTTTTTGGGGCCGATGCCCGGCACGCCGGGAATGTTATCGGAAGAGTCGCCCTTGAGACCGTAGAAATCGGGTACGAGATTGGGCGTGATGCCATGGTAGAGGTCGTCCACGCTCTCGGGTGTCATGATAGCGATGTCGGAAAGGCCCTTGCGCGTGGAGACCACATGCACATGTTCTGTAACAAGTTGATACATATCGCGGTCACCGGTGACGAGATACATATCGCACTCCGCCTCTTCACCGCGGCGGGCGAGCGTACCCAGAATATCGTCGCCCTCCCAGCCTTCGAGCTCGATCACGGGGATCGAGAGGTTCTTCAGCAGTTCTTTGATCATGGGGAATTGGCTGCGAAGATTCGGATCCATGGGTGGACGCTGGGCCTTGTACTGGGGCAGCATCTCCATGCGGACCTTCGGACGGCCCTTGTCGAACGCGCAGACCACGCCGTCGGGCGAGAACTCGTCGACCATCTTAAGGAACATGTTGAGGAAGCCGAATACTGCGTTGGTGGGGCGGCCGTCCGGCGCGTTCATGGTGGGGGGCACAGCATGGAAGGCGCGGTGCATGAGCGAGTTGCCATCGATGACGGCGATGACGCGTCGGGCACGGGCAGGCGTGAAATCAGGCATGGAGGACCTCTCTCGTCCGTTTTCTCTCGCAAACCAGTCTACCCCACCGCCCGGACAAGTAGGCGCAGGCCGATAGATGGCAGTAGGCCCCGGAAGGACATCCCTCACTAAACAATCCAGAGGATTTGCGCAAAGCGCAGATCCGGGGGCGTTTGGGGAGGGATGTCTTTCCGGGGCCGGCCGAGCACGTCCGCTCGGCAAACCCTAGTTGAACTTGAAGATCTTAGACGCAAGATGGTACATACCGATGGTGGTCTTCTCTCCCAGCTTGCCCGGCAGGTTCGTGCCCCAGCCAATCACGCCGTGGCGCGCCTTGCGGTACATCTTCTCGTCATACGTGCGCAGATCGTTCCATAGGGCAGCAAGCTCATCATCGATGCCCGGCTTGTCGGAAAGCTTGGTGAACACCGAGCAGATGGCCATCATCATGGTGAAGTAACCCATCATGTAGGAGCGCAATTTCTCCTGTTCGACGTCCTCGTACAGGTGGTAGGACTCCATCATGATGCGCGTAATGCGGAACTGCTGGTCCAGGCGCTTGACCATAGTGGCCTCGTTTACGCTCTGACCCTCACGACCAATGAAGTAACGATACAGGTCGATGTCGGCGTAATAGAGAGTCTTGCAGTTGGGCAACGGCACGTACGCGTAGATATTGTCCACGTAGAAGGTGTGCGGTGGCATGGGGAGGTCGTGCCTGCGCAAGACATCCGTGCGGTAGCACAAAGAGTGCATGAGCAGGTTCTGATCGGGGCGGAAGCGCCCGATCTCCTCCCAGGAAAAGACCTTTTTGCGCGGCAACGCCATGCGATAGCTGATCGTGGTGTGCGTGCCCTCGTGAACCTTCTCGTACACGTAGTTCGAGATGAACAGGTCAACGCGCAGGTCGCGCTCCTCAAATCCGCGAAGAATGGTGAGCATGGTGGAAAGCGCGGCGGCGTCGAGCCAGTCGTCGGAATCGACGACCTTGTAGTACGTACCCTGGGCTTCGCGCAGGCCGGCACGCACAGCCATGCCATGGCCGCCGTTCTCCTGATGCACCACGCGGACAATGCCCGGATACCGCGCCTCCCATTCATCTGCCTTGGCGCCCGTTTCGTCCTCCGAGCCGTCATCGACGATGATGATCTCGATGTCGGACGCGAACTTGGATCCCTCGAGGATTGAGGCGATGCAGTGATCCATATCCTTAGCGGCATTGTAACTGGGGATGCCAAAAGAGAGCACCTTGTGGCCCTCCCCCGCCGGCGTCACAGAAATCGTCCTGATGGGAAACGCGACGCGGGCAGCCTCGATATCGTAAGCAGTCGCAACGCAGGTCTGTTCGGTATTAGGCATGGCAGGCGATGATCTCGTCGGAGAGGTTAAGGGCGGAAGCGGTCACGGCATCCATATCGTAGTAACGATACTCGGCAAGACGGCCGACCGGGTGGAAATTCGTGATGTGCTGCACGCGCTCGAGATACCGCTCGTAGAGCTTGCGGTTGTCGGGGTCGAGAATCGCGTAGTACGGGGTCTGGCCGCTACCCGGCTCGTAAGCGTGGCTGTACTCCTTCATGATGGTGGTCTTGCCTTCGACCTCTTGCCCTGTCATGTTCTTGAACTCGGTGATACGCGTGAAGTCCTCGGACACCGTGTAGTTAACCGTGCCAACCGGCTGGAAGCGATCCATGTCGAGGGTCTCGAACTTCATGTCGAGCGTACGGTACGGCAGAGCGCCCAGATCAAGGTTGAACAGCTCATCAAGCGGACCGGTGTAGATGACCTCGCCACCGTAGACGTTGCCGTGAACCTTAACCGTGGTCTCGTCGAGCTCGAAGATGTCGCGTGCGTCGACACCACAGAACACATCGATGCAATCATGGTCGAGCATGTTCTCGAACAGGGCGGTGTAGCCTTCCGCGGGCATACCCTGGAAGGGGGCCTGGGGGAAGTAACGGTCATCGTCACCCACGAACACGGGGACGCGCGCAGTGACGGACGGATCGATCTCGTCGGGCGTCTGACCCCACTGCTTCATCGTGTAGTGCAGGAATACGTTCTCGTACACGTAGTCGGCGACCTCGGCCAGGTCCGGGTCGTTTTTCTCGCGAAGCTTCAGGATCGGAACCTTCACATCCTTGCCAAACGTGTCGACGAGCTTGTTGTAGAGCTCTTCGCCGCGCTGATCGCCAAAAGCGAGCAACAGGCTCTTGTGGTTGAAGGGCACCGGCATGAACGTGCCGTGAACGTTGGCGAGCACTTTGTGCTGATAATCGGTCCACTCGGTGAAGCGGGAGAGGAAATTGTGCACGTTCTCGTTGAACGTATGGTAGATATGCGGGCCGTACATATGCACCAGAATCCCGGCCTCGTCGTAATAGTCATACGCGTTGCCGGCGATATGGTCGCGACGTTCCAAGACGGCGACGCGGAATCCGACGGTCTCGGCGAGGCGACGGGCGCACACGGCGCCGGCGTATCCCGCGCCGACGACGATCATGTCGTACGCGTTCGGGTTGAAGTCCTCCGGGAGACCGAAAGTGATCTGCATGACAGCTCCTTGCAGGCGGTGGCGACATCTCTTCCCATGAAGCGACGAGCGGGGTCGCCATGGCCCGCATATCGCGTTTTCATCCAAATGATTATAGCGGTCGAGTCATATAATTACCTCTGTCACACCAATAATGCTCATCGCGCGCAGCGGCACGCGATGAGCGATTCATTCTGAGGAGCGTACATGAGCGATTTCCTGAGCCGCATGAAAGCCACCGCCAAGGCGGATAAAAAGACCGTCGTCCTGCCCGAGGGCGAAGATCAGCGCACCATCGACGCAGCGAAGATCATCGTCGAAGAGGATCTCGCCAACCTGGTCATCTTGGGCGATCCCGAGAAGATCGACGTCCCCGGCGTCACCGTGATCGACCCCAAGTGCGGCCCCAAGCACGAAGAGTACGCCCAGAAGTTCGCCGAGCTCCGCGCCAAGAAGGGCGTGACCATCGAGCAGGCCCGCGCCCAAATGAACGACGCCACCTATTACGGCACCATGATGGTCAAGATGGGAGATGCCGACGGCCTCGTGTCCGGCGCCTGCCACTCAACCGCCGACACGCTGCGCCCCGCCCTGCAGATCCTCAAGACCGCCCCGGGCACCAAGCTCGTCTCCGCGTTCTTCATCATGTGCACCCAGACTCCGCAGTTCGGCACCGACGGTACGCTGATCTTCGCCGACTGCGGCCTGAACATCAACCCCACCTCCGACGAGCTCTCCGAGATCGCCATCGCGTCCGCCAAGAGCTGGCAGACCTTCATGGGAGGTGCCGAGCCGCACGTGGCGCTGCTCTCCTACTCCACCATGGGATCGGCTGGCGGCGAGGTCGCCAAGAAGGTCCAGGAGGCTGTGGCGTTCTGCAAGGACAAGGCTCCCGAGGTCGCCATCGACGGCGACCTTCAGCTCGATGCCGCCATCGTGCCCACCGTGGCGCAACTCAAGGCCCCGGGCTCCCCGGTCGCCGGCAAGGCGAACGTGCTCGTGTTCCCCGACCTCGAGGCCGGCAACATCGGCTACAAGCTCGTGCAGCGTTTCGCCGGTGCGGATGCCTACGGCCCGATCCTGCAGGGCATCGCCAAACCGGTGAACGACCTGTCGCGCGGCTGCTCGGCCGAGGACATCGTGGGCGTGGTGGCCATCACGGCCGTTCAGGCTCAGATGGCCGAGTAAGCCTCCGATTCATCGCGCGTGGCCATGGGGCCGGGCGTTGCTTTGGCAGCGCCCGGCCCTTTCCCTATCAAAACGCAAGGTGCGGCCGAAGCGACTACGGTTGCCCGCCAAAGGGTACAGATGTCATAACGGATGCCAAGGCGAGAGAAAGGGGCACCCATGTTGTTCAAGAACGTTTTGGTTCCCTTCGATGAGTCCGAGCACGCGCAGGCGGCGCTCCATCTTGCCATCGACTTCGTGGGGGACGACCCCACGGCGACGATCCATATCGTCACGGTCGTATCGAACGACATCATGCCGCCCTCGATGATCTCCGCCGCTGGTGCCTTTGGAGAGGCCCCCATCGACTACACGAGCTACGAGTCACTCCTCACCTCGATCGCCGAGCGCTCTGACCGCGAGCTGCGCGACAGCATCGGCAGCATCCTTGGCAAGGACCTAGATGCCATCAAGGCCAAGGTCGTCATTGATACGCGCCTGGCACCCTCCCCTGTGGACGGGATCACCAACTACGCCGCCGACCATCGCTGCGACCTCATCATCATGGGCCGGCGCGGCTTGGGCGCCCTGCGCGGCATGCTCGGCAGCGTGAGTTACGGCGTTCTGCGTTCGTCCGAGATTCCCGTCCTCACGGTCAAGTAGTCCCCAACTGAAAGCGGCCCCTCATGTGAGGGGCCGCTTCGCGTGATGCTCTGGTGAGCGAGGTTACTTGGCCAAGCGCTCGACGTCCAGCGAAATCATATACTCCTCGTCCGTGGGAATGACCACGACGGTGACGCTAGAGCCGGCAGCGGAAATGACGCCGCCCTTGCCGCCCACGCACTCCCTGTTCTTGGCGCGATCAACGCGAACGCCGAGCCACTCGAGGAACTCGCAGAACGCCTGACGGGTCGCCCAGTCGTTCTCGCCAATGCCACCAGCGAAGGTGATGGTGTCGACGCCGGCCATGGAGAAGATCATGGAGCCGGAGTGCAGCATCGCCTTGTAGGCGAACAGGTCGAGCGTGAACAGCGCCTTCTCGTCGCCCTCGAGCGCCGCCTCGCGAATGTCGCGCGCATCGCTCGTCTTCTCATACATGGCGAGGATACCGGACTGCTTGTTCATCATGGTATCGACCTCGTCGGCGGTGTAGCCACCCACGCGCTGCAGGTAGCAGACGGTGGCGGGGTCGATGGAGCCGCAGCGGGTGCCCATCATGAGGCCGTCGAGCGGGGTCAGGCCCATCGTGGTGTCGCGGCACACGCCGTCCTCGATGGCGCACAGGGAGCTGCCATTGCCCAAGTGGCAGGACAGCAGGCGGTGGCAGCGGTCGCCGAGCATCTCCTTGGCGGTCTTCCACTCATAGCGATGGCTCGTGCCGTGCGCGCCGTACTTGCGCACGTGGTACTTCTCGCGAACCTCGCGAGGCAGCGGGTAGGTGTAGGACATCTCGGGCATGCCCATGTGGAAGGAGGTGTCGAACACAGCGACGTTCGGAATACTCGGATAGGCATCGCGGCAGAACTCGATTACGCCGGCCTCAGCGTAGTTGTGCAGGGGGGCGAGGGGCGCCACCTCGTAGATCTTGGCGAGCACGTCGTCGTCAACGAGGGCAGAATCGGTGAAGTGCCAGCCGCCCTGGACGATACGATGGCCGATGGCGTCCATTTCGAAGCCATGCTCGTTGATAAGATCGATGACCATGCGAACGGCCGTGCCGTGATCGGGTAGAACAACGGCCTCCTTGGCCTTTTCCCCACCCTCGCTGTGACCGAAGATTCCCTCTTCGAGGCCGATCTTCTCGCAGTTGCCCTTGGTGAAGACCTCGCGAGTCTTGGTGTTCATGAGCTGGAACTTGAGACTCGAGCTACCGGCGTTGAGAACGAGGACGTTCATGACACTCCCTACAAATGATGCGCGGACAATCGTGCGTCGCGCAGGACGTTACAACGGTTCTATCATAGCGCGAATGTGCGCACGCAGGCATCCCACCGCGCGCACAACGCTATTTTGCATGCGGGCCCTGCGGCCTCAAATGAGTCCTTCGCCGAGCGGCTTGCCGCCGAGCACGTGCAAGTGAACGTGCATGACGGTTTGACCGGCGGCCTCGCCCTTGTTCGAAATCACGCGGAAGCCCTCATCGAGGCCCTTGATGCGGGCGACCTCGGCCACTGCGTGCATCATGGCGGCGAGCGTCTCGGCGGGAATGCCATCGATGATGTTGTCGTAGTGCTCCTTGGGAATCACGAGCGTGTGCGCGGGCGCCTGCGGGTTGAGGTCGTCAAACGCGATGACCAGGTCATCCTCGTAGACGATGGTCGAGGGGATCTCGTGGGCGGCAATTTTGCAGAAGATGCAGTCGGACATGGGGCTCCTTTCAATTGTGTTCCCGTGTCGGCAAGGGGGCATATCGACCCGTGCTCAAACAGTCCTGGCTCGCACGGACCGTCCACCGGACGGTCCGGCTCGTGCGGAACTGCGCGCGGGACGATACTCGCCCTACGACAAACGACGTCCCCTCGATTATCGCATCGAAAGGGCGACTACGGGTTGAGGGGATGGCTCTTAGAGGTTGAGGCTGTCGGCGTCATCCGCGGGCTCGCCGGGAACGAGCTGATCGGTACCGTCGACATCTTGCAGCAGGACGGAGACCTTTTGCTCGGCCGCTGCCAGACGACCGCGGAGGCTCTTGAGAAGCTCCACGCCGCGCGTGTAGCTCTCGAGTGATTCCTCGAGCTCCATATCACCTGACTCGAGACTGCGGATGATAAGCTCAAGCTCGGTGGACGCCTCCTTGTAGGTAAGCTCCTCAACGTTCTTGCGATCTGCCATGTTCTTCTCCTTACTCGGCGCCACTCCGGGCAACGCGTAGCTTCCTGTATCTTCTCGGCTTATTTCCCAGCATGTGTGATGTTGCGGACAGATGCACTCACTTCGCCGTCGGCCATGCGTACCCGCACTTCGTCACCCGGCGCGAACACGTCCACGCTCGTCGCGACGCGCCCGGCACCGTCGTAGGCGATGGAGTACCCGCGGCCGAGGACCTTGAGCGGCGAGAGCGCATCGAGTGCTGCCGCGTTTTTCCCCAGATCCGCCACGGGGCCGCTCAAGATGATCGAACCCTTGGCACGTAGCTTAGAGGTGTACAGGTCCAGGGCGTGACGTTTGACGCCCAGACCGGAAACGCTCGCCTCCAGGCGCGGTGCCAGGCGGTCGAGCGCACCGGTAAAGCGCTCCTGCGAGCGGTCGCACACGACGGCGAATCGATCCGCCGTCTGCGCGAGCTCGGCACGGCGACGATCGACGACATTCGTGGGGTCGACCAGGCACGGACGCGACGCATAGCCATCGACCTCGAGTGCAAGACGCTCGAGCCGCATGGACATCGCGCGGGAGATCCTCCCCAACATGCCCTCACATTCCGCATCCGCGGAAGCGGTAAGCGATACCAGGGAGCGCTGCAGCCGCTGCTCACGCATATTCAGCACATTAACGAGTTCGGCGAACTCGGGGGCCACCGACTCCGCCGCCGCTGTGGGTGTGGAGCACCGGCGGTCGCTCACCATATCGCAAATCGAATTGTCGGGCTCGTGTCCGATGCCGGTCACCACGGGCACGGGACTGGCCGCGACGGCGCGGGCGAGGGACTCGTCGTTTGAAGGTCATGAGATCCTCGAAGGAACCACCACCGCGAACGAGCAGGATGCAATCGGGTGCGGGCGAAATCGCGGCCGCACGGCGCAGCCCCTCGATGAGCTCGGCGGGGGCACCCTCCCCTTGGACCTTCGCCCCCACACAGACGACCTCGACCAGCGGGTTGCGGCGGCGCAGCGTGCGCTTGACATCGTTGACGACGGCACCGGATAGCGACGTGACGACGGCGATGCGCGTGCAAAAGACCGGAATGCGGCGCTTGCGCTCGGGTTCCATGAGGCCCTCGCGGCGCAGCTTCTCCGCAAGTTGGGCAACCTGCTGACGAAGCAGGCCCTCCCCCGCCAAGGTGAAGGAGCTCGCCTTGAAGCTCATCTTCCCCGTGGGCTTGTACAGGTCGAACGTCCCCGTGAACAGCACTTGCAGGCCGTCGCGCAAATCAAAGGCGCGCTTGTCGTACGTGCCCTTCCACACGATGCAATCGAGCGCCGCAGACTCGTCCTTGATCTGAAAATAGCAATGGCCGCTACGAGCGTTTGGACCGCGAAAGCCGGTCACCTCGCCGAGCACGGTGATCTTGGGAATGTCGTGGAGCGCACCGGCGGCGAGCTCTGCCGCTTGCGAGACGGAAAGCGCGTCCTCATCGGGCACCGCGGAAGGTGCCTCGGGCGAGGAGCCCGTCAGGTTCCACGCGTTCATATGCCCTCCTCTCACTCGTATCTTCGAACTCGAACCAGTGTAGCAACGCGTGCGGACAAAACGAAGCACCGCGTGAGCGAGCAGAACCGCACCCGGGCACGCGCCGCGCCCCCTCGCAGCCACGCGCCCCGAGCACGGCCACGCAACGGTGCGTGGGGCACCGCGCAGGGGCTGCTCACGTATGGCTGCTCGCAAAGGGCTACTCGTCGCGATTCCTGTTGGTGCGGGCGAGCAGATAGAGCAGCTGCATCACGCTGGCAAGCGCTGCCGCCACGTAGGTGAGGGCGGCGGCGGTGAGCACCTTGCGAGCACCGCGCACATTGACCTCGCTCATGCCCGAACGCTCGATATAAGCCACCGCACGGCGGCTGGCGTCGATCTCGACGGGAAGCGTTACGAGCTGGAAGATGACGGAGAAGGCGAACAGTGCGATGGCGAGCGTGGTGAGTCCGGCCACATTCATCATGATGCCGAGTAAGAACACGATGGTCCAAATGTTCTGGGTGAAGTTCACCACGGGCACAAGCGCATGACGGACCTTCATCATAAAATACCCGCTCTCGCGTTGCGCGGCGTGGCCCGCCTCGTGGCAGGCGACCGCGACACTCGCGACCGATCCGCCGCTGAGGTTCTCTCGGGAGAGGTAGAGGTTGTTATCGCGCGGGTCGTAGTGGTCGGACAGGTGACCCGAGGTGCCCCTGATGCCCACGCGACCGCACCCGAGGTCGTCGAGCATGCGACGCGCAACCTGCTCGCCCGTCTCCCCGTCCGAGGCGACTTTGGACCAGCGACGATAGGTCGAGTTGACGTAGTTTTGCGCCATCAGGCCGATAACCGTGGTAACCAGCACGATAACGAGATACAACGGGTCAAATCCAAACCCGTAGCCATATCCATAGCCGTAGTAAGGCATCTGCGAATCCTTTCAAGCACGCGTCCATTCGCACATGCAGCTTGTTCTACCCAAAAACCGCCCAAGGCGCGGGAGATGGGCGCCCACAATGAAAAAGAGAACCAAAGGGGGTAGGAATGTCGAAAAACGAGGGCGAGAGAGGCTCGATTTTCGACATTCCTACCCTCTACGCAGCGCAAACGGGGACGATTGCGCAATGCGGACGGGGGCGATGAACCCTCCGCTCTTTCAATTGCCGGGCAGACTAGAAGTCCGCCGCGCCCTCGCTATCCATCCACTCCGCCTGGAACTCGGCATAGCGCCCGTCGATGATGGCCTGGCGCGCGCGACGCATGAGGTCGAGCAGGAAGTAAATGTTGTGCTGCGACAGCAGAATGCCGCCGAGCATCTCCTTCTGTGTGACCATGTGGCGGATGAGCGCGCGAGAGTAGCCGCCGGTGCACACCGGGCAGGTGCACTTCTCGTCGATGGGGCGCGGGTCCTTCGCGAACTTGGCGTTCTTGAGATTCATGCGGCCGGTGCTGGAGAACGCCGTGCCCATACGGCCGGTACGCGTGGGCAGGACGCAGTCGAACATGTCGATGCCGCAGCCCACGCCGCGCACGAGCGTAGTGGGGTTGCCCACGCCCATGAGGTAGCGGGGCTTGCGGCGCGGCATGTGCTCGGACACGAGCGGCTCGAGCGTCTCGAACATGACCTCGTGGGGCTCGCCCACGGAATAGCCGCCGATGCCGTAGCCGGGAAAGTCGCCGATCTCCTCGAGGTGCTTGAGGGAGCGCAAGCGCAGATCGAGGTGCATGCCGCCCTGGACGATGCCGAACAGGGCCTGGTCATCGCGGGTATGGGCCTTGTAGCAGCGCTCGGCCCACATGCTGGAGAGCTCGACGGCGCGCTCCACGAACTTGCGCGTGGCGGGGTACCCGGGGCACTGGTCGAGCTGCATGCAGATATCGCTGCCGAGCTTCATGGCGATCTCCATGTTGTCCTCGGGCGTCCAGAAGACATGGGAGCCGTCGTAATCGGTGGCGATGAAGCGCACGCCCTCGTCGGTGAGCTTGACTGCGTCGGAATGGGAGAAGATCTGGAAGCCACCCGAGTCCGTGAGGATGGGGCCGTGCCAATTCATGAAATCGTGCAGGCCTCCGAGCTCGGCGATGGTGTCCGCGCCGGGGCGCATGGCGAGGTGATAGGTATTGGCGAGCACGATCTGGGCGCCAAGGTCCTTGACCGTCTCGGTGGGAATGCCCTTGACGTTCGCCTTGGTGCCCACCGGCATGAAAATCGGGGTCTCGATATCACCGTGCGGCGTGTGTAGAATGCCCGCACGGGCATGCGTCTTGGGGTCTTCGACGACGATCTCGTACTTGAACAGGGACTGATCCATGAAACGGCTCCTCGGTTATTCGGTGCCGGGCGCACACGGGGCGATCGCCCTTCCTCGCGAGGCGCCCCATGCAGGGAACCTCGCATCCGCGCGCCGGCGGCACCGCGCGATATCAGCCGCTTATTGTACTATCGGGCACGCCCTTTCCGCGCACTCCCGCCTGAGCAGCACAAAATATGTCTGTCCAAACCCTTTTACATCTGTCGTTTTGCCTACTCCGCGCCCGGTAGTCCGTTATTTGCGCCGCGGTTGGGACGCTTGAGAGAGAGGAGCTGATCGCGCACCTGCTCGCACTGGGAAATCGCCTTGTCAACGCGCCCCTTCGACTCCATGATGCGCTGCTGGACCATGGCGTCCATGAAGGCGTTGTCGAACAGCCAGTCGGCAGTGAGGAGGAAGTCGCCGACGTCGGGGCCGAGCCCGGCGAAGCCCTGAACGTCATCCAGCCCGTCTGCCAGGCGTGCCAGTGACGCTTGAGCAGCGGAGAGGTGGCGGCGCGCGGCCTGCATCTTGTCGTGCTTAATCAGTGAGCTAAAGAATCCCCCACCGAAGATGTCAAACCATCCCCAGTTGCCGGCGCTCTTGAGATCACGCGCCGCGGCGTCAAGGCAGTTAAGCGCGTCCTCCACCGCCGTGAGCGCCTCATCAATCTCGATATCCTGACGTGCCATCGTCTTCCCTTCCAAGTCGGTTGCTCAATTCTACCCGCTATGGACCCGTTCGTTCTTCCAAGCGCAGGGATGGCGGCATTGCATGCACCAGCCGATGGCAAATCAGCCGACTCCGAGTGCGCGAGACGCGCCACGAGCATACGGAACGGGCGAGAGACAGGACAAGTTGAGGTTTTTCGTATCGATATCGAGAAATAGAAAGTAGCGACAACAGTGGCAAGCGCATGACCTGTGGCGATTATGGACGCAGAGCCGCCCCTACTTCACGAAACCAATTTTCAATACGAAAAAGCTCAAGTTTGTGAGCAATGAGCGACTTGCGAGCCGCTTCGGCCACGGGAAAGGCGGCTTGCGTGCCGTTTCGACCATGGAAAGGCGGCTCAGACTTACGGGCAGTCGGCTCACCCTTGCGGAAAGGCGGCTCGCCTCGCCTCGCGAAGCCATGCAAAAGCCTCCCACCCCCAGCTTTTGCCTCTTGCCGGGAAATGGGAGGCCGAATGCGGGTCCGTCCGACCGAATCGCACGCCAATCCAGTCGCCCCTTGCCAATGGGAACATGAACGCATCGATTACAACCCAAAGCACGCCTTGATTCCACCCGTCAAAGGCGGTAACGATTCGGTGCTAGGCCGTTCGCCGGGGGCGATTGCCACATCGGCATCAGGTCCGCCGATGTGGCCTTGCAACGCAGTCTTGCCTTACGGGCGCTGGCCCATGCCGCCCTCAAGTGTGAGGGTCTCGCCGTTCATGTACTTGAAGTCGGGTCCGCACAGCTGAACGACGACGCGGCCGATCTCGGTCTCGACGTCACCGTAGTGGCCCGCCGGCGGCATGTGGACGTTGGCCTCGAAGGCCTCAGGATACGCGTTCTGGAAGTTCTCCAGCTGGGCGGTCCAGGCAAGCGGGCAGACGATGTTGACGTTGACGCCGTCCTTGCCCCACTCGTTCGCGGCAACGCGCGTCAGGCCGCGGATGCCCTCCTTGGCGGCGGCGTAGGAACACTGACCGTAATTGCCGAACAGGCCGGCACCGGAGGCGAAGTTCACCACGGAGCCCTTGGCCTCTTTAAGATGCGGATAGCACTTCTGCATGTAGAGGAACGTCGCGTACAGTCCGGAGTACAGGGCCAGGTCGAACTGCTCCATGGTGTGGTCGGCAATGGTGACACCGGACGCAGAAGCTTGGGCGTTGTTCACGAGCGCGTCGATGCGGCCGAACTTGGCGATCGCCTCGTCGACGACATGCTGCACGATAGCCTCATTGTCCTGGCCGGCGGAGACATCGGCCTGGACCGGAAGGACCTCGATGCCGTACTCGGCCTCGAGCGACTCCTTGGCCGCCTCGAGCTTTGCCACGTTGCGGCCAGTGATGACGAGGTTGGCGCCCTCCTTGGCAAAGGCGATATCGATGCCGTAACCGATGGATCCGGCGGAACCATCCTGGAGCGTGGCCTTGCCGCCACCCGTGACGATTACGGTCTTACCGGTGAAAAGCCCCATGTCTTTCTCCTCTCAATTAATTATTGTGCAGAAACCTGCACACAACTACCGCAACCATACCCCTCTTACACCTCACGCAATCAAAGCCGGCAACGCTGTTCGTTAAGCGGCGTTCCGCGATTCGCCAAACGGATAAACAAGACCGCCCATTCCCAGAGGCAGCGCTAAGACAAGTATGCGAAAACGTCTTGGAATCAAGGTAGCCAAAGCCATGCGTCCGCACCGCGCCGTATGATAGAGCCATACGAACGGCGGGCATCGACCGCATGCGAAAGGGGCACCATGAGCGAACGTGACGATATGCAGCCTGTTGATGCGACGTCAAACCAAAACGACGAGACGGCAACCAACAGCGACTCAGCCAAAGAAGTACACGCAGATGGGGTCGCAGTCGAGCCCGAAAACCGAGCCATTGAGCCGACCGGTTCGGCCCGTTCGGCCAATTCGACAGGTTCGGCCATCTCGGCTGATTCGACCGGCGCGACCGGCACCACCGAGCCAGCCGGCTCAACCGATTTGGCCAACATGCCTGACCGGACAGAAACCAACGCCGCGCGGGCAGTAGGTGCGTTCTTTGCAGAGGGCGTGGCGAGCATGAAGGAGATGAGCGCAGCCCATCGCGCTCACAGCGAGGCGCGCGGAGAGCTCGAGCGCCTGGACAACACCATAGCCGCTCGCGAACGCGAACTCGCGCGCCGCCGCGACATCGAGTCGCGCTATGACGAGATCGTCGCAGAAGAAACAGCTCGCAAGAACGCCGCCGTTCAGACACGTGAGGCCGCCGAGGAGCGTCGCGCCGCAATAGCCGCAGAAGTCGCCGAACTCAAAAACAACCTGGAGAAGATGCGAGACGAGGACGCCTCCGTTGAGCGTCGCCTCAAGTCCGCCGTCGATGCGGCGGAGGACAAGGAGCGGTCATCGCGCGAATCCGGCAAACGCCTTCAGCGTCGGCTCGATGATGCGCAGGAGAATCTCGAGCGTACGGTCAAGGAGCACGACGAAGGCGTCTCGACCGCACAGCAGACGGTCAAGAGCGCCGAGTCGCTGCTGGCGACGCTCAATGCCGAATACGCCGAGATCCAGCGCAACCCTTCCGCCAATCCCGCTGGGTACTCCGTGCGCAAACGCGAGCTCGAAGATGAGATCTCCGACGCGGCGTGCGCGCTGCGAACGGCAAAGGATGACGTTCCGCGCATCGAACAAGAAACCCAAGCGGCAATTGACGAGGCTCGCGCCGCCGTCGCCGAGGCAGAGAAGCCCATGGCGTCGGCACGCGAGGCATTCAACGCCGTCGCAGCGGCGGCGGACCGCGCGCGAGATGCGTACAGCGAGGCGAAAGATGACGCCGAGAAGCGTCAGAAAAAACTGCGTGGCGAGATTTCCGAACGCGAAAAGGAGGCAAAAGCCGAAGAGCACGCCGCCCAAGTTGCGCAAAAGGAGGCGGACGCCGCCCAATCGACGCTTGATGAAGCCAATGAGATCCACGCGCATCCCGAGGCGACCGCATCTCTTGCCCATGCCCTCGAGGCAGATCGTGCCGAGCGCATTGACCGCGTCGCCGAAGTCGAGGAGCTCGCCGCCGCCGAAAAGACCGTCCGCGAGCGCACGCGAGGGGCGCGCTTGAAGCTCGTACTTGCAATTGCCAGCATCGTGCTCGTCGTGGTGCTCATGCTGGTTTGGACGTATCTCGCCCAATAGCCCCATTGCCCCGACGTGACGGCGGCAATCACGCAAAAGCCCGGCCCCCGCTATGAGGAGCCGGGCTTCGACTTGAGCCAAGGGGCCATCGGCCCTAGCGACGGCGCGAACGCGACGCTACTCCACGACCTCGACGAGCTCGATGTCGAAGTTGAGGTCGCAGCCTGCCAGCTCGTGGTTGGCGTCGAGCTTGACGCCCTCGGGCGAGACCTCGACGACCGTCACGGGCACGGGCATACCGCCGGGACCCTGCAGGAAGAGCTTCATGCCGACCTCGATCTTCTCGAAATCCGGCACCTGATCGGCCGGGAAGAAGAGGATCATGTCCTCGGAGCGCTCACCGTACGCCTCGGCGGCCGGGATGTGGACGGTCTTCTTCTCGCCCACCTCCATGTCGAGCACGGCGGCGTCGAAGCCCTTGATCATCTGGCCGGCGCCGGCCACGAACTCGATGGGCTCGCCGCGATCGTAGCTGGAATCGAACTGGGTGCCGTCGTCGAGCGTGCCGCGGTAGTGGGCCTTGACCGTCTTACCCTGGTTGGACATGTGCATCCTCTTTCAATAGTAGTAATCCCCGCCCGGATGAAGGCGGAAGGCTTGCAAAATGGCCGAAGGCGAGTTCAGGCCTCCCCGCCGGCACGTTGAACCACTATACCCGAGGCTCGAGCAGCTCATGCAGTATGCGCTCCCGATTATTGATAAAGAGCTCCGTGACCTGATAGCTCTCAGTCTCCTCGTAACCGATCTCATGCAACTCACCATCGTCAAATGAGATGATGCGCGCACCCGGAAGCCCCAAGAGAATGGGCGAGTGCGTAGCCACGATGAGCTGGCTGCCGTGATGTGCAAGCTGGTCCATCTCGTACAGCAAGGTCAGCTGCCGCGCAGGCGAAAGGGCCGCCTCGGGCTCATCGAGAAAATACAGGCCATTGTCCCGGGAGCCGTCTTGGATGAATCCGAGAAACGCCTCCCCATGGCTCATCTCGTGCAGCGGGACCCTTGCGCCTGTAACGGGATTCGTGTACATCGCACCCGGAAGCCCCGGCCTCATGCTGCACCGATCGGCCTCGGACGCGACGTTATAGAAGCTCTCCGCCCGCAAAAGAAGCTGCTGCGCGGCGCCAAACGCCCCCGCTCCATGTAAATGCCCTCGTGGAGGACGGAATGGGAATCCCTCGTGGCAAACGTGTAGTTGGACGTGCCTCCCTCGGCGTTGAGGCCATACGCGACCGCCATGGCCTCGAGCAGGGTCGACTTACCCGACCCGTTCTCGCCAACGAAAAACGTGACGTTCGAGTCGAAGACGAGCGAACGCTCGCCCAGCGACGCGAGCGCGGAGATACGGCGCAGGTACTCGTCTCCGTGGACAAGCTCCCACAGAATCGAAACGGAAGATATGAACAGCTCACCATCGAGCATGACGCCCCCTATCGTCCGTGCCCCAAATGCTGTCATTGTACGCGCGCGCAAGACAAAGCCCACTCCGTCACGATGAGGTGACAGAGGGCTTTCGTCACATGAGGCAGTTCGTTGGTTACTCGTCAGACCCTTTCGGCTCGGCGTTCTTCTCCGGCGGGAGCACCAGGTTCAAGATGATGCCCATGAGCGCGGAGGTCGCCATGCCGGGCAGAGTATAGTCGCCCAACGGGATGGCAATGCCCGCTGTCTCCATGCCCACGCCCAGGATGATGACAACCGAAGCGATCATGAGGTTGCGGTTCACGTCGAAATCCACGCCATTGGACACGAGCATGCGCAGGCCGTTGGAGGCAATGAGGCCGAACAGCAGCAGGCACACGCCGCCCATGACCGGGCTCGGGATGGAGTTGATGAGCGCAGCGAGCTTGGGGCACAGGCCGCCGACGATGAGCGCGAATCCGCCCGCGTACCAGAAGATCTGGGTGGAGTAGACGCGCGTGACGCTCATGACGCCGATGTTCTCGGCATACGTGGTGGTGGGAGGACCTCCCAGGAAGCCCGAGATCATGGTGGACAGGCCGTCGCCGGCGAGTGAGCGCGGCAGCAGCGGGCGATAGTCCTTGTCGACGATCTCGCCCACGGCGAGCAGGTGGCCGATATGTTCGATGACCGTGACCACGGCGACCGGCGCGATGAGCGCGATGGCGCCCATGTCGAACTTGGGGAGCTGATGCTGGGCAGGCCGATCCATGCGGCCTGGGCGATGGGCGCGAAATCCACCATGCCGAACGCCACGGCGACCGCATAGCCCACGATGATGGCGAGCAGCACCGGCACCGTGCCGACGATGCCGCCGCGCCGGAAAAGATCACCGCCGCGAGCAGCGTGACGGCGGCGACCAGGGCGCTGCGGGTTGAACACCGATGCACCCGCGGCGTCGGTACCCATAAAGGCCATGTTGGCGGCGGTGGCGGACAGACCCACGCCGATGACCACCATGACGGAGGCAACGAGCACGGGCGGCAGCAGGCGGTCAAGCCAGCCCGTGCCGACGAGCTTGATGATGCCCGCCACCACGAGGAACACTGCGCCCGCCACAATCACACCGGACATGGCGGCGTCGAGACCGCGCGTGGCGCCCACCGCGAGGATGGGGCTGATGAAGGCGAACGAGCTGCCCAGATAGCTGGGAATCTTGTTGCCGGTCACGAGCAGGTAGCAGATGGTGCCGATGCCCGAGCACATGATGGCGACGTGGGATCGAGGCCGGTCAGCACGGGTACGAGCACCGTGGAGCCGAACATGCTCATCATGTGCTGGATTCCCAGCGGAATGGCGCGCGCGGGGAGACCCGGTCGTCGACGCCGATGACCTCGCGTTCGCGGTTGCTCATGGGCGGTCCTTTCTGTAGGCGACAGTTCAGTCTATGGTACCGTGTAACCCGCAACAGAAGTGCGACGACGCGCGCAAGCTAGAAGAGTTTGCGCAGCGATGTGATGCGGACTGCAGCTGATCCATCCGTCTCGCCCCGCGACTCGCTGCACCCCAGTTCACGTCAGCCACGTAACCCGCGGCCGAGGCCGCTCGTCCATGCGCGGTGCACCAGCGGCGCGACAAGGCGCCACCAACCAAAGGCCCGCCGACCTCGAAAGGAGCCCGCAACGCATGAGCGACACCCGCCTCGTCCTCACCCTGCACGCCGATGGGCTCGAGATCCCCGTCGAGGTCACTCGCAAACACGTAAAGAACCTCAACCTGCGCGTCCGCGGCGACGGGTCGGTCGCACTCAGCATTCCACAGCGCCTCTCCTTCACCCGCGCGCAGGCGTTTCTGGACTGCAAGGCAAGCTGGATAATCGAACGCGTCCGCCGCGCCCAGATGCGGAACACGCCGTATTTCCCCAACCGAGGGGGAAAGCGATCGGCGATGGACGAACCTCGTACCCGCTGTGGGGAGACCTCACGCCCCTCGGCCCCGACCACCGCGGCCAAGACGCCATCGACAACCTCTACCGCGAAGAACTGGGGCGCGTCCTTTCCCGCATCGCTGCTCGACTGGAGCGGAGGATGGGCGTCCACGCCTCGCGGTGGAGCATCCGCACGATGAAGACGCGCTGGGGTTCGTGCACCCCGTCCACAGGCGCCATTCGCATTAACGCCCGCCTCGCCGCCTATCCACCCGAATGCCTTGAGTTCGTGGTCGCCCATGAACTCGTCCACCTGCTGGAACCCAGCCACAACGCGCGCTTCCACGCATTACTCGACGAATTCTGCCCCGACAACCGGGCTCTCGCCCAGCGTCTCAGGCAAGGCCCCGTTTCGCCTGACACGGAGAAGCGGAGCGATCACGACGACGAGCTCGAGGCAAAACTGCCTATGGCTGATTTGTAATTACCCCGGCATATCTCCCACAATGAAAAGGACGCCTCCGAAAAGACGTCCCTACTGCAAATTGAGTTGCTTGTTACGAGCGAACGAATCGCCCCTCGAAACTCGAAGCTACTCCTCGACGAGCTCGAACTGATCCGGGCCAACGCCGCAGACGGGGCAGACATAATCCTCGGGCAGCTCGGGGGTGTCGACCTCGACCTCGAAACCGCAAACAACGCAAACGAACTTGTAAGTCTTGTCAGCCATGATTGGCTCCTTTCACAGGCGATTGAACGTAGGTTGAGTATACCCAAGTTTACCGAACATGAGACACGCCAAGCTTCCCATGAACGATCTCGGATCTCCCTCAAACGTTCCGATATGTTATCGGAATGGTTTCCTATTATCAAGCAGTTTCTCTAAGGATGCGACGCATCGGGCAGCGCGCAGTAACCGTCCCGCTAGACTTCAAGCCGGCCATGCCAGCGGGGACGCTACCCCTGATACGAACTCGCTTTGGGGGGCGTCTTGCCTTTGAGCGTGCTGTGGTAGTAAGCATACGTGAGAGGCGGCTCATCGGAAAGCCGCTCGGCTTGCACGACCTCGCCGACGAACAGATAATGTGTCCCCACGTCGACGCTGTCGATCAGCTTGCATGCATATACCGCGCACGCGTGCTCCGGACAATAGGGGCTCCCCACCTCCGAGATTGCCGTCTCGTATTTCTCGAATTTGTCATAGGTGTCACTGGAGCGAAAGCCGAAGTTGCCGATGTAGGGCATGTCCGCCGTTTGATCGATTGCGGTAACTGTGAACGCCCCCGCCTTTGCGATGACCCCAGATGTCACGTTGTCCTTGTGCACCGCGACCGTCATGCGAATGGGCTCGGCGGTCACCTGCACCGCCGTATTGACCACGCATCCCGCCTTGGTGCCGTCCGCCTCTGCAGACACGACATACAACCCATAGCTCATCGCGAACATCGCCGTGGAATCGATAGCCATGACATTCCCCTTTCTCAAATGTCTCGCGTGCACGCGCTTATCACCAGTATAGGGATTACAAAGGCGCGGGGACGGTCGCATCCGTATGAGTCGGTGGGAGGGACGTCGAACGCGTCCGCGCAGGCAGCGTCCATTGCATGGGCATCGAATGCCGAGAGCCTCAAACGCAAACGGGCACCCGATCGCACATGGGTGCCCGTCTGAAGGAAAATGGGCGATTACCGGCTACGTTGCTTGAGAGCCCGATCGATCTCGCGCTGCACGTCGCGCTTGGCCATGTCCTCGCGCTTGTCGTACAGCTTCTTACCTCGCCAAGGCCAAGCAGAAGCTTGACACGGCCATCCTCGTTGAAATACAACTCCAAGGGCACGAGCGCCACCCCGCGCGTGCGCAGTTTACCGTCGAGATAGTCGATCTGCTTGCGGTGAAGCAGCAGCTTGCGACGGCGATCGGGATCACGGTTGAAAATCGATCCGTTGGAATACGGATGAATGTGCACGTTATGAAGCCAGCACTCGCCGTTGCGGATAAGGGCGAAGGAGTCCGTGATCTGACAGGCGCGTTCACGCAGGCTGCGTACCTCGGTACCGGCAAGCTCGACCCCACACTCGAAGGTCTCGTCAATAAAGTACTCATGATGAGCCGAACGGTTCTTGGCGATAAGCTTCTTTTCCCTGCGCGGCTTACGAGCAAATCCGTCTGCCATAGTTACTCACCTCCCTGTTCGTTGGAAAGCTCCGCGTCAGACTCGCGAATGAGGCGAAGGAGGGCCTCACACGCCGGAGCTCCGACCAAATCGCGGGCGAGCAGGGTGAGGCGCGTGGCCTCATTGCGGTCGCCCTCATCGGCCGCGTCCGTTGCGCACATGAGCAGGCACACGGCGATCTCGGCATTGGCACCGGTTGCCAGGCCCTCCCCCTCGACCGCAGCGTTCGCATCGGCATCGGAGAGCTCGGCGAGTTCGGGATGCTCACGGTCAAGGTGCGAGGCGAGAGCCGTGGCGGCGGCGTCATCGGCGCACGCGCGAATCGCCGCCCGACGGCAACCCTCCGCGGCGGGGAGCTTATCGCACGACAGGAAAAATGGCCCAAATTCGCAAAGGCACGCGCAAGCGCTTGCGGAGTCGTGGCACGCTCGAGAACTGAAGCCGAAAGCGCCGCCCACTCCCTGGTGTCCCCGAGCGCACGATAGACCTCGGCGAGGTTCAGGCGGTGGGCGCAATTCATGGGATTCCAGCGCACGGCCTGCTTGAGCGCATCGCGCGCAAGCTCATAGTCGCGTTTTTGCACGTACACATAGGCAAGTGCCGCATAGAGACGATCGAGCGGAGCGTCTACCTGCGTGAGCTCGCGGGGATCCTGCTCCACGCGACGATAGGCAAGACGCTCGAACGGGTTGGCAAAGCTGAACCATTGGCGTGCCTCGGTGGCGATGCAAGCGGTATCGGCATATTCACCAGCCTCGGCGGCAAGTTCCTCGAGCAGCATGCGCGCCGTATCGAGCTCGCCTTCCGCCAGCAGATCCTCGGCATAATCGATGTCATGCGCCGCAATGGGCATATCCATGGTGTCCTCCTAGAAAAGAGTCGAGGCTTCAGTGTAGCGCAGAAGCGTACAGGTACGAAACACACGAAAGACCCGGTGCCGGACGCCCCATCTCATCGGCATACGGGAGCCTCACGGGCTAGCGATTGGGGCCCTCGATATGGATGAGTTTGAAATCCAGGTGCCCACGCAACACGTCGACGGAAGCCACCTCGATTATCGCACGCTGCCCGAGCTCGATCACCGTGCCACTCGATTCACCCACAAGACGCAGGCGGATGTCGTCGTACTCCCACCACTCGGCACCAAGCGCCGCCATGCGCATCAGGCCTTCGGCACCCGTGTCATCCAAACGCACGAATGCGCCCATGTCCGAAATCCACGAAACCGTTCCAGCAAAGCGCTCCCCCACGCGCCCCGCGAAGAACTGTGCGACCTTGATTTTTTGCGAGGCCGTCGCCGCCGCGTCGGCAGCACGCTCGTTGTCGCTCGCCTGTCGGCAGAGTGCGGAACACACCTGCACGAGCGACTGGGGCCCCTTGCCCACGAGACGGGGGGATCGGGCCGCAGCTTCCTTTTTCCCCAGCTCGCGCTTGGCAAGCGCCACCTTGAGCACACGGTGCACGATAAGGTCGGGGTAACGGCGGATGGGGCTCGTGAAGTGACAGTACGCGCGGGCACCGAGCGCATAGTGCCCGCCGTTCTCCGACCGGTACACAGCACGCTGCTGAGCACGCAGGAGCAGGGCGTTCACCAGCGGCGCCATCGGCGTGCCATGGGCATCGACGACCGCGCTGGCGATGGCACGCGGCTCCCCCAGCATGATGCCCGCTGCAAGACCACCCTCAAGTGCACCGAGTTCGGTGAGCGTCTTGACGGCAGAGGCTAGCGTGTCTGCCGAGGGCTCCTCATGCACGCGGTACGCCGCAGTCAGATTGTGGTCGGAGAGGAACTCAGCGACGCATTCGTTGGCGAGCAACATCGCCTCTTCAACCAAGCTGGTGGCGGCACTACGTTCGCGCGTGACGATGTCGATGGGAATGCCCTCGTCATCCAAGAGCACGTGAACCTCGGACGTCTCGAAATCGATCGAGCCGCGCTTACGACGAACCTCACGCCGAGCGCAGGCAAGCGCGTCTGCGTTTCTGAGGAAGGAGGCGAGGTCGACGCCAGAGACGCGAGCAGCGTCGAGGGCGGCGTGGGCACGGCGAACGGTCGCAGCGTCCGCCGTGCCAGGTTCAGGCGTCCGTGGGCAATCAAGCGCGTCGCCGGCCCCACAGCCCGGTCCTCCATGAACGGGCGCGGGCACAGAGTCGTGTACAGCAGACGCCGCAGCGGGAACATCTCCAGCAAGTAGGGCGTCTGCAGCACCGTAATCCAAGCGCACGCGCGAGCGAATCACGCTCGGATACGCTTCATATGCACGAACGCGGCCTCGCGCGTCGAGTTCGATGTCGACGGTAAAGGCGAGCCGGTCCTCATTGGGCCGCAGCGAGCACAGATCGTTGCACAGGCGCTCGGGAAGCATGGGCAACACGCGGTCGGCAAGGTACACCGATGTCGAGCGGCGACGCGCCTCCAGGTCAATCGAGCTTTCCCAGTCAACGTAATGGGACACGTCAGCGATGTGCACGCCGAGCATCCACCCGCCACGCACGGTGCGCGCAACGGAGATCGCGTCGTCAAAATCACGAGCATCGACGGGGTCGATCGTGATGGCGAACCTATCGCGGATATCGCGACGCAGCGGATCGGCCAAAGCGGCCTCGACATCGACCGAGAGCCCCGCGGCCTCATCGATCGCTTCCTGAGGGTACCCGTCCGTAAGTCCATACCGCGCCATGATGCACTCGATGCCCAGGCTCGGCTCGTTGGCATCGCCGATACGGCGCTCGATGGTGACCACACCGGCCTCCGCACGGGAAGGATATTCGACGATGTGCGCTGCGACGATATCGCCTGGCGTGACCTTGAGACGCGCAGGGGAGTCATCAGAGGGAAGGACGAAGAAATCCTGCTTGATGCGCGCGTCGAGCGGACGTACGGCGCCCAGAGGACCAGCCAGCTCGAAGGTGCCCACAACGGCCTCGGCCGCACGCTCGATCACGTGCTCCACAACCGCGCGACGAGCTCCGCCGCGACCGCGATGCAAGCTTACGTACACACGGTCGCCAGGCATCGCCTCGCGCATCGAGCGCGAGCCCAAGCGGTACGTACCCTCCGCTGTCTCGACCTCGGCGTGCGAGTCATACACGCGCACCGTCCCCGTAAGCCCCGGCAACCGCCGCGACCGAGCAGGCCCGTGCCGTCCGTTCTTCCCGCGCTTTCCTCTACCCATGCATTCCTCTCGTCCAAATAGAGCCGATTCAAACCAGCTCTCTTGTACCCAAACCCAAGGGTGCCCGACAAACCCTCAACCGAACCTCAGGTCACTGCACACCAGCCCCGTCCCCGGCAAAACCCGAGGCCGCCACAACAAAGACCCCGTCAGACCCAACGTCAACCCCACAACACCAAACCCCCGCCACCACGCGCGCAGCGCCGTGAGAGCAGGAGACCCCCTGGGCATCCCTAAGTAAACAATCCGCAGGCCGCCGAGCAAAGCTCGCCGGCCGAGGACGTTTACGTGGGATGACCCAGGGGGTCTCCGATGGGATCGAACGACGTTCGCGCTCTACACCTTGAGATAGCGCCTCATCGCAATCGCCGAACCAAACAGGCCGATGATCACGCCGAGGAGGACGAGTGCGCCGTACGTGGCATAGTAGATCTCCATGGGCACATTGAAGCTCATGAAGCTGATGCCGGAAGCTACCTTTGGAATCACCAGGTTGCGGAACAGCTCAAGCACGCCAATGGAGAACAGCGCGCCAAGCAGAGCTTGGAGCACACCCTCGGTGATAAACGGCCCGCGAATGAAACCGTTGGACGCGCCAACGAGTCGCATGATGGCGATCTCACGGCGACGCGCGGTGATGGACAGGCGAATCGTGTTGTTGATGAAGATGAACGCCACAAAAGTCAGCAAGGCAACCAACACCACAGCCGCGATGCGAATGTAGTTGGTAAGCTGGAACAGGCGGGAGACCTCCTCCTGGCCGTAACGAACGTTCTCAGCGACATCGGCGTCTTTGTCGTCGACGTCGGTGTTGGCATCGTCCACGATCTCGCGGAAGTCGGAGTCGGCCTTGATCTCATCGGCCATGGCCTCGACCTGAGAGGGATCCTCCATCTCGATGCGGAAGGAGCGCGGCAGCGGATTCTGGCCGTCAAGCGCCGAGAGGGTGGCGTCGGCATTGCTCGAGATCGAGGAGCTGTACTCCTCGAGAGCGTCCTCCTTGCTCACGAACTCGACGTTCTTGACGTTGTCCATGCGCTCGAGTTTGTCCTGATAGGCCTCGACGGCTTCATCGGAGGCGTCATCGGAGATGTAGGCCTGGATCGTGACCTGGTCCTCGACGTTGCCGATGGCCGAGTTGACGAGCACCGAGCCGACGATGAACAAGCCGATGATGAACAGGGACAGGAAGATGGTGATGACGGCGCCGAACGACGTCGTCCAATTGCGGAAGAAGTGGCGGAAGGCCTCTTTGGTGGAATATCCGAGATTAGAAGGCGCCATAGTTGCCGTAGCCTCCCCTCTCCTGGTCGCGAACCACTCGACCGCCCTCAAGGGCGATGACGCGACGCTGCATGGAATCGACCATGGCGCGGTCATGCGTGGCCACGATCACGGTCGTGCCGGTACGGTTGATGCGCTCAAGGAGCTTCATGATGCCGAGCGAGATCGCCGGGTCGAGGTTGCCCGTTGGCTCGTCACAAATGAGCAGGGGCGGCCGGTTGACCATAGCGCGGGCAACGGAGACACGCTGCTGCTCGCCGCCGGAAAGCTGGTCTGGCAGAGAATCCATCTGATCACCCAGGCCGACAAGACGCAGGACCTCGGGGACCTGGGCCTTGATGACCGCTTTGGGCTTGCCAATGCACTGCAGGGCAAAGGCCACGTTCTCGTAGGCGGTGCGGTTGGGCAGCAGCTTGTAATCCTGGAACACGGCGCCGATCTGGCGACGCAGGAACGGGATCTTACGGTTCTTGATCTTCATGAGATCCTGGCCCGCCACCATCACGCGGCCGCTGGTCGGCTTAACATTGCGCAGCATGGTGTTGAGCAGGGTAGTCTTGCCAGAACCGGAGTGGCCAACCAAGAAGACGAACTCGCCCGGATAGATCTCGATATTCACATCGTCGAGCGCGGGCTTGTTGGGCTGCGCCGGGTAGATCTTGGTGACGTGCTCCATGAGGATGACGGGCTCGACACCGGCCTCGCGGGCCTGGCGGACGCGAGAATCATCGACCGGGGCGAATACCGTGGTGAAGTCCGGATTGTTCGCAAGTGCCGCATCGAGGGACGCGACTTCGGCGGCCTGGTCGGGCGTAACCGCAGGGGCCGGTGCGTCCATGGGGGACGGAACACTCAGGGGCGTTGCGGCGGGTGCATCGGGCGCGGGCACGCTGAACAGCGGATTCGCCGCAGGCTGCGGAGACGGAGCCGCCTCGCCCTGCTGGGCGGCGGCGAACACCTGAGACTCGAGCGCATCGGGCGTGGCCGGAGCATCGAACATGGATTGGGGGGTGTTCTGCGGAACGGGTTGATCGAACAACCGGTCCTGCACATCCGGTGACGGAGCGGCGTGCAAAGGGCTCACAGGATCAACCTGGGGCACCTGAGGTGCAGCCTGCTCGTCTCCGGGGGTACGGAAGTGGTTACCCACTAGAGCTCCTTAGAGTCGTGCGTTTGAACTACAGACTCTCCTATTTTAGCAATACGGCGGGTCTACCATCAAAGCAACACGGCAAGCGCCGGGGCATCGGGGACCAGTTCTACCCAATGGATTTAAACCCGTATCCAATCGCCTCGTTGACATCGGTGATGATAAGCATAGCGTTGGCATCGTGCTCGTAGACGACCGTCTTGATGATCGAGACCTCGCGGCGGCTCAACACAAAGAACAGCACGGGCCGGTCCTTCTTGGTCCAAGACCCCTGCGCCATGAGACGTGTGCAGCCGCGGTCCATGGCATGCAGGATATCGTGCTCGATATCCTCGTAGGCATCGGAGATGATGAAGGCGGCGCGCTGGCTGTTGCCACCATCGACCACCGCATCCACGACATATCCCATGACGACCATGGCAAGGGCGGCGTACAGTGCGTTGGTGAGGGAAAACACCGGGGCGGAGGCGGCACACACCGCGACGTCTATCGCCATGACCGTGGCACCCACCGGCAGCGAGCTCTTACGTGCGATGATCTGGCCAATGGTATCCGAACCGCCCGTGTTGGCTCCGCAGCGGAACACAAGCCCGTAACCGATACCCGAGATGATACCGCCCCACAACGCCGAAAGCATGAGGTCGCTATGGCTCACTTGGAGCACGAACGGGGCGAACAGATCGGTGAAGAAACCGAAGAGCACAAAGCCCGTGACCGTCTGCACCACGTACTTGAGCCCGCCCGACCGCACGACCACGAGCAGCAGCAACGCGTTCATGATAATGGTCTGCAAGCCAACGGGCAGACTAATCCCCACGCGTCGCCCGAGCTCGGCGATGATGGTGGCGAGACCCGTCAGGCCACCGGCGGCAAGGCCGTTGGGAATCATGAAGGCATCCGTCGCGAACGCGGCGATCGCGCAACCCGCGATGATAAGCGGCAGGTCGCTCACGAACTGCGACTGGATGATGCGGTTGATGTCGATGCGCCGTGCCATATGACCCTTACTCCGCCTGCTCGGTAGCCCAGCGGTGGTAGCCGATGATGAACGGATCGAGATCTCCGTCCTCGAGTACACCGTCCACGTTGCTTGTCTCCACGCCGCTGCGCAGGTCCTTCACCATCTGATAGGGGTACAGGACATAACTGCGAATCTGGTTGCCAAAGCCGATGTCGGTCTTGGGTCCGCGAATCTCGTCTAGCATCTCACCGCGCTTCTCGAGCTCCAGCTCGTACAGGCGTGCCTTCAGGATCTGCATACACGCCGCCTTGTTCTGGATCTGGCTACGCTCGTTTTGGCAGGTGACCACGATACCCGTGGGCATGTGCGTGACGCGAACGGCGGAGTCGGTGGTATTGACGCCCTGTCCACCAGGGCCACTCGCATGGTAGACGTCCACGCGAATGTCGTCGGGCGCAACCTCGATCTCGATGTCATCGGGCAGAACGGGGATGACCTCGACGCCGGCGAAGGTGGTCTGGCGGCGCTTCTTGGCATCCGTGGGGCTGATGCGCACCAGGCGGTGCACGCCCGCCTCGGCACGGAGCATGCCGAACGCGTCCTTGCCCTCGACCGTGATGGTGGCGCGGTCGATGCCGATGACCTCCGCTGCGGGGCAATCGTTCACCGTGACCTTCCAGCCACGACGGGCACAGTACTTCATGTACATCTTGAACAGCATGAAGGTCCAGTCTTGGGCCTCTAGGCCGCCCTGGCCGGGCTTGATGGACAAGATGGCGCTGCCGTGGTCGAACTCTCCCGTGAACCAGCTGGAAAGCTCCATCTCATCGATGGCGCGGGTAAGCTCCTCGGCAGCCGTCACGGCCTCCGCCACGAACTCGGCTCCGTCCTCCCCCATTTCCTCGGCCAGCTCGAGTGCGGCGCGGGCGTCGGAAAGACGCTCGTGCGCGCGGTCAACCAGCTCGACGTCGCCCTTCACCTGGGAGAGCTCCGCCATATGCGCGCGAGCAGCGTCGGCGTCATCCCAAAATCCCGGCGCAGAGCTGGCCTGCTCGAGCTCGGTCACACGACCCCTGGCCTCGTCGATATGCAGATACGCCTCGACCTCTGTCAAACGCGCGGCGAGGGCATCCAGCTCTGTCAGAATCGACTCAGCGCTTGCATCCGCCGCCATTAGCGATTCCTACCGTGGCAGTTCTTGAACTTCTTGCCGCTGCCGCACGGACACGGATCATTGCGACCCACGTTTGAGTACGGGTCGCCGCTTTGGTCTTTGCGGTACGTGCGCACGGTGGAACCGGCGTTACCCAAGGTCCCCTGGGGTGCCCGCCCAGCACCGGCGGTCACCGCCTGCTGCGCGGCCTGGCGCTGGATGGTGGATGAGCCGGTGTCGCCATCGACCTCGGCCGGACCGCTCATGCGGGCGCCGGCGAGGGCGGGGTTGCCGCTCCCCTCGATCCGCGCGCGGGCGGCATCGGGGTTCTTGAACTCGGCATGCGTCACCGTGCGCAGATAGTCCTCGTACATGGTGTTGACGAGCGTCTGGAACGCACGGAACGCCTCGGTCTTGTATTCGACGAGCGGATCGCGCTGACCGAACCCACGCAAGCCGATGCCCTGCTTGAGATAGTCCATCTCCTGGAGGTAGCCCATCCAGCGGGTGTCGATGACACGCAGCATGACCTGGCAGTTTGAGTTCCTGCATGAGGCCCTCGCCCAGGCGCTCGGCCTTGGCGTCGTAGGCCTTCTCCACAAACGCGAGCACCGCATCGCAGAGCTCCCCATAGGGGGCGTCCGCAAACTGAGGGGCATCCGGGCGTCCGGTGAGCTCCACGACCCACTTATGCAGACCTTCGAGATCACGCTCGCCCTCATGCGAGTCAACCGGGCAGAACTCGGTCACGCAGCGCTTGATGGTGTCGTCAATGACCTCGTCGATGTGGTTAGAGAGATCCTTGCCGTCCAAAATCTTGTTGCGCTCGGCGTAGATGACCTGACGCTGCTTGTTCATAACGTCATCGTACTCGAGGACGTTCTTGCGCATGGAGAAGTTGATGTTCTCGACTTTGCGCTGGGCGCCTTCCACGGCCTTGGAGATCATCTTGTGCTGAATGGGCATATCGTCGCCCATGTCGGACGCGATCATGAGGTTGGAGATCTTGTCCATGCGCTCGCCGCCGAACATGCGCATGAGGTCGTCCTCGAGCGAGAGATAGAACTGGGTCTCGCCGGGATCGCCCTGACGGCCGGCGCGGCCGCGAAGCTGGTTATCGATACGGCGGGATTCGTGGCGCTCGGTGCCGATCACCGTGAGGCCACCGGCGGCGACCACCTGGTCGTGCTCGGCGCTGCACACGGCCTTCGTCTTGCGCACCAGGTCCTCGTAGACACGGGCGATCTCGGCGAAGGTTGCGGTGTCGATATCGATGCCAAGTGCACGAATGCCTTCGAGTACCTGGTTGAAGACGGTGCGCTCCACCGGCTCGAGTTCCTTCTCGTCCTTGGCGAGCAGGCGCCAGTTGGCCTCGTGGAGGATGCGATCGAGCACCTCGGCGTCGATGCCGAAGTCGTAGCGCATGAGCTCGTCGCGCGCCATCTCCTCGGCGTTGCCGCCGAGTAGGATGTCCGTTCCGCGGCCGGCCATGTTGGTGGCGATGGTGACGGCGCCCAAGCGTCCCGCCTGGGCCACGATCTGCGCCTCGCGCTCGTGGAACTTGGCGTTCAGGACCTCGTGCTTGATGCCGCGCTTGTTGAGCAGGCGGGAGAGGCGCTCGGAGCTTTCGATGGAGACGGTGCCCACCAGCACGGGCTGGCCGTTCGCGTGGCGCACCTCGATCTCGCTGGCGACGGCGTTGAACTTGGCGTCGATGGTGCGGTACACCAGGTCATCGTGGTCGACGCGGGCGACGGGTCGGTTGGTGGGGATCACCTGGACCGGCAGGTTGTAGATCTCGCGGAACTCGGCGTCCTCGGTGATGGCGGTACCGGTCATGCCGGAGAGCTTGTCGTACAGGCGGAAATAATTCTGCAGTGTGATGGTGGCGAGCGTCTGGTTCTCCTCGCGCACGAGCACGCCTTCTTTCGCCTCGATCGCCTGGTGCAGACCCTCGGAGTAGCGGCGACCCTCCATGATGCGACCCGTGAACTCGTCGACGATCTTGACCTCGCCGTTGGTGACGACGTACTGCTTATCGCGATGGAACATGTACTGCGCCTTGAGCGCCTGCTGCAGGTGGTTGACGAGGGCGCCGGAGAGGTCGCTGTAGATGTCGTCGATGCCGAGGCGCTGCTCGATCTTCTTCAAGCCCTGCTCAGTGGCGGCGATGGTGTGCTTGGCCTCGTCCATGACGAAGTCTCCGGTCGCCTCCACGGGCTCACCGGCAGCGAGCATGTCGAACTGGGCCTCCTCACCCTGCGTGAGGCCGCGCACGGCACGGGCGAAGTCCTTGTAGGTGCTGGCGCTCTTGGTGCCCGCGCCCGAGATGATGAGCGGGGTGCGCGCCTCGTCGATGAGAATGGAGTCGACCTCGTCGACGATGGCGAAGGCGTGATCGCGCTGGACGCGCTGGCCGGCGCGCAAAACCATGTTGTCGCGCAGGTAGTCAAAACCAAATTCGGAATTGGTACCGTAGATGACATCGCACTGATAGGCGTCGCGCTTGTCGGATAGCGGCATGCCGTTTTGAAGCAGACCCACCTTGAGTCCGAGGAAGCGGTAGATGGAGCCCATCCACTCGGAGTCGCGCTTGGCAAGGTAATCGTTGACCGTGACGACATGCACGCCTTTGCCGGAAAGCGCGTTCAGGTAGCCGGCGAGCGTGGACACGAGCGTCTTGCCCTCGCCCGTCTTCATCTCGGCGATCTGCCCCTCGTGCAGAGCCATGCCGCCGATGAGCTGCACATCGAAGTGGCGAAGACCGATGGTGCGCTTGGACGCCTCGCGCACGACGGCAAACGCCTCGGGCAGCAGCGTCGAGCGTCTCCCCGGCGGCCAGGCGGTCGCGGAACACACGCGTTTGGTCACGGAGTTCCTCGTCGCCCATGCCCTCATACGCGGGCTCGAGCGCGTTGATGGCGTCGACGGTCTTCCAATAGCGCTTGAGGTCCTTGTCGGAGCCGAAGGACAGCAGCTTAGAAACGAATCCCATGTGGTTTCCTCTTCACGATGCGCCAGAGCGGGCAGCGCACATTCGCGCGCGATACTCGCGTTGACGCATAGACACAGTTAAGGAAACTTTAGCCAAATGGCGCACAAGCTATGCGCAGGATGTATGTGCACACAAAACGACCCTGTACACGGCGGCGGGCCGAGTGAGCGCAAAACCTACGTTTGCGATGGTCCAGACGTTGGTTTTGCGCTCACTCGATTCGAATACCGGAAAACGTTACGGATATCGCCGAAAGGCGGGGAAAAAGATGATCGCAAAATGAAAACCCCGCACCCAGATGGGCGCGGGGGTTTCACGCGTACGTCTAAAGGCGAAGGCTACTCGGCGACCTCAGCGGTCTCCTCGGCAGCGACCTCGGCCTCAGCGGCAGCCTCCTCGGCAGGAGCCTCAGCGGCCTTCTTGGCGGCCTCAGCGGCGGCCTTCTTCTCGTACTCAGCGGCACGCTTGGCCTTCTCGGCGGCCTTGGCCTCGCGCTCGGCGGCCTTCTTGGCAGCGGCCTCCTCGGCAGCGGCCTGCTTGGCGGCCTTCTTGGCGGCCTCGCGCTCGAGGGCGGCCTGAGCGGCGCCACCGAACTTGTCGGCGAATCGCTGGACGCGTCCACCGGTGTCGACGAACTTCTGCTGGCCGGTGTAGAACGGATGGCACTCGTTGCAGAGTTCGACCTGGATCTCGGACTTGGTGGAATGGGTCTTGAAGGTGTTGCCGCAGCTGCAGCGCACCGTGCACTCCACATACTCGGGATGGATGCCAGACTTCATGGCAGGGCTCCTCTTCTGGTCACGTCCTGGTTACCGACCAGGACAAAGGGGTGACTTGGTTTCCGACCAAGTCAAAATAGCTTGTCAATGCTACCACACGCACCGCGCGGCAGCGAACGTGCACAAAAGGTCCATGGGCGCATGGGGGCAGCGTGCCTCACCGCGTTCCTTATGCGAGGACCTACCCCGCCAAGCACTCGCGGCGGCCCTTGCGCTCAGCCAGCGGCACGTATCTGCCCGACTCGAGCACCGAGCGATACGCGGGGCGGATGATGCGGTGCGCGCAGATGAGCTCCTCCATGCGGTGTGCCGCCCAACCGGCAGTGCGTGCCACGGCGAACAACGGGGTGAACAGGGTGTCGGGGATACCCAGCATCTTGTAGATGAAGCCCGTGTACAAGTCGATGTTCGCGCAGATGGGCTTGGTGGTACCACGCACATCGGCCATCACCTGCGGGGCGAGCTTCTCGATGCGCTCGATCAGCTCGAATTCCTCCCCCATGCCCTTGGCGTGGGCCAGGCCGCGGGCATAGCGCTTGCACAGCACGGCGCGCGGGTCAGACAGGGTATAGACCGCGTGCCCCATGCCGTAGATAAGACCGCTGCCGTCGAAGGCCTGGCGGCGCAAGATCTTCTCCAGGTACGCGGCGAGCTCATCCTCATCATCCCAATTAGTCACGTGCGCGCGGATGTCCTCGTGCATCGCCACAACCTTAGCGTTGGCGCCGCCGTGGCGCGGACCCTTGAGCGAGCCGATGGCGGAGGCATAAGCGGAATACGCATCCGTTGCGGAGCTGGACAGCACGCGGCAGGCGAACGTCGAGTTGTTACCGCCGCCGTGCTCGGCATGGAGCATGAGCATGACGTCGAGCAGCATGGCCTCGGCGCGGGTATACCCGTCCTCGCCGCGAAGGATCTGCAAAATCGCCTCAGCCGTGGAGAAGCCGGGCTCCGGAATGGGAACGGGCGCACGCTTGCCGCTCACCTGGGCGGTGCGGAACGTCTGGGCAAAGGCGGCAAGACGGGGCAGACGGGACAGCAGCGAGATGGCGACGTCGACTCGTGCTCGGGCGTTATGGAATCCGGATCGGAGTCGAAGGCGTAGAGCAGCAGCACGGCGCGCTGCAGCGCATTCATGATCGAGGGGCTCACCGTGGTGATGGGAAACTGACGCACGAACTCACTCGACAGATGACGATACGCGCCCAGGCGACCGTTGAAATCGTCGAGTTCGCTGGCAGTGGGCAGCTCGCCGGTGATGAGCAGATACGCGACCTCCTCATACCCAAAACGGTCCTCCTTCTGGGCATTCTCTATAAGGTCCTCGATGTCGTAACCACGCAGGATAAGATGGCCCTCGTCGGGCACGACCCGACCGTCGACCACGTTGTATCCGTGCACGTCCGAGATACGCGTGAGGCCGGCGACCACGCCGGAGCCGTCCGCATTGCGCAGGCCGCGCTTCACGTTGTGGGTGCGGAACAGGTCCTCGGAGTATTCCTCAGAGGGAATATCGTGGTAGAGACGGTCGGAATTCTCATCAACGCGGCGGCTCGCCTCGTAATCGAGAACCAAGCGGCTCAGGTGATCGTCGAAGCGATAGTAGATGTTGTGGGCGTCGTACGACATAGCGGGCTCCTTATTTGGCAAGCGCCCCGGCATATCGCCGGGGCGAACGAGGAACGATGGACGGAGTCGAGGATCACGCCGTGCGCAAACATGCACCCGTCACCAAATGGCACAGGCTACAGGCGGTACATGAACTGGAAGACATCCTCGCGCTGCATCTCGACGGTGACGCCGAGCTCATCACCCTTAGCGGAAAGCGCCTCTTGGAGCTCGGAGAAGCCGAGCGTCGAGGCGGACACGTCGGCGATGAGGGTCATGGTGAAGATGTCCTCGATGATGCTTTGCGTGATGTCGCGGATATCGACGCTCGCCTCGGATAGGACGCACGTCATGCCGGCGACGATGCCGGGGCGGTTCTTACCGAGGACAGTGATGACGACGCGGCTGGAAGAGGTCTCTGCCATGGGGTTCCTTTCGGGTCATGCGGCGATGCCGCCCAAATCGTTGCAAAGTGCCCGCCCTCGACGGCGTGCGGAAGACGGGTGGAGCCACGCGGCGCTAAGCCAGCATCCGGCATGTCCAAGCGCACTCCATTGCGATGCAGTGTTCCCAGTCTAGCCGATTTCGCGTGTCACAAGGCACGCCGAGACCCCCGCATCGACAAATGCAATCAAATTGCAAATCTCCGCGTTACCGCAGCGACTCGAGGACTCGGCGCATCTCCGCCTGCACGGCATGGTCGGCGTTGCACCCAACGACCCTGTCGGCGACAGCCTGCAAGGCGGGGCGGCCGTTGGCCATTGCGCAACCCGTGCCGACAAATCGGATAATCTCGTAATCGTTCATCGCGTCTCCAAAGGCCATGACCTCATCACGCTCGATGCCGTAATGGTCCATGAGCAACGCGATGCCCGACGCCTTGGACACCCCGGGCTGCATCGCGTCGATATAGGAGTTGCCCGAAGGCGCGAAAGTGAACAGATCGCCGAGCTCGCGCTGGAGGACATAGGCGTTGTCCATCACGTTACCATCGTCGCAAAAGATACTCGCCTTGATGATGTTGACCTTCGGCGACGGAAGCTCATAGATACGCTCCGCATTGGGAAGGTCCTTATCGACCTCCCGTACAAATATGTCCTCATCGTCGAGCAGGTAGGACTTTGTACGATCGAATAACGCCAGATGCATGTTAGGAAACATGGCCACGGTCCGTGCCAGGCGGCGAATCGCCAGGTGCGAGTACACCTCTCGGTCAATCTGCACACCATCCGCGTAGACTTGGGCCCCGTTAGATGCGACGAAGTCCATGCTGTCCTTTATGGGGGCGAAGAACTCGCACAGTCGATCATACCGCCTGCCCGAACTTGCCGCAAAGTGAACGCCGTGCTCCTTGAGTTCGAGGATGAGGTCGTATGTCTCGGCGGGAACCATTCCGCTCTCGTCGAGGAGGGTGCCGTCCATGTCGGAGGCGATGAGCTTGATGTGTCGTGCCATGATGACGCTTCCTTACGTGTACAGGCCCCGCGGCTTATATATGGCCGCGGGGCACAACCTGTTGAGAAGCGTACCCGACGCAATCGGATGCAAGCACCACGCATCAAAGGTGCTCGAAACCCTTACCGAGCACTTATATTTCGCAGGGACCACGGGGAAATGAACGCGTCGCGGCCTACTCGGCGTATGAAAACGTCGTGACGTCGAACATGCCCTCGGGGCGGATGCGCAGGGTGGGGATAACCGGCAGCGGCAGGAAGATCATGCCCATGATGGGGTCGAGCGGGGGCTCGATGCCCATCGCGCGCCCGGCGTCCATGAAGGCGTCGTGCTCGCGTGCGACCTCCTCGGCCGTCTTGTCGCTCATAAGACCACCGAGCGGCAGGTCGATCTTGGCCCTGACCTCGCCATCTTGCACGAGGACGAAGCCGCCGGAGCCCACCGCGCGCACGGCTGCGAGCATGTCAGCGGGGTCATCGCCCACCACGCAGACGTTATGGGAGTCGTGGCCGATGGTGCTCGCGATGGCGCCCCGGATGGCAAAACCGCGCACCCAGCCCTGCCCGATGTGCCTGCCCGCGAGCCCCGTGCCCGCCGCGCCATCGCCGTCGGCACCTGAGAGCTGTGCCTCGACCCCGCGGCCGTGACGCTCGATGAGCATGATGCGGCGGAGGCCCTCGGCGGTCTCGGGTCGTGCCATTCCCGTGACGGCGTTACCGGGGATCACGTCGATGACGGCTTCACCGGGGCGGAATTTGTAGGAGAAGACATCGAGCGAGAGCTCGGGCAGTTGGACGGAGTCACGCAGGCGCCCCTCGAGCTTGTCGAGGCCGGGTCGCGAGTCGACCGGCGCGATGGAGCCCACGAAGGCACCATCCTCGGCGAGGAGCTCGCCCGCAACGTATACGCGATGTGGGGCACCCTCAAACGCAAGGTTGTCGAGCAGCAGGACGTCCGCGCGCTTGCCCGGAGCGATGGCGCCGCGACGGTCGAAGGCGCACAGCGCGCCGTGGTCGAGACCGAAGACGTCCGCCGTGGAGAGCGTCGCCATGGAGATGGCAACCACCGGGTCGATACCCGCCTCGACAGCGACGCGGCAGGCGTTGTCGATCATGCCGATGTTGAGGGCGTCCGAGGGGGCGCGGTCGTCCGTGGCAAAGCAGCAGCGGCGCGCGAGCGCGGGGTTCTCGACGATGAGCGGGGCGAGGTTCGCAAGGTCGTGGCTGCAGGTGCCCTCGCGCAGCATTACGTACATGCCGCGGGAGAGCTCGTCGAGGGCCTCCTCGACGCCCGTGTTCTCGTGGTCGGCGATGATGCCCGCGGCGACGTAGGCGTTGAGGTCGTTGCCGCACGCCATGGGCGCATGGCCGTCCACCTGGCCGGATGCGGTCTTCGCGCCCACCGCGATGCGGCGGCAGGTCTCCTCGTCCGCGCCGTACACGCCGGGCAGGTTCATCATCTCGCCCAAGCCGAAGATCGCACCGTGATGCTCGTTCATAAAGGCTTCCATGTCCGCCGCGGTGATCACGGCTCCGGCCTGCTCGTCAGGCAGGGCGGGCACGCAGGAGGGCATCATGAACTTGATGTCGAGCGGCGCACGGGAGGCGTCCTCGATCATGAACGCAAGGCCCTCGAGGCCGCATACGTTGGCGATCTCGTGGCTGTCGGCGATGGCGGTGGTGGTGCCCCGGGTGAGCGCCATGCGGGCGTACTCGGACGGGCGAATGTTGGAGCTCTCGATGTGCAGGTGGCCGTCGATGAAACCGGGGGCGAGGTGGCGGCCCTCGCAATCGACGACGCGGGCGGCCTCCCAGGCGGGAACGGACGCGTCTGCGCAGTCGCGCCCCTCGAACAGGACGCCCGCGATGCAGCCGCATGTAACCGCGACCTGACCGCGTGCCACGCGCAAACGGTACACGTCGACGATCTGCGCGTTCACGAACACCGTGTCCGCCGGCACGCGACCCTCCGCCGTGTCGATGAGAGCCTGCATCAATTTGACCAGATTGGGTTCCATATCCTTGGCACCGCCCTTCATGTGAGCCGTCATTTCATCCATGGTACCCAATGCGGCAGCCGAACCGATGCGAAAGGAGCGTTGCCTTTTTGGTCGTGGCCCCTTCACGGCTGATCGCAGGCGCAGCCTTTCCGCGAGCGAGCGCATCGGGAAACCGCTCCTGAATGGGGTTCGTTTCGCAAGGGCACCCAAACGCTTATCAAAACAAAAAGTCGACCGAGAAAACCGGTCGACCTTTCTTCAATATCCGGATACCGGATGCGAGCGCGGACGAAGGGCGCCTCGACGCTATTGCGGTCCAAAGGGCGTACAGGCGCCGCCGCCATCCGAGGACAGGGAGTCGTACACGCAGGGGCACGCCCTACGCCAGGCGGGCGAAGTGGCGCTTGCCGACCTGCAGGACCGTGCCGGGCTTGAGGGCCGCGGGGTCCACGTTGTAGGTCTTGGGTGCGATGGCCTCGCCGTCGAGCTTGACGCCGCCGCCGTCGATGTCGCGACGAGCCTGGCCGGCGCTCGGGACCAGACCGGCGGCCTGCAGCACGGCGGGCAGGTACACGAGACCCTCGTCATTGACGGAGACCTCGACGGAAACCTCGGCGATGTCGGTGGGAAGGTCGTGATTCTTGTGAACGCGGTCGAACTCGGCCTCGGCTGCCACGGCGTCCTCGGCGGAGTGATAGGTGGTCACCAAATCACGGCCAAGAGCGCGCTTGAGCTCGTAGGGGTTGGCGGAGCCGTCGGCCAGCGCGGCATCGATGGCGTCGACCTCGGCGGGCGCGAGCGAGCTTGCCAAGCGATAGTACTTGCCGATCATCTCGTCCGGAATCGACATGGTCTTGCCGAACATATCGGCCGGCGCATCGGTGAGGCCGATGTAGTTGCCGTAGGACTTGGACATCTTGCGGGTGCCATCGGTGCCCTCGAGCAGCGGCATGGTGAGCGCGATCTGCGGCTCCATACCCATCTTCTCCATGAGCTCACGGCCGGCGAGGAGGTTGAAGAGCTGGTCGCTGCCGCCCATCTCGACGTCGGCCTCGATCTTGACCGAGTCGTACGCCTGCATGATGGGGTACAGGAACTCGTGCAGCGCGATGGGCGTCTGGGACTGATAGCGCTTGGTGAAGTCGTCGCGCTCGAGAATGCGGGCGACGGTGAACTTGGACGCGATTGAGAGGAGCTCCTTCAGGCCCATGGGGAACATCCAGTCGCCGTTGTGGACGATGGTCGTCTTCTCGGGGTCGAGGATCTTCATCGCCTGGGAGACGTAAGTCGCGGCGTTGGCCTCGACCTCCTCCTGGGTGAGCTGCGGGCGCGTGGAGTTCTTGCCGGACGGGTCGCCGATAGTGGCGGTGCCGTTGCCGATGATGAGGGTCACGCGGTGGCCGAGGTCCTGGAACTGGCGCATCTTGCGCAGCGGGACGGCGTGGCCGAGATGCAGGTCGGGGCTGGTGGGGTCGACGCCGAGCTTGATGTTGAGCGGGACGCCGCGCTCGAGCTTCTTCTTGAGGTCCGCCTCGGGCACGATCTTGGCGGCGCCGGAGGTGATGATGCGCATCTGCTCGTCTACGGGCAACATAGGTGCACCTTTCTGCAAGGTCATAGCACCCTCGCCACGTGCCGGCGGGAACTCGCGCGGACGGGCGGTGCTGGGGAACGACATATGGGCATTAGTGTAACGCAGAACCGCCCTCAGCGGTACAGCCGCGTCCTCCCCCGCTCGTCCACGCGCACCGCAAGACGGGCATCGGAGGCATTTCGGTCGAGCTCCACCAAAAAGCGATCGCCGCGCTTGCTCGCCAGGCGCCGGGAACACGTCGCGCATGCACCATCGCAGGGTCCCTCGGCAGTAAGTACGCAATGCTCCATGACCATCAGCGGAGTCGATCCGCTTGCGACCCGCGCAACGGGAACAGACACACCTGCAAGGCGGGCGCATTCTGCACGCCGACAACATTTTCATCGGAAAGCTCCTCGGGCAACCAGATACGACGAGCGCCCAAACCCTGTAGGACGCGCGCCGTTTGTGCGTTCCACACATTGAGCGGCGGTGCGACCTCCCACGCAACTGCCGCCTCGCACGCAGCGTCGACTTGCCCGATGTTGCGACAGAGTAAGGCGTCGGCCTCGCCACGCGCAACCGCCGCGCATGCCTCGACCACGAACGGTATGTCCCCCGCTCGGCAGACCTCACCCAAATCGATGACGCCATCGAGCTCGCCTGCTTCGCGCACGGCACCCCCAGTTCCTTCCGCGGCTCCTCCCGCGGCTCTCGCCCCCTCGGCTCCTCCCGCAGCCCCGAGAGTTAACTCTCGATGAGCAAAATCGTTCATTTGCGCGCAATCGTGCCGCGAGAGTTCACTCTCGCGGACAGGTCGCCGCTCCGCCGGGGACAGATGCGGCGACTTACGGCGCGCGTGGGCGAATCGGCCTCCGTCGTCCAGACGCCCATCCCCCTCACACGGCTCCGTAAGGGCCGAGCCCAACGAGAGTTCCTCGTCTCGCACGATATCGACGGCGGCACGCGAGGCAGCAACCAGCGCAGCAGACCTAACCAGGTGAACCGCGCTGCCCACCTCGACTTTGCGCTTGCATCGCACGAACGCGCGGTCTTGGGCGCCCACGTTGGCCGGGCACGGGACGATCGGCCAGCGCTTGGGCACGTCGGCAGGGGCATTGGCACCTGGGGTCGAGCAAATCTCCAACATATCCCCGGCTGCGACCTCGCGGGTAAATCTCACCCATGCGCCCTCGTATCCGGGTTCATCTACGATGCCCACCTCAAGACCCTGGTTGATGGCGCGCTCTACGCTCATAAGCCCAGCCCCCGTCGCGGTGTGACCTCCACGCAGGTAGCCATCGGTGAATCCGCGATTGAACGACCGTGCGAGCCGTGCCTCCAACTCGTCCAGCTCGCACTCATCGAGCTCGACCCCGGCGAGCGCGGCATCGAGCGCCTCACGATAACAGCCCACGACGTTGTACACGTAATCGGGCCCCTTCATGCGACCCTCGATCTTAAGGGACGCGACTCCGGCGCCAACCAGCGCGGAAACATGACGGATCCCCAGGTAATCACGCGGGCACAGCAGGCGGTCGCCCTGTGCGGCGGAGCGTCCGGCGCCCCTCGCCTCGGAAACGTCCCGCTCCCACGCCCCGCCCGCGAGCAGACGGCCCTCATCGTCCTCAAGCGCATAGGCCAGACGACAGGGCTGGGTGCAGTCCCCGCGGTTGGCCGAACGCCCGCGCATGAGAGCCGAATAGGAGCACGCGCCCGAATAACAGATGCAGATGGCGCCATGACAGAACGCCTCGATGGGCGTTCCCCCAGCGCAAAGACCCGCGAGCTCCGCCAAGGACAATTCGCGCGCGCACGTCACGCGTGACACTCCCAGCTCGCGCACGGCAAGGCGGACGGCACCAACGGACTGCGCGCCCGTCTGCGTGGACAAGTGGAGCTCCACGCCGGGCAGCTCGCGATGAATGAGGTCGCACAGACCCACATCGGCGACGATCAGCGCATCGGCGCCCGCGTCAAGCGCGGCCGACGCAAGCTCCAGCGCAGAAGCGAGTTCGTCATCGTGCATGCAGACGTTCAGGGCCACATAAACACGTGAGCCATGTGCGTGGGCGAGGGCGCAGCCGCGCGAAAGCTCGGAGAGCGAGAACCCGCCGTTCGCCGCACGCGCATTAAAGGAGCCGAGCCCCACGTACACGGCATCCGCCCCCGCCGCAATCGCCGCTCGAAACGCATCCGGCGTGCCCGCCGGAGCCAGCAACTCGACCATACTCGATGCCTCCCCTCTCACGCGCCCCATCAACCTGTACGGCGCAATCTGAACGCTCCAACGTGTTTTTCGCATTGAGTAAGGATACCCGAGCGGACGTCTGCGCCGCTTGCGCTATCGTATGAATATCTATGTGTTACGGCTTTTGGGCACGCGCCCACCTGTATATGGGAGGTCGTTTATGGGTCATCGACAGCGCTACGCGCGCAGCCGCGCAAAAACGCACGCCGTCCCCGTCATCCTCGTCTCCGCTCTCGGCTTTTTGCTCGTGGCGGGCATCGCGTTCGGCATTGGCATGATCGGTAACGTGAACCGCTGGCTCTCCGATCTTCCCGACTACACGAATGCCGACGAGTACCTCGTGAGCGAGCCCACGCACATCCTTGACGCCGCGGGCAACGAGATCGCCGAGTTCTTTGTCCAGAACCGCGAGAGCGTCACCGCCGACCAGGTATCGCCGTGGGTTCTCCAGGGCACCGTCGACGTTGAGGACGAGCGCTTTTACGAGCATCCGGGCGTCGATATCATCGGCATCGGCCGCGCTGTGCTCGCGCAGCTCACCGGTCGCTCCGAGGGCGCCTCGACCATCACCCAGCAGCTCGTGCGTAATACCATCCTCTCGGAGGAGCAATTCGACCAGACCATCGAGCGTAAGGTGCGCGAGGCCTACATCGCCCTCGAAATGGAAAAGATCTATTCCAAAGACGAGATCTTGATGATGTACCTCAACTGCATCTACTACGGCCACGGAGCCTACGGCATCCAAGCCGCCTCACAAACGTACCTCTCCAAAAACGCGAGTGACCTCACGCTCGCCGAAGCAGCCCTACTCATCGGCCTACCCAACTCGCCCTCATACTACGACCCCACCGTTAATCCAGACGTCGCCGTCGAGCGACGCAACAAGGTGTTGGGCAACATGCTCCGCCTGGGCACCATCACCCAAGAAGAATACGACGCCGCCGTGGCCGAGCCGCTCGCGCTCAACGTGACCGAGGTCTCCGAGTCCGGCATCAACGTCTTCTCACAGCCGTACTTTGTCGACTACGTCAAAACCCTCCTTCAAGAGGAGTTCTCGACCGACGTCCTGTTCAAAGGCGGTCTCACCGTCAAGACGACGCTCGACCCCGCGGTGCAGCAGGCCGCTGAGACCGCCGCGGTGGAGAACATCAACAAGTACCCCGCCGCCGCACGCGACGCCAAGGACCTCGACATCGGCATGACGGTCATCGACCCTAAGACCGGGTACATCAAGGCGATGGTTGGCGGGCGCGATTACAACCGCGTCGAGGACGACGGCAGCGTCCTCCACATCAACCATGCGACTTCGCGCAACCAGCCCGGCTCATCGTTCAAGACGTTCACGCTCGCCACCGCCATCGAGATGGGCATGAACCCCAACATCACGATCAACTGCAACTCGCCGCTCACCTGGAAGATCGCCGGGCAGGCAGATTACGTGGCGCAAAACTACGGCAACCAGAGCATGGGCTACATCTCGCTCGCCCGCGCGACCGAGCTCTCGTCCAACACCGGCTACCTGCAGGTAGCAGAGACCATCGGCAACCAGAGCATCATCGCCATGTGCAAGAAGCTTGGGCTCGACACCTCCGAGATGAACGATGTCCTGTCCATGACCCTTGGTACGGGCAGTTTCTCCACCGTTGAGATGGCATCCGCCTACGCCGTCTTCGCGAACGGTGGCTACTATCGTGAGCCCGTCGCGATCTCCGAGATCGTGGGGCGCGGCGGCAAAACCGTGTACAAGCACGAAGACGCTGGCAAGCAGGTCATTTCCGCTGGAGTGGCCGCAGCCGTGACCGATGTCCTCGAGGGCGTCATGACCAACGGCCTGGGCGCTCCTGGCAACCCGTACATGAACCAGCCCGTCGCCGGTAAGACCGGTACGGCCGGCACCGCGGACACCGCAACCAACCTGTGGTTTGTGGGCTACACCCCGCAGTATGCCACCGCAATCTGGGTGGGCGGCTACAACGGCACCGTCGACCTCGGTTCCCTTATGGGCAACCAGATGACGCTCCCGGTGTTCAAGAGCCTGATGCAACAGATTCTGAACGGGCTTGCTCGCGAGGAGTTCCCCACCGGAGAAACACCCACCTACAAGAAGGACTCCGAGTGGAAGTTCTCCAAGACCAACCCCAAGGGCGAAGACGAGGACGAGGAAAAGGAAGAGGAGACGACGGAGGAAACCGAACAGCAGCAGACCACGACGCCACGCCGGAGCAGCCGACCACGCCTCAGGAGCCCACGACGCCTACTCCGGAACCCGAGCCTGAGCCCACGCCCGAACCCGAGCCTGAGGTGCCCGACGGCGGCACCACCGGTGGCGGTACAACGGGCGGCGGACAAACCACGACGCCAACCGCATAAGAGACAGCCATACAAAAACCCTCGTCCATAGGGACGAGGGTTTTTCTTTTTGGAGTCTCATGCTCCCCTATCGATGCAAGCGACGCCAGTACGCCACCAGCAACAAAACAAGCACAATGGGCAACGTGATGAGTAAGGCGAACAGGAGCATATGGATTACCATCGGGCTCACTTGCGCACGCTCCTCAGCTTGGAGATCATCGCCTCAAACGTCTCTCCGTCCAACGGCGTCTGCGTGATGACGAGAATCGTGTCGTTTCCAGCCAGCGAGCCGAGAACATCGGGCAGCTCGGCGGCATCGATTGCCGCGGCGATGCCCAGGGCGGTACCGGGCTGCGCCTTGATGATGACGAGGTTCTCCGTGCGCTGAACGCCAACCACGAGCTCAGAGACCATGCGTTGCAGATGTAGATCCTCTGCAAGGACGTACATGCCCTCGGGCAGCTTACGAAGCCCCATGTCGGCGATATCGCGCGAGACGGTCGCCTGCGTGCAATCGAACCCACGCGCTTTAAGCTCGTCCACGAGCACGCGCTGAGTGCGCACGTCCTCAGTTCGGACGATCTCTCGAATAGTATCTTGGCGGCCATTGCGTTTTTTGGCCATGTTCTCCACCATTCCCTAGCGGTTCCCCACATTTCGAGTACAGCATACCGCCGAATCTCTTTAAAACGGATTAGCAGGCATCACGCTATCTAATTGAAACATTTTTGCATAGAACAGGCAAATGCAATCATATATGTGCATATTGAAGCATTTTTACGGGCAGGCCGTCAAAGCTCCATCGTCATATGCCACGTCCATAAAGCACAAACCACGCGCAGGAGCAGTAGGGCCCGCCGCCCGACGATCGCACGCTGTAATCACCTCTAAAACCCACTCCGGATCTCGACGACCCGCGCCGACTTCAACGAGGGTCCCAACGATCGTCCTGACCATGGAATGCAGGAACGCATTACCCGTGATGGTAAAGGCTATGTGCTCCTCACCCAGCGCGCCCTCCCTTTCGAAGGAGACCTCAATCACGTTGCGACACGTGGGCTTGCCGATGGCGGAAGACATCTTGCAGAAGCTCTTGAAGTCATGCTCCCCCACCAAATACGAAGCGCCGCACTCCATCGCCTCGACATCCAAGGGCAGTCGATGCCACCAAGTCACCTTGCGCGTGAGCAGCGGCGGTGCGTCGCCCGTAGCTATGCGATAGGTATAGGTTCGAGCACGCGCGTCAAAGCGAGCCGAGAAGCCGGAGGAGGCATGAAACACCCTACCAAGCGCTATGTCATCGGGGAGCAAGGCCGCCATCGCGCGCATCCACCGTCGATGCTCGATGGCCAACTCATCATGGTGTGCGGGGACGCTCACGTACTGCGCTATGGCGTGAACACCTGCATCGGTGCGACCGGCACACGTGAGGTCGATAGGACGGCGTAAAAAGGTCTCGAGCGCGCAGCGGACCTCCCCTGCGACCGTCCTAAGCCCCGGTTGCTCGGCAAACCCGGAGAAGCCGGCGCCATCGTAGCCCAGCCGAAACACCAAGGTGCCGTCGAGCACCTCCGGTTCGAAATAGGACGGCGCGCCCACGCGCATATCGTCTGTTTGGGCCACTGAAGCCTCCTTATTGCAATCTTTCGTGCCTATGCTACCAAAATCACCAACATAAACCCAGGATGGTCAAGACGAGCACGAGCGCCGCCCCCAATGCGAGCACAAGGCGATCATAAGGAGCCAATCGACGAGGAGCGGGCAGTTTCCCAGCGGCAACGGAATCATAGCAACGGGCGGACATGGCCTCGGCCAAACGATCCGCACGGCGGAACAGGCCAATCATGAGGGGCGTGAACACCGAAGCCCACACGCCGATGCGCGAGAAGAGCGGACCGGCATCGAACTGGGCTCCGCGCGCACGCTGGGCGAGTCGAATCCGATTGAGCTCCTCACTCACGAGCGGGATGAATCGCAGTGCCACGGCGAGCACGGTGCCCAAAGGACCCACGCTCACACCAAAACGGGCCAGGGGGCTCAACAGGCGCACGCAGGCATCACTCAGCTGAGTCGCGGTCGTCGACGAGGCAACGACGAGTGAGAAGCCCACGAGTAACAAGATGCGCGTTATAGCCATGAGTCCCCGCAAGCCTCCCGCCGGGCTGAGACCAATCGCGCCAACCAACTCCACCGTTCCCCGGCCATCGCACGACACCAGGTTCGCAACGAGCGTGAACGCGAGGATGACGGCAACGGTCGTATGCCGCGCAGCACACGGCCCAACCGCATGCGCGACGACGCGAGGCAGCCGCACAGGATCAGCAGCCAAACAACGAGCATGGCCGGCACTCCGGCAGAAAAGACCCCAGCCGTCGCAAGCAACAGAAGCACGATTTTCACACGGGCATCGAGGCGTGCAACGGGTGTCCCGGGAACATACTCACCAAAAACCGTGCCAAACGCTTGAGGCCCCCTCGACGCATGACCCATGGCGGAGTCACCCGCAAACGGCTGTAAAGAGGCATCTGAGGGGCCTTCAGGCGCGCGGGCTGCATGTAGGGACCCATTTGACAACATGAGCTCGCGTGTCGCAAAGGGACGCCACTCATCGACATCATGAGTAATCACCAAAACCGACCGGCCCTCCGCGGCAAGATCCGTCACGAAACGGTGCGCGAATGCCCTGCCCCGCGCATCAAGGGCGGCGCTCGGCTCATCGAGCACGTATACGGACGCATCGAGCGAAAGCACCGATGCAAGCGCAACGCGGCGAGCCTGCCCCCCGGAAAGCTCAAAAGGAGAGGCATCGGCAAGCTTCCGATCGAGCCCTACGGCATCGATGGCCTTAAAGACCCGACGATCGACCTCGTCCTCACTGAGCGAAAGGTTGCGCGGAGCATAGGCGACTTCGTCGTAGACCGTCTCGAGGAAAAACTGCGCTTCTGGCTGCTGGAACGACAGCCCGACAGTGCCGGGAACTGGATGCACCGGGGAAGCAGGGGCAACATCTGCGACGGAGGAGTTGTCCGCGCAGGTGTGAAGGCGAATGGAGCCCGCATCAGGCGAGACCAATCCCGCGACAAGCGAGGCAAGCGTCGACTTGCCGGCACCCGATGCGCCCGTGAGCAACACCACCTCGCCGGCGTGCAGCGAAAACGAAATGTCCTTGAGGACGGCACGATCGCCATAGCTAAACGAGACACCCTTCACCTCAAGGATCGGCGCATCGCACGGCGTGGCAACAGCTCGGCACCTGGCAGCCTCCCGACCCGTGCAAGAGCCAAAGGAATGTTGCACAGCCTGAGGGCCGGAAGACGCGCGACAAGCAGACTCGGAGGCGCCTAGAGCTCCGTTGATGGAGGCAACATCCACGATGCGGTCTGCAAGAGCGATCTCAAGCGGGTCGTGCGTAATGAGAGCGACGCCGATGCCGTCTTCATGGACAAGAGTGCGAAAGAGCGTACGGAGTGATTCGCGGACCGCCGGATCGAGCTGCGCGGTAGGCTCATCAAGCACAAGATATCGAGGAGTCATGGCGAGCACACCGGCAAGGGCGATGCGTTGCTGCTCTCCGCCGGAAAGTGCCGTCGTAACGCGATCCTGGAACCCTGATAACCCTACACGGCGAAGTGCACAGTCGACACGCTGAGACACCTCTTCTTCCGACAGGCCAAGATTACGGGGCCCAAAGGCAATCTCGTCAAATACGAGGGAGGAAACGATTTGATCAACGGGATCCTGGCACACACGGCCAACAAGCGACCGAACCATGAGGCGTTCACGTTCGTTAGCAGAGGGGTCGTGACCATCGACAACCACACAGCCATCGTCAACCAGCTGCGCCGCGCACAACACACGACCAAGGGTGGACTTTCCGCACCCGTTATCTCCCGTTAGGGCAACAATCTCACCCGGAGCAAGGGAGAATGAGCAACCAGACAGGACTTCAGCCCCATCCAACACCACGCCAACATCCTTCACTTCAAGCACGTTCTCGCCCCCTTTCTCTTGTTTTGCCTGGGCGACTGGCGGCGGGCAGTTCACTCAATGCGAGTTCCGCACGAGCCGAAGGGCCCAGTGGGCCCTTCGTGCGAACCAGGACTGCCCGAACAGGGAGTGAACTGCCCGCCGCCAGTCGCCCAGGTAAAACAAAAAGGGGCACGCGAACGTACCCCTCTTCAATGTGATCCACGAGCAGCTACGTGCTACTCAGCGGTCTCCTCGACAGCGGCCTCGGTCTCGACGACCTCAGCAGCCTCCTCGACGGCCTCGTCCTTCTTGACGACCTTAGGCGCAGCGACCTTCTTAGCCGGAGCAGCCTTCTTCGCCTTAGGGGTGCAAGGCTCGGAGACGATCTCGATGATGACCATCTCAGCGCAATCGCCCTTGCGCGGACCGAGCTTCATGATGCGGGTGTAACCACCATTGCGGTCGGCCCACATACCCTGAGCGGCCTTGTCGAAAATCTCAGCAACGAGATTCTTATCACCGAGCTTGGCGATGGCGAGACGACGAGAGTGCAGGTCGCCCTTCTTGGCCCAGGTGATGATCGGCTCAGCATAGGAACGCAGGGCCTTGGCGCGCGTCTCGGTGGTCTTGATGCGATCGTTCTCGAAGAGCGCCTTGGCAAGGCTCTTCTTCATGGCCTTGGTGTGGCTGGCGTCGGTGCCGAGCTTCAGGCCTTTCTTCTTATTGTGACGCATGGTCTAGTTCTCCTCTATACCTAGGGTTTAAGCCTTGAGGCTCAGACCCATGGACTCAAGCTTGTCCTTGACTTCCTCGATCGACTTCACGCCGAAGTTGCGGATGTTCAGCAGGTCGTTCTCGGAGAACTCGACCAGCTGGCGCACGGAGTGAATACTCGCACGCTTGAGGCAGTTGTAAGAGCGGACGGAAAGGTCCAGGTCCTCAATCTGCTTGTCAAGCTCGGCATTGTCGCTCGTCACCTCGGGGGCGAAGATGGAAATTTCCTCCTCCGCCTCGGGCTCGTCGGCCAGGGTCATAAACGCAGCCATGTGCTGGTTGATGATGTTGGCCGCAGACACAACCGCGTCACGCGGGGAAAGCGCACCGTTGGTCTCAATCTCAAGAACCAGACGGTCGTAGTCGGTGTGCTGGCCAACGCGGCACGCCTCGACGAGCTTGGCGCAACGCTTGACCGGGGAGAAGAGCGAGTCGACGTTGATGATGCCGATAGGATCATTGTCGCGCTTGTTCTGCTCGTAGGACACGTAGCCGCGACCATACCCGATGCGCATGCTCATGGTCAGATGACCACCCTCGGTGAGGGTCGCGATGTGCTGCTCGGGATTGACGAGCTCGAACTCGGACGGAATGAAGAAGTCTGCGCCGGTAACCTCGCACGGGCCATCGACCGAGATAGTCGCAGTGCCCTCGTCCGTGGTACCAAGCGTGCGGAACACGAGACCCTTCACGTTCAAGACGATGTCGGTGACATCCTCGACCATGTTGGGAATCGTGGTGAACTCGTGCTGGGCGCCATCGATCTGGATGGCCTCGACGGCTGCACCCTCGAGCGAGGAAAGCAGCACGCGGCGCAGGGAGTTACCCAGCGTGTCGCCATACCCGCGCTCCAGAGGCTCGACGGAAACGCGAGCAGCAGTCTCGCTGATCTCCTCGACGTGAACCTGGGGCCTGATGAATTCGGACATGTAATACCTCCAGCGTAGCGCGCAAACGATTACTTCGAGTAAAGCTCGACGATGAGCTGCTCGTTGATGTCGCCGCTGATCTGGTCACGAGAAGGCAGCGAGATGACGTTGCCGGAAAGCTTCTCGATGTCGACCTCGAGCCAGCCAGGGACCTCGAAGCGCTCGGAGGAGATGAGGGCCTCCTTGATGGGGAGCAAGTCGCGGAACTTCTCGCCCACAGCCACAACGTCGCCGGCTTTCACGCGGTAGGACGGGATGTCCACGCGCTTGCCGTTAACGGTGAAGTGGCCATGGCGGACGGTCTGACGAGCCTCCTTGCGGGTGCGAGCGAAGCCGAGACGGAACACGACATTGTCGAGACGGGTCTCGAGAATGGTCATGAGGTTCTCACCGGTAACGCCGTCCATGCGAAGAGCATGCTCGTAGTAGTGGTGGAACTGCTTCTCGAGAACGCCGTAGATGAACTTGACCTTCTGCTTCTCGCGCAGCTGCATGCCGTACTCGGATTCCTTGCGACGGCGCTTGGGCTGGCGGATAGATTCCTTTTTGGAGCTGTAGCCGAGCTCAACGGGATCGATCCCGAGCTGGCGGCAGCGCTTAAGAACCGGAGTCCTGTCGATTGCCATAATAAATCGATCCTTTCAGTTACACGCGGCGACGCTTCTTGGGCGGCAGCCGTTGTGCGGGATGGGGGTCTTGTCCTGGATGCTGGAGACCTCGAGGCCAGCGGCCTGGAGGGAGCGGATCGCGGTCTCGCGGCCCGAACCGGGGCCCTTCACGAAGACGGCGACCTTGTGCATACCGTGCTCCATAGCGGCCTTGGCGCAAGCCTCGGCGGCCATCTGGGCGGCAAACGGGGTCGACTTACGGGAACCCTTGAAGCCCACGGTACCAGCGGACTGCCAAGCGATGACGTTGCCCGCGGGATCGGTAATGGAAACGATGGTGTTATTGAACGTAGAACGGATGTGAGCCTGGCCCACGGAGATGTTCTTACGGTCGGCGCGCTTGATACGGGTGGTGGCGCCGCGCTTGTTCTTTGCAGTAGCCATTATGCGTCAGTCTCCCTTATTTCTTCTTCTTGGCACCGATCTGACGCTTCGGACCCTTGCGGGTGCGAGCGTTGGTGTGGGTGCGCTGACCGCGAACAGGGAGACCCTTGCGGTGACGGAGGCCGCGGTTGCAGCCGATGTCCATGAGGCGCTTGACGTTCTGGGCGCGCTCGCGACGGAGGTCACCCTCGACCATCAGGCCATTCTTATCAATGTAATCGCGGATCGCCGAGATCTGCTCCTCGGTGAGGTCCTTGATGCGAGTGCCGTCGGCAATGTTGAGCTCGGCGCACATCTTCGCTGCGGTGGTGCGGCCGATGCCGTAGATGTAGGTCAGACCAATCTCCGCACGCTTCTCGTTCGGAAGGTCGACACCGTTAATACGGGCCACTGTGGATCTCCTCTCTTAACCCTGGCGCTGCTTGTGGCGCGGGTTCTCGCAGATCACGAGAACCTTGCCATGGCGGCGGATGATTTTGCACTTATCGCACATCTTCTTGACGGAAGGGCGTACCTTCATCGTTCTTCCTTTCGGTAGTGCTCAAGCTACAAGGTGGAATGTTATCTACTCGCCCAGCCGCAGGCGTTAATAACGAATGGCTGGAAGCATGTATCGAACCTTACGGGGCAGAGCACTCCCTTCCGGTTCGAATACGTGCGAATGGTCGTTACTTATAACGATAGGTGATGCGACCACGGGTCAGATCATAGGGAGAGAGCTCCACAACGACCTTGTCACCCGGCAGAATACGGATGTAGTTCATACGGATCTTGCCCGAAATGGAACAGAGAACCGAATGACCGTTCTCAAGCTCAACGCGGAACATGGCGTTCGGCAGCGGCTCGGTGACCGTGCCCTCAAGCTCGATGGCGTCTTCCTTCTTCACGTGCATCATCTTTCTCTCGAAAACGACAGCAACAGTGCATGTTACTACATGCTAAACAGGCGAAAGGGAAATTCCCAATCGCTCCACAAATATTTTGTCCCACCGGCAGCCCGACGGGGGGCGGGCCGTATGGTCCGGCGCTCAGGCAGTCCTGCTCACGACGAAGGCCACATTTAGTGGCCTTCTGTTCATGCGGAACTCGCGGCGGACCATACGGGCCCGCCCCGTCGGGCTGCCAAGGTACGTAGTCCTCGGGTTTCCCATATCGTCCGATGCGAGTTCCGCATGAGCCGAAGGCCCCAGTGGGGCCTTCGTGCGAAGAGGACTGCCCGAGCAGCGGATGATATAGGAAAGCCCAGGGACGGGCGGTTACATTGAACCGCCGGTCATGGGACACCATGGGCCTTGTGCATCCTGCGTGAGGATCACAGGGCCGTCGTTGGTGATGGCGACCGTGTTCTCGTAGTGCGCCGCGGGCAGGCCGTCGTCGGTCGACACGAGCCAGCCATCGGAACCGGTGTGCACGCGGTTGGAGCCAAGTGTGATCATAGGTTCAATGGCGATGACCATGCCAGCTGGAGCTTCACACCACGACCCTTCTTGCCATAATTCGGCACGTTGGGATCCTCGTGCATAGCGCGACCAACACCATGGCCCACGTAGTCACGAAGGACTCCATAGCCATTGCTCTCGGCGAGCGACTGGACAGCATGCCCCACGTCTCCGATATGGTTTCCGGGAACGGCCTGCTCGATTGCCGCCTTAAGGCAGTCGAGCGTGCATTCGCACAGGCCCTTTGCCTCGGTGCTGGGATTGCCAACGTAAAACGTCCAAGCGTTATCCCCCACCCAACCGTCAACGATCGCGCCGGTGTCAATCGAGATGATGTCTCCCTCGCGCAGGATGACGTCGGGATTGGGAATGCCGTGAACAACCGCGTCGTTCAGCGAAGCGCAAATGGACCCGGGGAAACCGCCGTAGCCCTTGAAGGCGGGCGTGCCGCCGTGCATTCGGATGATCTGCTCGGCAAGCTGATCGAGTTCAAACGTCGAAACGCCAGGTCGAATCATCGAGCCGACCTGCCGGAGCGCCATCTTGGACAGAGCTCCGGCCTTCTTCATCTGCTCGATATCGGCGGCAGATTTGATCTTGATCATAGACCGAGCTCAGCCTTCACATCCGCATACACCACGTCGATATCACGATCGCCATCGACGACCTTGAGGATGCCCTGGCCGCGGTAGTACTCCACGAGCGGGCTGGTGTTCTTCTGGTAGACATCAAGACGGTTCTTGATGGTCTCGGGCTTGTCGTCATCGCGCTGATACATCTCGCCTGCGCACTTGGGGCACACGGCGGTATCGGGACCTGCGGTGTAACCGCAATCGCGGCAGGTGCGACGAGAAGAGAGGCGATCGACGATGACCTCGGCGGGAACATCGACTAAAAGCGCGCCATCGAGCTCGCGACCCATAGCCGAAAGCTCGGTATCGAGCGTCACGGCCTGCGTCGTGTTGCGCGGGAATCCGTCGAGGATGAAGCCCTTCTGCGCATCGTCGGCAGCAAGGCGCTCCTTGACCAGGTCGATCACGAGCTGATCGGGAACGAGCTCTCCGGCGTCCATGTACTTCTTGGCAGCAACGCCAAGCTCAGTCTGAGCCTTGACGGCAGCGCGAAGCAGGTCGCCCGTGGAGATATGCGCCACACCATAATCGGCAACAAGACGCTGGGCTTGCGTACCCTTACCGGCGCCAGGGGCGCCCAACAACACGATGTTCATAAAAGACTCCTTAGAGGCCTATTTGAAGAAACCGTCGTAGTCGTACATCTTGAGCTGGCTCTCGACCTTGTCGATGGTATCGAGCACAACGCCGACCATGATGAGCACCGAAGTGCCGCCGAAGGCCTGGATGAGCGCGTTGTTGGTGAACGAGAACACAATCGAGGGAACGATGGCGATGAGGGCCAGGAAGACCGCACTGGGAAGCGTGATCTTGTTGAGGGCGTTCTTGATGTAATGCGCCGTCTGCTTGCCGGGGCGAACACCAGGAATGAAGCCGCCCTGCTTCTTGAGGTTCTCGGCGGTCTCGTCCGGGTTGAACACCATGGACGTGTAGAAGTACGCGAAGAACACGATGAGGACGACATTGAGGATCCAGTTGATCCAGCCGCTCGAGAGCGCGCCGGCAAAGGCCTGCATCCAACCCACGTTGGGGAAGAACACGGCGAGCTGAGCCGGGAAGTAGAGCAGGGCGCTCGCGAAGATGATCGGGATGACACCCGCGGTGTTCACCTTGATGGGCAGGTACGTGGACTGACCGCCCATGATACGACGACCCACGACGCGCTTGGCATACTGCACCGGGATACGACGCTGGCCGCGCTCGAGGTACACGATGAAGGGGATGACGCACAGGATCACCACGACGATGACGAGCGTGGTGATAATGGCAACGTTGCCGCCATCCATGGACTGGATGATAGCCTGGGGAAGCCCCGCCATGATGTTGGCGAAGATGATGAGACTCATGCCGTTGCCGATCCCGCGCTGGGTGATGAGCTCACCAATCCACATGATGAGCATGGCGCCCGCGACGAGCGTGCCCACGATCATGATGTCGAAGATGATCTCGGGAGCATCGGCGCCGGCGAACTGGATACCAAAGCTCTTGAAGAGGAACAGGTATCCAATGGCGTTCAAGAGCGCGAGGGCCAGGGTGAGGTAACGAGAGTACTGGGTGATCTTGGTCTGACCGACCTCGCCCTCACGAGCCAACTCGTGCAGGCTGGGCACAACGGCCTGAAGCATCTGCAAGACAATCGAGCTGGTGATGTAGGGCATGATACCCAGCGAAAAGACGGACACGTAGGAAAGCGCACCGCCCGAGAAAAGATTCAGCAGGGCCATCGCACCGCTGGCGAAGGTGTCACCGGCGGATGTAAAAAGGGCCGACATCCCCTGGAAGGGGATGCCGGGCACCGGAACGTGTGCACCGATACGGTACACGACGAGCATAGCGATGGTAAAAAGAATCTTCCCGCGGAGTTCCTTGATGCGGAAGGTGTTCTTCAAACCAGTTAGCACGGAAGCTCGACCTTTCCTCCAGCGGCCTCGATCTTAGCCTTCGCGGAAACGGAGATCTTGTCGACCTTGACCGTGAGCTTCTTGGAAACCTCGCCGTTGCCGAGCACCTTGACGGGCTCGAACTCGGACTTGGTGATACCAGCGGCCTTGAGGGATGCACCATCGACGACGGCACCGTCCTCGAACTTGACCTCGAGCGTGGAGACGTTCACCGCGGTGTACTCGATGCGACGGGGATTCTTGAAGCCGGGGAGCTTCGGGAGGCGCATCGCGAGCGGGGTCTGGCCGCCCTCGAAGCCGGCGCCTGGTGCCGCCGGAACGGGAGCCTGGCCGTTCAGGCCACGGCCGGCATAGGTGCCGCCCTTGCCGGAATTGCCGCGACCGACGCGCTTGCGGCTGTGGGTGGACCCGGCAGCCGGCGTAAGATCATGAAGCTGCATTGTTACTCCTCTACAATCTCAACGAGGTGCTTGACCTTGAAGATCATGCCGCGGACGCTCTCGTTGTCAGCGATCTCGCGCGTGTCGTTGATGCGGTGCAGGCCGAGGGCGCGAACAGTGCGACGCTGATCCTCCTTGCAGCCGTTAATGCTGCGAACCTGCTTGATCTTGATGGTAGCCATGCCTAGTTCTCCTTCTTGCCGATGAACATCTCGGAGACGGTGAGACCGCGGCGGGCGGCGACATCCTCGGGGCTGGAGAGCTGCTTGAGGCCCTCGGCAGCAGCCTTGATGATGTTGAGGCCGTTGTCGGAACCGAGAGACTTGGACAGGATGTTCTTGATGCCGGCGAGCTCGAACAGAGGACGCACGGCGCCACCGGCGATAACACCGGTACCCTCGACAGCGGGGCGCATGATGATGCTCGCAGCACCGAACTCGCCCTGGACGTCGTGAGGAATGGTGCCCTCAGCGGTGACGGGCACGTGGAACATGTTCTTCTTGGCGTCGATGGAAGCCTTGGAGATTGCCAGCGGCACCTCGGCGGACTTACCCATGCCAAGACCAACGTTGCCCTTGCCGTCGCCCACGACCACGAGGGCCACGAGGCTCATGCGACGACCGCCCTTGACGGTCTTGGCGACGCGGTTGATGAAAACGACGCGCTCCTCGAACTCGGAGGCCTCGCGCTGCTGCTTCTGCTGGTTACGAGCCATGCTCTTACCTCCTAGAATTCGAGACCGGCGGCGCGGGCACCGTCGGCGAGGGCCTTGACGCGACCGTGGTAGATGCGGCCACCGCGGTCGAAGGAAACGGCTTTGATGCCGGCAGCGAGGGCGCGCTCGCCCACGAGCTTACCGACCTTCTCGGCAGCCTCCTTGTTGCTGGTCGTGGTGCCCTTGAACTCGGCCTCGAGGGTGGAGGCGGAGACGAGGGTGTGACCCTTGGTATCGTCAACGATCATGGCGTAGATATTGGCGTTGGAGCGCACGACGCGAAGACGCGGACGGGCGGGCGTGCCAAAGATCTTGCCGCGGACACGGCGCTGACGACGCTTGAGGCCGGCGCGCTTTGCCTGTTGCTTGTTCATGTGAAACTCCTTATGAAGTCCTGCCAGCACCTGACGGGGTGCTGGTCTTACGACGTGGAAGCGCTCTACTACTTAGCGGCCTTGCCGAGCTTGCGACGGATGTGCTCGCCCAGGTAGTGGATGCCCTTGCCCTTGTAAGGCTCCGGCGGACGCTTGCCACGGATCTCGGCGGCAACCTGGCCGACCTGCTGCTTGTTGATGCCCTTGACGTGAATGTGGGTGTTGTCCGGGCACTCGAAGGTGATGCCCTCGGGGGCGGTGTAAATCACCGGGTGGGAGTAACCCAGGGACAGATCCAGATCCTTACCCTTGAGCTGGACACGGTAGCCAACGCCAGCGAGCTCGAGGACCTTGGTGTAGCCCTCGGAAACGCCGGTGACCATGTTCTGGATCAGGGCGCGGGTGAGGCCGTGGCGGGCGCGGGTCTCACGCTCGTCGTCGGGACGGGAGACGGTCAGCACGCCGTCGGCCACCTCGATGGTGAGCTTCTCATAGAAATCAGCCTCAAGAGTACCCTTGGGGCCCTTCACGGACACGTGCGTGCCGTCAACTGCCACTTCGACTCCGGCGGGAATCTGGACAGGCTTCTTACCGATACGAGACACGGTGTTCTCCTTTCCTTCTACTCGCCTAAGCGAATTACCAGATGAGGGCGACGACCTCGCCGCCGATGCCCTTCTTGCGAGCATCGCGGTCGGCCATGACACCCTGGCTGGTGGAAACAATGGCGGTACCGAGGCCGCCGCGGACGCGGGGAAGGTCCTTCACGCCGGCGTACTTGCGCAGACCAGGCTTGGAGTAGCGCTTAATGCCGTTGATGACCTTGGCCTTCTTGGGACCGTACTTAAGGGTGATGTGAAGGGTCTTGGCGGGGGCGGTGTCCTCAACGGTGTAGCCCTCGATGTAGCCCTCCTCGTAGATGACTCGAGCGATCTCGACGAGCTTCTTGGAGCTCGGCATCGAGACCTCGGCCTTGTTCGCAGCATTGCCGTTGCGAATGCGCGTGAGCATATCTGCGATCGGGTCGGTGAGATTCATGTGGATTCTCCTTCGTTCTTGATGAGTCCATGTCCTCGGTACTCCCCCACCCGTAGCGGGAAAGCCTATAGGACACGTCTTCCTTGCACGCAATCAACCTCAATGGTCGATGCGCGCGCTGGCAGTGACTTACCAGCTGGCCTTCTTGATGCCGGGAAGCTCGCCCTTGAGCGCCAGCTCGCGGAAGCAGACACGGCACAGGCCGAACTTACGGTACACAGAATGCGGACGGCCGCAGCGCTGGCAGCGCGTGTACTCGCGGGTCGAGAACTTCTGCTTGCGATTGCACTTGACGATCATCGATGTCTTAGCCACTTATTTCCTCCTCACATACGTTTATATGCGCCTCGGACAGGGCGGCACGTGCTCCTCGCGCACCGCCTGTGGACCCCGGGGCTTAAGAACCTATTTCTTGAACGGGAAGCCGAAGGCGTCGAGAAGGGCCTTCGCCTCTTCGTCGGTCTTGGCGGTGGTGACGATGGTGATGTCCATACCACGGGTGTGGTCGACGGAGTCGAAGTCGACCTCGGGGAAGATGAGCTGCTCGGTAACGCCCATGGAGAAGTTACCGCGGCCGTCGAAGGACTTGGCGGAAATGCCGCGGAAGTCGCGGATACGGGGGATCGCGATGGAGGTCAGGCGATCGAAGAACTCCCACATGCGGTCGCCGCGCAGGGTGACCTTGGCGCCAATGGGCATGCCGGCGCGAAGCTTGAAGGAAGCGATGGACTTGCGGGCACGGGTGACCATGGGCTGCTGACCGGTGATGACGCGAAGGTCACGGACGGCGCCGTCGATGGCCTTGGAATCGGTGGCGGCCTCGCCGACACCCATGTTCACGACGATCTTCTCGAACTTGGGGATCATCATGACGTTCTCATACTGGAATTTGTCCTGCATGAGCTGCTTGACCTCGTTGTTGTACTTGGTCTTGAGACGGGGAATGTACTTCTCCTCAGCCATTTTCACTCCTCACTGGGGTTTTAAGCACGGGGTTGGCCTCGTGGGTTAGCCTCGTGCCTCCTGCTGCCATCAACACCGCATCTGGCTGTTCGCGGCATGACGAATCGCGGCAGGAGCCGACAAAACAGTCGTTACTATACGCCTATATGAGACGGAATGCGACCGCAACTTGATGTATGCAGCTAAATCCACAAATCCATATAGGTATACTTATCGAGCATTCATTTTATTCCAGGAGTCCCTATGCGTTCCTATTCTTCCAAACCTGAATTGCTGGCACCTGCGGGCGGACCGGAGCCGTTTTACGCGGCACTGGCGGCCGGGGCCGACGCCATCTACTGCGGCATGGGGTCGTTCAATGCGCGTCGCAAGGCCGATAACTTCACTGACGAGACGTTCGAGGCCGCCTGTCGGGCGGCGCACTTGGCGGGCGCGCGCGTGTACGTGACGGTTAACATCGTCATCAAGGAAGAGGAGATGTCGCAAGCTCTGGCGCTCGTCGAGCGCTGTTGGAGGCTCGGCGCCGATGCCTTCATCATCCAGGACTGGGGCTGTTCTTCGAGATCCGCCGCCTCATGCCCGAGGTGGAGACGCACATCTCCACGCAGGCGAACATTCACGACGCCCGCGGAACCGCCTGGTGCAAGGTCGCAGGTGCGGACCGCGTCACGCTCTCCCGCGAGCTTTCTGTTGACGAGATCGCCGCGATCCACGACGCGGTGGACATCGAGCTCGAGGTGTTCTCCCACGGCGCCATCTGCTTTTGCTACTCGGGCGTTTGCCTCCTTTCCAGCTTCACCTCCCGAGGCGCTCGGCTAACCGCGGCATGTGCGCGCAGCCCTGTCGGCTGCCCTACGAGCTCATTGATGAAACGGGTCGCTCCTGGTCCAAGCCCGGGCGCGAGCGAGCGCTCTGCCCGCGTGACACCTGCACGGCCGACATGCTGCCCCGTCTGCTCGACGCCGGGGCGCATGCGCTGAAGCTCGAGGGGCGCATGAAGGCCCCCGACTACGTGCACTCCATCGTGAGCGCTTACCGCGCGCAGCTCGACGACATCCTCGCGGGCCGCGAGATCTTGGAAGAGACCGCGCAGGCGCGCTATCGCCAGCTCAAGCGCTGCTTCAATCGCGACTTCACCACCGAGTATCAAGAGGGGCGCTCGGGCGACGAGATGATGAGCTATGAGCGCTCGAATAACCGCGGCCAGATCGTAGGCGAGGTCCTCGGCAGCAAACCGCTCGGCAACACAAAGGGCCTCAAGCCCGACGACAAGCGCCGGCGCGCCGCATGGACCCGCCTGCGCCTTTCCGAGCCGGTCGGCAAGGGTGATTTGCTCGAGCTCCGCCACGATGACGAGTTCGACCAGTTCCTCACCGCCCTCGCGCCCGACGACGCGTGCGCAGACGACGTCATCGAGTGCCGCACGGCGCGCCCATGCCCGCGGGCGCGCGTGCGCCTCATCCGTAGTCAAGCCGCCCTCGATGCCGCCGAGGCGGCACTCAAACGGCCCGTCGCTCGCAAACGCGCGGTCGACGGCCGTGTCATCTCCCGCATCGGCGAGCCCTTCGCCGTCGAGTTGAGCTGCGCCGACGACCCCTCGATCATCGGTCGCGCCGAGGGTTTCATCGTCGAGCCCGCGCGAACCAAGGCAGTCACCGCAGAGGACCTTATCGAGCACGTGGGCCGTATGGGCTCCTCCCCCTTCGAGGCTGTGTCCTTCGATATTCAGCTCGATGAGGGTTGCGGTATGGGCTTCTCCGCCGTGCACAAAGTGCGCGCGGCAGCGTGCGAAGCGCTCGAGCGCGCCATCCTCACCCCGTTCGATCGTCGGCGCAGCGGCGCTCCGCTCGATTTCGCGGCAATTGCGATTACCGCTGATTCTTGCTTGGCTGTCGCTCCTGAGCGCGTCGACCCAAGCCTCTCGAATTCTGCGTCAGCCCCGTCCCGCGACGACGCCAAATGCGCACCGGCCCCGAACACAAGCCCGGAGATCTGCGCGCTCGTCACCTCGACCGACCATGCGGCCGCCGCGCGCGCTGCCGGTGCGACCCGCATGTACATGTCCGTCGACGACCTGCTCGCCGCGGGACTCTCCCCCGTCGATGGATGCGAGCGCGGCATCATCCCCGTGCTCGACGAGGTCTCCCGTCAGATGGACCACGAGCGCCTCGACCCTTGGATTTTGCCGGGGAGCCCTGTCGCCGTGGCCACCATCTCAGAATTCGCTCTCGGCGCCGAGCGCGGCACATCCGTCGAACTCCGCAGCTGCATCCCCGTCCACAACGTGGCGTGCATGCGGGCGCTGGCCGAGCGCGGTGCTGCGGGTGCATGGCTCTCCCCGAACTTACGCTTGCCGAAATCGAGCGCATCGCACCCCATCGCGGCAGCATGGAGCTCGGCCTCATGGTCCTCGGCGCGCCGCGCGTCATGACGAGCGAACACTGCATCCTGCAGGTAGCGGGGGCCTGCATCCACGATTGCGCGAACTGCCGCCTGCGCACGCGCGACTTCAAGCTTAAGAATATCGACGGACGCCTGCTCCCCGTACGCACGGGCCTCAACGGTCGCAGCCACCTGTACGACGGCGTCGCCTTGGACGCCACTCCCCAGATCCCGGCGCTTTTGCACGCGGGTGTCACGAGATTCCTGGTCGACGGCACCCTCATGGACGCAGACGAGCTCGCCTGCGGCGTCGCGCGCGCCAAGCGGGCGCTCGACGCCGCGCTCGCAGGCCGCACGCCCGACAAGCGCATGCCCGGATCAAGCTCAGGATGCCTCTTCCAGGGCGTCGAGTAGAGCCTATCTCCTCGAATCCCCTACACGCGCACGAGATTTGACAGGTGAGCATACTCGTCGGGTACGTCGCCGGCGGTGATGATCTCCGCATCGTCGAGCGTGGCGAAGCTCACCGCTGCCTCCATGCCGAACTTACTCGCATCGGCAAGCACGTAGCGTCTCGAGGCCTGTCCCATCGCCACACGCTTGACCTCGGCCTCCAATGGATCGGGCGAGGTCATGCCGTGCTTTTTGCTTATGCCGTTGGCACCCCAAAAGCCGCATGCGAACCGATAACGCGCCAGCATCGCGGTCGCATCGGGCCCCACGAGCGCCTCGGTCTCCGGCTTGAGCTCGCCGCCCGTCACCATCACGCGGCATCCCCGCTCCATCAAGCGGCGGGCATGTCCTACCGAATTCGTGACGTAAGCGACGTCGGCATCGGCGGGGACGCATGATACGAGTTGCAGCGTCGTCGACCCCGAATCGATGTAGACGAACGAACCCGGCTCGATCAGGCACGCAGCCGCTCGCACGATGGCCCGTTTGTCATCGACATGCAGTTCACTTCGCTCGGGTATGGTGAGGTCACGCGCGATATGCGCCCGCTCGAGACTCGTCGCTCCGCCGTGAACCTTCGCCAAACGATGCACCCGATCGAGGGTCTGCAAATCTCGACGAATGGTCGACGCCGTCACATCCAGGGCCTCGGCGAGGTCCGCAACGCTCATGGACCCCGCTTCGGTTACCATCCGCACAATGGCGTTGAGTCGATCGTCGGCAAGCATATGCGCCTACTCCTCCTCGGGGTACACGACGCCCCAATCCGCCCTCAGCCGCGTCATGGTCTTCATGACATCGGAGGCGACATCGATGAGCTTGAGCTTGGAGGCGTCTCCAGCGACGGCGCTCTCAAGGTCGGCCGCCTCGTAGCAAAGCGCGTAGGCCTCAACGCCCGCCTTGACTTCCTCGCGATGCCCGTCCGCCGTCCAGGTGATCACGGCGCGATCGGCGCGTGGATACGCCATGACCTCGATATAGCAGTCGTCGAAACACAGGGTCGCGCGCTTAGGCTGCTTGGCGTGCATACTTAAGGAGAACACACCGAGCTGGCCCTGTGCATTGCGCGTCACGAATCCGCTCTCCTCGTCCACTCCCGTCTCGAACAGATTGGCGAGTGATACGACCTCGTTCGGTTGGCTCTCCATGAACAAACGGGCGACGGAGAGTGCGTACACGCCGATGTCGAGCATGGCACCACCCGCGAGATTGCGGTTCCAGAAGCGGTTTGACACATCCTCGTAATCGTGGAAGCTTCCGAAATTCACCTGTGCCAGGCGCAAGCGGCCGAATTCACCCGACTCCGCGCGGCGCATAAGCTCGACGTACAGCGGCATATGGAGAACCGTCGTCGCGTCCATGAGGACGACGCCATGCTCATCTGCAATGGTACGCGCCTCTTCGAGCTCGACCGAGTTCAGTGTGATGGCCTTCTCGCATAGAACATGCTTCCCGGCAGCCAACGCGGCACGAAGATAGGTGATATGCGTGTTGTGCGGCGTGGTGATATACACGCAATCGACGTCCGGGTCCTCATACAGATCTTCGAAGCTATCGTAGACGCGCTCGACGCCATACTCACGGGCAAACGCCTCGGCTTTGGAGTGCGTGCGATTGGCGACACCGTACACGGTGCGCCCGGCGAGCGCCAAGGACTGGGCGAACTGGTTGGCGATCACACCGCAGCCGATGATCGCCCAGTTCAGGTGAGGTGCGGTGAAGATGTCGTTCGGGAACGGCTTGCCCGCCACCGCCTCAAAGGCGGCTTTTGCAGCCGCCGCCGCGTCCTTTGGTGCCGCCGATGTCATGTCGCGCTCGATAGCCATAGCAATCCTCTCGCCACGTGCAGATGCACCCATTGCGCATCTTTTGAGAAGCAGCATAGCACAGTATTGCGTATTTCTGCGTACTTCTGCGCGTTTTTGGCCGAGCCAATTACTATTACAGCAAATGGAACCTGGCTCCGATTCCACCATTCGCGCCAGGGACGCGTAACCCCGTAAACGCAGGAAGACCCCTCCGAGGCCCGGACGGCGGTTTCTAAGCAAACATTCCGTAGGAGCCGCGCGAAGCGCGACTCCGAGGACGTTTGCGTGAAACCGCCGGGAGCTCGGAGGGGTCTTCCGGTGGGAGTTCTAGGAGTTAATCCTTAGAACTTGTGACCGCACTTCTTGCAAATGCGGAGCTTGGTCTTGTGACCGTCGAGCTCGCCGGCCTCGTGGCCAACACGGGTGCGCTTGCCACACTCGGGGCAGATGAGCTGGACGTTGGAAACGTCGATCGGCATCTCCTTGTCGACGATGCCGCCCTGCTGGCCAGCACCGTTGGGCTTAACAGCCTTCTTGGCGACAGCGACGCCCTCGACGATAACCTTGCCCTCGGAAGGCAGCGCGCGCAGGACGACGCCCTGCTTGCCGCGATCCTTACCGGAGAGCACCTCGACCTTGTCGCCCTTCTTGATGGACATAGACATAGTGGTCTCTCCCTTACGTTAGAGGGTCTCGGGTGCGAGCGAGACGATCTTCATGTACTTCTTGTCACGAAGCTCGCGAGCGACGGGCCCGAAGATACGGGTGCCGACAGGCGAACCATCCTTGTTGATGACGACGGCAGCGTTGTCATCGAAGCGGATGTAGGAACCGTCCTTGCGACGGACCTCCTTGACGGTGCGCACGATAACGCAGCGCACGACATCCTTCTTCTTGACGTTCGCGCCGGGCGTGGCCTCCTGCACGGCGGCCATGACGACGTCACCGATGCCGGCGTAACGGCGCTTAGAGCCGCCCAGCACCTTAATGCAACGAACCTTGCGCGCACCAGAGTTGTCGGCAACGTTCAGCATGGTTTGCATCTGAATCATGGTTGGAACCTTTCCGAACCTAAGCCGGCGAGAGGTGCGACCGCCCTGATCGAGTACCTAAATGGCACTCGGACGGGCGCACGTCACCGGAGGGTTTACTTCAACAAGCTTACTTGGCGCGCTCGATGATCTCGACAAGACGCCAACGCTTGGTGGCGGACAGCGGACGGGTCTCCATGATGCGAACGGTGTCGCCAACGCCGGCCGTGTTCTCCTCGTCGTGGACGTGGAATTTCTTGGTGCTGGTCATCATCTTGCCGTACTTGGGATGACGCTTGCGCTCCGTGGTGGTCACAACAATGCTCTTGTTGCCCATGATGGAGGAAACGATACCCTGGCGGACCTTGCGCGCGTTGCGCTCAGTTGCTTCAGCCATTATCTCTCCTTGCGCTACTTGGTGGCAGCGGACTTCTCCGCTGCAATCTGACGGGCACGCTGCTCCGTGAGGACACGAGCGATGTCCTTCTTCACGGTGTTCACGCGAGCGGTGTTGTCCAGCTGGCTGGTGGCCATCTGGAAACGAAGGTTGAAGAGCTCGGCGCGGCAATCCTTCAGCTTCTCAGCCAGGGCCTCGTCGGAAAGCTCACGAATCTCTGCGGGCTTCATTACTTGTCCTCCCCGTTCTTAGCGCGGGTAATGATCTTGGTCTTGATCGGCAGCTTGTGCTGGGCAAGACGCAGGGCCTCGCGAGCGATCTCCTCGGACACGCCGGCGATCTCGAACATAACGCGGCCCGGCTTGACAACGGCCACCCACTCCTCGGGGTTACCCTTACCAGAACCCATGCGAGTCTCCGCAGGCTTCTTCGTGATGGGCTTATCCGGGAAGATGGTGATGTAAACCTTGCCGCCACGCTTCATGTAGCGGGTCATGGCGATACGAGCGGCCTCGATCTGACGGTTGGTGATCCAGTGGCGATCGAGGGCGACGATGCCGTACTCACCGAAATGGAGCTCGGTGTTGCCCTTGGCCTGGCCCTTCATGGAGCCACGCTGAACCTTGCGGTGAAGAATACGCTTAGGAGCGAGCATTACTGATTCCTCCTATCGTTGTTGCGACGACGCGGACGGGAGGTACCCTCGAGAGCCATGTTCGGAACAGGCTGGCCCGGGAGCTTCTCGCCCTGGTAGATCCAGACCTTGACGCCGCAGGAGCCCATGGTGGTGTGAGCGGTGGCGGTGCCGTAGTCGATCTTGGCGCGGAGGGTGTGCAGCGGCACGCGACCCTCGCGGTACCACTCGCGACGGCCCATCTCGGCGCCGCCGAGACGACCGGAGCACTGGATACGAATACCCTTGGCGCCGGCCTTGCGAGCGGACTGGACGGCCTTGCGCATGGCGCGGCGGAAGGCCACACGGCC